>Ga0075418_10010490_pt1 | contig 10375 bp, 3 predicted proteins | sample SoiMetdeltSBSDD2_FD_81776 | JGI IMG/M metagenome (GOLD analysis project Ga0075418, IMG submission 81776) | Bulk soil microbial communities from a Populus tree surrounding site in Tennessee, USA - Soil MetaG P. deltoides SBSDD2 | ecosystem: Environmental > Terrestrial > Soil > Tree plantation...
GCAGCCGAAATTCAAGGAGCACTTTGCCTCGGCGACGCCGGCGATCCTGTTTCCCAGCGCGACCGCCGAATCCGCGGGCGAAAAGCGGCGGCTGGCGGCGAACGTGCAAGTCCTCGGTGTCGAGCCGGCGTTCTGGGACTTGAGCGTGGGCCACTCGCGGCCGAAGCAGTCGCCCGCGGACGGCGAGGTGATTCTCAACGCACCATTGGCGAGCGAATTGAATGTGAAGGTCGGCGATTCGCTTGTGTTGCGGTTCGGCAAGGCCGACCAGGTGCCGGCCGACAGCCCGCTCGGCCGCCGCAGCGGACAAGTTGCCTCGCTGCCGGAGCTGACAGTCAGCGAGATCATCCCGGCGGAAGGCCTGGGCCGGTTCAGCCTGCAGCCGAGCCAACTCGCGCCGCGGAGTGCATTTGTCTCGCTCGCCGCCATGCAGGGTGCACTCGACGTAGCGGGAAAAGCCAATACGATCTTCGTCGGTGGATTGAATGCCGATGTTCCCGCGCCACCTGCGGCCAGCGGCGAGCTGGCGCAGCTGCTCACGCCGCGGCTGACCGACGATGGCCTGGCCCTCAAGCACGTGAAGATGACGTTCGGCGAAGGCCAGGCGGCCCGGACCATCTACGAGTACTACAGCCTGACGAGCGACCGGATGCTGCTCGACACCGCCACGGAGAGGGCGGTTCAACGAGCCTTCGCGGCGGAGCGTCCGCAGCCGCTCTTGACGTACCTGGCGAACAGCATTCAAAAGCTCACGGATGGCGCGGCGGACGACAAGGCGCGCATTCCCTACTCGACGATTACCGCGATCGATCCCGCGCCGGGCGGGCCGCTTGTAGACGCCGATGGAAAACCCCTGCCGCCGCTGGCAGACGACGAGATCGTGCTGACCAGCTGGGCGGCGGAGGACCAGCAGGCCAAGGTCGGCGACAAGATTCGCGTGACCTATTTCGACCCGGAGACGGTCCACGGGGCGGAGCGCGAAAGCTCGGCCGAGTTTCGCGTGGCGGCGATCGTGCCGCTGACGGAACCCGCCAGCCCGTTCACGCGCCGCACGCCCGCCGTCTACGAGCAGCCGCCGACGCCGGCGAACGATCCGGATCTGACGCCGGAAGTGAAGGGGATCACCGACCAGGCGTCGATTGCGAATTGGGATCCGCCATTTCCATTCGAGCGGGGGCGAATTCGCCCGCAGGACGACGAGTATTGGGAGAATCACCGCACGACGCCCAAGGCCTACGTCTCGCTGCGGACCGGCCAGCGGCTGTGGGGAAGCCGCTTCGGCAGCGTGACGAGCTTCCGCATTCCCGCAAACTCGGGCGTCAGCGTGGAATCGCTCGAGAAGCAATTCCTGGCCGAAGTCGGCCAAAGCCGCGAGCGGCTGGGGCTCGACTTCACCCCGATCAAGCGGCAGAGCCTGGTCGCGTCCGCCGGGACGACGCCCTTCGACGTGCTGTTCCTGCTCCTCAGCATGTTCATCATCGCGGCCGCCCTGATGCTGGTCTGGCTGCTGTTCCGCCTGGGTGTCGAGCAGCGGGCCAGCGAGATCGGCCTCTTGCTGGCGCTGGGCTGGTCGCGGCCGCAAGTCCGCCGGCTGCTGCTCCTGGAGGGCAGCGTGGTGGCCGCCATCGGAGCGGCGCTGGGCGTGCTGGGCGGCATCGGCTACGCCTGGCTGATGATCGTGGGCCTCCGCACCTGGTGGGTCGGGGCGATTGCCTCGCCGTTCCTCTTGCTGCACGTCACGCTGCTGAGCGCGACCGTCGGGTTCGCGGCGGGTTTGATCGTGTCGCTCGTCACGATCTGGTTCAGCCTGGGGCGAGTAAAGAACGCCGTGGTGAGGAGCCTGCTGGCGGGCGAAATAGTTCCCAGCGCGAAAAACGAATCGCCGGCACTTCGCACTCCGCGCTCCGCATTCCGCATTCAGGCCGCCGCCGCCGTCCTCTTCCTCGCCGCCGTCGGCCTGGCCTTCTATGCCGCCACGCTTGGCGGCGAGGCCCAGGCCGGAGCATTCATGGGCGCGGGCGCGGCGCTGCTTACGGCGCTGCTGCTTTTCACGGTGGCCCAGCTTCGCTCGGCCGGCGGCCGCAGCACGCTCATAGGCGGCGCGGCCCTGGCCCGGCTGGCCTTTCGCAACGCCAGCCGCAACGTCGGCCGCAGTGCGGCGACGATCGCCCTGATGGCCTTCGCCGCGTTTCTGATCGTAGCGGTCAGCGCCTTTCGCATGAGCCCGACGGACACTGGCGTCGGCGGCTTCGACCTCCTGGCCCAAAGCTCGCAGCCGATCTATGAGGACCTCAATTCCGACGAGGGCCGGCGGCAGCTGCTGGCCGGCAAGACGGCCAACGTCGCCGGCTGCACGATCCTCTCGCTGCGGCTGAAGGCCGGCGACGACGCCAGCTGCCGCAACTTGTATCAGCCGTCGCAGCCGCAGATTCTGGGCGTCACGCCGCAGGTGATCGAGTATTTCAACGATTCGAAACTGCCGGCGCGCTTTGCCTGGAGCGCCAGCGCGGCGAAGTCCGAGGCCGAAAAGGCCAATCCCTGGCGGCTGCTGGCGACGCCGACACCGCCCAAAGAGCCGGTGCCGGTCGTGCTGGACCAGAACACGGCGATGTACAGCCTGCGGCTCTATCGCGGCATCGGCGAGACGTTCGACGTGACCTATGACGACGGCACGAAGGTGACCTTCCGAGTGGCCGGTCTGCTGGCCAACAGTGTGCTGCAAGGGAGCCTGCTGATCGGCGAGGCCGACTTCGAGCGGCTCTTTCCGCAGATTAGCGGCTATCGCTATTTCCTCATCCGTACGCCGGCAGGCAAGGCAGCCGATGTTGCCGGGGTCCTGGAGGACCAGCTCAGCGACCAGGGATTCGATGCCACCAGCGCCCGCGAGCGGCTGACGGACCTCCTCGCTGTGCAGAACACCTACATCAGCACGTTTCAGAGCTTGGGAGCGCTGGGCCTGGTGCTGGGGACGTTTGGCCTGGCTGCGGTGCAGCTCCGCAGCGTCTTCGAGCGCCGCAAGGAGCTGGCGCTCATGCGGGCCGCCGGCTTTCGCCGCCGCCGCCTGGGCCAGATGGTCTTACTTGAGAATCTGCTGCTGCTTCTTGGCGGCCTGTTGCTGGGCACGATCGCCGCGCTGGTCGCCGTCCTGCCGCAAATGCTCTTCGGCGGCGCGAGGGTGCCGCTGATCGACTTGGCGCTCATGCTCGGCGTCGTGCTCGTCGTCGGCATCTCCACCGGCTTGATCGCCGTGCGGGCGACGTTGCATGCGCCGCTCGTCGGAGCACTGCGCGGGGAGTGAAGGCTACTCCAGCCCCAGTGCTCCGGCCGGCGGGATCTGCACGCCGCCGACGCGGCCGAGGCGGGCGTTGGGCAGGAAGCGGGGCTCGATGCCGAAGGTGGCCCCGATGTTGTTGCGGCTGGCGTCGAAGTTGAATCCCAGGCGAATCAGGAACGATTCGCCGATCCGCGTGAGGGCGAAGTTCTGGCCGATGTTGCCCGTCGAGCCGAAATCCCACATCGCGCCGGCCGTGGCGATCCATTTCTCGCTCATGCGGTAGCTCAGCGAGCCGGTGGCGATGTTCGAGCTGATCGGGCCTTCGGTCGAGCGGAAGCCGAGATAGACGTTGCCGTATTCCGGCCGGCTGATCAGCGCCCCGACGGTTGCCTGGCGGAGGCCCTGATCGTAGCCGTCGTAGTAGCCGTCGGAGAGCAGCGTCAGCCGGTCGCCGACGTGCCAGCGGAATTCGTAATCGACCAGGCCGATCGCCGAGCCGAAGTTTTGTGCCTCGTCGGGGAAGAGCACGGCTTGCAAATCGAATACGATCCAGTCGATGATCCGCTGCTGGCCTGGCAGGCCGCGTTTGGTCTGCCACCGCTGGTTGATGCCCAGCCGCAGGGCGGTGAGGTCGTCGGCGATCTCCACCGGCGAGCTGACCGAGCCTTGGAGGTTGCTCCGCAGGGCGAAGAACCGCTCGTCGAACTGGAGCGGCACGAAGGTGCCCTGGGCCTGGCCGAACGTGCGGACGGCCATCTGCCGGCGGGTGAACTCGGTGGCGTTGTCGTCGAGCGGGTCGTACAGCGGCAGGTCCGCCAGGTCCTGGCTGGCGTCGGCAAAGAAGTACTCGGCCTCCAGCGTGATCTTGTGGGCCAGGCCCGTCAGATTGAAAAGCTCGCTGCCGACGGTCGGATCGGCCCGCCAGATGGGCACGCTGGCCTTCACGCCAGCCTGGGCATAGCCGCGGGTGAGACTCTGGCCGTTCAGATCCTCGCCCCAATACGCTGCTTCCCCGAGGATGTAGGGCACGACCTTCGCTGGTCCCAGCTCCAGCGGCAAATCGAGCTCGTGCCGCGTCGCCGCGCGGAGGCCTTGCACGTCGGCCTCCCAGGCGAGCGGGCTGATCACCGCAACCTGCGCCGGATCGACCGGCGGCGACGCTTCGCGCATGTGGGCGTAGCCGACGGACGAGTGCGCGTGCCACGTGAGGCGGTCAAAGAGCAGCGGCTGCCCGAAGAGGTAATGATCGGCCCGCGGCAGCCACTCGGTATCCGTGACGAAGCCATCGGGCCGCACGTCGCCGCTGATCGCCAGGCTGCTATTGCCCAGCAGCTTCTTCAGCTCGACGCCGGTGCTCTGGTCCTTGAAGGTGTCCCACTCCAGCTCGTAATACTGCTCGAGGAAATTGTAGTCGCTGATCAGGCCCAGCTCGGCCGAGAGGATGAAATCGTTCGGCAGATACTGCCGGTGTCGGGCCAGCACGCGGCCGCGGATATCGTTGGGGATCGCCAGGTCGCGCCATTCGCGGCCGAGGTTGTCGGTGCCGTCGTCGTGGATGCCCCAGGCGTCGAAGAAGCCCCGGTAGGGACCGCTCACGCCAAAGAGCGTGTTCCCCTGGTAGCCGAAGTTCGTGCCCAGGGCCGGGCCGCGGAGATTAAAGTAGTCGGTCGAGAGCGTCCACTTCGTATTCGGCGGCTTGTCTTCGATCCCCAGCAGCTGATACAGGTCCCAGTCGAGCTGCGCGCCCGTGCCGAAGACGCTGTCGTTCCTGAAGCGGAAGCCAGTCAGGTAATATGTCGGCTCCGTGAGGTCCGTGGCGATCGTCGGCCAGTAGAAGATCGGCACGCCGGCCAGGTGGATCGTATTGTTCCGCGCGGTCGCCAGCAGCTGGTGATCGACCTGCGGCTCGCCATCCGGCGCGAGCAGCGGCAGCCCCGTGAACGGATCGACGATCGGCGTCTGCACGTCGTCCACCGCCACGTTCTGCGACTGGAACCAGTACCGCGGAATGCCCATGCGGCTGCTGGTCAGGCCGGCGTTGTAGGCCTCGAACCGCTGGCGATTGACCTGCCGCAACACGTCGGCCTTCAGCCGCAGGTAGCCGCGGTATTGCGGCACCGGCGTGAGCATTTCGGCGTTCAGCACGACGCCCTGCTGCTGGATGACGTTGTAGTACATCCGGTCGGCGTAGATGACGCGGTCGCCCTGGCGGAAGACGATGTTGCCTTCCAGGTAGAACTCCAGCGGCCCCTCGCCCGACTGGATGGCCTGGTTGAAGGCCGGGCTGCCTGGGGCGACGTTGGGCACCCAGGTCACGACGCGGTCGCAGTCGATTCGCACCGAGCCGAGCTGGTCGATGCCGTCGATGCGGACGATCACGCCCGTGGTGGAGACGACGATCCGCTCGTTCCGCTCCGCATCCGTGAAATAGTGCGGCGAGAACCCGCGACTGCCGCGGCCCTCGATGACCACGCGGTTACCGGCCGGCGCGACCGGCGTGCCGGCCGGCGGAGCGATTTCCTCGCGGGTGAACTGGGCGGGCTGGACGGCTTGCGAGGGCGCAACGGCGTAGGGGAGTTCAGCCGCAGCAGCCTGCGGCGCGGGCTTGAATTCGTTCTCGCGGGCCGAGTTGCCGCGGGCGAATATCGCCGGCCGCACTTGCGGCTCGTGGCTGGTAAGGGGCGCGGCCAACTCGATGCCGCCGGTGGTGTGGAAGCGGCCGATCCAGCTCTGCTCGTCCACGAGCGACTGCGCGCGGCGGCCGGTGATCGCGTGCGGATCGCCGCCACGGCCGAAATCGACCTGAACGAACTTCTCCAGGTAGGCGATGATCTTGCTCGGCCGGCCGCTGAATGCCTCGGCCCGGTCGATCCAGAGCACGGCCTCGCGGCTTTTGGCGACCACGTCGCCCTGCGTGATCTGCACGTCGCCGCCCAGGACCCAGACTTCGTACGCGCCCTGCTTCCAGTGCGTCGCGCCCCCCGCGCGGATCGAGATCGCGCCGGTCTGGTTGCCGACCGGCAGCTCGACCCCCGCGCGCAGCGGCGAGGCCAGCGCCGCGACGAGCGCGAGCGCAGCGGCGACCGGGCAGCGCGCGAGCAGGCGCGCAGCGCGACCAGCGCGATCGATGGCGGTCAAAATGCGAGTCAGTTCGGCTTCCTTGCCAGGCGTCGTTCGCTGTTGCGCAGAGCAGGCGCGCACCTGCCCCGCCAGAAGCGGGCCCAAAAAGGCGGGCGAAGTATAGAAATGCCGCCGGGGGCTCACAATCGCAAGGTGCGACGGCGACGACAGTTAGCTAAGCCGCGACCACTCGTCGCGGCTTGGGGGCGAAGCAACATTGACAGCACGCCGCGGTTGAAGGTAGTGTGCGCGCGCTCGCTGGCCCCATGCCTGCGGGCCCGTCCGGCAGTGCTGCTAGCTACAAGGAATTGCTCATGAATCGGCTGTTGGCACTCAGCGTGGCGCTTTGGGCAAGCATGACGATCGCCGCGGCGGCGCAAGAGCAGCCGCAGCAGCAGCCGGCGGTGCCGCCGGTGGAAGCGACGAAGCACGTGGTGGTGACGTGGACGCTGGGCCCCCAGGAGTGGGACTTCAGTGACGTGATGACCACCTATGTGCCGGTGAGCGGCGTGCTTGACACGAACAAGCCGCCGGCCGCCGAGGGCGCTCCGGCGGACAACAGCGCCGGCAGGGCAATCTGGACGGTCGAGATCGCGCGGAACCTGCTCGAAGGCGAGGTCAAGGTGCACACCGAGGCGGAGGGTTCGCCCTTCAAGGCGGTGCTGCTGGACGCCGACAAGGTCGCGCTGGGGGCGGACCTGAGAATCGTCTTTACCAAGATCACGGGAAAGAAGGGCGACAAGCTCAAGGTGATCTGTGTGCTGCCGCCGGAGGAAGTCTTCAAGCTGACGAAGTTCATCCGCATCGAGCGCCGCACGAAGGTCGGCTTCGAGACGCCGACGGTGATCGGCGGCGACCGGCGCTAGCGGCCGGCTCGCGCTTTGCCGCGAACGCGGGCCCGCAAGGCATGCAGCAGTCGGACCGGCGTCGCCAGGTCGATTCCCTGCGGACCGTGGCCGAAGTGGACGGCCAGCGCAAAGCCGAGGCAGAAATTCCCGGCGGAAATCAGCAGAAACAGCAGCATGAGCGCCATCGCGACCTCGCAGAGTTAGTGCGCAAGTCTAGGTCGCAAATAGAACTCAGAATGCAGAATTCAGAGTTCCGTATTTATCACTATCCCCTGAACTCTGACCTCTAACCTCTAACCTCTGAATCCCTACCCCAGCTCGCCGAACGCCTCATCAACGGCCGATTGCCAGTCGCCGCCGTGGTCGTGCGAGTGGCCGTCGTCTTCGTGATCCGACAGCCAGGACAAGAGCGCCAGCTCGCCTGCCGACTCGCCTTCGCCGCCCTGGCCGCCTTCGCCCGGTTCTTCGACCGTAATCGATACGGTGGCCTGGCTGTGCAGCGTGCCGTCGGAGGCCCGATAGACGAAGCTGTCTGGGCCAAAATAGCCTTCGTCCGGCGTGTAGGTGAAGCTGCCGTCGGACTCCAGGTCGAGCGTGCCGTGGTCCGGATCCGTAATGACGGTCGCCGTGAGCGTGTCTTCGTCGACGTCAGTGTCGCCGGCCAGCACGCCCGGCGCGTCGATCGTCAGCTGCGTGTTTTGCGGCGTCGTAAAGCTGTTCGCCGCAGCCACTGGGGCGTCGTTGACGGGATTCACGGTGATCGTCACCGCAGCGACCGTGCTGTCTGCGTGACCGTCATTGGCCTTGTAGCTGAAGCCGTCGGTCCCCTCGAAATCGTCGTCGGGCGTGTAGACGAACGAGCCGTTGGCAGCCAGCGTCAGCGTGCCGTGCTGCGGCTGTGAGACGACGATCGCGGTCAGCGGGTTGCCGTCGGGGTCGGAATCGTTGTCGAGCACGCCGTCGGCGACTGCGACCGTCAGAGCTTCGTCTTCGTCCACCGCATAGTCGTCGTTGGCGGCGGTCGGGGGCCGGTTGACGGTGAGGCTCACCGTGGCGTCGCTGGTCAGCGTGCCGTCGGTGACGCGATAGGTAAACGTCGTCAGGCCGCTGAAGCCGGCAGTGGCTGTGAACGTGAATCCGCCATTGGCGGCCAGAGTCACCGCGCCGCCAGACGGCTGGGTGAGGACCGTGGCAGTCAGGGTCTGCTGATCGACGTCGGTGTCGTTATCGATCACGCCGTCGGCGGCTGCCACGACGAGCGGCGTGCCGGCGTTGGCGGTGTAGGCGTCGGCCGCGGCCAGCGGAGCATCGTTGACGCCGGCGATCGAGATCGTGGCCGTCACCGGAGCACTTTGGTTCGTGCCGTCGCTCGCGCGATACGTGAAGGAGTCCGCGCCGGTGGCGTTGACGTTCGGCGTGTAGATGAACGAACCATTGGCATTGAACGACAGCGAGCCCTTCGTCGGCAGCGTGACGATCGAAGCCGTCAGCGGGTTGCCCTCGGCGTCGGTGTCGTTGCTCAAGACGCCGGCGGAAGGAACGGTGAGCACGGTCTCTTCCGTGGCGTTGTACGAGTCGCCGACGCCGACCGGGGCCTGGTTGGCGAAGGGAATGAAGCTCAGATTGTCCGGTCCGCCGCGGACGCGGAACAGCTTCGAGCCGCTGTTCTCGCCGATCAGGCCGAGCATGTCGCTGGTGGTGTTGAGCGTGGCCGCAACGACTTGCGCCAAGGAATTGGTCGCCTGCACGCGCAACTGCGCCGTAGAAGGCAGGGAGAAAGCAGTGTTGGTGTAGTCGCCCCATTCCGGGCCGCTCGTCGAGTGCCACAGCTCCTGGCCCGTGCTGTCCAGGGCCGCGATAGCGTAGTCCCGCGAGTTCGACGAGAACAGGTCGGCGATCGAGATCGTGCTGAGTGCCCGCCCGCGCTCGCCGAAGTTGTTGTTCTCGCCCTCCGTGCCTTGCGCCAGGTTGGCAATCACGATCTGATCGTTCGTCGCGGTGCCGCCTTGCGAGCCGGCGGTGTCCTGGCCATCGATGGTGAAGCTGGGCTGCGTCTGCTTGAGCGTGTAGTTGCCCGGGGCGAGGTTCTCGAACGCGTACGAGCCGTCGTGCAGCGTCTTGACCGTCACGTTGACGCTCTGACTGTTGATCGTCGTGCCCGTGAGCGTGATCGTGACGCCCGACAGCGGCAGCTCGGCGGCGTCGTGTTGGCCGTCGTTATCGACGTCGAAGTAGACGAAGCCGCTCAGCGTGCTGGGAGCGAACTCCTGCACCGTGATATTGGCCGTCGCCGGTTCCGTCAGGAGGCCGCCCGGATCCCGGACGACGTACGTGAAGCTGTCGGGGCCGGTGTAGCCCGCCGTGGGCGTGTAGCTGACTTTCTTGCCGCCGTCGATGATCGTCAGCGTGCCGTGCTGCGGCTGCGTGATCGAATCGATGACCAGGTTCTCGGTCGGATCGGGGGCCGAGCTGTCGTTGGCCAGCACGTCGAACGTCGAGGTCGTGTCCTTGAATCCGGTCAGGTTGTCGCTAACGGCCGTCGGCGGATCGTTCGAATTGCTGACCGTGACCGTGACCACGCCGGTGGCCGTGCCGCCGCGGCTGTCGGTCAGCGTATAGGTGAACGTTTCGGTGCCCTGGAAGTCGGCCGCCGGCTTGTAGATCACAGCCTGGCCGCCGTCGGCCACCGAGATCGTACCGCCGGCCGAAGCGCTAGCCACCGCGGTGACGGAAATGGTCTCGCCGGTGTCGGGGCCGATGCCGTCGTTGGCCACCACGTTGATCGTCGTCTCGTTGCTGTCTTCGGCAACGGTGGCGGAGTCACTCGTGGCCACCGGCGGATCGTTGACCTCGCCGACGGTCAGGGTCACGCTGGCGGTCGAGGTGAGACCGCCCGTGGTCCGGTCGCTGAGCGTATAGGTGAAGGTCTCGGTGCCCAGGAAATTCAGGGCCGGAGTGTAGCGGATGTTGGCGCCGTTGTTGCCGATCGTCAGCGTGCCGCCGGCGCTGCCCGCGCTGACCTGCGTCACCCGCAGCGTTTCGCCCGTATCGGGCGCGATCGAGTCGTTGGCCAGCACGTCGAGCACGAAGTTCTGGCTGTCTTCCGGCACGTTGAACGAGTCGTTGACGCCGC
>Ga0075418_10010494_pt1 | contig 10374 bp, 7 predicted proteins | sample SoiMetdeltSBSDD2_FD_81776 | JGI IMG/M metagenome (GOLD analysis project Ga0075418, IMG submission 81776) | Bulk soil microbial communities from a Populus tree surrounding site in Tennessee, USA - Soil MetaG P. deltoides SBSDD2 | ecosystem: Environmental > Terrestrial > Soil > Tree plantation...
GCGCAGGAGATGATCCTTCGGCGGCGCGAAAAGCAGACGCTCGATTCACTCCAGGACCTCGTGCGCTTCCTCGGCGGCGTGCGTGAAGAACGGAAAGCGGTCATCACGATCACGGATGGATGGCGTCTCTATGGCCCGAACCCCGCGCTTGTGCGTCCGATCGAAGGTCAGACGCCTCCCCGGACCGAGGTCGGGATCGATCCGCGGACGGGCACGCTCACGGGCCGCCCGGCGGCCGCTGCCGGTTACGTGGATCGGAACGTCTGCGAGCGCGATCGCCTCGTGCTGTCGCAACTCGACGATGCACAGCAATTCCGGTTGATGTTGGACGAGGCGAACCGCGGCAACGTGTCGTTCTATCCGATCGACCCGCGCGGCCTCGCCGTATTCGACGAAAGCATCGTCCCCGCTGCCGGCGTGGGCGTCGGCATCAACGCCAATCCAACGGTGCCGCCGGCTGAAGACCGCGCGCGGCTCACCGCACGGAATACGTCGCTCCGCACGCTAGCCGAGACGACTGATGGTGTGGCCGTCGTCGATACCAACGCCCTGTCGCGAGGCCTGCGCCGTATCGTGGACGACTTGAGCTCGTACTACCTGCTTGGCTACTACTCCGGCGGCAAACTGGATGGCCGGTTCCATTCGATCACGGTTCGGGTCAAGCGCCCGGGCATTCAGGTCCGGGCGCGGCGCGGGTACCTCGCGAACACCGAAACCGCCGCCATCCCCGCGGCTGCGGCGCCGCCCACGCCCGCCGCCGCTGCGGCAGCTGCGGAGGCACTCGCGATCGAAGGCGTTGTCGCATCGCTCGCCACGCTGTCACGCGAATTGCCAATCCGCGTTCACGCGGCTGCGGGATGGACACCGTCTGGAACGGCGATGGTGTGGGGGATCGCTGAAGTGGGACGCAGCGCGCAAGCCGACGATTGGACAGGCGGTGGTCAGGCAGACGGGATCCTGGTCGATGCCTCAGGCAAAACGGTCGCCACGAGTCGCACGCAAATCGCGCCAGGTTCGTCGAGCATCCGCATCGCGCTGACCTCGCGCGAACTCAGCGTCGGTGATTACCAGCTGCAGATTCGGACGAAAGGCTCGCGCGCCGTTACAGCCTCGAACGATACGCTGCGGATTACGCTGTCAGCCTCGCCAAAGGCGACTGCTGCGATGTTCTTCCGCCGCGGACCGGCGACAGCGAACAGAGAGGTGCCGACGGCAGATCTGCGGTTCCGCCGAGGCGAACGCCTCCGCGTGGACGTTGCGACGCCCGCCAACGACGCCGTCGCCGCGCGTCTACTCGATCGGAATGGTCGTGCGCTCGCGATTCCTCTTGCCACGACCGTTCGCGACGATCCGGATGGCTCGAGATGGCAGTCAGCGGAGCTGGCACTTGCGCCGCTTGCCCCGGGTGATTACGTCATCGAGCTTACGTCTGGTAACACCCGGACGCTCGCCGCGTTCCGCGTCGTCCCGTAGCGCTGGATCTCACACGGAAACGGTCACGCGCAGAAAGGTCGCGGGAATCCTTGTCGTATCGCGGCGCGGAGCCGCATTCTGGGCGTCGAACAGATTCTCGAGTTCCTTCTGGAGTTGGTCGGCGAGGCCGTTCTTCGTCGCCGCGTCGAACGCATTCATCGTGGGTCCGTAATACTGCCGGAACACACCGAGGAACGCTGACGGTGTGCCGGGGAATTCGAACGTGTAGGTGTCGCGGGCGAATGAGATGTTCTCCTTCGCAATGCCTGTCTTGCCGAATCGCTCCTCGACGTGACTCTCGACTCCCCACGTCATCGGGCTGACGAAGCCTTCCGGTGGAGGCGGCGAATACGCGGAGCTGATCTTCAGGATCTGCGCGACCAGCGTCGGGTCGTTGGGGATCCAGTTGCCCATCACGATGCGGCCACCGGGCCGGGTGACACGGACCATCTCCTTCGCAACGTCAAACGGCCGCGGCGCGAACATCGCACCGAAAATCGTGACGACGACATCGAAGCTCCGGTCCGCGAGCCCCTCGAGGTTGCTCGCATCGCCTTCCTGGAACCGGCAATTGTCCAACCCCTCGGCCGCCGCGCGCTGACGACCGGCCTCGACGAGGTTGGCGGCGATATCTACTCCGAGGACGTCAGCGCCTAAGCGCGCCGCCGGCAGCGCGGTCGTGCCATCACCGCATCCGAGGTCGAGCACCTTCGTGCCCCTTCGGATGTTCAGACTACCGACGAGCGCCTCACCGCTTCCGCGCATGGTGCCGGCGATACGCGTGAAGTCGCCCTTTTCCCAAAGGGCCTTGTTTGGATTGATCGTCTGCAACATGAGCGAATCTCCCTCCTTCAACGGTTGGATGAGTTCTGGGGTGCGCAAACTGTCTCACGCAGCTGCGAACGTACGCGTCGCACGAACGGGTCATTTTTGAGGGGACGCGTGACCGTGGCCCGGACGGGCCATCATGGGGACGTCGCCCAAAGCCAGAGGGAGCCGACGACGACCGTTGCCACCGTCAGCGGCGCGCCCACGCGCAAATACTCGCGGGATCCCACGTGAACGCCCTCTGCCGCGGCCCGCTCGACCACGATGATGTTGGCCACGGATCCCGTGATCGTCAGGTTGCCAGCCAGCGTCGACGCCATCGCCAGCGCGATCCACCCGAGTCGCGGATCCGGGAAAGCTGAGACCACCGTCCGCAGCAGCATCACGCCGGGAACGTTGCTCACGATGTTGCTCAACACCGCGGTCGATCCCACGAAGATGGGGATTCGGTGCAGATTCCATGCGTTGACCGGCTCGAGCAGCCGGGCGGTCAACCCTGCACGGTCGGCGCCGCCGACAATGATGAACAGGCCGACGAAGAAAACCAGCAGCCCCCAGTCAATCTCGTCGTAGAGGCGGCGCGGCTCGACGGTCCGCGTAATCAGGAGCAGCGCTGCACCGACCGCCGCCGTCATCGGCGGCGGAACTCCTGCGAGCAACCCGGCCAGCACGACAACCAGGACCACCACGGGCTTCTTGCGGAATCGCCCGTGTTGCAGTTCAGGAGCGGCGAGCTGTGGGTGCAGCCGCTCGATCATCCAGTCGGTGATCCACGCAAAAAACCCGGCCAGCCGCAGACTGCCGACAATGAGCATCATGGCGAACAGCAGCACGACGGTCGCAAAGTCGACCGAGGCGAGCGCTTCGCCACCCCCCACGATCCCGAACGCCACCATGAGGACGGCGCCGATAATCGCTGCCCCAGGCCGATCGATCTTCATCCACGGGAACTTGCCAAGCGCGAAAACCAGATAGCTGCCCGCGAAGATGACGTATGCGGCGAGAACGCGCGCATCGGACAGCAGCACACGGGTAATCGACGGCACGCGAGGATCTATGCAGCGACGTGACGAAGACGAAGCGCGTTGGCAATCACCGAGACCGAGCTGAAGCTCATCGCCGCAGCCGCTATCATCGGACTGAGGAGCAAGCCGAAAAACGGATACAGCACGCCCGCCGCAATGGGAACGCCGAGCGAGTTGTAGACGAACGCAAAGAACAAATTCTGTTTGATGTTTCCCATCGTCGCACGGCTGAGACGCCGTGCGCGGACGATGCCCCTGAGATCGCCTTTGACGAGGGTGACGCCAGCGCTCTCCATCGCGACATCCGTCCCGGTACCCATCGCGATCCCGACGTGCGCTTGCGCGAGCGCCGGCGCGTCGTTGATGCCATCGCCCGCCATCGCGACGAACCGTCCCTCCCGCTGCAGGCGTTTGACAACCTCCACCTTCTGATCCGGGAGGACTTCAGGAAGGATGTCGTCGATGCCCAGCTGCCTAGCGACCGCCTCGGCCGTCGTGCGATTGTCGCCGGTAAGCATCACCAGGCGTATACCTTCGCCGTGCAGCTGCCGGATCGCTTCCACTGTTGTGTCCTTGATCGGATCAGCAACCCCAAGAAGGCCAACCATGCGTCCGTCAACCGCGACGAACATCACGGTCTGGCCCTGCTTCCGTAACTCCTCGGCCGCAGTGGCAAGCTCCGTCGTCGATATGCCTTCGTCTTCCATCAGGCGCCGGTTACCGAGCGTTACCGCATGATCGTCGACGCGTCCTTTGACGCCTTTGCCAGTGATGGATGCAAACTGCTCCGCTTTCGCGGGCGAGCTTCCGCGTGCGATGGCGCCCTGAACGATCGCCGCAGCGAGGGGATGCTCGCTCGCCGTCTCGAGCGCGGCGGCAAATCGCAGGAGCTGCGATTCGTCCCGTCCTGCCGCCGTTTTCACATACATGAGTCGCGGTTTTCCGACGGTGAGTGTGCCGGTCTTGTCGACGACGAGTGTGTCCACCTTGCGCATCACTTCGATCGCTTCGGCATCTCTGAACAGCACGCCCATTGTTGCGCCCTTGCCTGTTGCAACCATGATGGACATCGGCGTGGCAAGACCGAGCGCGCACGGACACGCGATAATCAGCACGGCGACAGCGTTGACAATGGCGTGAGCCATTCGGGGTTCGGGGCCAAACACCGCCCAGACGATCGCGGTCACGATGGCGATCGCGACGACGATCGGCACGAAGTATCCCGCTACAACGTCGGCGAGCCGTTGGATGGGCGCGCGGCTTCGCTGCGCCTGCGCGACCATGTTGACGATTTGCGCCAGCAGCGTGTCGCTGCCGACGCGCTCGGCGCGCATGATGAACGAGCCGGCACCGTTGACCGTGGCGCCGATCACGCGATCGTTGGGACCTTTTTCAATCGGGATTGGCTCGCCAGTCACCATCGATTCGTCAACCGAACTCGTCCCCTCCAGGACGACACCGTCGACCGGCACTTTTTCGCCCGGGCGGACTCGAAGCCGATCGCCAGGATGCACGTGGTCGAGCGGCACATCCTCTTCCCTTCCGTCTTCACGGATCCGTCGTGCCGTTTTCGGCGCCAGCCCGAGCAGTGCGCGAATCGCCGCGCCCGTGTGACTGCGCGCGCGCAACTCCATTACTTGGCCCAGGAGCACCAGCGTGACGATGACGGCTGCGGCTTCGAAGTAGACGGCGACGGTGCCGCTCTCATTGCGGAATGATGGCGGGAACAAGCCGGGCGCGACAGTCGCAATCACGCTGAAGACATACGCGACGCCGACACCCAGCGCGATCAGCGTGAACATGTTCAGGCTGCGGTTGACGACCGACTGCCAACCCCGCACGAAGAATGGCCGCCCGCCCCAGAGCACGACTGGTGTAGCCAGCACGAGCTGTGTCCAGGTCGCTGTTGCCGGCGAAAGCACCCGCTCGAGCGGTCTGCCCGGAATCACGTCGGCCATGCCAATCGCGAGCGTGGGAATCGTGAGCGCGACACCGACCCAGAAGCGCCGCGTCATATCCCGAAGCTCTTCGTTCTCGGGCTCCTCCGCCGTGACCGTCAATGGCTCGAGTGCCATGCCGCAGATCGGACACGACCCCGGCGCGTCGCGAACGATCTCCGGATGCATCGGACAAGTCCAGTTGTTAGCGCCTGCCGGGATCCGTCCCGAGCTCGTCGAGGGACGAATCCCGAATCCCGGCTTCACATAGCGCGCGGGATTCGCATCGAATTTGGCTTTACAACCCCTTCCGCAGAAGTAGTAAGTCTTCCCTTCGTACTCACTGGTACCCGCCGCCCTCGCGGGATCGACCATCATCCCGCAGACGACATCACGCTCCAGGTGCGCTTGCATCTGATCAGAATCTCACGGGTTGGACGCGTTGCGGATTATTGAGGTGCCCGTTGCGAAGAATCTCGCACGAATCGATCGGCAGAAGGGAATCAGGCCGACACATTCGAGAACCTGCGTGGCATCCCTGTTGCGCTTAATGGTTGTGTCGCAGACTGATGAGGGAATCATGAACATGACACGCATCAGCCCGTACCTGTTGGCGGTGGGAGTTGCAGTCGCGCTGTCCGCCGGCTTCGGGTACGCGCAGAACAACCAGTACGAGCACGCGACACCGCCGGCTGCCCAAGGTGCTTCCGCGGATCATCAGGCGATGATCGCCAGCATGCAGGCCGAACAGCAGAAGCTCGACGATCTCGTCGCGCAGATGAACGCGGCGAAAGGGCCGGAGAAGGTGGACCGCATCGCGGCGGCGGTGACCGAGATGGCCGCGATGCACAAGCGGATGAGCATGATGATGATGCACGGCCACATGATGCAGATGATGCCCATGCCGCCGCATGGCGACAACCCGGCGGCCGCGCCGTAACGGCCCCAGTCATCGCCTCGTTGTAAGATCCGCGGCCAGACGCTCAGTGTCTGGCTGCGGATTACGCTCACGATTTATATTCCTTTGCCGCATGGGATATATTCCTGCGGCAGCGCAATTCACGCTCAACACAGTCCTGGCGCCCTGATCTCTCCCCTCCTCGGCCGGTGCTGACACGTGTTCGCTCGTGAGCGGCCGTTACAGCCCTGACAGAAAGCGTGTCGGACGCGCACGGCCGGTGTGCCGTCTCTGATAACCGCAGAATAACGGGGGTCACCCGCGGTAAATGTCACGCCGTACTTCTCGGTGCATCGTCGAACGGACGCGTCGTTACGCATCCGTAAGCACGCCACGAGATTCGCGATCACTCAACTCGCGAGAGACGCATACGTACGCGCGATCGTTCCGCATAAAGCATTGTGATAGCGACGTTAGTGGACTCCGGTGCACTCACCTGCACTTGTGGCAAACGCGTTGCGATTCAACTCGTGGAACCCCATGAGGATCGATATGGATCGTACTGCCGCACGCGGCCTGGCACGAACCTGCTTACGCGTGGCGCTCATCATCGCCGCTTTCTTGTTGCTCACGCCCGCATACGGCGAAGCCGCATCCGTAACACTCGAATGGGATCGCAACGCTGACGGCGTCACGACTGGCTATTTCGTGTACTACGGTACCGAATCGGGCAAATATTCAGGCACCATCGATGTCGGCAGTTCGACCAGCGCGGTCGTGAACATCAACGATCCCAACGCCAATTACTTTTTCGCGGTTCAAGCGTACTCGGCGACCGGTGAAAAGAGCCCGCTCTCTACAGAAGTCGCGTGGTATCAGAGCGGTACGCCGCCGACCGGTGACACGCCGACCGGGGGCACGCCGACCGGGGGCACGCCGACGGGTGGCACGCCGGCCGCGGGCACGCCGACGGGTAACATCCCGAGCGCGCAGTCTCCGACTCTACGCAATCCCGGCAGCATGACCACCGTCGTGGGTCAAAGCGTGAATCTGCAGCTGAGCGCGAGCGATCCAGGCGGTCTCGTGTTGGCCTATTCGGGGACTGGCCTGCCGCCCGGACTGACTCTCCGAACAGGCATCGGCATCATCTCCGGGATCCCAAGCGCGCCGGGCGCGTACATCGTCACCATCAGCGTGACAAACACCAGCAGTCTGTCTGCCGTGCAGACATTCACGTGGACGATCCTCAATCAACCCGCATCGTCTGGCAGTCCCGGCGGCCTTCCCGGCCTGATCGGCGGCGTGCCTGGTGGCGCCGGCGGCGGTGGAACTGGTGGCACCGGCGGCGGTGGAACTGGTGGCGGCGCTCCTGGCGGCACCGGTGGTGGTGGGACTGGCGGCGGAGGCGGGATTATTGACAGCCCTATCGTTGGTGGCGGCGGCGGAACGGGAACCGGCGGAGGCACCCCGAGTCAGCCTCCGGTTCCAACTCAAGATCTCGCTCCACCCACCGTGAACGTTTTCTCACCCGCGCAGACTGGTGGGTCGGCGCGGACGACCGACTCGAAAGTCGTCGTGACGGGCAACGCCTCAGATAACGTGGGTGTCGTCAGCATTACGTGGGCAAACAGCCGCGGAGGCTCCGGAGTGGCGGTCGGAACGTCGTCCTGGGCCACGAGCCCGATCGATCTGTCGATGGGGGACAACGTGATCACCATTACTGCGACTGATGCGGCGGGCAACGTGAGGACCGTCAGCCTGACGGTGACGCGCTACGTCGACATCCAGAACTTTGTGAACTAGCGGGCGATCACCCAACGTTCAGCAGCATCACGTCGAACACGAGCGTCGAGTTCGGCGGGATGCTGCCGACCATCTGTGATCCATAGCCGAGATTCGGCGGAATGATCAGCCGCCGCTGACCTCCAACCTTCATCCCAGGAATTCCCTGTTCCCACCCGGGAATCACACGGCCGACGCCGAGCTGAAAGGTAAAGCTGCCCTGAGAGTCGAACTGCGTCCCCTTCGACTCAGGCCTCGATGGATCGAACAGCCACCCCGTATAAGAAACGGTGACGGTCCGCCCCTGCGTCGCAGTTGTGCCGGTACCCTCACGAAGGTCCGTGGCTGAATACGGCGCCGTCGGCGGCGTCGGAGCAGTCGATTTCTCGCTGCCGCCACAGGCCGCGGCGAAGAGCAACAATGCGACGACCAGTGCGACACGGGCTGGAACGGCCACCATCGTTCTCATCCGCGTGGTCAGCGCAATCCAGTACAGCGTTGCACCGATGGCCGCGAGGACGATCACGGCCGGTGTCAGCCCAACGATTGCGAGCATCAAAATCTCATACCGCATGACAGCACGACATCAGCGACAAATCCAAGCGAGAGCATAGACACCGAAATCTCGTTCGCCGTGATACGAGTCCGGACGAGCTATGCGGCACATGACCCCTACTCTCATCAAACGATAGGACTGAATGGCCTTCGTGGTTATCTGCCGCTATACAGTGCGCGAAGCGTTGCGACATCGTATGCCGACAGACCGGTAGCCGCCGCGGTGCCGATGTCGTCGGCGGAACGCAGCCGCTTGCGGTAATTGCCGAAATAGCGTGGGCCATCATCCGGCTGCCGGAACAGATACATGATGTCGTCGAAGTTCGCGGTGTGCTCGAGGCCAAGGGCGTGTCCGAGCTCGTGGAGCGCCGTGAGGTACACGATGATGTCACGCGTCAACGGATCGACCTGGATTGGAGCATCGGCGGCAATCGCGACCTCCGCTTCGTCGATTACTCCCGTCGCGCGGTTCACGTGAGGCCGCGTTTCGCCGTAGTTTCCGCCCGCGCCATTGAAGTACACGCGGATGCCCGCATCGCGTTCGACAAACGTCCGGCGCAGCGCGAACGCTCCGTCCGATGCCGTCCCCCATGTCTGCATGGCACGTTCGACGAGCTGATCGCCCCGAGCCGGCAGGTTCTGTCGATCAATCCAGACCTGGATCACCGAGCGGTTCGCCCAGTGCGCCTGCGGTGACAGCCTCGATTGCGCGGGGCCACCACGGGTTGCATCCGGCGATTTTCCGTGCGGGATCAAAACGGCCAGTGCAATCATCGACAACGTCGCCGCAACGAGCATCCGTCTCATTGGATATCGCTCGGAATTGTTGGATCCGATCCGCATCAACATCGCAGAAATCTATCGCTAACTTGTTGTACTGACAACGAGTTCCTGACCAACACCCTGGCACGGCGCGTGTAGGGGGTCGCCGGTTGCATCCGGAGCCGGACTCAAACGAGGATCCGGCTCACATTTTCATGCGAGTCGGAGTACGGTGACGACCCGACTCACGCGTCGGCAGTGTTGATGTGAGTCGGGTCATCACCGTACTCCGACTCGGTAATCTTCATTAAGGAGCATCGATGCTTCGTAATCTTTGCGTCATTCGCACGGGCATCCCGCAGCTTACGGCGCTTGTTATTGCCTTTCAGCTCGGACACGCCGTTCCCGCGCATGCTCAGGCAGCAAGCGCGTCGATTGCCGGCACGATCGCGGATGCGCAGGGCGGAGTTCTGCCCGGCGTCACGATTACCGTTCACAACGCGGAAAGCGGCATCGTCCGCACGAGCGTTACCGAAGGCGACGGAAAGTATCGCGTCGCCGGCCTCAATCCGGGGCGCTACAACTTGACCGCCGAGCTCCCCGGCTTTCAGACCGTCGCCGTGAAGGACATCGTGTTGGTCGTCGCCCAGGAATATTCGCGCGACTTCCAGCTCACCCTCTCGACGGTGCAGGAATCGGTAACCGTCACAGGTGAAGCGCCGATCGTCCAGGCGACGAAGACCGAGGTGGCGGCGGTGGTCACCCAGGACCAGATTGAGATGCTTCCCGCGCCGGATCGCGGGGCCCTCTCGCTGTCCCTGTTGCTGCCGGGTGTCGCAGTCGACACGACGCGTCCGAAACGGAATGCCACCAACGTCGGCGCCGGCGTGACGACGAGCGCCACGACGTATCTGGTCGACGGTCTCTCGAACTCGGTCAACAAGAGCGGTGAGCAGCGCCACGATATTCCGGAATCTGCGATCCGCGAGTTCTCCGTCCACACGACGCAGCTTCCCGCGCAGTACGGACAGCGGGTCGGCGGCGTCGTGAACATCGTCACCAAGAGCGGTACCAACGACTTCCGCGGCGATGTCTTCGAGTTCTTCCGCAATCA
>Ga0075418_10010497_pt1 | contig 10373 bp, 10 predicted proteins | sample SoiMetdeltSBSDD2_FD_81776 | JGI IMG/M metagenome (GOLD analysis project Ga0075418, IMG submission 81776) | Bulk soil microbial communities from a Populus tree surrounding site in Tennessee, USA - Soil MetaG P. deltoides SBSDD2 | ecosystem: Environmental > Terrestrial > Soil > Tree plantation...
CGAGGCCAGCTTGCAAGCTATCGAGTGTTGCACTTTGCAACGCACGGCTTGTTGGCCGGCGAAACGGAGAGCCTGGGCTCGAGTGCCGAGCCGGCGCTTCTGCTCACGCCCCCCGACAAGGCAACTGACATCGATGACGGCCTGCTCACGGCCAGCGAGGTCGCGAAGCTGAGGTTGGACGCCGACTGGGTCGTACTGTCGGCCTGCAATACGGCGGCGGGGGGCAAGGCGGGCGCCCAGCCGTTGTCCGGACTGGCCGGTGCGTTCTTCTATGCCGGCGCGCGTGCCCTGCTCGTCTCGCACTGGTATGTCGACAGCGACGCCGCCGTGAAGCTCGTCACGACCCTGTTTGCCGAGGCAAAGCGCAATCCGACGGCGGGCCGCGCCGAAGCGGTGCGTCGGGCCATGCTGACGCTGATGATGGACACATCGCGTCCAGCCGAATGGTCGGCCGCACATCCATCCGTGTGGGCACCATTTGTCGTCGTGGGCGAGGGCGGGGCCAGGTAGCGGGCAGGCCGGATCAGCATCCGCATCTTCACCATGCTGGTGCCAATTGCGAAACGGGGTCGCTGGAGGCATGCTCGTCGCGGCCTGATCGCGACCCGCCCCGGGCGGCGTAACGTGCTCTGATCACAGGACAATCTTGCGCGCACTGGAGCTGTGCCGGGGCGCGGCAAGATCGTACTGGCACATGACACGCCTTGCTGAGACAATTCCCATTGTCCGTTCTCAGTGCAAAGGGGCACACATGCTCAAACGTCTTCTGCCATTCGGCGCAGCCATCGCAGCGCTCGGCATGCTGGCATTGCCGGCACAGGCTCAAAAAACACCGCTGACCGTCTACACCGCAATCGAGAACGATCAGCTCAAACCGTTCAAGGATGCGATCGAAGCCGCCGTCCCTGACGTCGACATTCAGTGGGTGCGCGACTCGACCGGCGTCATCACGGCTCGGTTCCTGGCCGAGAAGGCGGCGCCCAAAGCCGATATCATCCTCGGGCTCGCGGCATCCTCGCTGCTGCTCTTCAACAAGGACGGGCTGCTCGACAAGTACCAGCCGACCGGTGCCGACAAGCTGAAGGCACAGTTCACATCACCTGATGGACTGTTTGTCGGCATGGACGCGTTCCTCGGCGTGGTTTGCTACAACACCGTCGAAGGCGGCAAGGCGGGCACCACAGTACCCAAGGCCTACAGCGACCTGCTCGATCCCAAGCTGAAAGGCAAGGTGGTGATGCCGCATCCGGCATCGTCGGGCACCGGCTACCTGATGGTTACGGCGTGGCTGCAGAACATGGGCAACGACGCCGGCTGGAAGTTCATGGACGGCCTGCACGAGAATATCGCCGTCTACACGCACTCGGGCTCGGCACCCTGCGTACAGGCTGCCAAGGGCGAGCGCGTGATCGGCCTCGGCTTTGACATGCGCGCTGCCCGCGAGAAGAGCAACGGCGCGCCGATGGAGATCATCCTGCCCACGGAGGGCGTGGGCTGGGAGATGGAGGCCTCCGCGATCGTGAAGGGCACCAGCAAGCTCGCGCAGGCCAAGAAGGTGATGGACTGGGTGGCCTCGAAAGGTGCCAACGAGCTCTACTCCAAGTACTACGCGCTCGTGGCCCATCCCGAGGTCAAGAACCTGCCGCCCAACTATCCGGCGGACGCGGAGGCCAAGATGGCCAAAGTGGATCTGCAGAAGATGGCCAACGATCGCGAGGCCATCCTCGCGGAATGGTCCAAGCGCTACGAAGGCAAGGCAGCACCCAAACAATAGACCAGCTGGCTGGGGGCGCGGATGCGCCCTCAGCCAATGCCGTCGATCAGCGATACACCGTCATCAGGGCGACGCCGCCGGCGACGAAGGTGGACGCGGCCACCCGATCCTTCCAGGGCCGCTCGCCGAGCACGACTGTGCCGATCAGCGCTGCGATGATCACGCTGGTTTCCCTGAGCGCCGAGACGATCGACAAAGGCACATAGAGCGCGGCAATCAGCACCAGGCCGTAGGCCACGGCACTGAGGACACCGGCCAGCGAGCCGTAGCGCCAGTGCGCGGCGATCGCGTGCGCCAAGCCACGACGGCGCAGCCATAGGATGGCCAACACGACGGGCACCTCCAGGACGTAGATCCAGGCAATGAAGCCCAAGGTGCTGTCCGCAACGCGGACGCCGAGGCCGTCGCAGACGGTATAGATGGCAACCGTCAGTCCCGAGCCGATGGCAAGCCAGATCGGCAGGCTGCCGTGCAGCTTGCCGAGGCCGCCAATGGCAAGGCTGGAGATGCCGAGGCAGGCGATCATCACGCCCGCCAGGCTCGGCAGGGACAAGTACTCATGCGCGAAAATCGCGGCGCCGACCGTGACGGCCAAGGGCGCGAAGCCGCGCGCCAGCGGATACACGAGACTGAGGTCGCCGACCCGGTAGGCGAAAAAGACGAAGGCGTAGTAGGCGTACTTGAAGGCCAACGAGATGGCGATGAACGTCCAACTGGCCTGGTTCGGCGGGTCCACAAACGGCAGGATCGCCAGCCCGATCAGGACGTTGATGAGGGCGACAAACCCGAGGGTGACGAGACGATCCCCCGACGTCTTCACCAGCGCGTTCCAGACGGCATGCAACGTCGCGGCCAGAATGGGCAGCAGCAGGATCCATGCGGCCATGCACTTGCTCACTCGTTTTCGAGAAACTCCCCTTGCGGCCGGACACTAGGGCACCCAATGGCTGGAGGCGAGTGTCTTCCTGAAGAGCCGGGGTGTGCCGAGCGAGCCGACGGGCGAACGCAGGCCATGCAGCTCCTGGACCCCGGCCGCTTCTTCAATGGCGATCGATGCAATTGCGCCGGCGGGGTTTTCGTTTCATTAACGGCTCTCCCTCGCCGCTTCTTAACGTCTGCACTTCTAGCCTGGGGACGAGCATGGGCTTGGACATTCTTCTGGTCGCTGCCTGCGCGCTGATCGACGCCGACGGGCGTGTGTTACTGGCAAAGCGCCCTTCTGGGCGGCCGCTGGCGGGATTGTGGGAGTTCCCCGGCGGCAAAGTGGAGAAAGGCGAGACGCCCGAGGCGGCCCTCATTCGCGAGCTCCAGGAGGAGCTGGCGATCGTGGTGTCCGACAAGTGCCTCGCACCCTTCACCTTCGCCAGCCACAGCTACGAGGCGTTCCACCTGCTGATGCCGCTGTACGTTTGTCGCAAGTGGCAGGGCGAGGTCGAGCCGCAGCAAGGCCAGCAGATCACCTGGGTACGTGCCAACAGGCTGGTCGACTACGCAATGCCGCCGGCGGACGAGCCGCTGAAGGCCATGCTGCGCGACCTGCTCTGATGGAGGCGAGAGTTGGGGCAGGGAGACTGGTATGAGCACTGCGATGCAATATCGGATTTCGGGGGTGCTGCGCGGCTTTGCGCGGGATGAGCGCGGCGCCACCGCGATTGAGTACGGCCTGATCGCGGCGCTGGTGGCCGTGGTGATGCTGGCGGGCCTGAAGACGCTGGGCTCGGGCAACAGCGGCAGCTGGGACACACGGCCAACAAGGCCATCAACGCCATGAAGTAGGGGCTGGGCGCTGCCTTTTCGCGGCGATGCGTCGTGCAGTTGATGCAGGCCAACTAGTGTGCGCCTAAGCGCCAACGCCGCTGCTTCTCGCGATTGCCGCAATTTTTCATGCTGCACCACCGCCTGCCCCCACGCTTGCTGGTGTCGATGAAATACACCTCGCAATCGAGGGCGCTGCATTTGCGAATCCGGCGACGCTCCGTCTGCGTGAGCAGCCGCTCGATAGCCAACGCGCAGGCATGCAGCGGCGCTGCGACCTCGGACCCCGTGACCCAGCGATGAGCTGTGAGGATTGCAGACGGCGCCCCTGCGAGCCGGCGCGCAGAATGTGCCGCCCGAATGGCGGCACTGATCGCCTGCAGGTCGGTTTGTGGTATGGGCTTGGCCTGGTATGCCGCCGTTAGGACCTTGAATAAGTGCTCGCGCAGCTGGCGGGTACGTCGTGCGACACGCACGCAGGCCGAGCCCGCGCGATTTCGCAACGTCGTCGCCAAGGATGGCTCGATCAGGCCCGCAAGCTCGGCAAAGCGCACGACGTCGCCGTAGCTGCTCAGGTTCTCGACAGATGCAGCGAAGGGCCGCTCGTCCAGCGTGTTGACGAGATCGAGCGCGGGGTGGCCGCCGCTCCATTCGAACGGGTCGCAGCGCCGGCGCATATCCAAGCCTCTTTGACGAGGAAGTTTGCAGCCTGTATATCGCATAACCTCTATATCGCATTTTTCAGGTTACGGGATAGATACCCTCCGAGGGTTGCTGATGCTGGACACGACGCCGCGGGAGCGCAATGCTGCCGCCTATGCTTACGGCGCGCTGGCCGGGCTTGCCGCGGTCAGCATCTGGGCCGGAAACATCGTCATCAGCAGCTTCGGCCTCCGCTCCAGCCTGACGGCCTGGGACATCACGGCCATTCGCTTCGCGGTCGCTGGCGTGTTGCTCGCCCCGCTGCTGGCGCGCCGGGGATTGGCGCTGGATCGCCTGGGCTGGCTCGGCGTGGCTGCCCTGGTGATGGGCGGACTACCCAATGTCTTGCTGGCCAACACGGGCCTGCAGTTTGCGCCGGCCGCACACGCAGGGGCCCTCTTTGCCGGCGTGATGCCGCTGCTGACCGCCATCCTCGCCGTGGTCGTCCTCAAGGAGGCCTCCACACTCAAGACGCATGTCGGCTTCGCTCTGATCGCGAGCGGCGTTGTGTTGATCGCCTGGGGCTCTGGCGTCACATTCGGCACGTCGCAGACGATCGGCCACATCCTGTTTCTCGGATCGGCACTGTCGTTTGCCTGCTTCACCATCGCATTGCGACAAGCCGGCCTGGATGGCCTGCATGCGGCGGCCATCTCTGCTGTCGGCTCGATGCTGCTTTATCTTCCCGTCTACATGCTGATGGCCGGGTGGAGCATATTCGAGGCTCCGCTGCCTGGCATAGGCCTCCAGGCTCTTGTACAGGGACTCCTCACGGCGGTGATTTCGTACATTGCCTACGGGCGCGCGGTCACCATCCTCGGGGCCGCGAGCGGGGCAGCCTTTGCCGCAACCTGCCCGGCATTGACCGCGTTGATGGCCATTCCAATCCTTGGTGAATGGCCCACCTGCATCGAGTGGACTGCGATCCTATCCATCTCAGTGGGTGTGTATGTCGTCAGCGGCGGGCCGATGCCGGGTCGCCGCGCATAATAGGCCGCGCGTCGCTCAAGCGGTGCCCATGCGAAGCGTGGCTTTCTGGCTGATGCGAGCCGCGCGCTTCTTGAACCACACGACTATTCCTGTCGCCGACAGCAGCGCCACGACAAGGCCCATGCAGGACAGGAAAACGCGCCCCGGCAGGCCGGCGATACGTCCCGAGTGCAGCGGGAATTGAAGCTGCATGAAGACGTCGGCGGCGGTGCCGTCCCAAGGCACCCGTCGGCCCTGCAGCGCGCCTACAGCCGCGTCCAGGAAGATCATCTTGACGCCCATGCCGCCCGAGCCGTGGTCGTCGCCCGGATGGAAGAAATTGATCGAGTAGAGACCGTGCAAGCGCCCGTAGTAGGCAGCGCCCACCGGCTCGCTCCAGCCGTGCCGACGGGCCTCGGCGCTCGCAATGTCGATGGCCTCGGCAAACGACAGCTTCGGCACGATCGGCTTGTTGAGCGCCGCCGCAGAGCGATCGTCGAATGCGTCCACCGTCAGTGTCGAAAGCCGGCTTAGGATGGGGCGCACCACCTCGTTGTTCAGGTTCATCGAGATGGACGTGAAGGCGAGGATGAACAACGCCACCCATAACCACAGGCCAAAGGCCCTGTGCAGATCCAAATTGAGGCGGTAGCTGCTGGCCCCACGCCTGATCTTCCACGCCGGCTTCCAGCGCTCCCACCATGTGCGGCGCAGGGCACCTGCCGCGACCTCGCCATCTGCGTTCTTGCCTCTGCGGCCGCCTAGCCGCGGCAACGTCAAGTAGAAGCCGACGCCGCAGTCGAACATCCAGACGATGCCAACGACCCCCATGAACCAGACGCCCCAGCGATCGATGCCCCAGAAGGAGGGCATGTGCATGGAGTAGTGCAGCTTATAGAGAAACGGCAGAAGGTTCTCGCGATCGAGCGAGATGGCGCCCCACAAGCGCCGCCCGGCCACCTCGCCGGTCGCCGGATCGATGAAGACCTGGTTGTAGGAAACGTCATACAGCTCGCCCGTCGACGGATCGACCCGCGGCTCGACGAACAGGCTGGCGTTGTGGCCTGCCACAAACGCCAGAGGAAAGAAAGTCACCTGGACCCTGGTGTCGCTGGCTTCGACCCGGCGCACGAGCTCATGCGGCGACAACGGTGTGCCGGTGGTCTTGGCATCGAAGAGATGCGGATTGAGCCATTGGTCGAGTGCATGGTCCCAGGAGATCACGGCGCCGTCAGCCCCGCGACGAACAGGAACAGGGCAATGAACAGGCCACCCAGCGATGGATGACCGTGAATGTCTCCCGCATCTAGTCCCTCAATTGGCGCAACATGCCCTGCGTGGTGGCGGGCTGCTGGCGCATCCTTAGAACTTGTAGGTCAGGTTACTGATGATGGTGCGGCCGGTTCCATAGAAGCAGTCGCCGCGATCGAGACAGGTCGCAAAGTACACCTTGTCCTCGAGGTTGGTCGCGTTGACCTGGAAGCGCCAATACCTGCTCTCCCAGCCGATCATGGCGTCCACCAGCGTCACCCCCGGGGTCTTGACGTCGTCAAGTCCGCCCCATGAGTCGCCGACATAGCGGACACCAGCGCCGGCCGAGAGCCCTCCACCCCGAACATCGAGAACTTGTATTTGCCCCACAGCGAAGCCTGACGCAGCGGCACGGTCGGCACGTGCTTGCCGGCCTCGTCTCCCTTGGTGACCTTGGCATTGGTGTAGGAGTAGCCGGCGATGATATCGAGGTAGCTGGTCAGCGCGCCGACGAACTCGATCTCTGCACCGCGCGTGCGTGCCTCGCCGATCGCCTTGGGACTATCGCCATCTCCGTAAGTCAGGCGGTTCTGTTCGGTGATGTCGAAGATGGCGCCGTTGATGGCGAACTGTGGCGTCGGGCGGTACTTGAAGCCCAGCTCGTACTGCCCGCCCTGGTAGGGGTCGCAGGCCGGCACGCAGCCCGCCAGATACTGGGGATTGAACGACTGCGCGTAGGAGAGGTATGGCGTCAGCCCGAACGCCAGCTCGTACATGAGCCCGGCGCGATACGTGGTCTTCTCGACGCTTTCCTTGCCGCCGGCAGCGACGGCATTGGCGGCCCAGTCGTGCCGGATGCCGAGAATGCCGATCCAATTGCCGTAGTGAAGCTGATCCTGCACGTACACGCCGCTCTGAGTCTGAAGCTGGTCTGCGGTCGGTCAGGGATGGAGGCGTATATCCGTTGTAGACTGGATTGTAGAGATCGAACGGGTCGTAGGCATCGCCCGGTGCACCCGTACCTATGTGGGCGGAGGCCGCCTTCTCGCTCTGATCGATGCGGCGGTGGTCAAAGCCCACCAGCAGCTTGTGCGCGATGTCGCTCGTCTTGAACTTCAGCTCGGCGTTGGAATCGGAGGCAAAGTTGTCACGCACCACATCGTTCATGAACACGTAGCGTGCAACGGTGCGCGGTTCGTTGGGGTCGAGCGAAGCCCAATCCGGATACATCGAGTGATAGATGTTGTCGGTGCGCCAGTAGCGCGCGTTCTGGCGCACGGTGAGCGCGTCGTTGACCTGATGCTCGAACAACGCCGCCACGGATGTGGTCTGCGTCTTGTACTCGTCGAAGCCCGGCTCACTCACGAAGCGGTTGATGGGGATGCGCTGGCCCAGATAACCCGGCTTGATGGTGCCCGTGTGCGGAAGAAACGAGGTGGCCGAGCCTCAGTCGTCCTTCTGGTACTTGGCCATCAGCGTCAGGATCGTGCTGGTGCTCGGCTTGTACGTGATCGACGGGGCAATCAGCACGCGATCGTTGTCCACGAAATCGGTTTGCATGTCGGCCTGCTGGCCGACGCCGATGAAGCGGTAGAGCCACCTGCCGTCTTCGGTCAGCTTGCCCGTCATGTCGGTCTGGAACCGCACGCGGTCGAAGCTGCCGACCTCGATGCCGACCTCACGGTACGTCTCCTCCTGCGGACGCTTGGACACGGCGTTGATCAAGCCCGCCACCGAGGTTTGCCCATACAGCATCGACGAAGGCCCCTTCAGGATTTCGACACGCTCCAAGGTGTAGGGGTCGAGCCTGTTTTCGCCGAAGCGCCAGGCGTCCGACAGGCGTAGACCATCGAGGAAGATGTCGGGATCGGCGCCGCGCATGCGCGGATAGTCGCCGCGGCTGTCCGCGCCATAGGCGTCGGCATAGACGCCGGGAACGTAGCGCAGCGTCTCCTGGAGGGTGGTCGCACCCTGATCCTGGATCTGCTGAGCCCCGACCACGGACAGCGACTGCGGGATCTGGCTGAGCGGCGTGTCTGTCTTGCTGGCCGTCGCCGAGACGGTTGCGGCGTAGCCGTTCAGCGGACCGGTGGCGATTTCCTGCTGCTGTTGCCGACGCGCTTGCGTCTGTGCTGGGCCCTTTGCCGCCGGCTGCTTTTTCTGGGCCGCCTGCTTGTTGGCGCCCTTCTTGGCCACCACGGTGACTTCCGGGAAGGTGGTTTGCGACGACGTCTGAGGCAGCGCCCGCTCGGTGCCGGCGACAAGCAACAGCGCCGCGGCCGACACCGCCAACAGGCAGACGCGATGCAAGCTGGGACCTGGCTGCCTGAATGCAGACGCCGAGACGTACCTGTCGGCACGATCGATCAACGGCAAAGCCGCAAGATGTGTACGCACGCGCACTCCCTCTACTCCACAAACCAGATGCTTGCTGGGTGGCTGGGAATGCCCATGCTGCCTGAAGCTCACGGCAAGGAAGAATACTTGACTGCAATAGTCAATAATATCGGACGCGTGATGGGCGCGTTCCCACCCATGCGTAGCGCACCCGCAACAACCCCGGAAGCGCGCGGTACTTGGTTCGCGCCAACCAGGGCTGCGAACGCGGAGCCGATCCATGAGCAGACGCTGTCAGTGTGCCGCACCAAGCTCAGCGCTCGCCTCCGCGTGCGCGGCTGTGTGGGAGAGATGAGCGGCTCCATGGAGTTCAGGCCGTTCAGCGCTGCGGCTTATCGGGACGCGTCGGATCGCTGGCGGCTTGTGTTGTGCTGCGTAGTGCGTCGGCGAGCCGCATCTTGGCGGAGCCGGGCTGCAGGGGCTTTTGCTGGCTCTCGTGCGGAGCCCAGCCAGTCAGCGTGAGGATCTCGAAGGTGGCGGGGATGCGTGCGTTGGCGAGGCCGAAGCGCTCGGCGTAGATCTCGAAGGAGCGCTGCAGGGTGGCCCGTCGCAGCGGCTTGCGGCTGCGGGCCGTGAGAGGGTTGGCGGCGCCCATGCCTCTCAGCTCGCGCATTAAGGCGAGCGGATTGGCGTAGGTGACAACCACGGTTTGGGAATCCACCACCGGCAGCGCGAACTGCGCCCGCTGCAGCAGAGCACCCATATCGCGGACGTCGGCGAAGGGGGCAACGCGGGGGCTGGCGCCGCCTTCCGTTTCCTCCTCGGCGGCGAGCAGTGCGGTTCTGAGTTCGTTGAGCGTGCTGCCTCCCAGCATGGCAGCGAGCAGCAGTCCGTCGGGCTTGAGCGCGCGTCGCACCTGGGCAAGCGCGCCCGGCAGGTCGTTGACGAGCTGCAGGGCAAGCCCCGAGACGACGAGGTCGAGCGACCCGTCGTGGAAGGGCAACTCCTCCTCGTCGCACTGAACGCGCAGACCGGAGCACTGCGCGAGCAGGCGTGCGGACGCCTCCGCGCTGATGATGGTCGCGACGCCTGGCAGGCGGCCGATGCGTCGCCCGATCGGCCCGTGATGCGCGCCCAGGTCGAGCACAACCGGGAACATGCGCCGCACGGCGGCGAGCCGATCAGCAAGATCGTCGGCGATGCGCTCGAGCAGGAATTCGTGCCGGGCGGCATGTCCGGCGAACCGGTCGCGCCTGCGCCGCATCAGGCGACGGTCGAAGATATCTGGTGTGCCGGTCACGCTGAAGTCACGCTGAGGTCACGCTGTCGATCTCGCTGCCTGTCCGCTTCCACTCACCATGCCAGCCACACCGCCAGCCCGAGGTTGTGCCGGCGCCGCCATGACGGCTGCGGTGCCAGTCGTGCGACGCTATCATGCACGGCCTTGATCGATCGACACAACGGCCGCGGGGAACCGCCCAGGTTCGGCGGAACCGATCTCGTCCGGCGAGCGGCCGCCACGCGTGCCCCATGCACGCGGCGCAATCCCCCGCCTGTGACCGGGCCCCCGCCTGTGACCGGGCCC
>Ga0075418_10010499_pt1 | contig 10371 bp, 6 predicted proteins | sample SoiMetdeltSBSDD2_FD_81776 | JGI IMG/M metagenome (GOLD analysis project Ga0075418, IMG submission 81776) | Bulk soil microbial communities from a Populus tree surrounding site in Tennessee, USA - Soil MetaG P. deltoides SBSDD2 | ecosystem: Environmental > Terrestrial > Soil > Tree plantation...
AGAGTAAGAAGCAACGCGCTGCGGCGCAGCGTCCGTACAACCCGGTTCATAGGCCTCCGCCGTCAGGAAGACGAGACGGCGGCGCCTATTCTAGGCCAGTACGCCTCTCACGGCTCCGCTATGCGGCGCCGTTTCAGCGGACGGGCAGGTGCGCGACGGTCCTCTCCTCACGACCGTGCGAATCGCCGGCAATCACAATCACCGTCAACGTGCCTGTCGGGAGGAAGCTCCCACAGCCGAACGGGAACGAAAACGGCAGTGTCCGTGCGCCGAACGCGGGAAACGTCGTCGACCCGAAGCGGGTGGCAAGCTCCGGTCGGCCAAGCCTCAACGTTTCTGAGCGAATGCCAGCCGTATCCACGAACTGCATCTGCACGTCGCTCAGGAACACGTCCGGCCTTCCGTCTCCCTGCATGACGACATTGAACGGCGCGAGGAAGGGCGGACGACCCGGGCAGAATGCCTCGCCGACGTGCTGCGCCCGGATCAAGCCCGGCTGAACCATGTCGCCGCGATTGATGAAAAGGCCCGACGAGGGAGGCCGCGACCCTGCGCCGCGGGGATCGAAAGGTCCGGAAGCGAGCGGTGACGGCCCGGCAACAAAGACCGGATCGGTCGATGAGCCGTCACCATCGCATCCGAAGCTCGACAGAACACCGAGCATGAAGAGTGGCGCCAGCATACATGCGTGAAGGATCCGCATACACACAACCCTCCTGCGTGATCAGATTCGTGTGCGCGAAGATTCAGATTCGGCGATCGGATCGCGTCTTCGCGAACGCAGCGGCAAAAACACGCAACCGGCATACCGCGTCAATCGCGCGCTATGGGACATGCACGCGCGATGTGTCCATTCTTGGGACAGGTCTGAGATGTTGCTGCGACCGGTGCGTGGACGTCAGCCGGCGATGGTCTTCCAGCTTTTGACCAGGTGCTCCGCCGTTCGCCAGGCGAGCGCCTGTGCGGTGAGGGTCGGATTCCGGGCGCCGCTCGTGCCCATCACCGAAGCACCGAGCACGCCCAGATTTGGCGCCTCGTGCGAGAAGCCCCACCGATCGACAACATTGGTCTCACGGTTATCGCCCATCCGCGTCCCGCCATAGGCGTGCGTGTTTGGCCCCATGGTACCAATGGCACTGCGCTCGATCGCCGTCGCCCCTGCTGCCCGATACCACTGCTCCATTTTGTCCTGGATGAATACGGCGAGCCGCCGCTCATTTTCCTTATAGTCGGCGGTAATGCGGCACACGGGATAGCCGAGCGGATCCTTCACCTCGGGATCGAGATCGAGGTAGTTGTCTTCGTAGGGCAGCGTGGTTTTCTGGAGATAGGCCGTGTTCGCTCGATCCGCATTCTCCTTGATGAACGATTTCCAGGCGGCGCCCCAGCGGGGCGCGCGTCCGAACGTGCTCATCCCGGCGGCGGCGATCGGCCGGCGGTCCGAGTAGACCCACAGATTTCCGCCACCGATGAAGTCCAGTGCGGCATGGTCGAAGTTGTCGTCGGCCCAGTTGTCCACAGCAACACCCTGGGCGGGCAGACCGTACCAGGTGTTCAAGTTCCGCGGAAACAGAGCGGTGACTGACGCGCCCTGGTTGTGGCTGAAATAGTGCCGACCAACTTGACCGTGATTGTTCGACAGTCCGTTCGGGAAGGCCTTCGATTTCGATAGCAGCAACAGACGGACATTCTCGTAGACGTAGCCGGCCAGCAGCACGACGTTGGCGGGCTGAAAATATTCGGTGCCGCCCTTGACGTAGTTGACCCCGCTGACCCGTCCGTTGCCGTCGACGACAATCGTCGTCACGTGGGCCTCAGTCACGACGGCCAGGCGCTTGGTACGCTCGGCCTTCGGGATCGTCGTGACCGCCGTCGACCCCTTCGCATTGATGTGGCAGCCACCGCGAGCACAGTAGCCGTGGTAAACACAGCCGCCCCGGTTCTGATAGCTTCGCGTGTTCACTGCTGCCGGTCCGGGGAACGCATGCCATCCGAGCGTCCGTGCGGCCCCGGCCATCATGTCGCTGAATCCGCAACCGCGCAGCGGTGGCATCGGGTACTCGCGGGCGCGTGCCCCTTCGAAAATATTGCCGCCCCGGTCTATCCGGCCGTGGATGTTGCCGGCCTTCCCCGACACGCCGATTTCGCGCTCGACCAGATCGTAGTAGGGCTCGAGCTCCTCGAGTCCGAAGGGCCAGTCCTCGACCGTCGATCCCTTCGGAATCCTCGAGGCGCCGTAGCGCGCGCGTGTGGCGCTGACCACCTTGAAGTCCCAGGGGTTGAGTCGCCAGCTCTGCGCCCAGTAGTGGATGGTGGTCCCGCCGACGGCGTTCATCATCGGGTGAATCGCCAATCGCGGCGAGTACGGGGCCGACGCGTTCGGCCGATGCGTCGGGATTTCGCGATTCGCTTTCTGGACGGCCTGCGGCCAGCCCCTGACGTTGTTCCTCAGCTCGTCGGGGGCAAAGTCGTCGGCACTCAGCCACGTGCCCGCCTCGAGGCCGATTACTTCGAGCCCCGCCTGCGCGAGCGGCAGGGCGGCCACCCCGCCGGCGGCGCCCAGGCCGACAATGACGACGTCGGTCCTGCGGAGATCAACCGGCATGATCGTGATCGCCCGCGCCAAGCCGTGCGCGCGCCGGCTTCTTCTTCGAGAACATCGTGAGGTCGTACGCCGACTGGTGCGTAGGGACAGGTCGAGCGTCGAGGCGCTGATCGGCGGCCGCAACGGCGAGGCGAACGCCCGGGTAGCCGATCAGGTCCCACCCCACGAAGTTCGCGTTACCGCCGTAGTACGGGTCGCCGAACGTACCCTGAATGGTGTGCGTCAGCAGGAGATTGAAGAAGATCGCTGACCCGGCGAAGCCGGCCGCGGTATCCGTCTCGAGCTCGCGCAGCACGGCGTCCTGTTCAGCGCCAGGCAACTGGGCGAATGACGCCGCCCTCGAGGATCGCGAATACGCGTCCAGTGCCGCAAGTCCAGTCCGATAGGCCTCACGCGACGAGGCGAGCGCGCCGCCGAGCGCCCGATCGATGTATTCGGCCGCGCGGGCCTCCGTCGCTCCCGGTCCGTTGCCATCGGTCGGGATCAGCCGCGCCACGATCGCCTTGAGCGTCGCTCCCTCGCCCGCCGTCAGCGTCTCGAATGCCGCGGGTACCGCATTGACGCCCTGAAGCGCGGCGACACCGGCGGGCGTGCTGGCGGTCGGAACGAGCCGCAACGGAATGGCGACGGCCGTGCCGACCATGGTCGCCCGTTTGAGTAACTCACGGCGCGTGAGAATAGGAGTTTCGTCCAACGAATCGAGCCTCGCGATGCCTCGAACGCGCCGATGTTACAGCATCTGGGAGATGGGCGCGGATCGCTCGCCGGCCTGATCGACGCGCCACTCAATTCCGGTAGGCGAGGATACTAGAGCGTGCGAGGCAGCGCCTCAATACGCGCCCGGGCGTTGCACAATCCGATCATCCTGATCGACCGGAGTACCCCGTCCACACATCAGCGTTGCAGGACGAAGTTCCCCCCGAGCGTGCCGGGACAACGGCCGGTAGCTCGGCCGGACAGCTGCTCTACCCGACCGTTAACGAACTCGAACTCTATGAAGCTCAAGACCACACCGCAGATGATCAACGACCCGGTCGGCATCAAGCCCCTGACCGTGAGGCTCGGAAATGAATCTGGACGCGTAACGCCATCCAACGGAAAACGCCTTCCGTCGGCGCTGACAAGCTCCCCAGTGAAGACACCGCCGTCTCTTTGTACAAGTCCGATATGGGCAGCAGACGCCCAATCTGCAGCTGGGAGGGTGTTGATCGGCAGTCTGCCCGTCCAATCACCCGTCAGATCAAGTCTCACCCCGGTGGTCGTTTGAGCTGAACTGCTATGGCCGTTGTCGTCGATGAAGCTCACGTTGACAGCCACCTCCGAAGCAGTGATTAGCGGGCCGCGCACCGTGATAGTGGGAACAAGGGTGGCATTGGCGTCGATTCGCGAAGTGCCGAGTCCGTCGATGGTGGAAAGTTCCGTGACGACAGTGCCTGACGTGTCCGTGAGCGTAACAGCGGCCCGTGAGATGGTTGCTCCAATACCTGCTCTTTCGCGAAGCGCCAGTGAGAAGCGATACACGAACCCATTGAGCCCGGTATAGGCCGCCGTCGTCCTGACAGGCTCGGCAACGATTGTTGCGGAACCCCCATCTGGTGCGGTCGGTGACCGGCCGTCGTCGCAGGCGGTAATCGCGAGCAGGAGCGCCGACGCATACGTCAACTTCACGCGGATGGCTTCCACCTCGATATTCAGACTAGTCACAAAGTGCCGACCTTCAAACTCAACAGCGACAACTGGTCTTGGGGCTGACGGGCGGTCTGGATATTCCGGTGCGTCTTTCCACCCGCCTATTCATTACCCCGACCTTGCGCTTCCACTGGTTGTGGGACGACGACCGCAACGGAAATGGCACGGTCAGGCGCGGCATCGATCCGTTCGTGACGCGGCTAGGAGTTGCGCTTGGCGTGGGGTCGTAGTCCGCAGGCTGGCTCGTCGTGTGCGCATCGCCCATGGACGAACCCCACGGGATTCGCCCAATAGACCAGAGCCGCCTGACAGAAGGCGCGCGCGCGAAGGCTAGGCGAGCACGCCTTTCACGACGTTGCCGTGAACGTCGGTGAGCCGGAAGTCGCGACCCTGCGAGCGGTAGGTGAGCTTCAGGTGATCGATCCCCATGATGTGCAGGATGGTCGCGTTCAGATCGTGGATGTGTACCGGGTCCTTGACGATGTTGTAGCCGAAGTCGTCGGTCTCCCCATAGGTGAAGCCGGCCTTGACGCCGGCGCCCGCCATGAACACGCAGAAGTTGCCGCCATGATGATCGCGGCCGAAGTTCGTCTTCAGGGTTCCCTGCGCGAATGACGTCCGGCCGAACTCGGTGCTGAAGACTACGAGCGTGTCGTCGAGCAGCCCGCGCTGCTTCAGATCGGCGATCAGGCCCGCCGACGGCTGATCGACTTCGCGGCAGCTCGCCGGCAGCCGCGCCGCGATCCCGCCGTGATGGTCCCACCCCATGTGCACCACCATGGTGTAGCGGACGTCGCGCTCGGCCAGCCGGCGCGCCAGCAGGCAGTTGCGCGCGAACGTCCCGGGCTTCTTGACGTCGGGACCATACATGTCGAGCACATGATCGGCCTCGCCGGAGATGTCGGCGATCTCGGGCACCGACGTCTGCATCCGATACGCCATCTCGTACTGGTTGATCTTCGACGGGATCTCGGGATCATGCGATGCCTTCGCCTGGCCGCGCGCCAGCTTCGCGATCGCGTCGAGCATCTCGCGGCGGTCGGCGCGGGTGTGGCCGGCGGGGCTTTCGATGTACGGGACCGGCTCCTGGCCCGACCGGAACTGAACGCCCTGATAGTGCGATGGCATGAAGCCGGCGGCCCACGTCGACGCGTCAATCGGGACGCCGCCTGGGTTCCCCGAGCTCATGACCACGAACATCGGCAGATCCCGGTTCTGGGATCCGAGCGCATAGGTCGCCCACGCTCCCGTCGATGGCCGCCCCGCGATCTGAAAGCCGGTGTGCAGGAATTTCGACGCCGGGTCGTGGTTCACGTGCTCGGTATTCATCGTCTTGATCAGACAGATGTCGTCGACGATGCCGCCGACGTGCTGCATGGCGTCGCTGACCATCGTGCCGCTCTTCCCGTACGGCTTGAACTTGGCCACCGGACCGACGATCGGATACGCCGTCTGGCCCTTGACCATCGTCGAGAGGCGGCGGTTGCCGCGCACCGACTCGGGCAGCTCCTGGCCGTGCATCTTCTCGAGCGTCGGCTTGTAGTCGAAGGTGTCGTTCTGCGAGAACGCGCCGAGCATGTGCAGGTAGATGACCCGCTTCGCTCTGGGGGCGAAGTGCGGGAAACCGGGGAGCCCGGCGTGCGGATCGGCCGGCACCGGCGACTGCTGCGCCCAGGCGGGCGTGCCGAGCAGCTCTGCCAGCGACAGCCACCCCAGCCCCATGCCCGTCTTGAGAATGAAAGCCCGCCGCGCCTGTTCAAACTCGTGAAAGCTCATACTCTCTCCAAACTACAAACACGAAGAACGCGAAGTGGACGAAGCATACGAAGAGAAGCCTTTTGCTGCGTTCGTCGCGAGCGTCGTAACCTTCGTAAGTTTCGTGATCTTCGTCACCTTCGTGCGCTTCGTGTTTGTGTTTGTCACCTTAAGGTATACGCGTCCGGCGTGTTCATGACCACCGTGACGACGTTCGTCAGCGCCGCAAGCTGCACGACATCGACACCAGGCGGGGCCGGCGTCACGCCGACCTTGATCAGCGCCTTCGCGGCATCACCATCCGCGCTGAACCGCTTGACCTGAGCGGCGTAGTACTCGCGGAGCGTCTCCATCTCGTCGGCGCGGGGATGCCGCCGCGTCGCCAGCCGGACGATCGTCGTCAGCCTCGCGTCGATGGAGGCATCGGTCGCGAGCACCTTGGCCGCCAGCGACCGGTAGGCCTCGAGGAACTGCGGATCGTCAAGCAGCACCAGCGCCTGCAGCGGCGAGTTCGACGTGCGCCGGCGGGCGGCGGCGCTGCCGCGATCGGGCAGGTCGAAGGTCGCCATGTTCGGATGCGGCGCGTTGCGCTTGACGAACGAGTACATCGAGCGGCGGTGATGCTCGTCCGCCGGCACGGCGCTCGGATCGGGATAGGCGTAGACGTTGAAGCCGTCCCACATGTTAGGAGGCTGATATGGGTAGACGCTTGGTCCGCCGACCCGCTTCACCAGCAGGCCGCTGGCGGCGAGCGCCTGATCGCGCACCATCTCCGCCGGCATGCGCAGACGCGTGTAATGCGCCAGCAGCAGATTATTCGGATCCTTCTGGATCGTCTCGTCCGTAGCGTCCGACTGCTGCCGGTAGGTGCCGGACATCACGATCAGCTTGTGCAGCTTCTTGATGTCCCAGCCCGATTCCCTGAAGGACACCGCCAGCGAGTCGAGCAGTTCGGGGTGCGTCGGGATGGAGCCCTGCGATCCGAAGTCCTCCGCGGTCTCCACCAGGCCGCGGCCGAAGTGCATCTGCCAGGCGCGGTTCACGAACACGCGCGACGTGAGCGGATTGCGCGCATCGAACAGCCACCGGGCCAGGCCGACCCGGTTCTCGGGCCATGCGGGATCCCACGGCAGCACCTGGTTGAGCCCGCGCGGCGGCACCTGTTCGCCGTGGTCCTCGTAGTTGCCGCGCACCAGCACGTAGGTGGGTCGGGGCGTCGGCGTATCGCCCATGATCATGATTTGCGGCAGGACCGACACGAGATCGTTCTCGACGTTGCGCGCACTGGTGAGCGCGACCAGCGCCTGTTCGACGCGCGAGTCGCCGGCGACGAGGACGTCAACGAGCTGCTGCCGTGTGCCGGCCGGATCTTGACTGTGCAAATAGTGCACTTCAACCGGCGTCAGTGCGGTACGGAAGATGCGGACCTCGTCGATCGCGCCGCCCTTCATCGGCTGGGCGCGCAATCGACGGCCGAACGCGAGGCCGAGGGCCTGGTCCGCCTGGTTGGCGTTGCCGTTCGGAATGATGGTGCGCGTCAAATTGTCGCGCGTCAGCTCCGTCTCCGCGCGCACGCCATTGACGTAGATCGCCGTGCCGGCGGCGCGGCTCGAGCCGTCGTAGGTCACCGTGATGTGCACCCACTCGTTCACCGGGATCGGCTGCTTCGACAACAGGCTGATGCCGTTGCCTGCGCGCGCGTGCATCATCTCCCACCGCAGATGGTTCTTCTCGAGCTGCAGCTGATAGCCGGCGTTGCCGGCGTTCTCGGTCTCACGGTGATGCAGGATGGCGACGTCCTCGTAGACCTGCGCGGCCTTCACCCAGAGATCGATGCTGAACGGCTGCGTCCGCTCGTAATAGCCCACGCCCTTGCCGAGGATGGCGACCTCCTGGTCGGCAAAATAGAGGGCCTTTCCCCGGGCACCCTCCCGCAGGTCGGCCTGCGCGAGGACGGCGGGCGGCGCATCCCCGCCGGCGCTTCGCGAGATGACGAGATCCTCGCGGACGAGCCCGCCGGGCAGCGCGCGTGACACCCGGCCTTCGGCGGCGGCAGCGGCGGCCGCCTCCTTGAAGCGGCGGCGGCACTCTTCGTCGGACACGAGCGGCCCGTTGTTGCTGGTGCAGGGTTCCTGGAACGAGAGCGGCGCGAGCGGCGGCGGCGAGAGGCGCGCCTGCGGCAGCGCCGTCGGCAGCTGGTCGTCGGAGATCGGGGCGGTGTCGTCGAACGGGTAGTAGGCGACGAGGGCGCGGTCGAGCGAGCGCTGGATAGCCTCGCCCGCGTCAGCGTGGCTGGCGAGCAGCGCGTCGGCCTTCGGACCGGCCTCGCGGGCCGCCTGCTCGCGCGCACGCTGGTAGGCGGCTTCGCGGCGGCGAATCTCGGCCTGCGCGTCGGCGATCTTCTTCTCCGCCGCCGCGTCGGCCCACTGAAGCGTCGGACCAGGCGTCACGCCCGTGCGGCCGGGCGCATAGAACCCGGGCTCGTCGGTGCTGTTGAAGAAGCCCGTCAGCGAATAGAAATCCTTGGTGGGAATCGGGTCGTACTTATGGTCGTGGCAGCGTGCGCAGCCGACGGTCATGGCGAGGAACCCAGTGCCAATCGTGACCGCGCGATCGACGGCATACTCGACGCGATACTCCTCGTCGATGGCGCCGTTCTCATTGGTCCGCTTGCCGAGGCGGAGGAATGCCGTCGCCAGTTTCTGCTCCTTCGTCGCGTTCGGCAGCAGGTCGCCGGCGAGCTGCCAGGTCGCGAACTGGTCGAAGGGCATGTTCTTGTTCAGCGCGCCGATGACCCAGTCCCGGTAGGGCCACAGCAGCCGGTCGTGCAGATCGTCGAGGAAGCCGTCGCTTTCCGCATACCGGCCGACGTCGAGCCACTGCTCGCCCATGTGCTCGCCGTAGGCCGTCGAGGCGAGGAGCCGATCCACCACCTTCTCGTACGCCTGCGGGCTCGTGTCCTTCAGGAACGCGTCCACCTCCGCCAGCGTCGGCGGTAGTCCGGTCAATGTCAGCGTCACGCGATTGATCAGCGTTTCCTTGTCGGCCGGGGGCGACAGGGTCAGCCCCTCGCGCTCGAGCCGCGCCTGCACGAACCGATCGATATCGTTCAGCACCGACGGGCCTGCCGGCACTACCGGAACCGCGACCCTCTGCGGCGCCAGGAATGCCCAGTGCGGCTTGTATTCGGCTCCCTGCGCAATCCACGCGCGCAGGATCTCGATCTGCTGGGGCGACAGCACCTTGTTGGTGGTCTGCGGCGGCATCCGCACGGCGGCGTTCGCGTGCGTGATGCGGAAGATCATCTGGCTGTCGGCGGGCTTGCCCGGCACGACGGCGAACGTTCCCGGGCGCCGCAGCGCCGCATACGCGCCTTCGGCCGTGTCGAGGCGGAGGCCTGCCTGGCGGCTCTTTTCATCGGGGCCGTGGCAGCGGAAGCAATTGTCGGAAAGAATCGGCCGGACGTCCCAGTTGTAGTCGATGGGTCGCGTCACAGGTGCGGCCGTTGGCGCCGCAGTGGGGGTCTGCGCTGACACGCTGATCAGTGCCGCCAGCAGACCTGTGCAGGTGACCAGCAGTCCCGCGCGAAATGTCCGTTTCATGTGCCGAACAATCTTATCATCGGCGTGCCGATCGAGTGGCACGCAAACGGCGTGTTTCCATCAACTTATCGACGATTCCCCAGTGGCCTGGACCTGCGTGCGTCCGCTCCAGATCCGCGCGCCACTCTGCGGGAACGGACCCTCGTAGACAGCGCATGTGGGCCCGTACGCGTCGCGTACTCGATCGGCCAGCCGAGTTCCGGCCGCTTCGCCCGAAACGATGCCGTACACGGCTGGTCCCCACGAGCTCTGACCAACGCCTGACGCGCCCCACTCCCGCATGCGGCGGACCAGCGCCTCGCTCGGACCGGCTGCGAATGTCCCGCCCTGCACGGGCGCGAACCAGCGGCCAGTCATTTCCTGGATCTGTGTGAGCGCGGCGCCGAACGCACCGATGTCCCCGTCGGCGACGGCCGGCAACAGCATCATCAGAACCAGATGAGCGACCTGTTCGACTTCCCTGTCCGGGGGCGCCAACAGCTGCTCGAATGCGGCCGCTTCGTCGGTGCCGCTCAGCCCGGACACCGCGTCAGGCACGGCCACCACGCATCGCCAGGAAGGTGGAAACGGCAGGCGCGTGAGCAAGGGACCGATGAGCGGGCGCGGATCAACCTCCGCGGGACGATGGCCTCCCTCGACCACCAATCCCCCGCTGGCGAACGTCCAGACCCCGATCGCGGACCGCCGACCTCGTCCCACTGCTCGCGCCAGCTGTCGCAC
>Ga0075418_10010500_pt1 | contig 10371 bp, 7 predicted proteins | sample SoiMetdeltSBSDD2_FD_81776 | JGI IMG/M metagenome (GOLD analysis project Ga0075418, IMG submission 81776) | Bulk soil microbial communities from a Populus tree surrounding site in Tennessee, USA - Soil MetaG P. deltoides SBSDD2 | ecosystem: Environmental > Terrestrial > Soil > Tree plantation...
AGGAGCTCGCCTGGTCGCTTGCCTTTCTGCTGCTCCCACTCTGCTGCGTTTACTACCCTGTCTCGGTGCTGCCGAGCTGGCTGCAGGTGATCGCGCTCGCGCTACCCCCCACGCACGTGTTCGAGGGCATGCGTTCTATCCTGCTGCATCACACATTCGATGCAAAAGAGCTGTGGTGGGCGCTCTCATTGAACGCCGTGTACCTCTTCATTGGCTATCTTACCTTCAGCCGCTTCCTCGCAAGCGCGCGGGTCAACGGCACTCTGTTGAAGTTGGGAGAATAGATGCGCCGCCGTCTCCTCATCGTGATCCTTGCCGGCTTTCTCGTTGGCGCGCTCGGAGGCGCGGCCGCGCTTATCGTCACCAGCGCGCAAGGCCCCAAGGTCGAAACCACAGGCACGGCCCTGATCGGTGGACCCTTCACGCTGGTCGATCAAAATGGCAAGACCGTCACCGACCGCGACTTCCGCGGCAAATACATGCTGATCTTCTTCGGCTTTACTAATTGCCCGGACATCTGCCCGGCGGAGCTGCAGGTCATGTCGGCGGCGCTCGATGCGCTTGGCTCAAAGGCAGACGAGGTCGTTCCCGTTTTTGTGACCTTGGACCCTGAGCGCGACACGTCCGAGGTCGTGGGGACCTACGTCAAGAATTTCGGCAAGAACTTCGTTGGCTTGACTGGCTCGCCCTCGGCAATTGCCAATGCAGCAAAGGCTTATCGCGTTACCTACTCAAAATTCGAATATAATGGTAAAGATGTAAATTACAGGTATAGCATCGATCATTCTGCACTCGTCTACCTCATGGACAAGGATGGTCAGTATTTGACCCACTTCACCTACGGAACTCCTGCCTCAAAAATGACGGAGACTATGCGCAGCTACCTTTAGCCGCGCGACCGATGCGCTCCCGTGGCAAGTTGCCGTTGCGCCGCAACATAGAATCACCATCTGATTCCGCGATGCAGCATTTTAGCTATATCGTAAATCCGTAGGCGCGAGGTCCGTCCATGCTTTATCATCTATATGAGCTGAACCGGGCGGCGCTCAGCCCTGCGCGGGCCGCAGCCGACGCCTACAGGCTCCTCTTCCGCAACCCCTTGAATCCGGCTGCTTATACCCCGCTCGGCCGGAGCGCGGCGGCTGCGCTCGAGCTGTTCGAGCGGACGACGCGCCGTTATCCGAGGCCCTCTTGGAATATCGATCAGACGGAGATCAAGGGCCGACGTGTCGCTGTCCGCGAGCGGGTCGTCATCTCTAAGCCCTTCTGCAATCTCATTCATTTCGAGCGGAACGTTTCGGCATGGCGCCGCCGCCGGGACCCCAAGCTTTTGATCGTGGCGCCGCTGGCCGGCCATTTCTCCACCCTGCTTCGTGGCACGGTGCGCGACCTCCTGCCGCACCACGACATCTACGTGGCCGAGTGGCAGGACGCCCGCTTCGTTCCGCGCGCCGAAGGCTCCTTCGATCTCGACGACTATATTGATTACATCGTTGAGTTTCTGCAGTTTTTTGGCGGCGATGTGCATGTCATCGCGGTGTGCCAACCGACCGTGCCTGTGTTCGCCGCGGTGTCCTTGATGGAGACAAATGGCGACCCGGCAGTGCCGCGCTCGATGATCCTCATGGCTGGTCCGGTCGATGCGCGGGAGAACCCAACCGCAGTCAACCGCTTTGCCGAGGCGCGCGCAATCGAGTGGTTCCGGCGCAACGTCATCACCCAGGTTCCGTGGCCCTATCCGGGCGTGATGCGCAACGTTTATCCCGGATTCCTGCAGCTTAGCGGATTCATGGGCATGAATTTCGATCGCCATGTTACGGCGCATCGCGACCTTTTCCATAATCTGATTAGAGGAGATGGTGATTCCGCCGATAAACACCGTGAATTTTACGATGAATTTCTGGCAGTAATGGATTTAACCGCCGAATATTACCTGCAAACCATCGAAACGGTGTTCCTAGAGCATAGCCTTCCACGCGGGGTGATGACGCACCGCAACACACTGGTAGACCCTACTAAAATCTACAGGGTCGCCCTCATGACAGTGGAAGGGGAAAAGGACGACATCTCGGGAAGCGGCCAGACCTATGCTGCACATGTTTTGTGCAAGAATCTTCCACACAGTAAGCGTGAGCACCATTTGCAGCCCGGAGTGGGCCATTACGGCGTCTTTAACGGATCGCGCTTCCGCTATGAAATAGCACCGAAAATCCAGCATTTCGTGAGGGCTCATCAGCGTCGCGGCGGGATCCTGTCGCGGGTCTTCGGACTGACTGCCTAAAGCAGAGGCGCGCGCTCCCCGTAAACCCTGTGCTAGTGTACCGCCCGCCGAATCGGGAGGGGGACCGGGCGGTAGTAGGGAGCGTAAAAATGCTTAAGAGGCTCAATCTCGCTCGCGGCGAGACTATCGAAGTCAAAATCCGCGGTCTCAACATTCCAATGGTGCTGAAACGAAGCGCGCGAGCGCGACGCTTCAGTTTGCAGGTCAGCGAAGCGCGGCGCGGCGCCGTGCTTACCATGCCGTGCTATTCGAGTTTCGCCGACGCAGATGAGTTCCTGTCGCGGCATCTTGGGTGGCTGAAAGAACGCGTTGCGGGATTGTCGGAGCCAGTTCCTTTCACGCATGGCGCCATCGTGCCATTGCGCGGTTTCGCGCACTTACTTCGCTTTACGGGGTCAGTGCGGAAGCGAGGCGTCGTGTGGCTCGAGGAAGCGGAAGATGCGAAGGCGGCGCCGGCCTGGCCCGAGGGCGCGCGCGTTTCATTGCGGAGATTGCCGCGGCTGTACGTGGCAGGCGAAGATGGGCACGCTCCGCGTCGTTTGCTCGATTGGCTGAAGCGGCAGGCTCATCTCGATCTCAAGACGCGCGTCGCGGTGCACGCGAAACGCCTCGATCTCATGCCGAAACGGATTTTCGTGCGCGATCAGACCACGCGATGGGGATCGTGCTCGACCAGCGGCGCGCTCTCCTTCTCATGGCGCCTCGTGCTCGCGCCTCCTTTTGTGCTCGATTACCTCGCTGCGCATGAGGTCGCGCATCTGGGCCACATGAATCATGGGCCGCGTTTCTGGGCGCTGGTCGAGCGCACCATGCCGCGCCATGAAGAAGCGAGGAGCTGGCTCAGGAAACAGGGCGCGAGCCTGCACCGCTATGGCGCCGAGGGTGGCTTCCCTTCGTCGCGCACCTCGCCGAAACGCAGCATCGAATAGCTACTGGCCGGAGAAGACTCCGAGCACGCGCTGGAAGAGTGGCGTGCCGCTCTTCGCCGGCCAGGGCAGTCCGGCAATTGCCTCTTGGAGACGCGGGCCGCGTATGTTCGGCAACGGCAGCGGCGTCTTATCGGTGTGCGCGTAAAGCATGATCTCATGCCAGAGCTTGGCTGGAAGCGTGCCGCCGGTGACCTTCTTCATGCGCGTGCCGTCGTCATTGCCGATCCAGACGCCACCCACATAGTGTCCGGTGTAGCCGATGAACCACGCATCGCGGAAGCTCTGGGTGGTTCCGGTCTTGCCGGCGGCCATATGTCCCTCTATCGCTGCCTGCTTTCCGGTGCCGCTTGTGATTGTCGCGGTCAGCATGTCGTTCATGGCCCCAACATCGGCGGCCGACACCACTTGGCCGAAGGTCGAGTGCTGCCGCTGGTAAAGCACCTTGCCGTCGCCATTCTTCACGCGGGTGATGACATGGGGCAGCACACCCTGGCCGCCATTGGCAAAGGGCGCATAGGCGCTGGTGAGCTCGAGCAGCGTCACCTCTGATGTGCCGAGCGCGATCGAAGGATTGTCTTGCAGCTTGGAGTGAATGCCGAGCCTCTGCGCCGTCCGTACCACGGCCGAAGGTCCGACTTCCGTGGCGAGCCTGACCGCCACCGTGTTGATGGAGTGAGCCAGGCTGTCACGCAAGCTCACCTCGCCCTGATATGAGCCGCTGTAGTTCTTGGGCGACCACCCGGCAATGTTGGTCGGACCGTCATAGGCGAGCGAGTCGGGCGTGTAGCCGCTTTCGAGCGCCGTGAGATAGACGAAGGGCTTGAAGGCTGAGCCTGGCTGGCGCCGCGCCTTCACCGCGCGGTCGAACGGGCTCGTTGAGTAGGAGCGGCCACCGACCAGTGACTTCACGCCACCGGAAGGATCGAGCACCACCACCGCGCCTTCGCTCGCGTGGCGCGCTGATCCTTCCTCGTCGAGCATTTGGCGTAGCGCTTGCTGCGAGACCCGTTGCAGGCCGGCATCAATGGTCGTCTCGACGATGAGGTCGCTGTTCTTCTCGTCGACATATTCCGGGAGCAGCTCGGCGACCCAATCCACGGCATAGGGATATCCGGTCTCGTCGCCCTTGGCGGACAGGTTAAGCGGTTGCTCGTTAGCGCTGCGCGCCGCGTCGGCAGAGAGGAACCCCGCCTCCACCATGTTGTCGAGCACCTCGTCGACGCGCGAAGCGGCCAGCTTCACGCTCCGCGTGGGCGTATATTTTGACGGCGCCTTGAGGAGGCCAGCGAGAAGGGCGGCTTGCGGCAGCGTCACATCCCGCGCCGGCTTGGCGAAATAATGCTGCGAGGCGGCTTCCACGCCGTATGTGCCCCCGCCGAAATACACTCGGTTGATGTAGAGCTCGAGGATCTCGTCCTTGGTGAAGCGTTGCTCGAGCCAAATCGCGTAGATCACCTCCTCGAGCTTGCGCGCCATGGTGCGCTTCGGCGAGAGGAAGAGATTCTTGGCGAGCTGCTGAGTGATGGTCGAGCCGCCTTCCACCACCGTACCGGCTGTTGCATTGCGGAAGCTCGCGCGTACGAGTCCGAGCGGGTCAATGCCGAAATGGCGGTAGAAGCGCCGGTCCTCGGTCGCAAGAACCGCCTGGACGAGGTAAGGCGGCAACGAATCGAGACGAACATGACCACGGCGCAAACCGCGCTCGGCGAGCACGGTGCCGTCGGCGGCAAGCACGGTGACGTTGGGTGGTCGGTCGTCGAGCGCGGCGATGATCGGGTCCGGCACCTGCGAGATGAAATAGACGATCGCGGCGCCGAGCACGATGGTGCCCCAGATAAGGCTGAGCAGACAGAGCCTGATGCCCTTGTAGAGCAGCGGATGATTTGCGAGCGCGAGCTTCAGCCGCGAGGGTTTGCGTCTCTTGCGTGGGCGGCGCCGCGGCGCATGCGCGTTGCCGCGGCGCGGGCCGATCTTGGGCTCGCTCCAGCGACCGACCTTAGCGCCGGGTTTTGCGCTCCGCCGCGCACCTTGCATGGATTTTCCGCCCCGATCGAACGCGCGAAATCAAGCCTCGCGGGAGCTCGTTTCGCGCCCCGCGCGCCTGTTGGACGGAAGCCTAGATGTTACGCCTTGACGCAGCGTTAAGGGATCGAGGCGACAGGCACGAAGTCACAGAGCAAGGGCCTTGCCTCGGTTCTGGATCAGCGAACGAAATCCGCCTCGTCTAGCTGGGGGCTGCGGGCTCGATGCGGACGCAGAGCTCTTCATGACTTCGAGGCCTTATACAGTTGCGGCCTTTACCACATCCACTGACACTCACACGTCGAGATTGGCGACTTGCAGCGCGTTGGCCTGGATGAACTCGCGGCGCGGCTCGACCACGTCGCCCATCAGCCGCGAGAAGATGTCGTCGGCATCCTCGCCTTCCTTGATCTTCACCTGCAGCATGGTGCGCGTGTCGAGGTCCAGCGTCGTTTCCCAAAGCTGCTCGGGATTCATCTCGCCTAGTCCTTTATAGCGCTGAAGCGTGAGTCCCTTGCGGCCTGCGACCATAACCGCGTCGAGCAGCTCGCTCGGCCCATGCACGACGAGGCTCGCGTCTTTGCGCTTGAGCGTGGCGGGTTTGGCATAAACTTCCTGCAGATGCGGGGCGAAGCCGTCGAGCTTGAGCGCGTCTGCCGAGGCAATGAACGGCCCATCGATCAGATGAGACTCCATCACGCCTCTGAGCTCGCGCCAAAAGCGCAAACCGCCCTCCCGCAGAGCCTCTCCATGCCAGCCGCGCTCGGTCTCCTCGGAAAGTGAATCGAGACGCTTGGCGATATAGGCCGCGGCAGCTTGTGCCTGCTTCGGATCCTTCAGAACCTTGGGACTGAGCGCGCCGGCAATCGCGGCTTGCTCAACGATAAAGCGCGGATATCGGCTGTGCATGCCCTTTAGGATTGCGCCGATCCTGCGCGCGGTCTCGACGATATCGCGCAGATCTCCGCCGCCCCGGCTCGCATTCTCGCCGGTCACCAGGATCGCGTCCTCGAGCCCTTCACCGATGAGATAATCCTCGAGAGAGCGCTCGTCCTTGAGATAGCGCTCGGACTTGCCGCGCGACACTTTGTAGAGGGGCGGCTGGGCGATGAAGAGATAGCCGCCCTCAACTAGCTTAGGCATCTGCCGGTAGAAGAAGGTGAGAAGTAGCGTGCGGATATGCGCGCCGTCGACGTCGGCGTCAGTCATAATGATGATCTTGTGGTAGCGAAGCTTCGACAGGTCAAACTCGTCATGGCCGATGCCAGTGCCGAGCGCCGTGATGAGCGTGCCGATCTCCGCGCTCGACAGCATTTTGTCGAAGCGCGCGCGCTCCACGTTGAGGATCTTGCCGCGCAAGGGAAGTACCGCCTGGAAGGCGCGATCGCGCGCCTGCTTTGCGCTGCCGCCGGCTGAATCGCCCTCGACCAGGAACAGCTCGGACTTGGCCGGGTCTCGTTCCTGACAGTCCGCGAGCTTGCCGGGAAGCGAGGAAACGTCGAGTGCGCCTTTGCGCCGGGTGAGCTCGCGCGCTTTCCGGGCAGCCTCCCGCGCCGCGGCAGCCTCAACGATCTTCTGCACGATGTTGCGCGCTTCCCCGGGGTTCTCCTCGAACCACGCCGAGAGCGCATCGGCCATGACGCTCTCGACCATGGGGCGCACCTCCGAGGAGACGAGTTTGTCCTTGGTCTGGCTCGAGAATTTGGGATCCGGGACCTTGACCGAGAGTACGCAAGTGAGCCCCTCGCGCGCGTCGTCTCCGGTGAGCGCGACTTTCTCCTTCTTGGCAATGCCGGACTCGGCCGCATAGGTGTTGACGGTGCGCGTCAGCGCCGCGCGGAAGCCCGCGAGATGCGTGCCGCCGTCCCGCTGCGGGATGTTATTGGTAAAGGTGAGCACGTTCTCGTGGTAGCTGTCGTTCCACCACAGAGCGGCTTCGACCGAGACCTTATCCTGCTGCTTCTCGACCACAATCGGTTCCGCGATCAGCGGGTGCTTGGTGCGGTCAAGATAGCGGACGAAAGCCCTCAAGCCGCCCTCGTAGCGCATCTCCTCGATCTTGGGCTCGACGCCGCGAAGGTCGGACAGCACGACGCGCACGCCAGAGTTCAAGAAAGCGAGCTCGCGCAAACGATGCTCTAGCGTCGTGTAGTCGAACTCCACCATGGTGAAAGTCTTGGGTGAAGGTACGAAGGTGATGCGCGTGCCGGTCTTCGCGCCGGCGTCGGCAACGACCTTGAGCGGCGCCTCTGGCACGCCGTCGTGAAACCGCATGAAATGCTCGTTGCCGCCGCGCCAGATGGTCATCTCGAGTTTGGAAGAGAGCGCGTTCACCACCGACACGCCGACACCATGCAGGCCGCCAGAGACCTTGTAGGAGTTCTGGTCGAATTTCCCGCCGGCGTGGAGCTGGGTCATGATCACTTCTGCGGCAGACACACCTTCGCCTTTGTGGATCTCAGTCGGAATCCCGCGGCCGTTATCCTCGATGGTGGCAGAGCCGTCAGCGTTAAGCGTGACGAGAATCTCGTCGGCGAATCCGGCGAGCGCCTCGTCGATGGCGTTGTCCACCACCTCATAGACCATGTGATGGAGGCCAGAGCCGTCGTCGGTGTCGCCGATATACATGCCCGGCCGCTTGCGCACGGCATCGAGGCCTTTCAGCACTTTGATCGACTCCGCGCCGTACTCTGCAGCGGCAGCGGCTTTGCGTTTTGAAGCTGGTGTCATCGTTCCCTGAAAGTCGTTTCTCGGTTTATGAGGCGGGCTTTGCGCCACTTGTGAATCAATCCCTGATAATACCCCGATTCACCGCCAAGATTTGGGCCTCTTGTGCAATCGGAGCGAACAAGTCGCGGTCGGTCCCGGTCATCCAGGCTTGAGCGCAAAGCCTTGAAATTTCGTCAAAAAGTGCCTCCCGGCGGGATTGGTCGAGATGTGCTGCGACCTCATCCAGGAGGACCAGCGGGGAGATGCCTTCGAGTTCCTTGATGAGCTCTGCTTTGGCGAGGATCAGCCCGATCAAAAGCGCCTTCTGCTCGCCTGAAGAGCAGGTGGACGCCGGGGCATTTTTGGGGCCGTGACTCACAATTAGGTCACTCAAATGCGGACCTTCAAGGGCCCTGGAAGCGACTCTGTCGCGCTCCCGCCCGGCCTTCAGGATGTTTCGAAAATCGTCCTCGACTTCGGTGGCCGGCATGTGCGCCAGAGCTCCTTCGAGCGTCCCTTCGAGAGCAAGCGCAGCCCACGGGAAGGGTGTGCCGGCGGCCCGTGACGCCCGCGTGCGCTCGATCAGCGCCGCGAGCCGGTCGACGGCATGGAGACGCGCGGCAGCTATTGCCGCGCCGGCCTCCGCCATCTGCTCTTCCAGCGCGGCAAATAGTGCGGGACTTCCTTCGCGCATCTGGAACAGGCGGTTACGCTGCCGCATCGCCCGGTCATAGCGGCCAAGCGGAGTTCGCATCTTTGGGTCTATCGCGAGAACGAGCCGGTCGAGGAAGCGCCGCCGCTCGGAAGCGGGCCCCGTAAACAGGCCATCCATGGCGGGGATGAGCCAGATGATCTTAACAGTGTCGCCGAGAGCGCTAGGGCTCTCGTCCTTGCCGGCGATGCGCACTGTGCGCCCCGTGCTCTCGTCCCGCGCGCCAACGGGAAGGCCGGTGCCGATCTCGACCTCGTCATGCCGCGACACGACGCGCGCGGCGATGGCGAATCCGCCTCCGCCATCTCTCCGGCACAGCTCTTGATAAGGTCGCCCGCGCAAGCCGTGACCGGGTCCAAGCAGAGACACGGCCTCGAGCAGGTTCGTTTTGCCAGAGCCGTTATCGCCGACCAGCACGACGGGACGCGCGTCGAGCTCGAGCTGGGCCTTGGCGTAGTTGCGGAAGTCAGCAAGCTTCAGCTCGCGGACGAACAGCCTGTCGGCGTGAGGGCCTGTTTCCTTGCCCGCCACTGCCAATGACTGATCCTTTTCGCTTCGGTAGGCCCTCATACCCGCATCGGCATGAGCACATAGAGCGCGGAGGCATCCTTGCCGTCTCGCACCATGGTCGGCGAGCCCGGATCGGCAAGCTGGAACTCTGCCGTGCCGCTTTCGAGCTGGCCGGAGATGTCGAGGAGGTAGCGGGCATTGAAGCCGATCTCCAGCGGATCGAAGCCGTATTCAACCGGAAGCTCCTCGGTCGCGCTGCCGCTGTCGGGATTGTTGACCGAGAGCGTGAGCTTGCCGTCGGTGATGGTGAGCTTCACCGCACGGCCTTTGTCGCTTGACAGCGTCGAGACACGGTCGACGGCTTGGGCAAAGGCGGTGTTATCCACCTCCATCTTCTTGTCGTTCGCCTGCGGGATCACGCGCTCGTAGTCGGGGAAGGTGCCATCGATCAACTTCGAGGTCAGCACCACACGCGCGGTCGAGACGCGAATCTTGGAGGGCGATAGCTCGATACGCACCTCGCCGTCGGCATCCTCGACCAACTTGGCAAGCTCGAGCACGGTCTTGCGCGGCACGATCACGCCAGGCATGCCCTTGGCGCCGGAGGGAAGCGGCAGCTCGACCTGGGCGAGACGATGCCCGTCGGTCGCGACGGCCCGGAGGGCGGGCTTGCCGCCGCTCTCGGTGGCGTGGAGATAGATGCCGTTGAGATAGTAGCGGGTTTCCTCGGTCGAAATGGCAAACCGCGTCTTCTCGATGAGCCTCTTCAGGTCTCCGGCAGACATCGAAAAGCTATGGCCGAGATCCTCGACACTCAGCGCCGGGAAATCGTCTGCCGGAAGCGTCTGCAGCGAGAACTGAGCAGGTCCTGCCGTGATGGTGAGGCGCCCTTGGTCTCCGTCGCGAACGAGCTCGATCTCCGATCCTTCCGGCAGCTTGCGCACGATGTCGTAGAACATATGCGCCGGCACCGTTGTCGCTCCTTCGCCGTTGGCTCGGGTAGGCACCGTCTCGACCAACTCCATGTCGAGGTCGGTCGCGGTCAGCTTCAACTCGTTATTGCTCGCCGATAGGAGTACGTTCGAGAGGATCGGGATAGTGTTCCGCCGCTCAACTACGCTCGCCACGTGGCCGAGCGCCTTGGATAGGGCTGGTTTCTCGATGGTAAGCCGCATGGTCGACCGCTATCCCCAATATGCGCCTTTTCC
>Ga0075418_10010502_pt1 | contig 10371 bp, 7 predicted proteins | sample SoiMetdeltSBSDD2_FD_81776 | JGI IMG/M metagenome (GOLD analysis project Ga0075418, IMG submission 81776) | Bulk soil microbial communities from a Populus tree surrounding site in Tennessee, USA - Soil MetaG P. deltoides SBSDD2 | ecosystem: Environmental > Terrestrial > Soil > Tree plantation...
AGTGAAATCCGCGACCAGGCGGCCCCCAAGTGGCAGGCGCGTGACGATGTCTACCAGGTCGGACAGCTCCTCGGCATGTTGATCAAGGGCGACGCACGAGTGCGACTTCGTCCCCCGGAAGTGCGCAAGATGGCGTGCAGCGATCACCTCAAGGAGATCATCTACCGCTGTATCGGCGAACGGCGCAAACGCTACGAAAGTGCCAACGAACTCATCGAGGCGCTGCGCCACCCTCCAGCGCCTCTTCGAGCCGGCAAGCTGAAGACGCTCCAGGGAGTCCATCTCGCCTTCACGGGCATTTTGAGCCGGAGCCGGGCGGAGGCGACCCGTAGGGCACGCAGGGCGGGCGCGATCGTCCACAGCGCACCCTCGGTGCGCACCACCGCGGTGGTGCGAGGACGGCCCAACGCGCTGCAAGCCGCCGGGATGGATGCGGGGCGCAAGCTCATGGAGATCAAGCGCCTGCGTGAGAAAGGGCACAAGATCGTGGTCATCGACGAGGCGCAATTCTGGAGACTGGCTGCCGGCCGGAAGCGGTAAGCAGGAGCCCGCGCGGCGAGCGCAGGGCAGGCCGGAAGCCAGGGTGCGGAAGCAACGCAACGCGGCTTCCCGCCCATGGGCACTCTCAACCGTCCTCGATCGACACCATGGTGATGGTGACGGGCACGCTCCGCCTCGGATCGGTGCCGCGGGTGATCTCGAGGACATGCTGGCTGCCCTCGTCCGAGAGTGCCTGCCGTAGGTCGGCCAGACGCAGTGCGGTCGCCGGCTTGCCATCCAACGACTCGATGACGTCCCCCTTCTGCAGACCCGCCGCCTCCGCGGGCGAGTCCTTGCGCACGCCGCTGACCTTGAACGTCTTGAATTCAGGCCCGTCGGAGACGAGCGTCGCGCCGAAGGTCTTGCGCGGTGGAAACGGCTTGGCGAACTCGGCGTTCGGCTCCAGCACCAGAGCCCGACTCGAATAATCGTACGTGGTCGTGAAGCGCTTCAGAATCCCCGAGCCGATCGTGCCCGAGAAACTGGCGCGGGCGTAGAATCCTTTGGTTCCCACCTGCAAGTTCACCGGAATCTCCGAGAGCACGAGCGTCCCGAGCCTCACGCTTCCGAGCTTGCCGCGTACGCTCGTCTGCGCGAAGAATTGCGTTTCCATCCCGGGGATCGTGTTGGGCTTGCCGGCCGGCGTGTGGCGCGCCAGCGTCGTCAGCTGATGCGTCTTCACGAAGGGTGAGGTGAGGTTGGCGGTCTCTGCCGCTCCCGAGTCGATGACGAAGTCGGCATCGATGGGCGTGAGCGTCGGCACGGTCACGACCGCTCGCACGTGCGGGTGGTTGCGTTCGAGAACGAGGGGGATCCTCTCGCCCTTGCCGACTTCGAGGCCTGCGGACGGCTCCCGGACGTCGATCGTCTTCGTCGCATAGTCGACCTTGACGACGAAACGGCTCACGAAGTCGTAACCCAGGATCCCGCCCATGGGCATGCCGTAGAGCCGCTCCAGCCCGTTCATGTCGAGAACCCCGTTCCGCTGGTGCAGGATCTCGACTCCGCCCACCTGCAGGCGTTCGACCCGCGTGAAGGAGAGATCGGTCGAGTTGCCGCCGCCTGCCACCGACAAGTCCCCGAACGTCTGCAGCCCGTACTCGGCGAGACGGTTCTTGTTGATGCACGTCCAGGCGGCGCCAGTGTCCAGCATGAACCACACCGGCTTGCTGCCGTTGACGCTGCAGTCGATCATGATGTGGTCGTTCTCGAAGTTGAATGGAATGCCGAGCGCCTCCTTCCCGGCGGCGAACCGGTAGTCGGGCTCGCCGTCCACCGGCGCCGCGAATTGGGAGGCCGGGAGCGTGCGCCCGAGCTCGATGCCCTCGAGGACGGTCGTCGTTCCGGCGCTATCGTCGCTGGTGAATTCGCGCAGGGTATACGGCACCTTGATGCCTTCCACCTCCCGCCAATCTTCAAACGCGAGGATGATCTCGTCGTCGTAGGGCTTGCGCACGGCCTTGGCCGGCAGCCCGCTCGTCCGCTCGAGATAGAGCGAGAAGGGAAGGCCTCCTGCCGGCTCGAATTGCACGATCTCGAAGGTGCCGTTCGAATCCGCTGCCGCGGCGACCGGATGCGCCGCACGGATCGCTTCCTTCGACAATCCTCCATAGACCACGGCGTGGAGCCAATTCACCGCGAGCTGATCCGTGGCGTCGCGGCCCTGCAACTCGAGCACCTTGCCGTTCCAGTCCTTGACCCAGGCCTTGCGTCCGTCGGAAACGATCTCGCTGCGATCGGGTGGCTGCTGGAGCACGTGTTTCACGCGCTGCTGGCTGATCCAGCTTTCGAAACCACTTTCGATGCCGCTTTCGGTGCGCTTGCCGCGCAGAGTGGCACCTCGCGTCTTCTCGAGCTGCTTCCAGCCACCCACGGCCCGGGCCCACTCCTCGAGGTCCGTTGCCGCGCGTTTCGTGTCGTTGGCGCCTGCGCTCGCCTGCAGGAGAAAGGCAGTGAGGCTCGCGACGAGCGCCACTCGAAGTGCCTTCGTGACCCGACGGTTCATGCGGAATCTCTTGCGGGGTGTGTGCAGTGCTGGCCCAGTGGATACGCAGTGCGCTGGGCAAGTGTGCCTGGGGCAGGGCATCACTTACCGGAACGGCCCGCAGTATAGCCCCGCCCGCGCCGCCACGGCCAGCGGCCCGCCTCGAGCGGCGACGGCCCGCCGCGTGCGCGCGCCCAAGCCGTGATCGCGGCGATCCCGGCGAGGGCGGCGAGGATTCCCGCGACCCCGCCCTCGGGACCGAAGCTCCCGCCGGTGAACCACTCGGGTCCACCCTGGGTGAGGTCGACGAGGCTACCTGGTTCGAGATCTCCGCTCACCGGGAAGCCGAAGACGGCACCCTGGAAGAAGTTCCAGCCCGAGTGCAAGCCGATGCTCACCCCCAGGGATCCCGTGAGGACATACCCCGAGGCGAGGAGGATGCCGTCGAAAACGAGACCGGTGACTCGGAGCGGTGACAACGGCGCCGAGAGGACGTGGAGAACGGCGAAGAGCACGGAGGAGAGCAGGGTTCCCGCGAAGAGCGCCGCGCGGATGGATCGTTCACGGCGGTACAGCCCTTCCGCCAGATTGCGGAGCTGGTAACCACGCGAAACCACCTCTTCGTAGACGCCGACGCACACCGCCTTCGCGGCGCTGAACCCCACGCACAGGGCGAGCGACGCCTCTGGGTGCGCGAGGCGCGGGTGCGAGGCGACTCGCGCCCATCCGAGCTCGTACTCCACGAGGAAGATGGCCGCTTGGAGAACGCCGCCCAGGGCGGCTCCGAAGAGCCAGTGGCCGAGCCAGCGGCCGCCGGCGCTGAGACCGATTTCGTGCGGCTCGCGCCGGTCGAACCGACGAGTGCAGAGCACGGTCGCGAGCACGATGCCGGCAGTGAGGAGCGGCCCCACGAGCATGTTGATCGCGAGGTCGTAAGGCTCCTTCGAAAGCCCGGACCAGAAGAGGCCGCGACGGTGGAGCGCCGTGAGTCCCTCCGCGAGAGGGACGGCCGCGCCTGCCCCGCACAGCAGGGCCGCAGCCCCGTGGACGAGGAGCCGCCACGGCAGCCGGAGTCGGCCGTCGTCCGGGTGCAAGAAAAGGCGCATCGATAGAGAAACGCGCGCGACCCCTGCCGGGTTCGGTCTAAGAGCCAAGTCGTGAACCCAGGGGCGCGATGGGGAGGCCTGGTGCACTTCCGCTCGCAGCGACGAGCAGCCGCAACGGCCCGAGGCGAAGTCGCTGTGAGGATGCACGTGCTACTGTTGGGGATCAGGGGACCAGCTGGTCCTCGTCGCTCGCGAAGCTCCGGCGCTCGCCGAGTCGAGCGAGCTCGTGAAGGAAAGCATGAAAGCCATCGTCTACCATCGCTACGGCTCGCCCGATGTTCTTCAGTATGAAGAGATAGAAAAGCCGGCGCCCCGGGATCACCAGGTCTTGCTCAAGGTGCACGCGGCATCCATCAATCCGCTGGACTGGCGTTTGATGCGAGGCAAGCCGTCCGTCCTGCGCCTGGCGCTCGGTCTGCGCCAACCAAGGCTCTCGCGACCCGGGCGGGATGTCGCTGGAACGGTCGAAGCGGTGGGCAGGAACGTCACCCGGTTCAAGCCAGGCGACGCGGTGTTCGGTACCTGTCTTGGCGCCCTGGCCGAGTATGTGTGTCCTTCCGAATCCTCGTTGGCCCTCAAGCCAGAGAACGTCAGCTTCGAGCAAGCGGCTTCTGCCCCCGTGGCTGCATACACCGCTTTGCAGGGTCTTCGTGACAAGGGGCGCATTCAGGCGGGGCAGAAGGTCTTGATCAACGGTGCCGCGGGAGGCGTGGGTACTTTCGCCGTGCAGTTCGCCAAGTGGTTCGAAGCCGACGTGACCGGCGTGTGCAGCACGAGGAATGTAGAGAGGGTCCGCTCGATCGGCGCCGATCGTGTCATCGATTACACGCGAGAGGACTTCACCAAGAATCGACAGCGCTACGACCTGATCCTCGACTGCGTCGGCAACCATCCGCCAGCCGCATGCAGGCGTGTCTTGAGTCGGAAGGGCAGATGCGTCATCGCCGGAGGTCCCAAGGAATTCTGGAGTATGCTGAGCCGTGTACTCGAGGCGTTGATGCTATCTCCTTTCGTGAGCCAAAAGTTCGTCATGTTCATTGCAAAAGGGAGCCACGGGGATCTGGACATCATGCACGAGTGTATGAAAACCGGGAAGGTGACGCCGGTGATCGATAGGAGTTATAGGCTGCGCGAGGCCCGCGAGGCCATCCGGTACCTGGAAGAAGGACACGCTCGGGGAAAAATAGTCATTACCATGGAGCATGACAACCCATGAGCGGCCGCAAACACTGGGAAGCGATCTACCAGCGGAAGGGCTCCACCGAAGTCAGCTGGTATCGGCCGCACCTCGACCGATCGCTCGACCTGGTGATAGCCTCCGGAATCGGCCGGGACGCCGCCGTGATCGACGTCGGCGGGGGAACCTCCACGCTCGTGGACGATCTCCTCGCGCGAGGCTATTCGGACCTCACCGTCCTCGATGTCTCGGAGAGGGCTCTCCGCCATACTCAGGAGCGGCTCGGCGAAAAGGCCACCGTCGTGCAATGGATCGTTGGCGACATCACCGAAGTGACCCTTCCCGAAGCGCGCTTCGATTTCTGGCACGATCGCGCCGTGTTTCATTTTCTCGTCGAGGAGGAAGCGCGACGCCGATACTTGGGCGCCGTGCGCCGCTCCTTGCGCCCGGGCGGCCACATCGTCGTGGCCACCTTTGGAATCGGCGGGCCCGAGCAGTGTTCGGGGCTCGACGTCATGCGCTACACCTCGGACACCTTGCACGCTGAGTTCGGTCCAGCCTTTCAGAAGGTGAGCGCCTTCCAAGAGGCGCATGTGACCCCTTGGGGCACGGAGCAGGCTTTTGTCTATTGCTATTGCCGTCGTCCACCGGCGGACGCGCCGCGGAGGAATCCGTGAACCGAGTTCCCGAGCTCCGAGAGCGACTCCAAGTGCTGTCGCGATCCGGCGATTCGATCGAGAGGGTCGACACCCTCATCGATCTTTCGGAAGCACTGTTATTCGCCGGCGACCAGCGCAGCATCATGGAGCTGTCCGACGAAGCCATCGCGATGGCCCGGAGGCTCGGCTACACCCGCGGGGAGGCCTATGGCATTTTCCACCAGGGCACAGTGCACTTTTTCTCGACCCGTTTGGAGCTTGCGCTCGCCACGCTTCTCGAAGCGGACGCCAATTTCCGCGAGCTCGGCGACGCTTCCGGGCGCGCCAAGGTGCACACCATCATCGCCGGAGTGTATCGGAGCTTCGGCGACTTGGATCAGTCATTCCTCGAAGGGCTCGACCCCATCGATTTCTTCGCAGCGAACGCAGACCCGGCGTGGGAAGCCCGCGCGCGGTTGAGTCACTCGATGACGACCCTCGAGCTTGGCGACTTCGAGGGAACACGCAAGCATTGCGAGAAGATCTTGGAACTTCGTGAGGGCTCCGACGAACAGTGGATTGTCGGGAGGGCGCTCTCTGGAATCGGTGCCGCCCTTGAGGCCATGGGAAACCATCACGAGGCGCTGAGCTACCAGCTCCGGGCGCTCAAGACCTTCGAGACCACCGGCTACCTCATGGGAGAGGCGAGGGCGCTGCACGAGGTCGGCCACTCCTACGCGCGTCTCGGCGATCGCAAGAAGGCGACGGAGTTCTATTCGAAGAGCCTCCGACTGCGCGAAGAGATCGACCAACGGGAAGCGCAGTGCACGACCCTCATTGCGCTGGGGAGGCTTTGTCTCGAGGAGGACTCCGAGAAGTCGATCGCCATCCTGCATCGGGCCCTGGAGTTGGCCGAGCGCGCTGGGGCAAGGGCGCGCATCTATCAGGCGCAGCTGGCGCTGTCGCACGTGCACGAGATCCGAGGCGAGCTGGCCGAGGCTCTGCTGCACTACAAGGCGTATCACGACGCCCACAACGAGATGGCCAAGTTTACCAGCGGCATACGGGTCAAGAACCTGCAGACGATCTTCGAGGCCGAGAGGAAGAAGCGTGAGGCGGAAATCGCGCGTCTCAAGGAATCCCTCGAGGAGGGAACCTCGTTCGGAAGCTATCGGCTGATCGAGCGCCTCGGCGCCGGGGGCATGGGCGAGGTATGGAGGGGTGAGCATCGGCTTCTCGCGCGGCCCGCAGCCATCAAGGTGATCGGCGGTCGAGGGGAAGGCATCGAGCAAGAGCAGCTCGTGCAGCGGTTCCGCCGCGAGGCCGAAGTGACCTCGAGTTTGCGCTCCCCGCACACTGTGCAGCTCTTCGACTTCGGGGTCAGCGACGGCGGGCAATTCCACTACGTCATGGAACTCCTCGACGGGATGGACACCCGGCAAATGGTCGAGCGCTTCGGGCCGCTGAGTCCCGAACGGCTCGTCTTCCTGCTGCGGCAGGCCTGCCGGTCGCTCGCTGAGGCGCACGAGCACGGCCTCATTCATCGCGACATCAAGCCAGCCAACCTCTTCGTCGCCCACCTCGGCGGGGAATACGACTTCCTGAAGGTGCTGGATTTCGGCATGGTCAAGACTGGGCCGGAGCAGGAGGACGTCCAACTCACCGCGGCGGGAAGCATGGTCGGCACCCCCGCGTTCGTCGCTCCCGAGTTGGTCACTGGCGAGGGCCCTACGGATGGCCGGGCCGACCTCTACTCCCTCGGGTGCACGGCATTCTGGATGCTCACGGGGATGACGGTCTTCCAGGCGAAGACCCCGACGGCCATGCTCCTGGCACACGCGCATTCCGAGCCGCCCCTGGTGTCGCAGGTCGCGGAGCATCCGGTACCGGAGGGTCTCGAGAAACTCCTCCGCCAGTGCCTCGAGAAGCATCCCGAAGCCCGTCCGAAGTCCGCCATGGAGGTCTGGGGCAGGCTGGGGGAACTCGACTGCGGGTCCGTGTGGGACGGCGAGCGGGCGCGGCAGTGGTGGAGCGCGCATGTGCCAGAGGCGGGACGAGTTCGCGAGGCCCACCGTGGGAGCGAGTCGCCCCCACGGGGGGAGGAGACCTCCAACCCGCTCACGGTGCGTTGGAGCCCACCGTGAAGGGAACCGGCCTGAATGGGGGCAGAGGGGGCAGAGTGCATACTAGAACAGAAGGGTTCAGGCATTGGAACAAGCCATGATGTACTGCGTTCAACGCGTCACTTCGAGTGATTTCTCCAAGAAACGCTGAGTTCGGTCCAGCCTTTCAGAAGGTGAGCGCCTCCCAAGAGGCGCATGTGACCCCTCGGGCACGGAGCAGGCGTTTATCTATTGCTACTGCCGCCTGTCCGTCTGAGCGGAGCATCCCTTGGTTCTCGTTCAGCGTGGGCGATAAATGCGGACCTCAGCCACTTGCCCCTCTCGTTTTGGGACCGCCAGGAACAGGCGGTCGAGCTCGGGGACGAAATACGACGTGCGGGCTCCAGCGCGCGTCGGTGTCCTAGCCAGGCGCACGTAGCGGTCGCCCCGTCCGATTTGCACGGTCTCGACGAAGCCCTCCCCGCAGGATATGTAGAGACGATGGCGCATCGGATCGTAGAACAGATCATCCGTGTCGTTACAGATGGGAATGTCAGTCACGACCGTGCCCATGTCGGTGTCCAGCACGACGAGGCGCGGAGGGTTCCGCGAGCCGACGAAGAGCCGGTGCGTGCCTTCATCCAGTGCCATGGGGAAACTGCTCGCGAACTTGGCCATCGGCCAGTGTGCGACGACGCGATGCTGCTCGCGGTCCACGACCGTGATTTCGTCTGCATCCGGCACGTTGACGAAAATGCGCCTGCCGAGTTCTTCCACCTGAAACCCCTCAGGATGACCCGGGAGCTCTATCCTCGCCATCCTCCGCTCGAGGCTGGAATCGACGACCGCCAAGGCGCCGTTCCCATAGCCGACGTACACTAGGTTTTCAGCGGGGTCGAACCTCATGTTGTCCGCGTCTTCGAAACCATCGAGCCGAGCCGACAGCGCAAACGTGTCCGCCCGATAGCCTCGGAGCGAGCCGTCGTCACCGTTGGCAACCTGGATGAGCTGAAGGCCACGGACGAAGAGGACGCCGGCGGGTTTGTGCAATCCCAGAATAGACCCCACACGATCGCAGCGCTTTACATCGACCACCTCGAGTGAATTATTCCCGAGTGCAGCGACGAACAATCTCCCCGCTGCCACATCGCACGCGAAGTGGTCCAAGCGTCCCTCGACCCCAGCGAGTGGAATCACGTGGGTGAGCTCCAGTGGCATCTTGTCGTCACCGTAAGCCACGGACGTGAGCCCGTGAATGACCGACGCGGCGGCGACGCATCGAGTGACCACGTGCACGAGTCTCAGTGCCGGTATCGGAAATGGTGCCTTGGCGGGGGTGGGCGACACTCGATGATACCTCATCTGTTCCGAGGTGTCAGACGTAGTGCTCCTCGACGCTGGGATCATCTTCGGTCAAACTAAAAACGTCTCCACGTCGGCTACGGTCGCTCATACACGAAAGCGCGATTTCTGTACATGGCCCAGTTGTAAGAGGTCTGAGCGCTCGGCAGGATCGCGCTTCTGGTGGTGGAACAAGCTGTGATGTGCCGGGTTCAGGCGGCCACTTCGAGCGATTTCTCGGGGAGCGTGAAACGCCTCTGGTGGGGAGTCGCTGTTGCGCTCGTGGCCGTGTCTGCAGTGTTACCTCGACCCGGTGAGGCGCTCACCTGGACGCGGGTCGAGGAAGTGCCCGTGACCGACATCTTCTCCTTGCAGCGCCGCGGCACGATTCTCTACGCAGGTGCCGCTGACGTCGTCTACATCGGCGCGAACGAAGGGACGAACTGGAGCGCGACCTCATCCGTCGACACGGCGGCGGTCGCGGTAGAAACGGTTCTGCCGGCGGGTGGTGCCCTCTGGGTCGGGACCTTCGCTCGAGGCGTCTACCGCAGCACGAACGGCGGCACGAGCTGGGATGCGGTCGACACGGGGCTCACCGGGCTCGGCAGCGAAGATGTCGTCGAGCTGGTCGAGAAGAGTGGCCATCTCTACGCCGCGTCAGGTGGGGCCGGTGTGTTCGTGCTGGATCTCGCCGCGCCGACACAGTGGTCCGCCTTCAATGCGGGTTTCCCCGTCTTCACCGCGGGCTCGGTGCAAGATCTCGTTCTGCATGGGACGACGCTCGTGGCGCCAGCGGGCGCGAACGGGTTCGTTTACCGCTTCCCGGAGGGCGCCACGGAATGGCAGGAGGTGGCCATCGTGCCGCCCATCGCACCAGGGCTCTTGCCGACGGACCTCATCGCAGTAGGCGACGACCTCTTCATTGGCGCACCGATCGGCGTCTACAGGAGCGCCGACGACGCGCAGACCTGGACCTTCGCCAGCGATGGGCTCACGCGCGGCACCGAGGTCTTCCTCGCCGCGGACGGCGCCGTGCTTTTCGCCGGCGTCGACTTCCTGGGGAACAATCATCGGCTCTATCGCAGCGCGGACCGCGGCGACTCGTGGCAGCCTATCGACGAAATCCCCGGCGCGTTCCTTTACGCCCTCGAGGTCGCTGGCGACCGACTCTTCGCCGCCCGCGCCGATGGCCTGTGGTGGACGCCGCTCGCAACGACGGGTGTGCGCGCGGCAAGCTGGGACGAGCTCAAAAGCCGTTTCAGGAAATGAGCCGTGCGGGCTGGTCGGGAGGTCGGCGTCGCCACGAGCATGAGGCACCGCTTCAGTCTGGCGCACTTGCTTCGGGAAACGTGCCGGTTTGACGAGGAACCGTGGGGGGTACTTCCTACTGCTTGACCCAGTACGAGCGAAAGTCTTCCGTGACGAGGTGGACCACGTTCTGGATGAGAGATCCGTAGGCGGCTTCGGGGTCCGACGCTCCAAT
>Ga0075418_10010503_pt1 | contig 10371 bp, 8 predicted proteins | sample SoiMetdeltSBSDD2_FD_81776 | JGI IMG/M metagenome (GOLD analysis project Ga0075418, IMG submission 81776) | Bulk soil microbial communities from a Populus tree surrounding site in Tennessee, USA - Soil MetaG P. deltoides SBSDD2 | ecosystem: Environmental > Terrestrial > Soil > Tree plantation...
CGGAGGGGGCACCGGGGCGCGGATCGGCGCTACGGCTGCGCCACGTGACGCGATCGATACTTCGTCACGTGACGTAATCGAAACTTCGCCACGACCGGCGGGGCGGCCGACCTCGGCGTTACGGCGGCTACGCCCAGAGCCGGGCGCTCGCCCGCCGCGCGCCCTCGGCCAGCGACTCGAACTTCGCCCACATGATCGACTCGTAGACGCGGCGCCGCCCGGCCGACGTCCCGAACCCGCAATCGGTCCCGGCGATCACGTTCTCCCGGCCGACCAGCCGGGCATACTGCTCGATCCGCTGCGCCACCAGGTCCGGGTGCTCCACGAAGTTGGTCGTCGAGTCGATCACCCCGGGGATCAGGATCTTGCCATCCGGCAGCTTGACCGTCTCCCAGACCTGCCACTCGTGGGCGTGGCGCGGGTTCGACGCCTCGACCGAGTAGGCTCCAGCCCGCACCGCCAGCACCAGGTCCACGATGTCGGCCAGCGGCACGTCGTGAGTGTGCGGCCCCTCGTAATTGCCCCAGCAGACGTGGTAGCGGATCTGCTCCTCCGGGATGCCGGCCAGCGCGTGGTTGAGCGCCTCGACGCGCCCGCCGATCGCCCGCTTGAAACCGGCCAGGTCGAGGTTTCGGAACTCCATGTGCCGGCCCATCGCCGCATCCGGCGCGTCGATCTGGAGCACGAAGCCGGCGCCAGCGATCGCCTGGAACTCATGCTTGAGCGCGTCGGCGAGGGCGTACAGGTACGCTTCGTCGCTCGGGTAATACTTGTTCACCAGCTGGTCGGCGACGATGCCGAGCGATGGGGCCGGCAAGAACCCCTCGACGGCCGGAGTTGCCGCGAGTGCTGCCTGGAAGTTGGCGACGTCGGCCTGGATCGCAGCGTCGCCCCGCCATTCGACCGGCCCCTGGCACATCTGACGCTTCGCGACGAACGGCGGTGCGTCTTCCCGCCACTCAGGGAACGCCACCTGATCCGCGCGGACGCGCGGCTCCGGGTTCTCACCGCCGAAGCCGCTGAGTCGCTCGACGACGTAGTTGGCGAAGCCGCGCTTGCCGAGCTCGCCGTCGTTCACGATATCGATGCCGACTTCGACCTGCTTCTTGACGATGTCGGCCACCGCCGTCCGCACCCGCGCCGCGAAGGCGTCCGGATCGACCGGCTCGCCAGCATCGCGCTTCTGAATCATGTCGAGCAGGTCCGGCGGGCGCGGCAGGCTGCCGGTGTGGGTCGTCAAGATTCGCTCGTTGCTCCGCTGCATCGTTCCCTCCCTTGTCCACCCCGTGCTCCGACGCGCCGTGTCCCCAGGCCGGCCCCATGCCGCTGCACCACGTGCTGCTCCAGGGGACTTCCTTTGAATGCTACATTCCGGCGTCCTTCCCACGCGCGTCGGCGACCGCCGACCTATACTGGGCGGCATCACACGTCGGGAGGGGCATCCGCGACTGAGCCGGGGACTCCCGGGATGCATGCGCAGGCTCATGGACGATCCACGATGGCACAGGGAGGTGCGCCATGCCGTACGGTGGCAACGACTGGCTGGGGCTCACGCAGGAGGAGGTCCTCGAACCGGAGCTCCCGATCTGCGACCCGCATCACCACCTCTGGGACAAGCGGACCGAGCGCATCCCGCATCAGCGCTATCTGCTGCCCGAATTGCTCGCCGACGTGAACCAGGGCCACAACGTCCGCTCCACCGTGTTCATCGAGACGCGGGTGATGTACCGCCGATCCGGGCCGGTCGAGATGCGTCCGGTCGGGCAGGTCGAGTTCGTCCAGGGGCAGGCTGCCATGGCCGCGAGCGGCATCTACGGCCCCACGTTGGCCTGCGCTGCGATCGTCGGGTACGCTGACCTGAAGCTGGGCGACCGGGTCGAGCCGGTCCTGGAGGCGCTCCAGGCCGCCAGCCCGAACCGTTTCCGAGGCGTCCGCCACAGCGTCATGTGGGACCCCCATCCGGACTTCGACAGCCGCGAGCCCGAGGGCACCATGTCGACGGACGCCTACCGGGCCGGAGCTAGAGTGCTGGCCCAGATGGGGCACTCGCTCGACGCACAGGTCTGCTTCACGCAGCTCTCCGAGCTGGCGGAGCTCGCGAGGGCGGTGCCGGACCTGACGATCGTGCTGAACCACCTCGGGGGGCTGTGGCGTGACGGGCCATTCGCCGGGCGCGACGACGAGGTGCTGCCGGCCTGGAAGAAGGGCCTGGCGGAGGTGGCAGCCTGCCCGAACGTCTACATGAAGCTCGGCGGCATCGGCATGCCGCGCCTGGGCTTCGATTGGTACACCCGCGACAGGCCGATCGGCTCAGAAGAGCTGGCCAGCGAGATGGCGTCGGTCATTACGCCGTGCGTCGAAGCGTTCGGGCCGGACCGGTGCATGTTCGAGAGCAACTTCCCGGTGGACAAGGTCTCGTTCTCGCATCCGGTCCTGTACAACGCGTTCAAGCGGTTCTCGAAGGCGTTCTCGCCCACCGAGCGGGCGGCCATGTTCCACGACACGGCGGCCAGGGCGTACCGGATCAGCTACGACTGACCCGACCTGCCCACGTTGCCATCACGAATCGAGGAGGGAGATTCGCATGGATCTGATACTGAAGGGGAAGGTCGCCATCGTCGGCGGCGCGAGCAAGGGCCTCGGCCGCGCCTGCGCCCAGTCGCTGGCGGAAGAAGGTGTGAACCTCGCGATCTGCAGCCGCTCGCAAGCCGATCTCGAGAACGCCGCGCAGGAGATCCGCACCGGCACCGGCGTGGACGTGCTCGCCTATCCCGGCGACCTCGACAAGCACGACACCATCCGGGGACTCGTCGCCGCCACGGTGCAGCGCTTCGGCCGCCTCGACATCCTCGTCAACAACTCCGGCGGTCCGCCGCTCGCGTATGCAGCACAGGCCGACGAAGAGCTGTGGGCGACCGCCGTGCAGCGCTCGCTGCTCTTCTTCGCACGGATGTCGCGTGAGGCGTTGCCGCATCTGAAGGCGAGCGGCAATGGACGGATCATCAACATCCTCGCGAGCACCATCTACCAGCCGATCCCGAATCTCGCGCTCTCGGGCGCCACCCGCATGGGTGTCGTCGCGTTCGCGAAAAGCCTCGCCGATGAAGTCGGACGCGACGGCATTCTCGTGAACAACGTCTGCCCCGGGTCCATCCTCTCGGAGCGCATGCTGTCGAACGTGACCTCACGCGCGAAGGAGCTCGGCATCCCGCTGGAGGAAGCGCTGAAGGAGCGCGCCGCCGAGACCGCGGTCGGCCGCATCGGCGAGCCGAAGGAGCTCGCCGATCTCGTCGCGTTTCTCGCCTCGCCGCGTGCGAGCTACATCACCGGCACGACGATGCGCGTCGACGGCGGCCTCGTGCGTTCCGTGATGTGACGCCTCAATCAGGCTCGCAACAACCCTGTCATTCCGAGGGCTCGAACCTGGGCCGCCCGCGTCGTTTGTCCGTTAGTCGCCACCGGCCGTCGAGTTCAGGAACTCCCTGGTCCACTCTCGATAGTCGTCGGCCCGCGTAACGCGCGCCATCAGCTCCCGCGATGGCAGGCCGGTGAGCTGACTCGGCGGAGTGCCCTCACGGAGCGCCTTCATCGTGGTGTACACGGCCTGCACCGCCGCCGCGATCGGCTGGTGCCCGAGCAGCACGATCTTGACCCGGTGCGCGGCGAACCAGTCGTCGGCGGCGAACGGGTTCTGGCCACCGCCGAGCATCAGCGGAATCGTGGTCGCCTGCGAGATCGCTTCGACCTCTTCCTTCTTGGAAGCGCCGGCCAGGAAGAGCGCGTCGACGCCGGCGGCCTCGTACGCCTTGCAGCGGGCGATCGTGTCCTCCAGGCTGGTGACTCGCAGCGCGCCGGTGCGGCCGGCAACGACGAGGCGCGGGTCCTGACGCCCGGCCAGCGCCGCCTTCATCTTGCCGACGCCTTCCTCGACCGGGATCAGCGTGGTCTTCGTCGCGCCGTAGGGGAGTGGCAGGACCGTATCCTCGATCGTCAGCGCCGAGACGCCGGCCGTCTCGAGCTCCTCGACCGTCCGCTTGACGTTCAGCGCATTGCCGTAGCCATGATCGGAGTCGACCAGCAACGCGATGTTGCCGGCGCGGCAGACGCGGTAGCACTGTGCCGCGAACTCGGTCAGGGTCAGCACGATCAGATCGGGCGCGCCAAGCACGCTCATCGAGCCGGTCGAGCCGGCCAGCATGCCGACCTCGTAGCCGAGGTCCTCGGCGATCCGCGCCGACATCGCATCGTAGACGGAGGCGGGATGGAAGCAACGCGATCCGTTCAGGATGCCGCGAAAGCGCTCGCGACGCTCGGTCCAGTCCATGGTACCTCCCCTGTCGGCGGGATCTTCCTCGGCCCGCCAGCGGCAGGATACTGCATCGTCGAGGCCCGCCAAGAGCCCGGCCGGCTCACTGCACGGACGCGGATATCGACCCGCGCCAGGCGTATACGGTCGCGCGCCGGGAATCATCCGTCGTGGCCGTCGCAACCTCTGCCGACTGGCATCCCGTCAAGCCGGTTTGACCGATGGGCCTGACCGTGCGACTGGCGTCCGGGTCAGACCGACGGTACCGTTGCCCTTCGAGGTGTCGGATGCTGGACGCTGCTTCTCGGCCTACAGACGTTCCCTTCGTACTCTGACCCTGGCACGCGCTTCGTCGGCGGGCGCCAGTGGCGACGCTCGCGCGCATTGAGGCTCGCGGCGCCCGCCACCTTCACCACGTGCTTGCTCGCCACTGAGGATGGGCCAGAGGCTTCGATACCGGATCGTCACTCGCCCACATTGACCGCCACTGGCCAACGGCTATCCACGTCGCCGGCCTTCACCGAAGCGTGCACGGCTCGAAAGCAGAGGGAGTCAGGCGGTCGGGGCTTTCCGCCATCGATCGAACCACCCCCGGGGTCTATCCACTGTCGGAGCCTGTTCGCCGAATCGTCTCGCCCTGGTACCCATGATTTCCAGGCTGGTTCTGGTCAGCGGCCTCATCAGTACCAGGGCCGCCGATGGAACCTGGCTCGCGGTCGAGTGGATGCTCCTCGTTTCATCACGGTCTGGCGCTCTACCCGGAATCTGCAGCGGCTGCTGGCCATCGGAGCCATCGTCGGGACCGCACGCCTGTCGTGGCACCGATTGCAGCGCGTCCTGGCGAATCGCTTCCACGTGCTCCGTCTGTGCACGGCGAGAGCTTCGAGTCGACCACGCGCACAACACGGTGGCCGAAGTGCGCGGTGCCTGCTGAGGCAGCCTTCGGAGGAGCGATGGAGCGACGGAGAGCATGCCGCGCCGGCTGCCCATCCTGCGGTGCTCGTCGCAGAAGCGGCCGGGGCAGCACCGATGCCGGGGCTCGAACTGTACGACGGGCCGGAGTTTCGGATGCTGCGGAAATACTCGCGGAGCGAGTCGATCGACCTGTCACTGCTCAGGGTTGTCTCAGCGGAGTACGGGCTGCTGACAATGGAGCAGACTATCGACGAGTACAACCGCCGGGCATTCCCTCACATCGCGACGATCCGCCAGATCACGGTGGAGGTCGCTGCCAGATTGCCGGAGCCCTAGACTCGACTTCCGCCATTTCTGCTTGGAGCTACCAGGTCCAGATAGCGGGGTGCAGCGACTTTCGTAGGCATCGTGGCCCACACGACGGCTAAGAATCTCCCGACGGTGTCATCCTTCCTGGTCGCCGTCACATCTGGTGCCCCACTGATGGCTGAGGTCTGCCCGAGGGACCAAAATGGCGGAAGTCGAGCCTAGATTCAGCGCTATTCCAACCCGCTCTCATGCGAGTCAGACGACAAATCTGCGGAGGCAGTCATGATCGCGTTACGGATGGCTGGGTGGAGTTCAGCCAGGAGCTGAATCCGCGTATCGTCGTGCATGCGACCGACGCTACGAAGGGCATGCTTCCACTCTATGATGAGCAGATTGTCATCATCATCCCGACGCGTGAAGTGGGCGACGACTTGGCAAATTGTCGTCAGATCCGCAGCGGCCGACTCCCACTCTGCCACAGCGGCAAGTAGCTCGAATCGAAGCCTCAGTGCGCGCAGAAAGATCGGGACTTGAGTGCGACGGTCTTGGCGCGCCAGGCCATCCGAGAATCTGATCGAGTCATTGAATGCCCTAAGAGCATCCCCGACGTTCGCCTGCTCCCAATGGTAGAGGCCGAGGTTGAGCAATGCGTTTGCGAGGTGCTCCTGCAAGTCTGGGCGATTGTCATCGGCGATGCGCCTGTAGATTCCGATCGCCTCCTCAAGATACGGGAGGGTGTCCGGGCCGAGGCGGAAGTCACCCCTACCCACGAGGGCCGATGCAAGGTCGGCTTCAAGCTCAATGCGGCCAGCGGCGATGAGCACTCGACGAGCGTGGATGGCGGCGTTGAAGGCGACAATCGCTTCGTCGTGCCGCTCTAACAAGATGAGAGCGAGGCCGCGGTTCACCGCGAGCGTTGCTCTCATGAGTTCACTATCGGCGTCGCCGGGGCTGGCATGTTCAGCCAGCAACCGCTCCGCTTCAACGTATAAGTCGACAGCATCCGCGGGTTGCTGAAGCCGGTCAAGGGCGATCCCGTAGTTCATCAGGGCCATTGCGAGTGAGTGGGCCGTCACGGCCCGGTGCTCGGGTTGGGCTGCGGAGACGGCCAGCTTGAGGTGGCGCACGGACTCCTGCAGCACCGCTCGGGCTCGTCGAGTTGACCCAGATTTATCAGGGCGCTACCACGATTGAGCGCCCACTGCCCCGCCCTGTGGTTAGCGGAGTCGGGGTCAATCTTCTCGAACAGCGCGTCAAGGTGACGGGCCTCGTCGTATAAGGCGAGGGCTTCCTGCGGACGACGCAGGCGATCGAGGATATTCGCTTTGCGGAGCAGGAGTCCCGCCAACTCACGCTGAGGCGCAAGGCGTCCGGAGGCGACGACTTGGCGGTAGAGATCGATCGCCTCGTCGAGTGTCACGATCGCTTCGGTGAGGCGGCCGAGCGCCTCGAGCACCGTCGCTCGATCGGCCAGCGCGTCGGCCAGGTCGTCGAACCAGATGACCTGCTTGAGCGCCTCGGGTCGTCGATAGACAGCGACGGCGCGCTCAACAAGTGCGAGCGCGGTGGCGAGTCGGCCTCGGCCGAGACATTGAACGGCCGCCTGCCGACAGGCATATGGATAGGTGCTGTCAGACCTAAGGTTCCGCAGCTTCTCCTCGACGCGGCCGAGCTCCAGGTGCGCTTCGGTCCACAGGAGGTCGTAATAATCGATCTCATCGTCCGGCACGTGCTCGTGCCAGCGACCTCCATGACGGTTGATGGCGACTAGGCCGATACGCGAGTGTGTCGCCCGGATCTTGGATCGCCAGTGCTCGTCGTTTCCGAGCCAGGTCCGAAACTCCTCATGGGCGATCTCGAAGCGATCATTCATCCCTTGCTGATCATTGAGGGCAGGTGTCACTCGACGGAGAAAGTCACGTACGTCGAGAAGCGCGAATGGGATGAGGGTGCGCGGGATCCCCCAAGACGCTAGCTGCTCGACCGATATGGGCTGGTGGGCGGCCGCAATGAAAACCAGCAGTGGTTCGTAGACACGGCTGAACAGCTCATCGCCGGCACGCTGGTGGAGAGCAGCCAAATACGTTGGATAGAAGTCGGCGGCGGTCGGGAGTGATGCGCGAACGGCAAACGCTCCGGAGCGCAATGCGGACACCAGATGGAATGCGTAGAGAAAGACACCGCCACTCCGCGCGACGATAGCGTCGATGCTCTCAGCCGTGCACCAAGCAGGTGGCAGCCGACGCTCCAAGTAGCTCCGTAGCAGGGCCAACGCGTCAGGAGATACCGGGTCCAACGAGAAAGCGTGGACGCACTCCGAAGCGTCGGCATTCAACCGGCGGATGAGCCTGGCGGCAGTCGGACGCAACTCGGGGCGCCGGGTGAGGATGACAAAGCAGCCTTCCGGCAGCTGCGAGGGATCAGGGAGCAGATCGACGATGGAGATCGATCCGTCCGACGGCTCGGGCAACTCGTCCAATCCGTCTATGACGACGACGAGGGCATCCAGCTGATTGGCTGTCCAGAGCGTTCCAAGGAACGCGACGATCTCACGTCGTAGATCCTTAGGAGTCGAGCCCTGAGTTTGTGGCTCCTGCGTACGGAGACGCAAAGTCTCACGGGCCTGCATTGAAAGTTCGACCACGAAGCTACGGTAGTCGGTGAGAACGCCTGGGACGATGTGGTAGGCCAGGACCGCCGTGGCAGGCCGATTACCATCGGCGACTAGGCCACGAGCGAGGTAGGTCTTGCCCACGCCGCCCCGGCCGACCACGTCCACGTAGCCATTCGAGGTGTTGTCGATGATGTCCCAGATTTCATTGAGGACATAGGCTGGACGCTGGAACTCGTCGTCGAAGTCCCGAACGACCACCTCGGTGGCCATCAGTGCCTCGGTGGCGTCGTACGCGGTCCGTTCCCATTTGAATGAGGGCGGGAGCCGAGCGATGACCGTGCGCACCTCCGTCCAGTTGGGCAGCTTGTTGGCATGCCCACGGTCATACTCTAGAAAGGACGTATCGTAACTTTGGTTGCCGCCTTTGAACTGGTGTCGATTGAAGAAGAACGCGGCCGGATCGTTGCAGACGCCGCACGGCTGCACTGAGAGTAGAGGCACAAGCGACAGCTTACGACCGTCCGAATGGCGCAATTCCATCGGCGCCGGCGCGGCGCCTGGAATGTGGGCGTGATCCAGAGGTTTCGCCCGAGCGTCGCTACCGTGCCAAGCTACTTCGCGCCCATGTGGGAGGATGGCTACGAGCCGCCAGTCCGCGAGGAGCGGGAGGAGCGCTTCATAGAAATCGTGGAGAACCGGAAGCCATCGGAGCGTTTCATGCGCATAGTATTCACTTTACTTTTCGCCATCTCAGGCTACCGCCATCGAGGTTGAGGGGTTCGCAGGAGCGCCTGAGGCGGGAGAGGTGGGCGATGGAGGGCGCCGTTGGCCCCACCAGCCTTTCGGCAGGTGGTCGGTGACGGCGACTTTTGCCCGAAGTCGCTCAGGCCAAGGGAAGTCTGTTGGAAAAGAGGCCTGGCTGAGGAGCCGTCGGAGTCGGCCGGGGGTGCGTCGCGGCTGACGGTCCCAGGAGCCGGTTGGGATGGCCGGGCTGGTCGCCGCCGCGTAGGTCAAGACCGCCCCGGCCAAGAGTGCCAGCTCCGGGAAGCGCTGGCAGGTCTCCTGCTCGTGCACGTACTGGCGTGCCGCGCCCAGCATCTGCTTGGCCGCCAAGGGGAGTTGCTCGACCGGCCAGCGGTCGCGGTACAGCTCACGCAGCACTTGTGGCGTCAGCTCGAGTGGCGTCGCCATCAGCAGGGGCTCGGCGTAGGACGGGTCGTAGATCGCGACGACGGTGAACGTCGGGCTGCCGGGAGCGGCGTCTGGCAGCACCAGACCCGTCCATTGCTCCGCGCGCAGGATCCGTTCGCCGTCGCTGTCGCGTTCGGTCCACCGCGTGGCCTGATCCGGCGCGGTCGCGGCGATCTCCTGTCCTTTGCGGCGTCGCGCCAGCGGGCGCACCAGGTCGCCATACTTCGGCGGTCGGCCCCGTCCCCGATACGCGGGCGCCTCGGCCCGCCGCGCAGTCACGTTCTTCAGCAGCCGGGTCACCCAGACCGTCGCCCCGGCCGCCTGCATCTGCCCGACCGTGAACTCCCGATCCATCACCAGCACATCGGTCGGCTCCTGGAGCTTCACCGCTTGCTTCAGCAGCATGCGCCGGTGCGCGCTCGGGCTTGGGTCAGCCGGGTCAGCCCGCACCAGCCCACGCGGGAGTCCGAACCGCTGCTGCCCCACGCTGCCGATCCGCGCGATGATCCCCAGGTGGATCGCCGGCAACGCCTTCCCCGCTGTCGTGCTGTAGTGGCTGGTCGGACACCCCTGCAATCGTGGTCGCCAGAACCCGGTGATGTCGACCGCGACCGGGTGATACCCCCCGTGCAGATGCGGCTGCCAGAACCCCTCCGCCTCGACCACCCGTGCCCACTGTCTCACCAACCGATGACTCGTCCAACTCCCACGCCCCAGCGCCGCCCACGCCCGCCGCACCGCGCCGTCCGACAGCCCCATCGCACTCAACCCTGGGAAGAGCGCCCCGCGTGAGAGCAGCAGCTTCCCGCACAGCACCATCCAGAACAGGTGCAGCAGCCCCAGGTTCGTCCCGATCGGCACGTCCACCACCAGCGCACTCACCAGCGTCAGGACGCGATACACTCCCTCTTGCATCCGGTGGGTCCTCCCCGGAGTCGTGGCTTCAAGCACCCGTACTCTAGGCGCTTGACCCACCGCGATGCAGCCTCTCTCCTCTGGTCAGTCGCTCTCTCCCGCCACTTGGCGAAAACTAGAG
>Ga0075418_10010511_pt1 | contig 10366 bp, 9 predicted proteins | sample SoiMetdeltSBSDD2_FD_81776 | JGI IMG/M metagenome (GOLD analysis project Ga0075418, IMG submission 81776) | Bulk soil microbial communities from a Populus tree surrounding site in Tennessee, USA - Soil MetaG P. deltoides SBSDD2 | ecosystem: Environmental > Terrestrial > Soil > Tree plantation...
ATTCGCCGACACAGACGATCAGCGTGCTGTCGAGGAGCCCGCGAACCTCCAAATCGTCAATCAACGCCGACAAAGCATTATCGAGCACCGGCAGGCACCAGCCCATCCCGTAGGACCCGTTGCCGAACGCGTTGCCCATGCCCATCTCGGCCCCGTGCATGTCCCAGCTCGAGCTGGGCGGTCCGTTCTCGACCTTGCCCGCGGCCGGCCCGGTCCAGCCGTTGACCGTGACGAACCCGACCCCAGCCTCGACCAGCCGCCGGGCCAGGAGCAGGTTCTGTCCGAGTGGGTTGCGGCCGTAGCGGTCGCGGAGCCGGGGGTCTTCCCGGTTGATGTCGAACGCCTCGCGCGGCCCGCTCGACGTGGCCAGCTCGAATCCCTTGCTGTGCACCTCATGCCAGCCAGTAGGTCCGGCCTGCCGGGCGGGACCTTCGAGCCCGTCGAGCAACGCGCGCCGCCCGCGCATCCGCTCCGGCGTTTCGGACGCGTTGAACGCGTCCGGCGCCTTGAAATTCGGCATCGCCGGGTGATTGTCCGCCGCCCCGACGAAGAGCGGAGCATACGGCGCTCCGAGCGATCCACCGGTGCCGATGTTCGGCGCGCAGAACACCGGGTCGCCGACGCACTTGATGAGCCAGACGTACGACGCGATGTTCTTTTCGCTCGGCCGCACCTTGGCGAGCAGCGACCCAATGTACGGAGCGTCCTGCGGCGCCCCGGCCTGCCCGGCCAGGCTGTTGTGCATCGCGTCAAAGTGGTTGCTGATATTCCCCGGATGCGTCATCGATCGGATCAGGGCGAAGTGCCTGGTCAGCTTCGCCATCCGCGGGTGGAGTTCGCTGATGCGCATCCCCGGCACCGCGGTCGCGATCGGCTGATACGGCCCGCGGATTTCGGCCGGCGCGGAGGGCTTCAGGTCCCACGTATCCAAATGACTCGGCCCGCCGCAGAGCAGGATGAAGATGCACGACTTGTCCGCGGCGCCTTTCGAAGTCTTATTCCCGTCCACGCGCGCCGCGACCAGGCCCGGCGTCGCGAGGCTGAGCGCGCCGGCACCACCGACTTGAAGCAAACGGCGGCGGGAAAGGATGGGGGTGGTCATGTGCGTCCCCGAAGCTTGGCGGGTTGATGCGAATCATCGCGCGGCGGGATGGCGGAGGCAGGGGGTCATTGAGGGTAACCGATTTCATGGCGGAAGTCAGGGGAAAAGACGGGAATCGCCGCAAGCGCCGTCGATCATCGCAAACACGTCAACCGTTGGCTGCCGGCCCCGCGGCGGGTATGATCCACGCTCGTTTGTTCCGAACAACTGTAGTACCTGCATGGCGCCAAAGGAGAAACGATGACTGCACGAGCATACCTCCGCGTCTTTGCGCTCGCCTGCGCCGGCGTGTTTTCCTTTGCGGATACGGCGAAGTCGCAACCGCGGAAGTCCGAGGCTCCGCCCGTCATTGACGACGAGCGCGTGAACCTGGGCCAATCACTCAGCTTTACGGAGCAGCTTCTGGCGCGAAAGATCGACGAACAAATGCTCTTTCAGGCTCTCGCGGACGTGGCGCAAGCGGATCGGGTGCGCTACACCGGTCCGCCTCCGCGAGTTCCCAAGAACCCGACCGCCCCGGGCGCGAAAAACCCGGTCGTGATCCCGGCCTACACCTTCCTGCCCAAGAAATACCTCTCCGGACAGAAACTGCCGCTCATGGTCTTTGCGCATGGCGGGGTTCACGCAAACGTCGGCAGTAACTACGCCAACATCTTTCGTGAGCTGCTGCAACAGGGCTACGCCATCATTGCCCCGGATTATCGCGGCAGCTCGGGTTACGGCCGCGAGTTCTGGGAACTCATCGATTACGGCGGGCTCGAGATCGAAGATGTCTTCGCCGGCCGGCAATTTATGTTGGAGAACTACGACAATCTCGATCCCGATCGTGTCGGCATCATGGGCTGGAGCCACGGCGGGCTCATCACGCTGATGAACCTGTTTGCTCACCCCAAGGATTTCAAGGTCGGCTACGCGGGCGTCCCGGTGTGTGATCTCGTCGCGCGGATGGGATATTACGATCAGGCCTATCGCGATCTGTTTTCGGCACCGTATCACATCGGCAAAACCGTGCGCGAAGACATCGACGAGTATCGCCGCCGCTCGCCGGTGTGGCACGCGGAGAAATTGCAATCGCCGCTCTTGATCCACACGACGACGAACGATGAGGACGTTCACGTTTTGGAAGTCGAGAACCTGATCAAGGCGCTCAAGGCCGGGGAGAAACAATTCGAGCACAAGATTTACAAGGACGCGCCCGGCGGCCACCAGTTCAATCGCCTGGACACCAGGTTCGCGAAGGAATCGCGAGCCGAAGCTTACCGGTTCCTGGCGAAGTACCTGAATCCGCCGAATCCGGTGAAGTAGCTGTCCGTACGAGCAGCCAACATGAGCGGAACGCGGTGAGGTAGGACGACTCGCTACCGGGTCGGCATCCGCAATGAAATGCAACATAAGCGCCAGCCGCTCAAGCCCAAGCCTGGCCCGCCCGCCAGCGCAAGACCTTATCGCGATCCCTCCGCACGTCGCGGGCCTGGAAGTACGCCATTCCGATGAACTTCAAACCATACAACCCCAGAAACGCCACCGTCGCACCGACCCCCTTGGCCGCGTCCAGCCAGTCGGCCCGCGCCCAGTTCAGAGGATTAGGCCGGTTCCATAGATCGAACCAGACTGCCCACAAGATCAATCCGCTCCACAGAAGCATGTGACGGATAAACCGGTTTGCCCCTCGCAGATCACGCTCTGACTGGTCCAGCCGCGCGAGCCGCCGGTCCGCCTCCGCCACGTCCGAGGGTGGACCGCGCAGTGCGGTCACCTGCAACCGCCTATCGTCGAGGTGTCGCCGCAAGTAAAGGACGATCACTTCGGCATCCGCCCCGCTCCAGGTTGGATTGCCTTGGTTGTGGGTCAGGCGCACCGGCTTCGGCCGCTCCGGCAGATGCAATTCCAGCGTCACGAAGTCCGGCCGGTCGTGCGTCGCGCGAATCACTTCGGCGCGCACGATATCGCGCCAGGCAACCAACTCCCCGTCGTCCTGCTTGCCCGCCTGGTACCGGACGCCTTCGGGCGACAGTTCCAGCCGGGCCCAGCAGCCGAATTTCACGTCCATGACGTCGGGCACCAGCGGCGATGGCGGCAGGATCCGGTACCGCCGGATGACCGTCTCGTAAGCGCACCGATCTCGTTCGCCAAGGGAGGACGCGGAAATGGTTCGCCAGTACCAGGATCTCTCAGGGTAGGTGAGCTGGTCGCCGCCCTTTCCGTGTCGGATTCTTCCCTGTTCGAACGCCTCCCACGGCCACAGGTCCCACCGGATCAACCGCCTCCGCCATACCCCGTGCTGGTCGATTCGAATCCGGTAGCGAAAGAGCAACACAAGCAGGAAGAGCGTGCCGCCCGCAAAACCGGACAGGACGACGATCGTGCTTTCCCAGGTTCGATTATTAATTCCCGCCCACGTAAAGGCGACGAGAGTTGCGGCGATCACGACGAAACCGACCGCGACGTAGACGCCGCACCGGCGATACTCCGGAGCAAGCCGGAAGTCGAGCGGCTGTAAGTCGGATATGGACGACATGATCACAGGCCGGCTGAAGCCGGGACTCCAACGGTCTCCATCTCCGCTCGCCAGCGCAGCAGCTCTTCGCGCGCCCGGCGCAGCTCGCGGCCGCGGAATAGCATGCCCGCCCAGCCCAGCGAACCGTGCAGCGTCATCGCTCCGGAGAGCATGCCGGTCACAATGGCCGCGTCGATCCAGTCGGCCTGGGCCCAGTTCAGCGGATTTCCCCGACCCGAGAGAATCAAGACCAACAAGACCTGTGTCATAACCACATGCACATACCAATTGATGCGACGAGTTTGTCGAATCTTCTTCTCTTCTTCGGCCAGTCGGGCCAAACGGCGGTCGATCTCCGACAGGTCCGCGGGGGGTCCGCGGAGACAAGTCACCTGGAACCGACTATCGTCCAGGTATTCGCGGAGGAACGGGGCGAGAACTTCGACCTCGTTGCCCGTCGGCTTGAAGCCATTGCGCCTGAGACGGACCAAACCCGTCGGCTTGGGCAGGTGGAGTTCCAGGAGCGCGAAGTCCGGGCGGTTGTGGTCCGCCCGGAGTTCTTCCACGCGAATCACGTCCGACCAGGAAACGAGCGGGGCCTCCTTCGTGGGATGTGCCGTGTACCGGATGCCGTCGGGGGAGAGTTCGAGTCGGCAACCAAGGCTGTAATTGATCGCGACCGCCTCCGGCAGTTCCGGCGGCGGGGGTCGGAACATGTAGCGGGCAACGACGGCCTCGTACGCGGCCCGGCCCGGCTTCGCGAATAGTGACGATGCGATGACTCGCCAATACCACGGCTTTTCCGGGAACGTGATCTGGTCGCTGTAGAGCCTGCCGTACTTCACTTTTCCCTGCTCGAACGCCTCCCAGGGCCACAGGTCCCAGTGAATGTATCGCCGCCGCCACACGCCTTGCTCGTCAATCAAGATGCGGTAGCGGAACACGCCGACGATCAACAAGACAATCGCGGTCTGGCAGATCGACAGGAAGATGATTGTGCCAAGCCACGAACTTCGGTTCGGATCTTCCGCCTTCAGCCAGACGCCGGTCGCGGCGATCACGAGGAAGCCAATGAACGCGTACACCGCGCAGCGGCGGTACTCCGGCGCGAGCCGAATCTCGAGCGGCTGCAGGTCGGGGGAGGACACGGACGGACCTCCGGAGGACGGAGGGTAATTCGCTTGCTTGCCGCCGCGCTTTTGAGTTGGAATGAGGATGGTATCGCCAGCACTATTTCGTCTCACCGGATTACATCGAGGACTGGGGGACCGACCCTAAAGATCATCCCTCTCTTCGGGTCCGGGTCAAGTCGCCGCAGCACTTGCACTGCATCGTCGAGGTCCTCGGCAACCCCGACCACCTTGCCGTCGAGCAACGCCACCCAATCGCCCGGTCGATACGGCTTGCCATTCAGCCCGTCCGCGCTCATGATCTGTTCGGCGGTTTGTTGATTCAACTCGCGTTCGTTCATTGCGGACCCTCCGGTGGGTATCGCCATTCTAATGTATGCGACGTCTTTGACTCGCGGTTGCGACCGTACCGTATCCTTCCGGCGCCACTATGACGGAGCAAAGCTCATGCGCTATCCGTTTGCATTGCTAATCGGGCTGGCTCTCGCTTCCTCGGTCCACGCCGCCGACAAGCCGCCGGTCCTCGACCTCTGGCCCGGCAAGGCCCCGGACGAGACGGGCACCATCGGCGCTGAATACGTCCGCATGTCGCCGAAGCTCGATCGCAAGCAGGTCGAGGTCACCGAATCGACGCGGATGATCACCAACGTGACCAAGCCGACCATCACCGTCTACCGGCCGGCCAAGGACAAAGACTCCGGGACCGCGATCCTCATCTGCCCTGGCGGCGGTTACTGGAACCTCTACTGGGAGCTGGAAGGCGAGGAGGTCGCGGCGTGGCTCAACTCGATCGGCGTGACCGGGATCATTCTCAAGTACCGCGTGCCGCGGCGACCCGATGAACCGGAACGCGAGCCGGCCCGCCGGCCGCTTCAGGACGCCCAACGCGCCGTGCGACTCGTGCGGAGCAAGTCGAAGGAGTGGGGTATCGCGACCGATCGGATTGGAATCGCCGGTTTCTCGGCGGGCGGACACCTGGCAATCGCGACCGCCACGAGTTTCGAGAAGTCTGCGTACGAGCCGATCGATGAGATCGACAAGCTCAGTTGCCGACCGGACTTCGCCATCCCGGTCTACTCGGGGTATCTCAAGGCGAAAGACAAGGACGAGTTGGCCCCGGGTCTGAGCGTGCCGAAGGGGACGCCGCCGGTGTTTCTCGTGCACGGCGGGGCGGACATCATCAGCGACCCGGAGCACAGCGTCGTGATGTACCGGACGCTCAAGCGCGCGGGCGTACCGGCGGAACTGCACATCTATGCGAACGCGGCGCACGACTTCGGCGTCCGCAAAGTTGATAACCCCTGCGCCACATGGACGCAATCGTGCGTCGCCTGGATGCGGGCGCAAGGGTTTCTGAAATGACCTCGTTCTCCGGGTCTACGGCTTCCACCCCGCGAACAGCTTGTCCACGTTGACCCAACCTTTGAGCCAGGCCTGGTCGCCAAACTCGCCTGACACGGAGCCGTCCGCCGGGTTGAATTTCCGCCGGCGGTAGCCAGCCGCCATCCCCTTCGAGTACTTGGGGCGCGAGATCTTCTTCGCCGGGTCCTTCGGATCCGGCACCTGGATCATCTGCGTGGACGCGGGACCCTGCCCGCAGTCGGCCGTGATCCATGCCGTGCCCACGGAGTCGATCATGACGCCTACATGGGCAAATTGACCCTTGGGTGCCTTCGACAAGACGTAAAAGTCGCCGGGTTGTGGCCGCTGCCCGTTCGCGTTATCGAACGGCACCCACAAAGTACCCGCTTGCAGTTTTCGCAACTCTTCGAGCTTCAGGGCAAATCCTTCCCAAGCAATCATCGGGCTTTCCACCCGGACCGGGTCGGGCGTGACTTCGGTCCCGTCCGCCATCTTGTACTTCTTGAATTGCACGCTCTCCGGCACGAGACTGCCGGCGCCGAGCTGACCGGCGATCCAGCCGGGAAACACGCCACAATTGGTCACCTTGCCCGCGGCATACGTCTGCTGCGTGATGCGCGTCATCGGCGCCTGCCCGGGTGTCAGGAACGTGTCGGGCGTGGCCGGGAGAATGCCCCGGCAGATGTCCAGGATTCTTTGGCGGACCGGCGACACTTTTTGCACGTTCCATTTCACGACCGCTTCGATGTAACTTTCAGTTGACGGCTTCGGGAGCCGGCCCTCGCCCTGGACGTGGGACGGATCGGGATCCTTCGTGGGAGAATTCCACAGGATGATGATGTTGTTCTTGTCCGAAATCGCGCGGTTGCCGAGCCACATGACTCCCCACGATTTGACCTCGAAGTAACCGTCCTTGGCGACGCCGACACCCTCCCAGCCCGTGCTCTCCTGGATAGACCACGTGTTCGAGCTGAAATTCAGGTCGAGCTGCGCCCAGGCCGGGTTCGCGCCGCTCTTGGTCACGTTCAGTTCCATCAACATGATTCGCGCCTCCGGAGAGAGTTCCGGAGGACTATGCGGAATCGCGGCCGGAACCGGTCAGCTACTCGCAAAAGAAACGAAAAAGGGGTCGGACGTTCCGACCCCTTTCCACGAGCTTGGCCGCGTATCTACCGGTGCGCCGCGCGCGTCCGAGCCGCCTTTCGGGCCGCGGCGCGACGGCTGGCCGGCCCTTTCGTCCGCACTGCTTTCATCGCGGCCGCGTGACGCTCCTTGGCGGTGCGCTTGCGGGCCGCGGAATGCGCTTGCCGCGAGAGCGCCCGGTGCGACCCCGCGGAAGCCGGCTCACGCTCGAGCGCCCGGTGAATGGCCCGCGACCGCTTCGCCGACGGTTTGGACTTGGCTGGGGCTCCGTGCCCGCGAGCGTAGGCGCGGGAGGCGCTCTTCCGGGTCCGTTCGCTCGCCTTGCCCTTCCTGGGTGGTGGTAGATCCACGCCGGCCCGCCGGGCTTTGGATAGGCCGATGGCAATCGCTTGCTTCGTGGAACGTGCCCCGTGCTTCCCTTCCCGCACGTGGTGAATCTCTTCGCGCACAAACTCGCCGGCCTGCGTGGACGGCGACTTGCCTTCGCGCTTGTCCTGCCGCGCTCGCTCGATGGTCTCTTTCTCTGGCATGACTCACTCCCCTTCACTCGATGGACCGGACAGGTCCGGGGAAAGGGAGGTGCATACGATGTGCCGATCGGCGGCGGAGCCTGAAGCGCAAGCGAAGGAGTGGCGGAGACCTTGCTTTCGGAGTGCGGTGACTGGTCACCGCCTTGGGATTTTCTCACCGTCCAAAATCCCAAAGCGGTGACCAGTCACCGCACTCCATGGGGACAATCGATCGGCTGCGCTTTGGGCTCCGCGGCGACAAGCAGCAGCCCATATTAGAAGTCGCCACTACCGCGCTTCGACCACCAGGGCAGGGCCAGCCCGCCTTCCATTTCCAGCGTGCTGCCATTGATGTAGTCGCTTCGGGGATCAACCAAAAACAGGGCCCCGTGTGCGATTTCTTCCGACTTGGCGAGCCGGCCGGAGGGCAGCTGCTTGCCCGCGACCTGGATCGTTTCCTCCGAAAAGAACTTCCGCTCGCCCGGCGTGTCCGTCCAGCCGGGGTAGAGTACGTTCACCCGGATCTTGTGGCCGAGGAGTTCCGTCGCGGCCGTGCGGGCCATCTGGTCGAGGCCGGCCTTCGCGATGTTGTACGCCATCGCGTTCGGGAACGCGATCTTGCCGTGCGGGCTGGAGACAATCACGACGGCCCCGCCGCGACCCTGCTTGATCATCTGCTTCGTGCACTCGCGCAAGCAGTAATACGCGCCAAACAGGGACACCTCGATCGTCTTGCGGAACCCCTCCAGGTTGGCGGTGTGGAACGGTTCGCGGTCGCTGTAAACGGCCGATGAAATGAAGATGTCCACCCCGCCGAGTTCCTTCACCATTCGGGCAACCATCGCCTCGACCGCCGAATACTCGGAAACGTTCGCCTGAAGCAGAAGCGCCTTGCGGCCGAACTTGCGAATCTCGGCGGCCGCGGTCTCGGCCGGTTCTAGCTGGCGGCCGTAGTTCAGGGCCACGTCCGCTCCCGCCTGGCCCAGGGCGATCGCGATCGCCCGGCCAATGCCGCTCGACGCGCCGGTCACGAGGGCCACTTTACCGGTCAGATCGGGTCCGGGGACGTGGGCCATGGCAGCACCTCGGGGAACAAAAAGGGCCGGCCAAAAACGGCCGGCCCCGCAGGGTGGTTCAGGGTCGGGGTCAATCGTCGTCGTCGTCCGGCCGCCGCTTGGCGAGCCCGGCCTTCTCGAGCAGCGACTGGCTGAACACGTCTTCGTCCTCACTGAGGACGGCTTCCAGGGCCGCCTCCGCGGACGAGGTCAGGTTGTACTGGATCTTATACTTGCGCTTGGCGATGGCCAGTTCGTCCCCCGGCCGCAGCGGGCGGTTGAGCACGCGCTGGCCGTTCACCTTGATGCCGTTCGTGCTGCCCAGATCGCGAATCTGCCAGTAGCCCGAGTCCTTGTAAGCCAGCTCGCAGTGCAGGCCCGAGATGTTGGGGAACTTCAGGCTGATGTCGCACGACTCCCGGCGGCCGATACTGAGCACCCCGCGTTTGAGCGGGATCGGATCGCCGCCTCCGACTGGAACCAGCTCACCGACAATGTCCGTGGTCATGCCTGATCCTCGATCAAAGATGAAAAAATGAGAACATCATGATCGGATAAAGCCTAGGGGATTATAACCGCTCGGCAAATGTCTTGAGTGAAGGAAGTGCGAAGGGGGCGGGGCACTCACGGGTATCGACCCACAGTGCGCAAAGCTTGAGCGTTTGGAGAGTTTGGGCCGCAGCTCGCGTGTGGCGGCCCGCCGACAAAGCGCTGAACGAACGGATACAAACGGCCACAACCCGCAATTCAACTACCTCTTGATCACATCCTTTCCCACCCATGGTCGCAGCACCTCGGGAATCAGTACCGTGCCATCCGCTTGCTGATAGTTCTCGAAGATCGCGACCAGGGCCCGAGTGACTGCAATCGCCGTTCCATTGAGGGTGTGCACGAAGGGGTTGCTCTTCTTGCCGGATGCTTTGTAGCGGATTCCCAACCGCCGCGACTGGAAGTCCGTGCAATTGGAAGTGCTGGTCACCTCGCCGTACTCGCCCTTCGGCCGCCTAGTCGCCGGGTCAAGCTCCCCGCGACACGGCATCCACGCTTCCAGGTCGTACTTGCGGTACGCCGGCCCGCCGAGGTCGCCGGTGCACGTGTCGAGCACGTGATAGGGCAAACCGAGGCCCTGGAAGATCTCCTCTTCGATGGCGAGGATTTCGAGGTGGAGCGACTCACTCTGTTCCGGCGTGCAGAACGCGAACATCTCGACCTTGGTGAACTGATGCACGCGGTAGAGTCCCTTCGTGTCCCGGCCCGGCGCCCCGGCCTCGGTGCGGAAGCAGTGCGATAGACCGACATACCGCAGCGGCAACGCGGCTTCGGTCAGGTGCTTGTCCCGCAACATTCCCCCGAGCGTGATTTCCGCGGTGGCGATCAGGCACAGGTCGGTGTCGGCGATGGTGTAGACCTGCCGCGTCTCGGGGTTGGGGTCGCGCGGCATGAAGCCGATGCCCTCGAGCACCTCGACGCGGGCGAGGTCCGGCGTGATGATCGGCGTGTAGCCCTTGGCGATGAGCTTCTGTATCGCGTACTGGATCAGGGCGAGCTCGAGCAGGACGGCCTCGTTC
>Ga0075418_10010515_pt1 | contig 10365 bp, 9 predicted proteins | sample SoiMetdeltSBSDD2_FD_81776 | JGI IMG/M metagenome (GOLD analysis project Ga0075418, IMG submission 81776) | Bulk soil microbial communities from a Populus tree surrounding site in Tennessee, USA - Soil MetaG P. deltoides SBSDD2 | ecosystem: Environmental > Terrestrial > Soil > Tree plantation...
GAGCTATCGACGCTGATGGTGCAGCGGTCGTACAGCAGCCGGACGAGTATGAGCTGGCTGGCGGAGCGTTGGGAGTCGGAGTCGGGGTCAGACCCCGCGTCAGAGTCAAGCTCTGACGCCGAGTCCGAACCTACGCGGACGCCCGACACGCGCGAAACGATCGCGCCCGCGACGCGCTCCGCCACGGCGTCCGAATGGTAGAGCCGAGATTTACGGCACGTGACCCGGAGCGAAACGGGCAGGTGCAGCGAAATGAACGCCTCCCACGGCACCTTGCTCGCCCTGCGTTCCAGCTCGTGAAACGCCTTCGCGCCAAACTCGGACGCACGGACGACGATGCGACTCGCGGTCCGAAGATGCACGTTGGCCTCGTACAGCGTCTTGCGCGTCGCACCGAAGGTAGCGCCGCCGTCGGTCACGCGAGCGTCGCTCACGCCAAGCGCCTTCAGTTCGGCGACGGCGAGCGGCTCGAGACCGGGAGCCGTGACGACGAACGCGTCGTACTGCTCGTGCCGCGGTCGCGAGCTCATGCCGGAATCTACACGCCGGCTCGCAGCCTTTTGTGCATCGCTATCGCCACCTCGGCTCCCAGTTGCAGAACGCGTCGCCATCGCCCGGCCGATAGCACAGTTGAAACAGGGATACGCTCTGCGTCAGGAACTCGCCGGGTGACCGCCTGAGCAGAATACCGCGGTAGAGCTGGACACCTAACGACTCGATGGAGAACGCGCCGGCGCGTTCGCCCCACGACGGATCGTCGGCGAGCTCGCGGTCCGCGGACTTCCAGAACTGCTGCACGAGATGGTACGGCACTTCGCCCGTCGGGTCGACGACTGTGATGCGGATCACGCCCGGATTCGGGAGCAGCAGTCGTCCCGTAGCCCCTTTTTTCAAATTTTGGCAATCACCTGGAAGTGATTTCTCCGCGTCGGGCGACCGGTGATCGTGCGCGCGCTCGCCGGTTCCGGTCCGCAACGTGTTCCGCCATCAGGTGTTAACGCGACCCAGGACCCCCGGAAGCCGCGGTGATTATCCGGTGACTGGTCCTCCCTATCGTTCTCCCACAAACCGGCGCACAAGACGCCCGGCGAACGGAACTCGCGAAGCGTCACCAACGAAGGCAACCAACGCCGCCGATGAGGCGGATCGAACGAGAGCCCGACCATGGCACCTCACGTCTATCTCGAAGCGCTGAACAAAGCGCTGAACGCAGAGCTCCTGAAATGGGGCAGTTCCAACTCGTCCGGGGGGCGGCGTCGCGGCCGCGCACTGGCAGCGCTGTTGTTCGGTGCCAGCACCGTCGTGGGAACGACGGAAGAGTTTCCCGTCGTCAAGCAGACGCCAGCACTGACGACCGCACAAACCGCCGGGTCTGCAGCGATCGTCCCGGCGCATTTCCGGCCGGCAGCGGACAGAAGCCAGACGGTCACGGCGGTTCTATCGAACGCACAGACCCGAGTGGAAACCAACGCCCAGCCGGCACAGGCGGTCGCCACGTTGGCCCTGGAGATTGGAAGGCTCCAGCGCGACCTGGCCACCCACTCCCCGGAGGGAATGGAAGAGTGGATAGGAGAGGAATACGCCTCACTCGAGGCGGTACGCCGCGCAATCGCCGACACGGTGGTCGACGAGGAAGAGCGTGAGGTTGTCGCGGTCGCACTCGACCGCGCCTCGCAGCTCCTTTCAGCCGCGGCCTGATCACCGGCGCGATTCACCTGGCCGGGTTCCTGTTCAACGCGCTTTCCGATCGGTCCGTTCGATCGGTAACGTCGCTGAAATACATAGAATCGTACGTCGCACCAACGAAGCCGCCGAGGACCGTGACCTCGGCGGCTTTTTTTTGCGCCGCGTGAGCGCCGGACCCCGGCCGACCTAACGCCTAACCGGCGGGCGCCCCACGTTCGCCACCGTGTGCACTGCGAGATCGAGCTGAGGCTTCACGAACGCATCTGCCCTGACCCAGGCGCGACGCACCCAATCGAGCTCTCGATTCGCCCTATCACGATCGCCAGTCCCGGCGTACGCCTGCGCCAGCAGCAGCCGAATCTCGGGATAGGTCACGTAGAGGTTCGACGCCTCCAGCGATCCGCGCAGCGCCGGTTCCAGGATGGCAACCGCTTCGGCGTAGCGCCCCAGTCGGAGGAGTGCCTTCGCCATTTCCACGTTTGTGCGAGTGTAGCCGGCCGACACCGAGAAGATCGCGCGGCGAAACTCCACCACCGCCATGGAGTCGGCGCCGCGAGCGGCGAGGAGGAGCCCGCGCACGTGGTGATGACTTCGCCGTTCTCGCCCGAGATTGCTCCCGCTGCCGTACGCCTCGATAGTGTCGGCGAGCGCGTCGAGCCGCACGGTGTCTCCGGCGGCGGCCAACGCGCCCGCCTCGTGCGTGAGCGACCAAACGCGTCCGGACTCGACCGCCGACGATTCGACGCCGGCCACCGTGAAGCGCGAGATCGAATCGAACAGCGCCGCCGCCTCGCGATAGCGTCCGAGCTCACGTAGTACCTGCGCCTCCTGCAACGCTGCGGGCGCGACCGCGTCGGGCGCGGGGTGCTCATTACCGCTCGCGCCGCGGCGGTATGCCCTCGCTTCGCCTAACGCCTCCCCCAGTCGTCCCTGGTACCGCAGACTGATCGCGAGGAACCAGTGGGCCTCGTTCACGTCGCCTTCCGTTCCCGTAGCGATCGCCCGTCGCAGAAGATCGTCCGCTCGCGAGAACTCACCCTCGTGCGTCCACAGCGACGCCATCGGCTCCCAGACGCTGCCGAGCGCATCGAGCGAATCCGGCGCGCGGAACGCGGTGCGCGCTTCGTCGATGCGACCCAGGCTGACGAGAATGCGCCCCAGCACGACTCCCGGCATCCACTCGTTGGGTCTGGCGGCAACCCAGCGGCGCGCGACGCGCTCGGCGGCAACCATCGAATCGGCCAGCATGTACGCCGCGACCTGCTGCTGCAGCGCCTCGCAGGCGGCGCATCGACCCGTTCTGCTCCGGAGACTCAGCGAGTCCATGACTTCGAGGCGACGTAGCGGCGCGATGGCTTCCAGAAAGAATCCGCCATTCACGAGCGCCCGACCCAGGTAGTAATGCCCTTCCACCTCCGTCGGATACCGCGTCGCGAGCGTCTCGGCGATCGGCCGCAGCGACACGAGATTGTTCGTCTCGGCCCACCCACCCTGAATGATCAGCCGCTCGCGATCGCTCGCTCGACCGGCAAGCGAGACCGCCCGCCGCAGTCGGCGGATGAACTCGGCGCGCGTCGTACGCGACGCGAGCGCGTAGTAGTACGCGGCCATCGCGAACGTCGAGTCCTGCGACAACGCCGCATCGAACATCCGCTCGGCCGACGCGATGTCGCCGAGGTAGTACGACCGAAGCCCGTCGTCGTACAAGCGATATGCGGTCACCGATCGCGTCGTCGCGTCGGCTACGGTGCCCGTAGGCGCAGTGGAGCCGAGGTACTCCGCCAGTAGCGTGGTAGCGCTGTCGGCCAGAGCGAACGGATCGCGTCCGGTAACCGTGTACGCGCGAAGCACATTGCCGTTGCGCAGGCTCGTGACGCGCAGGTCGAGTCGAAGTGTGTCGTTGACCAGCTGGTAGAGTGAGCCATCGACGAGCGCTGTGGCGCCGGCCTGCCGCGCAACCGGTACGATCGCGCCAGGCGCGGACGCGGCACCGCCATTCATCTGACGCTCGACTTCGAGGAGTCGAGCGCCGCTTACGACCGTGACGTCGGGCGAACGAGCGAGATTCGTGGCGAGCATGTCCCGTAACGCGGGGCCAATCCCCGTCGAGTCAGGCGACGCATAGTCGCTGATCGACCCTACTGCGATGACCGGATGCCTGCCGGTCGGCGAATTGGCTCGCCACCGGACGATCGCGTACGCCGCGACCACAGCCGCCAAGACCGTGGCGACCGGAATCCACCAGCGGCGCTCACGCGACCGCGGCGTATCGCGCGGCGGTCCGACGAGCTCCGGCGGAACTGACTCGGCTGCGTCGTGCTCCGGTGTCGTCTCGTCAGCGACCATCGACGCATCGGCCGACGCGATGGCGGCGACTGCCTGTTCGGCGTCCGCCATTCCGGGGCGTGGAGGCTCGGCTACCGGAACCGGTCGTGTGCGAAGCCGGCGGGCGAACGCGGCGACGTCCCGGTCGGGCGGCAGGCCGAGCTCCTGATCGACAAGCGCCTCGTGGAGGCGAGCGTGCTGGAGCGCCCCTTCTAGGTCGCCCGCAGCGACGAGGGCGTTCATGACCGATATCGCGACGCGGCCGTTGAGCGGATCGATCGCCGCGAGCCTTCGCCAGAGCTCGACGGCGCCACCAGTGTCACGGCGTTCGTTCGCGCGGATCGCTGCGCTCTCCAGCGCACGAGCGTAATCGAGCCGGAGCGACGCACGTTCCGCTTCGACCCACTGCTCGAACCCGGGAGCCCGCGGAAGGACGAAGCCATCGAGAAACGGTCCGGCGTATAGCCGGATTGCGCGCTCGACGTCGCCTACCGTGATGGCGTCGTCGAACTCGATGGTGTCGACCTCGATTCGATCGAGGTTTAGCCGAAGGTCCTTCGACCCCAACAGGGCGTCCTCGCCGCCGAGGTCCCGACGCAGCGAGTAAACCGCCTGATTGAGTGAGCGCCTGGCGCGATCCTCCGGCTCATCTGACCAGAGGAGCGCGAGGACTTTCTCGCGCGTGACACCCATTCGGCCGGCACGCGCCAGCAGGGCGAGGACCGCGAGACGTCGAGGTTGCGCCGCCGCACCGGCCACCACCTTTCCGTCCGCGAGCACGCGGATGCCGCCTAACGTGTTGAGCCGCAACGAGTTGTTGAGGTGATTTCGAAGTGATAGTGCGGGCTATACTGCAATCACTCGGAGAGGCTGTAATACGGCACGGCCAGCCTCGCCGAGCAAGCCCTCCGCAGCGCGGACGTCCCGTACGCAGCGCGGATTACGCCGATGCCTGAAACCATAGAGAGAGGTAGGTACCATGATTCCCGAACGCAGACGACTTGTTACGGAGAGCTGGAAATCACTGGCTCCCAACGGCGCCGTCGTGGGCGCCATCTTCTATCGCCGCTTGTTCGAGATCGACCCCGGGCTGCGCCCGATGTTTTCCGCCGTCACGATGGATGATCAGATCCACAAGCTGGTGACCATGCTCGACCTCGTGGTGCACTGGCTCGACGTTCCGGATCGGCTCGTCCCGGCGCTCAAGAGGCTGGGAGAGCGGCATATGACGTACGGTGTACAGGACGATCACTACGCGAAGGTCGGGTCGGCACTCATCGGAACGCTCGAGGAAGGGCTGGGTGACGGGTTCACGCCGGAGCTGAGGGGCGCCTGGACCGAAGCCTTCCTGCTCATTTCAGCGCTGATGCGTCGTGGAGCCGCGAAGATCAGTGGTGCCTTTCCCGTCGTTTCGCCGGATCGCGATGCCGCTCCGAGGCAGGCTGCCGGGTACGATGCGGCGTGAACGAACGGCCAGAAGTTCAAAAAAGGAGTCAGAGTCGTTTGAATGTCGAGATCCTGACAAGTCGGGCATCTCGACGTCCATCGACTCTACTCCTTCGAACCGTTCAAGCGACTCGAACGCCCTTGAATCCGCTCAGGATGACACGCCAGGCTTGGTCGTCGCGCTCGACGACGCGAATCTGGCGGTTTCGGCAGTGACCGGTTCGCGGCTGGCGAGGGCGGCGCGATGATCGCGGAACGGCGCGAACGCGTACTGGGTGACCGCTAGCCAAACGATTCCGAGCAGTAGCCCGCCGACGACATCCGTCGGCCAGTGCACACCCAAGTACAGACGGGAGTAGAGGACCACAGCCATAAGGGTGGTGGCGACGGCGAAGGGCCAACGCCAGCCGCGTTCGCGGTAGAGCATCAGCGCAATGGTGAAGAACACGGCCGTACAAACGATCGCATGGCCGCTCGGGTACGATGCCCACGCGTACTGACCGCGGAGCTGCCACAGGTTGGGCCTCGGTCTGTTGAACAGGTCCTTCAGCACCGCGTTCATGATGAGGCTGCCTAGCGAGACGATCACGAGCTGAAGGGCGAGGTCGCCTCTGCCCTTCTTTCGCCACAGCCACAGCGAAAACAGCGCGATGATCGGCAGCAGTGTGAGGTTCGTTCCAAGCCACGGAAGGCTGAGCATCAGCCAGTCGAACGCAGTGGGTACCTTGCGATCGAGCCCGAGCATGAGCGCGCGCTCCCAGGGCAGGCCGGCGCGCCAGTTCCCACTCGACTGCAGCCAGAGTGCGTACAACGCACCGATGGCGCCACTCAGGAAAACCCCGGCGCCGCTCAGGATGATGGCGCGTCGCCAGGGGTGTCTCGTCTCGTGATCGATTGTGGTTACCGACGTTCCTCGGTGGGTGGCGGGTTGACGAGCGTATCGCGGGCGTCTGTCGTAAGGTCCCCGGACTGCTGGCGGAGACGCTCCGTCTCCGACGGGGACAGGTCGACGGGATCGACGACGCGTCTTCGCACCACCTCTTCGACAACCACATTGTCGCGCGATGGGCCGTAGCGAACGAACCGACGCCGCTCTGGCGGAAGATCGGGCGTTCGAATGGCGTCGGCGTCGCGGTCCACGGCCTCGGCGGCGCGAGCGGCGGCAACGTCCACGGGGCGATCGGTAACGACCGGCGGAGGGGCCGACCGCGAGATGCGGAAGTCATCGTTCACGCGCCGGATCGAGATGTCGCGATCGCGATCCCATCCGTCCGGGCCGTATGCACGCTCGTAACGTTCGTTGAAGTGCCGCACCGAGTCATCCTCGGCGACGGCACGCCCGCGATGCAGCGCGGGGATCTGGTCGTCGGCGTCGAACATCGACGTGTTCAGCACGACGCGACGGTTCTCGCGGTCGATCCACGCGGCCTTGATCGGCGCGAGCGTGTGGCGATCGTCGCGTTTGAGGTCGATATCGACCATCACGACTTCGCCGATATCGGTGTCGACCAGAAGATCCTGGATATCACCGAGCTCGCGGCCGGTCGCGGTGAACACGCTCCACCCGCGGATGTCCGGCTCGCCGTCGACCAGTTTGTAGTTGTCGAGGTCTTTCATGGGAATGAGCCGGCGAGCGTCTCCGGGGTTGGGACCCACACCAGCCTCATCGCGCATCCCGCGCTTCGATCTCCTTGCTCGGCGGTCAGCCATTGTTGGGTCCCTCCGCAACCACGCCAGCAGTGGGGACGAGCAGCGACGTCCGGACCGAGTCTCCCGGCGCGGCCGTCGCCGGCACTGCGCGCGAGTTGTTCATGAAGTACCACGCCCCAGCCGCGATCAGCGCGAGAATGATGATCGCCCAGAGCCAACCAAGCCCGCTACGCTTCGGCTCGACCTTGATCTCTGCCATCCATGCCTCCAAGTGCAAAGCCAGAACGTCCCTGAACCGCAATCCGGCCAGTGCAAACAGGGAGCCAGTTTGGGCGCGCCAATGAAAAAGGCAGAGTGCGCAAATCGCGGAACGAAAAGTGCCTCCGCCCAGACGTCATGGCGAAGCATGCTCACGAGCACGCGTCGGCCCGACGCGCGCGTGATGTACTCACGCAGCGTTTCGGGCACGTGGAATTCCAGCCAGGCCAATGGGAACCGATGCAAGCGCTGCTCGATGGGCGCGACGCGGTTGTCGTTATGCCGACTGGAAGCGGGAAGTCGCTCATTTACCAACTTCCCGCCCTGTTGTTGCCCGGGCTCACCGTCGTGGTGAGTCCCCTCATCGCGCTGATGAAGGACCAGCAGGACAAGCTGAACGCGGTTGGCGTCGATGCGCTCGCCGTGCATTCGCACCTGTCGGGACCGGCCACGCGAGAGACGCACCGACAGATCGAGGAAGGCGAAGGCTCGATCCTGTACGTCACGCCCGAGCGCTTCAAGGACCGCGAGTTCTTCGAGCGCCTGCTCGTGCGGAAGGTGAGCCTCTTCGTTGTCGACGAGGCGCACTGCGTGAGCCAGTGGGGACACGACTTCCGGCCGGACTTCCTGACGCTCGGGTCCATCGCCACTCGCCTCGGACGTCCACCGATTCTGGCGCTCACCGCGACGGCGACATCCGAGGTCCGCGACGACATCGTTAGGCAGCTCGGGATGCGGAACCCGCAGGTCACGGTCACGGGCTTCGCGCGGCCGAATCTTCGCTTCGAGGTCGTGCGTGCGGTGAACAACGCCGTGAAGGACCAAGCGCTCGATCGCATCCTGCGCGAGACGGCCGGATCGGGCGTCGTATATCTCGCGACGATCCGCGAGGCGGAGCGCCTGTACGAGGAGCTGCGGCAGACCTACCGCGTCGGCCTCTATCACGGAAAGATGCCCGCGGCTGATCGGCGCCAGACGCAGGACCGATTCATGGGCGGTGAGCTCAAAGCGATGGTCGCGACCAACGCGTTCGGCCTCGGTATCGACAAGCAGGACCTGCGATTCGTCGTGCACTATCACTTCCCCGGTTCCGTGGAGTCTTACTATCAGGAAGCCGGTCGCGCCGGCCGCGACGGACTTCCGGCCGTGTGCACTGTGCTCTATCGCGTCGAGGACCGCCGCATCCAGTCCTACTTCCTCGGCGGCAAGTATCCCGAGGTGGAAGAAGCAGCCCGCGTGGCGCTCGTGCTCGAGTCGATTCCGCTGAACACGCCGGTGCACATCGACGACCTCGCGAACAAGTCGGGTGTGCCGCATCGCAAGGCGCGAATCGTCATGGTACTGCTCAAGCGGCACGGTCTCGTGCGCGAGCATCGTGGCGGCCGGTGGGAGCGCCTTCGAAACAACCTGGTGGCCTGCGACCTGAGCGCCGATCTCATGGACTACGAGGAGCGGCGCGCGCGCGACCAGTCGAAGCTGCGATCGATCATCGCGTTCTGTCAGACTGCCCAGTGTCGCACACGCTACATCCTCGAGTACTTCGGCGAGGACGTCTCGCCGGATTGGGAATGCGGGAATTGCGATGCGTGCGACGAAATGGCGAGGTGGGCGGCGAAAAGGGTAGCAGCGATGGCGTAAAGACGGGCGGCGGGAACAGCCGGGAAGCGGGAGACGGGAGACGGGAAGCGGGTAGAAAGCGTAGAAACCTCGGGAGGCCTCTCTATCGGAGATGAGCGTCCCGAGGGTTTGCGCATCTTACCCGTCTCCCGTCTCCCGTCTCCCGTCTCCCGTCTCCCGTCTCCCGGCTATTAGCATTGACAGCCACCTTCGACAGAGCGTGAATATGCGCGGAGCGCGCGGCAGGGTGCCGCGCGCGTCGGCGGTGCGGCCGCCGAGGTCCAGAACCGAACGGAGCTCCCTGATGGCGCACGCACAACTGCCGGTCATCCAGCGCGGATTCGGCGAGACGTACCGCCGCGACGCGTGGTGGGTTCAGCCGGTGGTCGTCTTCATCATTCTGTCGTCGTTCGTGGTGTACGCAACGTGGGCCGCGTTTCAGAACGCGCATTACACGTACGGACCGTATCTCTCACCGTTCTACGCGCCGGAGCTGTTCGGCAGCTCACCGCATGCCTGGTTCGGGCCGAGGCCCGGGTGGTGGCCGGGATGGCTTCCCTTCTCGCCGGCGCTGCTGATTCTCCCGTTTCCCGGGCTCTTTCGCTTCACCTGCTACTACTATCGCGGCGCGTACTACAAGGCATTCTGGGCCGACCCGCCGTCCTGCTCCGTCGGCGAACCGCGGAAGTCGTATCGCGGCGAGAATTCGTTTCCGCTGATCGTCCAGAACATCCACCGCTACGTCCTGTATATCGCGATCGTTTTCCTGTTCCTGCTCGCGTGGGACGTGTGGAAGGCGCTCTGGTTCACGAACGAGGCGACAGGCCAGACGACGTTCGGGATCGGGCTCGGGACGATCCTGCTCGCCGTGAACGTGGTGCTGCTGTCGAGCTACACGTTAGGCTGCCACTCGTTCCGTCACGTGATCGGCGGCTATCTCGACCGCCTCGCCGGAAGGCCGGTGCGCCGCCGGATGTACGAGGGCTGCAGCGCGCTCAACCGCCGCCACTCGCTGTTTGCGTGGATGAGCCTGTTCGCCGTCGCCTTCTGCGACATTTACATCCGTCTGTGCTCCATGGGGATCTGGCGCGACTTTCGAATCATTTGACGGAGCCGCCTCAACCACGAACGCTGAATGCGCAGCCGCGAGCGCCGCTGACAACGCTGAGCAAACATTCAGTGTCGTGATTGTTTCTGCGCTTCGTTTTTCCTGCGTGCTCAGCGCGTTCGTGGTTCCGCGGTTTGCGCTGACGGCAAAATGACTGCCCATGCCCGACTACGAAACGATAGATCATGATGTCCTGGTAATCGGCGCCGGGGGCGCCGGGCTGCGTGCCGCCATCGCGGCCGCCGCCGAAAACGTCAAAGTCGGCCTCGTGTGCA
>Ga0075418_10010516_pt1 | contig 10364 bp, 6 predicted proteins | sample SoiMetdeltSBSDD2_FD_81776 | JGI IMG/M metagenome (GOLD analysis project Ga0075418, IMG submission 81776) | Bulk soil microbial communities from a Populus tree surrounding site in Tennessee, USA - Soil MetaG P. deltoides SBSDD2 | ecosystem: Environmental > Terrestrial > Soil > Tree plantation...
ACCGGGCTGGGATGGCCCCGAGTACACCATGTCGTATCGGTCCCCTTCTTCGAGCGAGTTCATCGGCTTTGCTCCCGGGATCGGCATCACGTCCTACGATTTCTCTCACCATGGAACCTCGTCCGAAGTACAGCTCAAGCTGACGGCATTCGGACGAACTGCTTCTCGATAGCACCGACAAGCCCGTCGCGCGCGATTTCATAGGAATTGGTGCCGGGGGTGGGAATTGTCAGGGGGACTCGGTTCAGGTCGCATAAGGGGAATTCGGTAAACCTTCCCCCGAGAGGGCCTTCATAGCGCCTATGTGCCACGCAATTTCCGGACACTACGCGCACGGCGGATTCAACCTGTGCCCGTCACCGGTGTTTGGTGTCGACCGTGCTGCTCGCTGTTCCGCGGCTCCGTGTTCCCGAGGCCCAGCCGCCCATTGCACGCGGGAAGAGTGAAGGAATCCTTGGGACACCCTGGCCCGCGATTCTGACCCCAGCGAGACTAAGTTCCGACGACCATCACGTCGTAAGCCGATTCTCGACTAGGAATGGCGGACTTCGTGATCATTTTTTCACGCGGTGTCAAGCGTACTCACTTCGGACCGCACGCTCTGTAATTCAGCGACGGCCGACGCGCTCGATCGCGCTCTGGCCTGTCAATTGCTGTCTCCCGTCGTCGTATGACGTCGACGGTCCTTCGCACCACGTAACATCGATGGCTCCGCCCCGAATCGGATTGGCACTCGGCGGAGGGTTCGGGCGCGGCATCGCGCACGCTGGGGTCTTGAGAATCCTCGAGCGCCACGGCGTTCCTATTCACTGCATCACGGGGGTGAGCGCGGGGTCGATTGTGGCCGCGGCGTTTGCCAGCGGTGCGCAGCCCGACGACCTCGTGCGCGCAGGCTGCTCCATGCGGTTCAGCGACGTCGCGCGTTGGAGCCTCAGCCGGATGGGATTCGTGGTGAGCGAGCGCATGAAGCCATTCCTGCGGGGCCTGCTCAAACACCACCGCTTTGAAGATATGCGGATTCCGCTTGGCGTAGTGGCGACCGACCTCTGCACCGGCGAACCGGTCTCATTCCGTGATACGGGTGACGTCTTCCTTCCCATTCGAGCGAGCTGCTCGTACCCCGGTCTGTTCCAGCCGGTACGCTTGGGTGACCGTGTGTTGGTGGACGGCGCAATGAGCACGGAGATTCCCGCGTTACTGGCGCGCGAACTCGGCGCGACGCACGTCGTCTCGATACACTTGCCGGCTCCGCCCTCCCAAAGGCCTCCGGCCGATGTGTTTCAGGTGATTCGCCGATGCTTCCAGATCATGCAGATCCGCAACGAAGATGGCTGGCGCCAGGCGAGTGATCTGGTTATCACACCGGCTATCCAGACCATCAAGTGGGATGGATTTGAGTGCGGGCCGGAGCTGGTGAAAGCCGGAGAGGCGGCCACGTTGGCGGCGTTGCCAGCCATTGAATCCTGGTTCGCAGGAGTACCTTGTCGGTTTTCAGAAGGAACAGAATCCGATTTCTCGAAGCTCTCTCCCACTGCATACACACCGCTTCACCCCGCTTAGCATTGCGGACCGCAGGTTACGAGAACTCGCGGCACGTAGATGACGCCCTGTCCCGAGCCACGTCGTCACGCCGGCCAGGCCGGCGCCGCCTCCGCACGCCGTTGCGACACCGGCCGCGTCGCGCGGCAGTGATCCTGAGCGTCCGTCTGACCGCCAGAACCTGAGACGCGGATTCGGATCCTTGACGTAGGGCCCGTTCCAGACGACCGCATAACAGGCTGGCAACTGCTCAGGCTGTAGCTGTCGCAACGCTTCGCCCACTGACCAGCCGCGCTCGTTCAGTAATGTGTCGATCTGTCAGAGACAGCGAGCAAGGTCTGATAAGCGATCTTCCGTAAACTCGCTCCCGCGCACAGCGTTAATGCGGAGTATCCTCTCTACGCCAACCTCTAGTTCGGCGCTGTTGTCGGACAGTACGGGCAGGGCCCGTCGCTGCTTCTCAGGTCCGCCTTGAAGAGCTTGCTTCAGTTGCTGCGCGACAGGATCGTAAAGGGTGCGCGTGCTCTCTCGCCGAGGCGCCGCTTCTGGCGCTCGCTGCCGCTCCGGTCGTATCTGCTCTTTCTCGCCGCGGTGTTCTGCCTGTTCTCAACGTTGGGCTTTATCACCGATATCTCGTCGATGGGGCGATCATCGATGCGCACCCTCGTGCTCGATGTACTCTTCTCGGGCCTGATCGCCGTGGCTTGGGCCCTGACTGGAACGAAAAGTCCTAAGTTCCTGATCCTTGTGCTGCCACTGCTCGCGATTTCGATCAGCCGGAAAGATCGGGTCTTGCTCTCAGCCGCGGAGCTCGAGAATCGGCCCCGGAGCGAGATCAGGGAGCGTTTGGAGGTGGACGCCACCGGAACTGTTATCGGCATTGTCCTCGCCTATGGATGCTTCGTCCTCTTCGTCGCGACTGAAGGGAAACGCTACGTGCGCATTCAGACGGAGATAGCGCTCGCCCGAGATCTTCATCAGGTGCTCACGCCACCTATTGATCGGCGCCTGGACAAATTCGAGTTCTTCGGCGCGTCGATTCCAAGCAGCGAAGTGGGCGGGGATCTGGTTGACGTTGTCGCAATCAACGGCCACTGGACTGCCTACATTGCCGACGTGTCCGGCCATGGCGTCGCGTCCGGCACGTTGATGGCGATGTTCAAAAGCGCGATGCGAAGTCAGCTGATGCTGAAGAGAGACCCGGAGGAATTATTAACGGACCTCAGTCAGGTGATTCTCGATCTCAAGCGATCGAGCATGTTCATCACGTGCGCCTTTCTCGCCTATCAAGCGGACGAGAGCCTCCGGTTTGCGCTTGCCGGACATCTGCCCATTCTGCATTACCGGCACGGCGAGACCACAGTCGACGAGCTTTCGGTGTCGCATTTGCCACTGGGCATGTTCGAGCAGCAGACATATCGAACGGCACCGGTACACTTTCAGCCTGGCGACCTCTTTGCGCTTGTCACCGATGGTCTCACCGAGGTGTTCGACACGCGCGACAACGAGTTCGGCCTCGAGCGGCTCAAGCAGGTCATTGCGACCAACGGTGAGAAGCCGCTGCCCGACGTGTTGGCCACCGTCATTGCACGGGTCCGCCAACATGGGCGACAAACTGATGATCAGAGCCTATTGCTGATTCGTTGTCTCTGAGTCGCGAGCTGGATGCAGATGTTGTTTTCTCGCCAGCTCTTCGCCGAATGCTACGGACCCGCGGAAGTGACGCGGTGCGCGATCGGCAAATGCACATTCATGCGAGTTGGCACTGGGTCAAACACGCCCCGATTGGCCTGCTCGCCGTAATCGCCGGCATGCTCCGCGTCGCTGTCGCAGTCCGCGGCGTTCGTATAGGTGACTGGAGATCAACGAATGGCAGGCCTATAGCTTGCGCGGGATCGGGCAGGCGTCGGACAATTTCCGTACGTCGCTGGACGCGGTGCGAACCACGCCTGCGGGGACAGTGAGGCGAGCGTGCGAGACGTGATTGTCTGCTAAGATTCGCCGTACCTTCAGAGGTCTCCGCAATGCCTCCGGTCACGACGAGAGTAGGGTCGCTGGCCGATGTCCTAGTCGGATACGGCGAGCAGCAAAGTGTTGATCTGCCCGTCGATGCGCTAGCCGGGTTCGACGCCATCGCGCAGTTCAGTCACAGTCTCCTGAGTCGGCAGGTGGTCCGCTCGCTCGTCCAGCACTCGCTGTCGAGCTTGAGTGCAAACGCGCCGTGGGGCTCGGTGCCGCTACCCGCATCGCTTCTCGCGGTCATTCCGCCGCGTCTGCGCATCCAGCTCAGCATGCGCGATGCGCGTGTCGAGGTGCGGCTCGCCCAGCCATATCTGGCAGCGCTTCAGTGGCCGGACGACATCGGTCCTGGCGGCGGGCCGGGGAGCGAGCCACGCGGCGTCCCTGAGCATCGTGCCGCCGACGTCGGCTGGCGAGTCGAAATCAATCTGCTGACTCCGAATCTCGTGGGCGGCTTCGAGCAGAGTTCATCCGGGGGATCGGCGCGTCTCTCTGCGCCAGGTCCTCGATCACGGGTCCCACCCGATCGTCCGGAGGTGCCCGGATCGAGCGCTCCCTCCTCGACTCAAGGAGGCCCGTGGGATCGACTCACCCTCGTCTCTGGCCAGACGATCACCCGAGCCAAAGTCGAAACCGTGATGCGCGCCAGCCTGTGGCGATTTGGCATGGAGCTCGACTTCTCCACCACTCGAGCGCTGACCCCGACGACCGGCCAGGAGCCGTCCCTCATCGAGTTCCTGGAGAGCGATGGCGGCAAGAGTTTGCTGACCCAGTCAATCGCCCCGTTGAAGGGCGCCGGCGTCCGTCTGACACCGGAGGTCGCCCCGGCTGGACCGCTCTCGGCCGCGATCGTCCAGTCGATGAATCTGCCCGCGATCGCCGTGCGCGACGTGGTGCTGACCGGCGATCGCGGTCAAGCCATCTTGAGCCTGTGCGTCGAGCTCGGCGGCGCCAGCGGAGGAGTGCTGCGGCGCGTGCCGCCGTTCGTCGGACGTCACGACTTTGGCTACGCGTCGTCGCCCAACCTGCTCGCCCCCGCCTACAAGGCGTGCTGGAAAGTGGCGGCCGCGGGGATGACATTCGTCGGTGAAACGGATGTGGACCTGCCGGTTGCCGACGACCCGAGCACCACCCTGCCGGGACGCGCGCAAATGATGATGAGTGTCAGTGATGTCCTTGACGAGGTCGCCATCAAGACGTTCCCCAACGGCCTCGGCGACGCGGTGCGGCTGCTCTCGAAGCAGCGCGTCCAGTTGCTGAACTTGTGGGACAACGCCGGCAACTCGTTCGAGCTTGGCGAGCTGGGCGAGCCGCAAGACGGGCCATTCCTGTTGCCGATCAATTTGTTCGAGAGAGCTGGCGCGCAACCAGAGGACTTGCACCCAAATCTCAGGGACTTCCTGATCAAGCTGATCAGGATCCTCGTGCTGCCGCTGTCGGAGCCGTTTGCGATCAGGGCAAGCAGCGTTTCCGGCTTTTGTTCCAGCGCGATGCAAACGATAGTCGTGCGCTGGACTCATCGAACGCTCGTGGACGATATCCGTCCACCCGTCCCTGAAACATCCGAGGTCTGAGGCTGATGGCCAATCCCGATCGATCAAGCGTGGTCGAGGCGTACCGCGACGTTCGTGGTCCCGGGGATCATCCGCATCTGGATCCCATCAATCCCTCGACGTTCCTCGCCGATCGCGCGCTGGCCGTGGACAAGGCCGTCAGCCTGTTGCGATATCAGAAGTATCTGGCCTCGGCTCGAACCGCGAAGGCGAAGCGCAAAGGCGCGACCTTGGCGTTCGAGCGCAACGTCCTGGCACAGGCCCGGCAGGCCCAGGCCGATCTCGGGCAGTTCACTGTGGCGTCGCTGAGCATGACGCAGCAGGTCAATCACACGACATTCTGGAATGACAGCCTGGCGCGCATGACAGAGTCGCTGCGCCAGACCGGACCCGTCACGGCACAGGCGGCGTGGACAGAGATCGCGTCGAACGAAGAGTACGCATCGGCCCTTGCCGCCCAGGGGCTCACGGCGGAGGTGAAGGCGGCAATTACCGAAGCTGTCTCCAAGGTCGACGTCACGCTTGCGATTCGCGACAACAAGATCTGCATCGAAAGCCTCGTCGCCGGGGAGGACGTCCCACGACGCGCCTGGCTGAAGACCGCCACTGACCCGCCCAAAAGCGTCATGGATCTCTTGCGCCGCTCTCAGTTCGACCGCGTCGTCTCCGCTTTCACGAATAACGATCCGGTCTATATGGAGGTCGTTGGCGGCGGCAGCCCCGAGTACCAGCCGTCCGATCTCATGGCGTGCGGCGCCGTCGCCGCGGCCCAGCGCATGGCCGAGCATGTCCGGAAGCTCGAAGACACGGGGTTGGCGACGTACGAAGGCGAGGACCCTTTGACAGTCGCCGCCATCCTGTTGATATCGGGAGCGCTTCTGGCAGCGCTGGGACTTGGCATCGCCTACCTCTGCATGCATCCCACCGATGAGGTTGAACAGCCCGAGTGGGTCTGTACGGCCGGCGAGATCATGGAATTCATCGGCATGATGCTCTTGTTCGGTGGCGTGGCTGTGCTGGCGGTGATGGCTGGTGGAGCCGGAGGCGCGTTGATTGCGTTCGCATCCTCCATGGCGGTTGCGCTTGTTGTGATCATCCTGGTCGAGGAGTCGGTGGAGGGCTAGCCGTAGTCCCTTCTTTCGCCCAGATGCTGGTCTCGTCGCGAACAGCCAGGACGCTCGCCAGCGCGCTTGCCAGCGCGCTTCCCCGGGAAGCGTGCGGCTTGCTGCTCGGGCCGAAAGGCAGCGGCCAGGTCTCGGCTATCGAGGCTGTCATCTCGAAAGCGTCGTCGACGCACGGGCAGTTCGAGATCCCTGACTACGAATTGCATCGGATCAAGGCCTGGGGCGAGGACCGCGGTCTCGCGATTGTTGCCGTCTTTCACTCACACCCGAGCGGTGATCGCCGGCTGAGTGCGGCCGATCGCTCGGCGCTTCGTCATTCCGAATGGCCCTGGGTCATCGTCACACGCGAACGACAGGACACCACGGTGGTGCTGACCGCGTATCGGCCCGGAGATGCGGCGCCGATCGATGTCCGCATCACCGACGCGATCGTCAATGTCGCCAGGCGTTCACTCTGACAGCGGCGAGACCGGCGACGGCGAGTCGATGTGAGCGAGCAGGGCTGTTATCGTGACCGGTTTCGCGTGGTGAGCATCGAAACCGGCCGTGGCGGCAGCTTCGACATCTCCTGCCTGACCGTATCCGGTGAGTGCAATCAGACGGATGGCTGCATGAGCCCGACGCAGATGAGCCGTCCGGACGGGGCAGCCGTGCTCGCCAGGCGGCATGCGCCGCCAGCACGCCGTAGTACAGCACCAGGTTGATTCTGGGCCTCGGTGTCAGTGACGCCAGTCGCTCCAGCAGCTCCAGCGGATGGAAGCGCAGATGCGTCGTGCCGTCCGACCACCGAATGCCGGAGCTCCAGCAGCACGTCTCCCTGAGGTGTCAGCCGGATCCGGTCCTGCGCGATGGGCGGACGGAGGGCGTACCGGCAGACACGCTCGAAGTGTTCGCGCGCGCCCGCCGGCACCCGCACGGTCGCATCGAGATGAAAGCCACGGATGGCGGCATGACACGGGCCCCGGACCGCCTGCAACGGCACCTCCTCCGGGAGGGCGCCGCAGCGCCTGATCGGGTGAGACGGGCCACGCCGCCCGTACTGGCGCAATGCGTGCCCGGCCGGCCTCACGACGAAATCCACCGGATCTTGCCGACGATCGTCGCTGGCGTCGCAGAATTCGCACCCGTGTCCCCGCGTGGCGTTCGCACCCTCTGCACGCGGCGGTAACGGGGCGACCGGCCTGCCGCCTGCGGCGAGCTGATCTGTCTGCGCGTTGGGTCAGTCCCGGAGCGCGGCGCCCATCGCCGCAGGCGCGATGGCCCAATATGTGGCCCCAAACGCGAATTTCGTACTTGTTGCGCCCGACCGCAGAGAGGTCCTAGCCGCGCGAAGCGCGGCAAGAGATACTGGCAACCGGCCAAGGGCTCCGCGGGGATACCGGGGCCGGAGCTCCTGGCTGGTTCGATCGACTCCGGCGTGGCCAACCGCTCCCGAGACGACGGCTTCACGTTCCTGGACATCGTGTGGAACGAGACGCCGTTTGCGAGCCACGCACAGTTCCTTGCGGTAACGGACCGGGTCTCCCGGGATTGGCAGGGTCGGGGTCTGCTCAGCGAACGCGTCGCAATCCGGGACGCTGCAGAAAAGGCGCGCGCAGAATTGTAGGGGCCATCCCCGCTGGCTACGGACGCAGCGGCGCTGTCGGGGCGAGCTGGCGGCGGCTCAGTCGCCAGTCGGCCTTGCCTTTGTACGCCATCGTCTCCTCGACGATACCGAACAAGCCGGGATCGTAGAGCTGGAGCGCTTCGCGCGTCGCAATCGGCTGTGACGTGTCGAGAGGGGCCTGGTGCTGCCCGGTGGCGTCGAAATAGGCGAGGACGCCGCGCACCCAGTATTCGGCGGGGTCGTTCATCGCCGACGTCCCGCGCCATTTCCCGGCCTGGAGCGCCGCTGCATGGAGCTCTCGAATCTTCTGGCCGAAGCGCAGGTCGAGCCGCTGGACTCGCAGCTCGTACTGCTGCGGGCTGACCGTGCCGGCATTCGGGTCGATCGCCCGGTGGCCCGTGACGTCGTACAGCGCGCGGGCAAACAACCGGATCACTCGATTGTCGCCGACGCGCGGATCGCCCGGGTCGCCGAGCACGTTCTCCTCTCCGACGACGAGCAGTTTCATGGCAGGTGAGTAGTCGAGCGCGCGGGTGACCGCGTCCACCGTACGCTTGTCGGCGAGCCGGTTGTACTCCGGGAGATCCGAAATGCGCTCACCGCGGCCGAGCACGACGAGCTTCACGCCGTCGGCGATGAGCGCCTTCAGGATGTCGTGGCGGTACGCGAACATCTTCCGGATCACGTCGTTGGCGCGAAGCAGCGCCTCGTCGGTGGCGCTGCGTCCGATCACCGTGAACTCGCGCGCCCAGGTGAATTTCGTGTACCAGGGGTCGATCCCGAATTTCGCCGGCGGGGGCGCGACGTTGGGGAGGGAGCGCATCGGCGTATAGCGCCAGTCGTTCTCCGGCGTGAGGTTGAACGCGTCCCGGGCGAGCTCGTACCCGATCGGGTCGTATTCCTTGAGTTGCTCGCGGGTGCCGACGAAGTTGTGGTTCCAGTTGTTGACGCGTTGAGTGTCGAAGTACGTCTGGCAGATCTCGCCCCAATACTCGCCCGCGTTCGACTGCGCGTACGCCCACTGGTATAGACCCTTCTCGCGCGCGTTCTGATGAGCAGCATTCCGGCGAGCCGTCCACATGGAATCGATGGAGCGCAGCGCGCCATCGACGGTGTGACAGAACTCGTGGACGCCGATGGACTCGTCGTCGTAGCGGTCGATCGGGAGCGTGAGCAGGTTCTCCTCGCCGAAGCTCGTCGGCCGCCCTCCGGTTCCGCGGACGCGTTCGTTCTGATAGGCCGGGTTCGGCGAATTGCGATACTCCGGCATGTCGGTGTAGACCTGGTCCTTGCCGATGACGATGAGATACATGCGGCTCTTCACCAGCGCCTGCAGGATGTCCGGGCGGCCGGCGAGCATGCTCGTCACGATCGTGTACGTGCGCTGGAGCGCCGCGTCGTCCACCACGGCAGCCGCGACGACGGGCATGCCGCGCACGTCGATGTACTTCGCGTAGAACTTCCGGGCGACGTCACGGTCCTGCTCGTTCACGAGCTGGAAGAACGACTCGGGAGGCGGCGTCGCGCGAGGGATCGGTGCCAGTCGGGTCGTCTGCGAGTCGGCAGGCGCCGAAGCCGCGAGGAACAGGGCGAGGACGGACGCGGAGCGCACGGCCGAACAGGTGACCCGCGATCGTCTGACGCGCTGCATGGCGCCTCCTCCGTTCATCGATCCTCGTCGAAAAACGCCGCACGCTCCAGCTGTTCGTAATCCGGTTCAAGGGCAGCAACCGCCGCAGTCGTCGTCGACGCTCCTGCCTCGACCTGGTTCCAGTTCGCCGGCTCGAGCCCGAGCAGGTTCTTCACGAACCAGTCGTTGCGCTTGCGGATGCTGAACGGCCCGCCGGCGCCGTGGTTCGCCCCCGGCACGACCACCAGCTCGAAGGTCTTGTTCGCCTTGATGAGCGCGTTCACCACCTGCATGGTGGACGAGGGGTCGACGTTGGTGTCCATCTCGGGCACCAGGAGCATCAGGCGACCCTTCAACTTGTGCGCGTTGTCGACATTGGACGCCGCCGCGTAGTGCGGTCCGATGGGCCATCCCATCCACTGCTCGTTCCACCAGATCTTGTCCATCCGGTTGTCGTGACAGCCGGAGTTCGAATAACCCACATGGTAGAACTCGGGATGGAACAGCAGGGCGCCGGCCGAGCTCTGACCGCCCGCCGAGGTCCCGTAGATGCCGACGCGCGAGAGATCATAGTACGGATACTTCGCCGCGACGGCCTTGTGCCAGAGGATCCGATCGGGCAGGCCGGCGTCGCCGAGGTTCTGCCACGCTACGTCGTGGAACGCCTTCGATCGATTCGACGTCCCCATTCCGTCGATCTGGACGACGATGAAGCCGAGCTCGGCGAGCGACATCATGCCGGCTTGCGTGCTGAAGGTTTTGGGCACGAACGAGCCTTGTGGACCCGCATAGATGTTCTCGATCACCGGGTAGCGCCTGCCTGGGTCGAAGTTCGTCGGCCGGATGATCACACCCCAGATGTCGGTCGTGCCGTCCCGTCCCTTGGCCACGAA
>Ga0075418_10010518_pt1 | contig 10363 bp, 10 predicted proteins | sample SoiMetdeltSBSDD2_FD_81776 | JGI IMG/M metagenome (GOLD analysis project Ga0075418, IMG submission 81776) | Bulk soil microbial communities from a Populus tree surrounding site in Tennessee, USA - Soil MetaG P. deltoides SBSDD2 | ecosystem: Environmental > Terrestrial > Soil > Tree plantation...
CGAGCTCAATCACACCGGAGCATTTCTACTTCATCGAGAAAGGCGTCGGCGAAGTGAAGCACGATGCGGGCGCGCTTCCCGTCGGCCCAGGGAGTCTGGTACTCATCCCGGCCGGCGAATGGCATCAGCTCGTCGCGTCTGAAACGGGGTTCGATTACATCGAGTTCCAGGCGCCATTCGACTTCGTCACCACCATGGATCACGATCCCCTCGGCAAGAATTGGTACATCAAGGGAACCGACGACGGAACGGGCAAACCGAAACTGTGGGTGCAAAGCTGAATCAGAATGCCCGGCTTTGACAACCGTCGACGACGACTGACGTTCCGCTGATCCAGCTGGCGCGGGGCGACGCAAGGAACGCGACGACATCGCCGACTTCTTCCGGCGTGCCGAAGCGGCCGAACGGCAGCTCACGCTTGACGAACTCTGCAATCGCTGCGGGATTTTCCTGCTGGCGCTTCCACCAGGAGCCCCCCTCGAAGAGGATCGAACCGGGCGACACGCTGTTGACGCGGATGTTCGACGACGCAAGTTGTTGCGCAAGCGATTTTGCGAGACTGATCTCCGCCGCCTTCACCGCGTTGTACGTCATCCGTCCGCCGGCCTCACGTCCGAAGACGGACGCAATGATGATGATCGACCCGCCGCCGCGTTGCATCATGTGCGGCACCGCGAGGCGCGACGCGCGAATCGCCGGGAAAAGCGTCTGATCGAATGCCTCGTGCCATTCAGAATCGCTCGTGTCGGTAATCGTCGCACCGCGCGCGAGGCCGACGTTGTTGACGAGGATATCGATGCCGCCGAATGCCGCGACCGCGCCGTCGATAACGGACTTGACTCCGTCGGGAGTGCTCACGTCGGCGGCGATCGCGATTACGCGTTCGTCACCCACTGCGCGAAATGCGACATCGCGCCGCGCCTGTTCCAGCGTTGATTCCGTCCTGCCGCACAGGCAGACGAGACAGCCTTCGGATGCGAGCGTGCGGGCGATTGCGAGCCCGAGACCGCGGCTCGAGCCCGTCACGACCGCGATCTTGTCGCGTAAACCGAGATCCATGAGCTGTTCAATATAGCTGAGCGCTTCGTCGGTATCGTGCGTGCATTCGTCCCGACGGATGACATAGGTGTCAGGTATTCAGGTGTCAGGTACCCAAACCTGATACCTGGACCACCCTGAAACCTGATACCTGAGACCTGCACGTGAAACAGGGAGGCACGCGATGCGCTGGGAAGGACGACGGGAAAGCGGAAACATCGAGGACCGTCGGGGGATGGGGATGGGCGTTGGCCTGCCGCTAGGCGGCGGGGTGGGAGGACTCGTTCTCCTTCTGCTCATTTCGTGGCTCACCGGTACCAATCCGCTCGATCTCATCAGCACGTCCAGCGTTCCGCAGGATCAAACGGTTGGGACGCCCGGTGTCCCCCAAAACGATCCGCAGGCAAAGTTCATCTCCGTCGTGCTTGCCGATACCGAGGACACATGGCGCGAGGTATTCCGTCAGCGCGGCCAGGCGTACGTGCCGCCTGTGCTCGTGCTGTTCAACGGCGCAACCCAGTCGGCATGCGGCGTCGGGCGCTCTGAGGTTGGACCCTTCTACTGCCCGACCGATCGCAAGGTGTATCTCGACCTGTCGTTTTTCCGCGAGCTCGACGAGCGGTTCGGCGCTCCCGGCGACTTCGCACAGGCCTATGTCGTCGCGCACGAAGTCGGCCATCACGTGCAGAATCTGCTCGGCATCGCCGAGTCAGTCACGGCCGCTCGTGAGCGATCCGACGATCGTCAATCCAACGCGCTGTCCGTTCGTCTGGAGTTGCAGGCCGACTGTTTCGCCGGCGTCTGGGGACACTATGCGGCAGCGCGAGGCTTGCTCGAACCCGGCGATGCGGATGAAGGGCTGAATGCGGCGGCTGCGATTGGCGACGATCGGTTGCAGCGGATGGCGCGCGGTCAGGTGATTCCGGAAACGTTCACCCACGGATCGTCGGGCGATCGCGTCCGATGGCTGCGTCGCGGCCTCGATGGAGGCACGATCGAGAACTGCGACACGTTCTCGAGCGGAACGAACTAAACGCCGCAGCCGGCGGCGTCGCTGCCATCCTCTATCATCAGAGAATGGCTGAACTGAAGGTCGGCACGATCGTGGACTGGCAAGATTTGTCCACGATCCTGGCGACGTTCCGGCTGATGCCGGCGCCTGGAAGCCGGTTTCCCGACTACGACGCCGGTCAGTACATCGCCCTCCGCCGCGAGGACTGCCGCCTCACGAAACGAATCACGGATCCGAACGGCGTCGTCCGCTACGTCACCGACCTTGACGAATCGGGCAACCCGAAACACGGCCCGGTGATGCATTCCTATTCGATTGCCTCGGGCCCATTCGAAACGCGAAAGGGTGGCTATCTCGAGTTCTACGTCATCCTCGAACAGGACGCGCTTGGAGAACCTGGCCGGCTGACCCAATCGCTGTTCCGAGTCGGTTCCGAGCCCGGCGTTGCGCTCACCTACGTAAACCGCATCGTCGGAGATTTCACGCTTGCGAAGAGGGCTGCGGGGGTTCGGAATGTGTTCTGGGTTGGGACCGGAACGGGTGTCGCACCGTTCGTCTCAATGATCAAGGAGCTGCATTTCAAAGCGTCTCAGAGTTTGCCACCCGATGGCGTTCAATACACGCTGCTTCACGCGAACCGCACGACGGAGGAGCTCGGCTACCACGAGGAACTGCTTCGAATCGAAGCGTCTCGCCGTTTCGATTTCGTGTACATCCCAACCGTGAGCCGCCCAACGTCACGCGACCTCGAAGATCCCGGTTTGGGGCGTGGACGGGCGAATAACGTCCTCCGCCACCTGCTCGGGATGCCGCCGAAAGAGCAGCAAGGGCTGGTCGCTCCGGTTCTTCCGCGACACATCGCGCCCGACGCGGTGCGTCAGAGGCTCGAGCCGGGGCGCACGGTTATCCTGACGTGCGGCAATCCGTCGCTGATGGCGGACATCAAATACATCGCCGACAGCAATCAGATCCGTTTCGAGAAGGAGGACTGGTAACACGCTGACGCTGGTCGGTGCGAGCTGACCTTTATCGGTGCGATACAGCTTTTGCATGTCGGTGCAATGGAACTATGTTTGGTCGGTGGGATCGGACCGCGCGGCCCGCCGCTGAACCGGCGCGATAGCCAGCTGATTCCAATCGGTCATGAAAACAGGGCGAAAGATCATCGTTTACATCGCGACGAGCGCGGACGGCTATATCGCCCGGAAGGACTATTCGACACGAAGGTCGCCAACTATGTGTTCTCGCGAAAACATCGAAGACGCGCGGCGCCAGGAGTCGAATTCGTATCAGAGCCGGTGAAGGCATTCGCGCAACGACTGCGGGCGACACCAGGAAAACAGATCTCGATGATGGGGGGCGGAGCGTTGATCGCTTCTTTCCTCGACGCCGGCGAGATCGATGAATTCGATATCCATGTCATCCCGGTTTTCATCGGCAAAGGGATTCCACTTGTCGCCCCGCGCCATCGGGACGTGCCGCTTCGATTGCTCTCATCCAGGAAGTATCCGGATGGAGTTGTTCGATTGCATTACGAGGTCGTGCGGTAGCTTGTGAACAGGTGGCATCTTTTTCCACTGGGGTAAAAGACAGTTCATGACAAGCACCATTGCCGTCATCTCGCTGCTCCTGGCGGCCGTTGTCGCGACCGCCGCTCAAAAACTGGAAAGAAACAGAAGTCGCTGCCGTGCGCGCAAAGTGCGTGGGCGCGAATCCGCCGGCCAACACGCTGGTCGAAGTCCAGCAACTGGCGGATCCGGCCTACAAAGTCGAGATCGAGGCAATTGCGGTTCTGCGGTAGCGCGGGCGTTGGTCCGGGAGTGAGCCAGGTTCGCACAGACATCTATCCCGATTTCAGTGCATGCCGGACCCGGCGGCGAACTGCTTCACCAGCTCGCCGACGACGTTCTTCGCGTCACCGAACAGCATCCACGTGCGATCCGAGAAATAGAGCTGGTTGTCGATACCGGCAAACCCGGGGTTCTTGCTTCGCTTGATAGCGAACACGCTCCTCGCCTTGTCGGCGTCGATGATCGGCATGCCGTAGATAGGGCTCGTCTTGTCCGTGCGCGCCGCCGGGTTGACGACGTCGTTGGCGCCGACGACCAGCGCCACGTCCACCTGCGGCATGTCCGGGTTGATTTCATCCATCTCCACGAGATCCGTGTACGGGATGTCCGCTTCGGCCAGGAGGACGTTCATGTGTCCCGGCATGCGGCCCGCGACCGGGTGGATGGCGAACTTCACGGTGACGCCGCGCTTCTTGAGCTGATCGTAGAGCTCACGCACCTTGTGCTGGGCCTGGGCCACCGCCATGCCGTAGCCCGGGATGATCACCACGAGGTTGGCCTGATCGAGCACCTGCGCGGCGCCTTCGGGGGTTTCCGCCTTGTAGATCTGTTCTTCGCCAGTAGCCTTGGTTTGCTTCACCTGGCCGAACGCTCCGAACAGCACGTTGGTGAACGAGCGGTTCATCGCCTTGCACATGATGATGGCGAGGATGAGCCCGCTCGAGCCGTCCAGTGCGCCGGCAGTGATCAGGAGCTTGTTGTCCAGGACGAAGCCCATGGCGACGGCCGACAGCCCGGCGTACGAGTTGAGGATCGCGATCACCGTTGGCATGTCGGCCCCGCCGATCGGAATGATCAGGAGGACCCCGAAGAGCAGCGACAGGACGATCACACCGGCAAATGCCACCGCCGCCCACGGCGCCGTCGGCTGGAGCGTTATGGCGATCCCCAGTGCCACGCCGGCGCCGAGCAGAAGAAAGTTACCGACGTTCTGGAACGGGTACGTCACCGGCCGCTGCGGCACCCATTTGAGTTCTTGGAGCTTGCCGGCGGCCATCAGGCTCCCCGTCAACGTGAGATATCCGAGCAGGACCTCCGCCAGCAGCGCCACCATCCGGAACGGAGACAGCGCCTCGGCTCCTCCTTCCGACAATCGAAGGTAGAACTCCGCGGTGCCCACCAGGCCCGCCGCAGCGCCGCCGAACGCGTGCGAGAGCGCGGTCCGTTGTGGCACCGCCGTGAGTGGAACCTTCGACAGGGGAACACCCACGATGAATCCCGCGACGATCGCCAGGATGATCCAGGCGTGATGGATGACGGATGGCTCGGCCCAGGTGACGATGACCGCCAGGGCGGTGCCGGCGATGCCCGCGTAGACGCCCCTGCGGGCGGTCGCGGGCGTGTTCATCCAGTGCAGCGCGAAGATGAACAGGGCCGACGCGACCAGGTATCCGAACTGGCTGACGCCATGCATCATGCCTGCTTCCCCTCGCCTGGCTTGTCGGTCTTGAACATCTTCAGCATCCGATCCGTGATTAGGAAGCCGCTGACGATGTTCGTCATCGAGGCAAAGAGAGCAATTGCACCCAGGATGCGGATCCGGAGCGGGTAATCGCCGCCGGTGACGAGGATCGATCCGACCACGGCGATCGCCGAGATCGCGTTCGTAAGCGACATCAGCGGCGTGTGCAGCAACCTGGACACCCTCCGGATCACGCCCAACCCAATGAAGGACGCCAGAACAAAGACGTACAGCGTCGGCCAGAAATCCACGGTCACCGTCCCCTTCTCACGCGCTCGCCTTCTGCATGGCATCCCGGGTCCGCGCGTGCTTCACGTCCCCATCGTGCGTGATGAGCGCGCCCTGCTGGATGTCGTCGTTGAGGTCGAGCTGGAATGCCTTGTCTTTCGTGAACGCCTGGATGAACGCCGTCAGGTTCCGCGAGAAGACCAGGCTCGCGTGGAACGGCATCGTCGCGGGAAGGTTGAGCGGGGCGAGAATCGTCACGCCGCCGATGTCCACGTCCTCGCCAGGTTTCGACAGCTCGCAGTTGCCGCCACCGTCCGCCGCCAGGTCGACGATCACCGACCCCGGCTTCATCGTCTTCACCGTTTCGGCGGTCAGGAGCCGCGGCGCGAACACGCCCCCGATAAGCGCCGTGGTGATCACGACGTCCGACTGCGCGCACTCCTCGACCAGGAGCTGGCTCTGGCGCCGCCGGTCCTCGTCTGAAAGCTCCTTCGCGTAGCCGCCGCCGGCCGCTGCGCTTTCCTTGAGATCGATGCCGACATACTTGGCGCCGACGCTTTCGATCTGCTCTTTCACTTCCGGGCGAACATCGGTCGCCACGACGTTGGCCCCGAGCCGCTTGGCCGTGGCGATCGCCTGAAGGCCAGCCACGCCCGCGCCAATCACAAAGACCTTCGCAGGGCGCACCATGCCGGCGGCCGTCATGAGCATCGGGAAGTACCGATTGAGCTCCACTGCGGCGAGCAGAACGCCCTTGTAACCACTGATGTTGGCCATCGAGGAGAGAGTATCCATGGCCTGCGCCCGGGTGGTCCGCGGGATCGCGTCGGTCGCGAAGGCGGTGATCCTTCGCGCCGCGAGCGCGCGCACGGCGTCGAGGTTGCGGAGCGGCATGAGCGAGCCGAGATAGATTGCGCCAGGGCGCATCCAGCCAATCTCGTCCCGTCCGGATTGGCCGGTGGCTGGCGCCGTGACTTTGAGCACGAGATCCGCGGATCCGAGGAGGGCCGCCGGATCGGACTGCGACTCCACGCTGACCTCGCGGTAGGCGGCGTCAGGGAAGCCGGCGGCTTCGCCGGCGCCCGCCTCGATCGCGATCTCGTAGCCCGCCTGGATTAACTTCTTGCACGATTCCGGCACGAGGGCAACGCGCCGTTCGCCTTGGGCAGTTTCCCGGGGCACCGCGATGCGCATCGAGTCTCTCTCACAAAGTCAGCACGCTGTCGAACTCACACGATTCTAGAGCATCGAGTAACCTTGCGGTGGCGCCTGAAGCGATGGTCGCGACACACCGGCATGAAATTTCGACGAAGGGACAGGGGGACGCGCATGACGTCACGGGGGTCGTCGCTCGCGCGGTTTCTGAATCCGGTCTTCAGGCGGGCATTGTCACGGTGTTCGTCGTCGGTTCCACGGCCGGCGTGACCACCATCGAGTTCGAATCAGGGGCGATTCACGATTTGGCTGCCGTGTTTGAGGAGCTCGCGCCGAAGGATGGCGAATATCGGCATCATCTGCGGTGGGGCGACGACAACGGCTCCAGCCATGTCCGTGCGGCGCTGCTTGGTCCCTCGGTAACCATTCCGTTCCGTGACCGTGAGCTGTTGCTCGGTCAATGGCAGCAGATTGCCGTGCTGGAGTTCGACATGCGACCGCGCCGCCGTGAAATCGTGATCCAAATCGTCGGTGATTAGGCCGGAGCTGGGATTAGGCGGACCTAGGCGATTAGGCGGACCTAAAGGTCCGCCTCTACGTGCCCGGCCACCGTCGCAGAACTGGACCGCTGTAGAGGCACCGCCGTAGAGGCGGACCCGTAGGTCCGCTTACCTGATTGGTCCGCCTTCCTATTGACGCGTCGTCCGGCGCCAGAGCCACCCGTCGGACGGACGGCGAATCTCCCTCAGCAGCGTGATCTTGCGCGACGATGGATCACGGGGTGGCGAGGCCACGACGATGACCCGGTCGCCTTCCTTGAGGGTGGTCGGTCCGACGTTGCCGTGACGGAGCTGAATCAGGTTCTGCCATTCCGCGGCATAGACGTCGCCGGCATCCGTCCGAAGGTTGAACGTGACGTGCGGGTTGGCGAAATGAATCGATTCGACCGTCCCTTCGATTGAGACGGTCCGGTCCTCGAAATAGGCGCCGTACGAGTGATGCGCCGAGGCAGTGGCCACGAAAATCGTCGACCCAACGATGGCGGCGAGAAGCGTCCGACTCATGTGAATCCTCTGGCGCTGCATGGCGGTTTGACGGGATGGCACCAACGAAGGTTCCATTATGGGGCTAGCTCTTCGAGCCTGCGGTTCCGCGTCTCCAGCATGCCGAGCGCCGCCAGGGCACCAACGACCCCTGCGGCGGCGAACATCAGAAACACCGCCCCTGTGCCGCGTGCGGCGACCAGATACCCGACAAACACAGGTCCGGCCGCCGATGCCAGCCGCAGCCAACAGGTAGCGGCACCTGTGCCCAGCGCGCGCATCCGTGTGGGATAGATCTCCGGCGTGTAGAGATATAGGACGGCGTTCACAGACCCCACGATACCGTAGCTGAGCGTCACCAGCGCGATCACGGCGGTGACCGAATGGGCCGCGAACGTGCCAAGCATCGCGAGCAACGCCGCGCCGGCGATGAAGCCCAGATACGTCCAACGCCTGCGACCGACGGAGTCAATGGCAAACGCGCAGACAATCAGGATCGCGACCTGCGCGATGTTGTTGAATGTCCCCGCGCGCAGCGCCGCTGCCAGACTCAGGTGATACACGCTGCTGTAGAGCGTCGGCATCCAGTTGTTCAAGCCGTTGGTGATGAAGTAGGCGCTGGCCCAGAGTGCCCAAACGACCAGTGTTCGGGCGCGGTATGGTCCCGCGAACAGCTCTGAGGCGTGACCTTGAATGGTCCGGGATTCGCCCCTCGACAAGCTCGGGGCGAGCTGAGACTCTCGAAGGGCGGGATTCGGGACGCGGGACTCATCCGAAGGCGGACCTGAAGGTCCCCCTCCACGGCCGTGCGATCTCTCCTCGGATCCCGGATCCCGGATCCCGGATCCCGGCGCACTCGCTTCGATCTCACGAATGACTACCTCCGCATCCGCGACGCGGCCCTTGGAGATGAGCCATCGCGGCGATTCCGGCAGTCGCAACAGGAGGACGGTGACCAGCAGCCCGGGAATGCCGCCGATGAGGAACATGACCTGCCATCCGAGCGTCGGCACGAGCAACGCGCCGATCTGTCCGGTCACCATCAGGCCAATTGGAAAAATCAGCTCGTACAGAAGGAAGAACCGTCCGCGGCCGCGTGCTTTCGAGAGCTCGTTGATGTAGGCGGCCGCCACGGGCATCTCGCCACCCACGCCGATGCCCTGAATCAGCCGGAGCGCCAGCAGCGTTCCGAAATTCCCGGCCAGTGCGCACGCAATGCTCATAACAGACATCAAGGTGGTCGCACCAGCAACGCTTCGAATGCGTCCGTAGCGCTCGGCGAGCCCTCCGAACACCAGCGCACCGACAAACTGTCCCAGATAACCGACGGCAATCAGCCAGCCAATCTGCGCGGGCGTGATGGTCCACAGGCGCACGAGCACGGGGAGGACGAATGCGAGCGACAGCGCATCGAAGGCATCGAAGAACGTTGCGCTGCCAACGATGAGGCGGGCACGGAGGTGCCAGCGCGAAAACGGAAGGCTCTCCAGCCGCGCGAGAAGCAGACGCGCGTCGAGCTCGCGCGCCTCCACATTCGCCGAGGCTCCGGCGGACACGTCAGACGCGCGTGAGAAGACCACGGAGCTCCGTCGAGATACGGTCGGGAAATTCGATGGGTGTCAGATGCCGCGCGCCGGAAATGATCGTCAGCGTCGACTGCGGAATCGCCTCATGAAGCTGCCGTGCCATCGCCACTGGCGTCGCGTAATCCTCCTCACCAACGACGATCGCGGTCGGCATTTTGAAATGTGCGAGTTGCGTTCTTGTATCTGCGGCGCCAAGCAGCTCGCATGACGCCGCGTAGCAATCAACGTCGTTCGCCACGAAAACGTCCGTGGTCCGCGTCAGCACCTCCGGATGGTTCGCGCGGAAACCGTCGGAGAACCAGCGCGTCAGTTGAAAGTCGATCATGCTGCCAAGACCCTTGCTGCGCGCTGTGTCAGCTCTCTCCTTGAACTTCGCCGCCGCATCGGCTCCGTACCATGCCGTGGTGTCGATGAGGCTGAGCGCCGCCGTGCGTTGCGGAAACTCCGCTGCAAACGCCTGTGCCACGTTGCCACCCATCGAACAGCCGGCCACGACTGCCCTCTCCCATCCAACCTGATCGAGCAGCTCCGCGAGGTCGCGCGCGAACATTTGTGCGGTGTACGGCCCGGGCGTTCGAGGCGATCGTCCGTGACCGCGACAGTCGAACGTCAGGATCTCGGCTTCCTCTTTCAATCGGGCGACAACACCATCCCAGACGCTGCGATCGAGCGCGAGCGAGTGAATCAGCGCCACGCGCGGCGCACGCGGTTGCGGTGCCGGATGTTGCGTGAACGACAGCATCTCCTACTGGTATGTTTCTCTCAAATTACAACTGGGCGCGCCGTTGTCGCGCCCAGCGGAATCGCGGTCGCAGAGTTGTCGTAGGTCGTAGGACATCAGTTGACACATCCCGCTAAGAGGCCGGATTGAGCGCGGGTTCGGCGAGTTGCACAGATATGGTGCGCCGAACAGCGATTCGGGCATTGGCAGCTCTCGCATGACATCGGCGGTGTCCCATTGGCGATTGAGGTGTGAATACGGCTCGAAG
>Ga0075418_10010520_pt1 | contig 10360 bp, 7 predicted proteins | sample SoiMetdeltSBSDD2_FD_81776 | JGI IMG/M metagenome (GOLD analysis project Ga0075418, IMG submission 81776) | Bulk soil microbial communities from a Populus tree surrounding site in Tennessee, USA - Soil MetaG P. deltoides SBSDD2 | ecosystem: Environmental > Terrestrial > Soil > Tree plantation...
CCTTCAGGCGATCGCCGCCAGCCCGACCAAGATTGATGACAGTTTTCTGTACCACGCGTATGATACCAACCACCAGATAGAGTTCGGCCGGCTCATCCTCATGGCGATGGGATACGACTTCGAGCGCGGTCGGCTCGACCTGTCGGCTCATCCTTTTACCACGTCTTTCCACCCGACGGATGTACGGGTCACGACTCGCGTGTACCAACACGAACTGCCTGCGTGCCTGTTCAGTTGTATCCATGAAGGCGGGCATGGGTTGTATGACCAGGGGTTAGATACCGATCACTATGGGACACCGCTCGGCGAATCTGTCTCCCTGGGTATTCATGAGAGCCAGTCCCGACTCTGGGAAAATTGCGTCGGACGGTCGCTCCCATTCTGGAAATTCTTCTATCCGATCCTCCAGCAAACATTCGCCGATCAACTGAAGATCGTCAACACGGAACGATTCTACGCGGCCATCAACCGCGTGAAGCCCTCGTTGATTCGCGTGGAAGCCGATGAGTTGACCTACAATCTACATATCATGCTGCGCGTCGAAATCGAACAAGATCTCGTCGAAAATCGACTTCCTCTCGAGGATCTACCAGAACGCTGGCACGATAGGATCCAGACGTACCTCGGCATCACACCTGAACGCGACGCCGACGGTGTGTTGCAGGACGTACACTGGGCGATGGGCTCATTCGGATATTTCCCCACCTATACGCTCGGCAATTTGTATGCCGTTCAGTTTTTTGATCAGGCTAAGCGGGAAATTATTCACTTGGAAGAGGACATTGCATCCGGCCAGCTATTGGCGTTACGGCGATGGCTCGCGCAAAGGATTCACCGATGGGGCCGGACCTTTCCGCCCGAGCGGCTCGCAGAACGCGTGACGGGCACGGGTCTCAGTCCAGAACCCTTTCTCCGGTACATCGAGGAAAAGTACGCTCAACTGTACCACCTGCCGACCCTGTCGACGACACCCCCGTCCGACTAGCCTTCAGGCGTGCCACTTTCGAGCTCTTCTCCTGTTGAAAGAGCACCTAATAGCCCATCGCTGCATTGAGTTTCGCCAGAAACGGGACGGGAAACGTCAACTCCGCTTGAGTTTCGATACGGCCGGGCACGATCAGAGTCGTGTGAAACACGATGTCTCGAATCGCAATTTTGAGATCAGGCTGCTGCGGTGTCATCAGTTCGACCGACTCCACTGATTTGATAATGTCGCTATTATCTTGAGGCCCATAGGTCGCCATGACCGCTTGCACCAATTCACTGACTTTCTCGCTGGTCTCGACGCCTGCAACTCAATTTAGAAATAACGGTATAACCTCATAGCGGGCCTGATCGGATAGATTGAAATTTTCGACACGCTCCTTCCTCCGCAATGACATTAAATCATTGTCGAGATCTTTGCTGAATGCCCCATAGGCAAATCTAAAAAACTCAAAGTGAAGCGCTCTAAACCCGTTACCGAAGAGTTGCAGCTCACAAAGAAAACAGAGCTGCTGAAGTTTGACGTCGGTCAAGAAACCGAACGGTTCCACCAGATGCAGCACATACAGCAGGAGGGCCCGATCAATAGTCATTTCGTGAGGTTTGCGCATGCTTTATCCCCCTTTGCGACCGGGGGACCAACTATAGGGGCATCACCATTCAAGCGTCAAATCTTGCTCAATCTTATCGACCAAATATTTTGATTCTCTCACTCATGACCCCCTTGACCAACAGCCTCATTTCGTTTTCTAATGGACGGTCACTATACCGGCGCAATCCATTATGTTGAGCAAGAACGTGAGAGAGATGGATGTCCTGCGGGAGCACCTCTCCAAGCACCAGCTTAAGGTCACCCGACAACGCGAACTCATCTTGAATGCATTCCTCAAACAAGAACACATTACTGCGGAAGCCATGTATCACCAACTCGCAAAAAAGGATCCACATCTTGGCCTCGCCACGATCTACCGGACCCTGAATCTATTTTGTGACGCGGGCATCGCTCAAGCCCGCCACTTTGGGTCACAGACTCAATATGACAATGTGTCACACAAGGGACATCACGACCATCTGATTTGCACCGGATGTGGGCGAATTGTCGAATTTGAAAACTGCGAAATCGAGCGACTGCAAGAAGAGGTCGCGACAAAAAACGGATTCGTGATCCAAACACACAGGCTGGAATTATACGGACTCTGTTCCAACTGCCGGCATTGACACTCTTCACATTCCCGCAGTCCCTTAAGCAGTCCCTTAATCAGTGATGATGCCCACAACTCCTGAGGAATAGTCTTATTCAGATTGCGAGACACTCCGTTCGATAGGAAATCGGCACCGACAGGCAGAGGTTTTCACAGCGGGATGTGTCCCTCCCGCTTCGCAAGGGGAAGGGGCCTTTTTTCTTCCCAAGGTCCCCTTCCCCTTTTCTCTCACCCTGATGTTTTCGTTGTGATCGACTACGAGGCTAGAAGAATATCATGGGCACGCCATATTGGGCGCTTCTCAATCGGTCGGACCACCCATCAGACTGAACACGCTCATGCGTCCCGCAAGCAGCAACACTATCCCCTAGTCTAGCTTTCTTTTTTAATCTGCTCGGCGAGATAGGTCTCCAACCCGACTTGCTTAATCGTTTCCGTCTGAGTCTCGATCCAATCAATGTGTTCGTCGACATCTTTGACCATATCCTCAAGCATGTGCCGGGTGGTGAAGTCACCGACTTTTGTGCAGTGGACGACTCCGTCACTCAGCAGGGCAAGCATCTCTTGCTCGGCCTTCAAGTCGGCCTTGAGTTGTTCAGGAACTGTTTCTCCCACATGAACCGAGTTGAGACGCTGCACGTTAGGGACGCCCTCAAGGTATAGAATATGTTCGATCAACTCTTCGGCGTCCTTCATTTCGTCGAAGGATCGCTGCCTTACATGGTGATGGAGCCGTTCGTACCCCCAGTTTGCACACATTTTGGAATGGACGAAATATTGATTGATTGCGGTCAGGTCCGCGGTGAGAATCTTGTTCAATAGGTCGAGAACGCCTTGCTTAGCCTTCATGAGAACCTCCTTCCAGACAGTCGTTAATCGAGAACACTGCAATCATACCCTTCGCAACCGTATAGCGGGCAATCATCGACACCACTCCTGTTCATTATCAACATATCCATGACCACCGTCAAGCTTGTAAGTACGTAGTTCTGACTACCGTTCTCATCTTCGTTGAGAGGAATTCTCATTCTTGCGCAATACGATCATGAGAATGTTCCTCTCACAGAGAAATCTCATCACGGATAAGTCAGGTGGAATTCGAATCGAGGTCGATGCAGGTGTCCAATCAAAAACCAGCGGCGGGTCGGTTATCCAGCTTCCTGGTAACCGCACGTGTCATTCCGGCATTGCACCGTACGTCCGGTCTGCTTCGAAACCTTTTCAACTAGAAATGGCGCTTGGCATGTAGGACAAGCCCGGTTGATTGGTCGATCCCATAGGGCATACTCGCACTGTGGATAGCGGCTGCAGGCATAGAATGACCGACCTTTCTTGGTCCGTTTCTGCACGAGATCCCCTTCACATCCTGGAGAGGGACACTTGACTCCCAACGCGATCGCCTTTGTGGTCTTGCAGGCCGGGTAGGCCGAACAGGCGAGAAACTTGCCGAACCGGCCGCTCTTGACGATCATTGGACTGCTGCACTTTTCACATTTTTCATTGGTCGCCACTTCTTCTCGTGGAAGCACCTTGATGCTGCCATCAGGTAATTTTTCGAAGTTCTGGGTATTCTTGCACGGTGGATCTTCTCTGTAACCTGGGCAAGCTAAAAACTTCCCGTTCCGCCCCCATTTAATTTCCATCATGCGGCCACATTTTTCGCAGGCAATATTCGTCGGTGGTTCGACAATATCCTTGGGTCCGGGGATCGTCTGGGCATGCTCCATATCCCTTGTAAAAGGTCCGTAGAATTCTCTGACGGCGCTGACCCAGAGCTTATTACCCTCTTCAACCTCATCCAACTGCTCTTCCATCTGTGATGTGAACTCAGCATCCAGCAGGTCCGGAAAGCCTTTGACCAGAAAATCGTTGACCGTTCTTCCCGTTTCAGTCGGGAGGAACCGTCCCTCGACCTTCTCGACATATTTGCGATCCTGAATCGTCGATATGATCGAAGCGTAGGTGGAAGGACGTCCGATACCTTTCTCTTCGAGTTCTCTGATCAACAGCGCTTCGTTGTAACGCGGCGGAGGCTGGGTGAAATGTTGTTTGGACGTGAAACCCAGCTGAGTCTGACCTTCCTGTGAAACGAGACGCAGCACTTCTCCTTCCACGAGAGCAGGAAGCTGCCGTTCTGACTCATCGTCGACGTCTTGCTCGTTTCTTCGCTTTTGCGTGCCCGGTTCCTGGTCTGTTCCTTCGAGATACACGGCTGTGTGGCCGGGAAACTTGACCACGGTGCCCGTCGCCCGGAACACATATTGGTCCTGCATTCCATCTGGCGAGCTGTCAACACGGGTCACATCCAATATTGCGGGTACCATCTGAGACGCGATAAAGCGATTCCAGATCAGTTTGTAGAGCTGGTATTGATCAGCTTCGAGATATTGGCGGATGGACTCCGGATCCCGAGCAGCCGAGGTGGGGCGTATGGCTTCGTGTGCCTCCTGTGCGGCCTTTTGAGTCTTATAGACATTGGGAGTTTGAGGGAGATAGTTGGATCCAAACTTCTCCAGAATCAGTCGCCTGGCGTCCTCCATTGCCTCAGTGGAAATACGCGGCGAATCGGTTCTCATATACGTAATCAGTCCCTGGGACCCTTCGGCACCAATTTCCATTCCTTCGTAGAGCTGCTGGGCAAGCGTCATGGTTTTCTTCGGCGTAAAATGAAGTTTTCGGGCTGCCTCCTGCTGCAATCGGCTCGTGATGAAAGGGGCGACGGGATTCCGCCTTTTCTCCTTCCGCTCGACCGATTGAACAATAAATGCTTTGCCCTGGACGTCGTTCAATATGCCCAGTGCTTGCTCCCCGGTTGAAATATCGGCTTCTTGTCCGTTGATGCTATGGAGTTTGGCATCAAACTGTGGGGGACGTTGGCCGCTTAAGGTCGCTATGATCGACCAATACTCCTCAGAACGAAACGCATCCCGCTCTTTTTCGCGATCACAGATCAGCCGAACCGCCACGGATTGAACGCGCCCCATACTGAGGCCGCGACGCACCTTCTTCCATAAAAGCTGGCTTCCCTGGTACCCCACGATTCGATCGAGAACACGCCGAGCCTGTTGAGCCTGCACGAGCTTGATATCTATCTGTCCTGGAGATTGCAGTGCCCTCTTGATAGCCGATTCTGTAATCTCGTTGAAAAGCACCCTGAATACGCGACCGTCTTTCTTTTTCCCCTTGCCATTCAATTCTTGAGCGATATGCCAGGCGATGGCCTCCCCCTCCCGGTCAGGGTCGGGAGCGAGATAAATCTTGTCCACCTCTTGAGCTTTCTTCTTGATCTCCGCCAGGACCTTTGACTTGCCTTTGATCGTCACGTACTGCGGCTCAAAATCATTCTCGATGTCTACGCCCAGTTTGTTGGTCGGCAAATCTTTGACATGGCCGACGGATGCCATCACCGAATATCCTCGGCCCAAATACTTGGTGATCGTTTTGGCTTTGGTTGGAGATTCAACAATGATGAGTGACTTGGCCATGTACGCCCCGATTTAATGCCTTTTCAACACTCCCGTGACCCAGGCTTCACTATAACAAATCCGCGGAGCCTCTTGATGATATGAGCCGAACTGGTTGTTACTACAGTCTAAGATAGAGATGGCCCGGCAGTTGGCGAACACAATTCCTCAGCTCAAGTGTCAACAACACCGTCGCAACTGCCGATACGGAAAGGCCGGTTTTCTCGATCACGCTATCCATCTGTTGCGGCTCATAAGACAACGCATCATACACCAGTGTCTCTTCTTTTCCAAAGCGTCGAGGAGAATTGGGCACGTAGCTGTCCCGATTTCGAACTTTCCTCCTGAACGATTCATCCAGTTGTGGAAGCAACTCTGTGATGACATCGTCTGCCGACTCGACGAGTTTTGCGCCTTCTTTGATCAAACCGTTCGGACCGCGACTGGTGTCCGATTTGACGAAGCCAGGCAATGCAAACACCTCGCGCCCCTGGTCGGCCGCCAAGCTCGCCGTAATGAGCGATCCACTATTCAGCGCGGCCTCTGTCACCACCACACCGTGCGACAATCCACTGATCAGTCGATTGCGGCGAGGAAAATGATAACTATGAGGCGGCGCACCAAGTGGGAGCTCTGAGATAACCGCCCCATGACGCTCAATCTCCCGACGGAGTGTCGCGTGTTCAATTGGATACGTCCGATCGATTCCACAGCCTAGCACGGCGAGCGTGCGTCCATTCACGGATAACGCTCCTCGGTGAGCGGCTGCATCCACGCCTCGCGCAAGTCCGCTCACGACCGTGAATCCTGCTAACGCCAAGTCTCGACTCAGTTCCTCCGTAACGAGTCTCCCTTCATGAGAAGCCCGCCGCGCTCCGACGATGGCGATCGCATGTTCATCGCAGGCATCGAAGCCGCCCGAGACATACAAGATTGCCGGAGGATCCTCGATCATCGTAAACGCGCAGGGTACCGCTCGTCGAGATATGAAATAACGTTCACACCCAATCGCTCGAGCGCTCGCAACTCCTGGTCAATCCGATGATTGGCTTCGGAGGTGAGGCCTCGTCGTATCGCTCGCGCCAACGGCTGGAGACACCCTCCGTGAATGAGGTCGTCTTCCGAGGCGCGCAGCACCGCATCAGGATTTCCGAAGATATCCAGCAATTTGAGCAGTGTGGCATCACCTACTCCCTCAATCGCGCGCAAGACCAACCAGGGACGGATGGATGGATTCCTCATGACGGCCTTATCTGTCGGGAGGAAGGCACGCAACCACCACAGGGGGCAATCAGCACGATCGAAAACGGGAACCGCATCCATGACAGGCGGAGTGGAGGGGCAAAGAGTTCGTCAGCCACGCCCGATACCTCTCACCGGAACGGATCATTAGATCACCACTAAATCATACTGTTCCAAATGCAGTTTCTCATCAGGGATGACGATGATCTTGACGGCATATCGTCGCTCCAAGTCTTCCAATCCCTGTTGCTCATCTTCTTGGAGAAGTTTGGCGACTGTCGGATGCGCCCCGGCGACGATACGCTGTGGCTCCGACGAATGACCCAGGCGACGAACTTCTCGGAAAATCTCATAGGCGACGGTCATCGGAGACTTCGTATAGCCTCTTCCATCACAATAATGGCACGGCTCGGACAGAGCCCGAAGCAGATCCTCGCGAACCCGCTCACGGGAAATTTCTATCAATCCAAGATCCGAAATCCGTGAGATTCTGGTTCGAGCTTTATCCGTCGCCATAGCATCGACCAGAGCGTGATAGACTCTATCACGATTCTTCTCTCGTTCCATATCGATGAAGTCCACAATAATAATACCGCCAATGCCGCGCAACTTGACTTGATAGGCAATTTCGCGCGCAGCCTCCAGGTTATTGCGCAGAATGGTTTCCTCCTGATCCCGCTTTCCAACGAATCGTCCTGTATTGACGTCGATGACCGTCATAGCTTCGGTATGGTCGATGACGATGTAGCCCCCGGACTTGAGCCAGACTTTCCGGCTGAGGGCACGCGCCATTTCCTGTTCGACGCCGAGGTAGTCAAAGAGACTCTCCTCTTTGTCGTAAAAGTGAATGCGCGAAGTTTGCTCGGGCGAAAATCTCTGGACGAAACTCCTGATGGCCTCGTACTCATCTCGGGAATCGATCAGCAGTCGATCCACTTTTCTTCCGAACAGGTCACGGACCACGCGAAAGCTCAAACTGAGGTCGCTGTGTAAGAGGGCCGGCGCCGGTTGCTGATCACGGCGGGTCAGGACGTCTTGCCATAAGACATGCAAGAACTCCACGTCGGCTCGAAGGTCCTCCTCCTTGACCCCTTCACTGACGGTCCGGACGATGTACCCATAACCCGGCCTCCGAACCCGTTTCATGATCTCTTTCAATCGACTCCGTTCCTCATCCCTAGGGATCCGTCTCGAGACACCGATATGGTCAACGGTGGGCATGAACACGAGATACCGGCCCGGCAACGAGACATAGGTCGTCACGCGCGGACCTTTTGTGCCGATGGGGCCCTTGGATATCTGCACCATCAACTCCTGCCCTTCGGTCAACAATTCCTCGATCGGCTTGGCGGTCTGCCGCTTCGGTCTCGGCATGTCGGAGTCTTTGTCATCCTCCTCGGCTTCAACCAGCGTATCGGCACCCTCGGTATCCATCGAGAGGTCGGACACATGCATGAACGCGGCTTTATCCAAGCCGATGTCGACAAACGCCGCCTGCATGCCTGGTAACACCTTGGCCACACGTCCTTTATAAATATTGCCTACGAAGTCTTTGTCTTTCGCGCGATCACCATACAGATCGGTGACGACTCCGTTGTCGAGAACAGCGACACGGGTTTCCTCACGAGACAAACTAATTGCTATCTCCACACCCATAACAACTCCTTCACATCCGGGTGAGCAGGCCCACGAGACCGCACGCGGGAATCGTTCCCGGATGATCACAAGCACGTCTCATTGGCACCACCTACCCTTTTGGAATAATGACTCGAACTGGCCTGTTGCCAGTTTCCATTCAATGACATGTCATCACAATCCCCAGTCAATAGAATAACGAGAGCCGCCGTCGCTTGACATTGAGCAAGAGACCTAGCGCCGCCATGGTCATGATGGTCGCGCTCCCGCCATAGCTCATGAGTGGCAACGGTATTCCTACGATGGGAAACATGCCCGCCGTCATGCCGATATTTACCACGACACAGAAGCATAACATGGCGATAATTCCCGCTGCCAATAGGACCCCGAGCGTATCCTTTGCACGGGCCGCAATCTCAAGGGAGACCCAGATCAGCATCACGAAGAGTAGAAGGAGTGCGAACACACCCACGAATCCCCATTCTTCAGCAAAGACTGCGAACACAAAGTCTGTATGCCCTTCAGGCAGGAACTTGAGTTGGCTTTGCGTGCCTCCATAAAGCCCCTTGCCGACCAATTCCCCCGATCCGATAGCGATCCGCGATTGCAGAGCGTGATAGCCTTTCCCACCCGGGTCATACTCAGGATCAACGAACGCCATAATCCTCTGGCGCTGATAGTCATGCAGTGAGCCCCAGACATATTCCCATGCAAAGGGAAACAGCATGAGGGAAAAGAGAAGAATGACCCCCAACGCTTTCGAACGCACCCCCACCATCAACAGCATAGCGGCATAAACCGCCACAAAGCTCAAGCCGCTGCCAAGATCAGGCTGTTTCAGGATTAAGAGCAGCCCCGGCAAGACCAACAGACCAGGAATGACCACGCGTTGCATCCATCCGATTCGAGGAACCGAGGAGTAATAATTCGCGAGGACCAGAATAAGAACCAGTTTGGCGAACTCCGACGGTTGAAAGGAAAATGGCCCGATCGTCATCCACCGCTGCGCCCCATGAGAGGTTTTTCCCATCATGAGCACGACCGCCAAGAGCAGCAGGATCACAGCATACGCAGGATAGGCCAGCCGTGCAACCTTATGGTAGTCAGACACCAGCATGACAAAAAAGGCGATGGATCCGAACAGGATCCATACTACCTGCTTCAGGTATAACGGAACTCCCCCGTCCTGCATATGGGTCACGCTGTAGATGGAGACCACCCCGAACGCCAGGATGGCGCCAATCAACCCGATAAATCGGATATCGAAACTATCGATGCCGCGATTATCTATAACGCGATCAATCATGGCCGGTGTACATGATCGCCGGCAGAGGAGGTGACGGAGGAAGTCGCAGAGCGGGGTGACGGATCTGCGCCACCGGAGAGTTTCATATACGTTTCGATGACATCCTTGGCGAGGGGAGCGGCGGCAGAACCTCCATGACCCATATGCTCGGCCAGCACAGCCACCGCAATCTTGGGTGCCTCCACGGGAGCAAACGCCACAAACCAGGCATGATCGCGGAACTTCTTGGGAATATCCTTCTCCGGTCCGGTACGCAAGGCGGCCGTTTGTGCGGTACCCGTCTTGCCGGCAATCGTGACGATCGAGGACTTCGCTCTCGTTGCCGTCCCTTCCTTCACGACTCCTGCCAGCGCCTCCTTGATGATCTTGAGAGTGGCTGGCTTTACATCCAAGCGTCCGCGGACCGTTGGCGCAAAATCTTTCCTCTCTCCGGTACTCCGATCCATCAGGCCTTTGACGATCCTTGGCTTCATCGCCACGCCATCATTGGCGAGAGTTCCGATGACACTGGCCATTTGCAAGGGAGA
>Ga0075418_10010522_pt1 | contig 10359 bp, 8 predicted proteins | sample SoiMetdeltSBSDD2_FD_81776 | JGI IMG/M metagenome (GOLD analysis project Ga0075418, IMG submission 81776) | Bulk soil microbial communities from a Populus tree surrounding site in Tennessee, USA - Soil MetaG P. deltoides SBSDD2 | ecosystem: Environmental > Terrestrial > Soil > Tree plantation...
GCACGCCGTCCCGTCCAGAATGGCATGGGCTAAAATACTACGGGCCTGGGGCCTAGGGACTCCCCAAGCCCCCAGGCCCCAAGCCCACCCTAGGCCCCAGGCCCTAGGGCCCAATTACGGTTTCGTCAGCAACTCCTCGAACAGGGACAGCGCGCGCGGATCATCGGACTGACCAAGCCAGAAGATTGCCTTGCGGCGCAGCTCGGGATCCTTGTTGTCCCTCGCAATTCTGATCAGCACCGGCACGCCTTCGTCGCGGGGGCGCTGCGACAACGCGAATACGGCCGACTCGCGCACTTCCCGATCCTGATTGCCGTCATCGACGAGATCCGTCAGGCCTTTGGTCGCGGCGTCTCCCGCAGCCTGGCCCAGCCAAAACACCGCCGAGCGACGCACCTTCCGGGAGACCTGGTCGTTTTTGGCGAGCTTCAGGAGGTCGGGCCAGATCGTGACACTGTCCGCCAGCACCGCCGGAAAGATCGCTTTCTCGCTTATCCGCGAGTCATCGCGCGCGGCCAATCCGAGCAGGTAGCTGGTTGCGTCCTTGGTACCGACCATGCCGAGGTCCGTGGCCGTTGTACTGGGGCGCCACTCGCCGCCCACATAGACCCGCAGGTTGGTGATACGGCCACCGCTTTTCGTGAGCGCCACGCGGACCGGACCGGAATCGCACGGCTCAGTCCACTCATCGCGGTACTCTTTCCAATCGCTGGTCTGCCGATGGCGGCAGTCGCCGTCCCTGCAGCCCCAGCTGATTGAGTTGCGACCATCGCCATAGACGCCCGGCTGGGCGGCGAAGCTGAACCGCACCGATCCATCCGGTGCCGCAGTCACGCGTTTCTCAAGTGTCTGTGCCGCCGCACTGCCCGCGAGCAGCAGCAACATCGCTAGAGTTTTCATTGGTTGATCAGCTCCTGAAGGCACTGGATCGCGCGCTGGCTCCGCGACTGCCCGAGCCAGAAGATGGCTTTCTTGCGCAGCTCACGATCCGGGTCGGTCTTCCCGATCTGGCACAGCTTGTCGGATGCCGCTTCTTCGCGGCGTTGGGAGTAGACGAAGATCAACTGTTCCCGCATCTCGCGGTCATTCATGCTGTCGTACAGGCGGACCAGATCGGCGATGTCGACGTTGCGGCCCTGTCCTGCCCAGAACAGCGCCTTCTTCCGGAGCTCGATGTTCTCTTTCGCGTCGAGCGCGATGTCCATCAACCAGCGGTAATTGTCGGCGCCGCCCATCTGCGACAGCGAGAAGATCACCTTCTCCTTCAGGTCATCGGTTTCCAGGTTCTTGTAGAGATCTCTCAGGCACTGTTGATTGTCAGCGGAGCGACGCTGCCCGAGCCAGAAGATCGACTTCTCGCGCAGCTCAGCGGGCCGATCACGACGACCGGAATAGCTGCAGAGAATCGCCGCGGCGCGCGGGCTGCGATGTTGCGACAACGCGAAAATCGCCTTCTCCTGGATCTGCGGATCGGTTTTTGGATCCTGGAGAATGGAATCCAGGGCCGCGACGGTTTCCTCGCCGGGCACCTGCGACAGCCAGAATACCGCCTGCTCGCGCACCTCCTGGTCCGGGTCCTGGCGCACCGCGTCCAGAAGAATCCGCGACGTCTCATCGGTCCGCTTCTGCGACACAATGAACACTGCCTTGCGTCGCATGATCTCGGAGCATGGATCACGACGCTTGAGGACATCCCGCAGGATGGGGATTGCGCTTTCGCCGTTCATCTGCTGCAATGCGCTCAACGCGATCATGCGCGGGTCGTCGTCGCCATAGCCCTCACAGCCGGGTGGTGCGTCGCCGTCACGGTCACGGTCGCGCTCGCGTCTCGCGTTGCCTCGCGTGCGTGCGGAGTCGGCTCGTGCCTGACTGCGCACGGCGGCCGCGTTGTCACCGCGCCGCGCCAACTCGCCGTCGATGCGTGCGGCCAGATTGTTGGCATCGCGCACGCCCGCGTTCGGATAGGAGCGGCGTCGCTGGTTCAACACGCCCACCGCCGTCTGCAGGTTTTTCGTGTCACCGGTTCGATACAACGCGTACGCCTGGTAGTACATCGCGTCCGGCGCTCGCGCCGAGCTCGGGTAGCGGGACACGACTCTTCCAAAAGTGGCCGCGGCTTCCGTGTAGCGGTTGTTATTGAGCGCCGTTCTGGCTGCCCGGTACAACGAATCCCCGGGCTCCTGCACGTCGATGTCATCCCATGATTCGTCATCAGAGAAGTCGGCTGCGAGCGGGGCGATCGCTGTGAGCGCCATTTCGAGGTCTGGCGCCGCTACCGCGAGCGGGGCGATCGCCGTCAGCGCCATTTCGAGGTGTGGCGCTGTCACCGCCAGCGCGGTGGTCGCGGCCTGCAAATCGGGAATCACGAGCGTCATCGGCGCGATCGCGGGAATCGCCTCGAGCGCCGGGATCGCGTCCAACATCATGGGCGCGATCGTCGTCCAAGGCTCGATCGTCATCGGCGCGGGCGTCACGATCGGAGCACGCCGGGGCCGTCGGGTGGACGGCGCGCGCGCCACCGAGTCCTGCGCGAGCGTGGTAACGGCGAGCAACAGGGACAAGCCAGACAACATCAGAGTGCTCCTTGTGTGCGCGCCGGTACGGGTCCGGCCGGAATCGCCGAGCGTAGCTTGGGCAACACGTTCGATTGGTTCATGCCGTCAGTAATGAGATCGCGGTCGCGACCATTCTCCAGGGGATTGAGCAGAGAGATCTGCGTCAGCACGAGCTCCAGATCCCCCAGCAACGAACGCAAGCGCGGATCGTTGGCCGCCGGTGAATCGAGCATCAACTGCGTCGTGGTGAGCAGGTCCCGCGCCTGGCGTGCTAACCGGCCCGTGTTCGCTGAGCGATTGGCATCCGCCCGGAACGCCGTGAGAAACGTCTCGGTGCGCGAGAGGTATTGCGTCGCGGCTACCTCGTACGCCTGATCGGCCAGGGAGTCGATCTCGATCGCGACCCGCGTACCGCCAGAGTCGGGGGACGGTCCCACTGGATCCGCCGTCCAGCGGCCGATGCCGATGCCCAGCGCCAGCACCGCCGCGGCAGCGACGGCCCAGCGCATCCACGGCCGCAGCTCAATGACGTGCTTGGTGCGCCGCGCCTCCTCGATCCGCTTCCACATCTCCTCACGGGGAGTGGGAAGTGGGGAGTGGTACGATTGGGCTCGATCCTTGAGCCACTGGTCGAACTTGGGGTCCTCGTGTTCCTGCATCATGTCGTCCATTCTCCTGCGAAGTCCGCCAGCGCCACGCGCAACTTTGCGCGCGCGCGAGACAGTTGTGCTTTAGAGGTGCCGGTCTCGACGCCCAAAGCCGCGCCGATCTCTTCGTGCGTGTAGCCCTCGACGTCGTGCATCACGAACACTGTGCGATATCCTTCCGGCAGCTCATCGATCGCTTTCTTGAGTCGCGCCTTCAAATCCGGTTCTGCGTGCCGCTGCATCGTGCCGATCTCATGTGCATCGTCGATGTCCGCCTCTCGCTGCCGGAACCGCTTGACCTTGCGCAGTCCATTCAACACGACCGTCGTCGTGATCGTGTGCAGCCAGGTCGAAAATGCGGCATCGCCGCGGAACGAGCCGAGCCGGTCGAACGCCCGGATGAACGTCTCCTGGGTGAAGTCCTGCGCGAGGGCATCGTCGCCCGCGAGCCGGAACGCCAGGCGGTACACCCGATCCACATGCGCGTCATACAACGCGCGCTCGGCGGCGCTATCCCCGGCGCGGACGCGGGCAATTAGCGTTGATTCGTCCACGGCGCTCCGAGGTGACGGACTGGGCTCGTAAGTACTTATGGGACACAGGGGACGACGAAATGGTTACGTATGAGGCAGGTGTCAGGTGTCGGGTGTCAGGTCTGACACCTGGCACCTGACACCGCCCTTAGCGGGTGCCGAACAGTCGATCTCCAGCATCCCCCAAGCCAGGCAGGATATAGCCCTTCGCATTGAGCTGGCGGTCCAGGGCAGCCGCATAGACGGGGACCTTGGGGTGGGCGTCCAGCATGGCTTTCACCCCCTCCGGCGCCGCGACCAGGCAGAGGAATCGAACTTTCTGCGCGCCCGCTCGAATGAGGGCACTGACGGCGGCGACCCCTGATCCCCCGGTTGCGAGCATCGGGTCGAGGAGGAAGAACGCGCGATCGGCCTCGCCAGAAGGGATTTTGAAGTAGTAGTCCACGGGCTGCAGGGTGGCGTGATCGCGGTAGAGCCCGATGTGCCCGACTCGCGCTGACGGGATGAGCTGCGAGATGCCGTCCACCATGCCGAGTCCGGCGCGGAGGATCGGGACGAGCGTGAGCTTCTTGCCGGCCACCTGGCTGCCGGACGTTTTCTCGAGCGGCGTTTCGATTTCTACTTGCTCGAGCGGCAGGTCCTTGGTCACCTCATAGGCCATCAGCATCGCGATCTCGTTCACGAGCTGCTTGAAGTCGCGCGTGCTCGTTTTCTTGTCGCGCAAAATCGTGAGCTTGTGCTGAATCAGCGGATGCGACAACACGGTGAGATTGGGGAACTGATGAGACGGGGCGGGGGCTGGTGCCATGGGCGGAGAATCGACATGCCATAGCACCAAGATGCAACTCCCCCAGAAACTGGTTGCCCCGCCTAGTTCCTCGTGCTCGTTGCCATTCTTTCCTCTACCCCAGAAGTATCCGATGCACATGCGCCTGGATTACGCATGGGGACGCGACGGCGGTCTGCTGTATTTTTCGGTCGGGGAGGCGTTCTAGCGCGCTCGAGTCAGCGTTCCGTCCGATTCTCGGCTGCGATCTAGTTGTTCACGACACGGGTCTATCGATTCGATCTTATGACGTCACTGCTCCTGCCCATTCTCGCCGCTCAGGTCATCGCGATTCGCGCCGGCCGCGTCCTCGACCCCGCCACCGGCAGTGCTCTGCTGAACCAAGTGATCCTGGTCCAGCAGGGGCGGATCGGCGCGATCGGACCGAATGTCGCGATCCCTCGCGGTTCCACCATCTACGATCTCTCCGGGGCGACGATCGTTCCAGGTCTCATTGACGGGCACGTCCATCTGGGCATTGGCGGCCCCGTGCGCGAGAACGCGATGGCGGATTTGCGCGCGGGATTCACGACCGTCATCGATCTGGGGGCGCGCACGCATCGCCTCTTGCGGATCCGTGACTCGATCAACGCCGGCGAGATTCCGGGACCGAGGGTATTCGCCGCGGGCATTTGGGTAGGGCGCAAGAACGGCGTCTGCGAATTCGGCGGGATTGGCATTCCTGGCGGAGCGGAGGGCTTTCGCCAGCGAGTGCGCGACAACATTCAGGCTGGTGCGGATGTGATCAAGGTGTGCGTGACGGGCTGGCCACAGGATGCCTACGCGCATCCGGATGCGTACGAGCTGCCAGACAGCACGCTGCGGGCGGTCGTCGAGGCGGCACACGCGGGCAGGCGGAAAGTGGTTGCGCACGATCTGTCACGGGGTGGCGTGCGGGCAGGGCTGGCGGCTGGCATCGACGGTCTCGCGCACGCGGCGTTTCTCGACAGCGCGACCGCGCGGCAGCTGCGAGCTCGATCGGTCTTCATGATTCCGACGCTCGCGTCGCTGACGGCTGGGGATACGAGCGCGGCCTCGCGGCGGCTCGCCAGATCCGTGGAACTGGCTCACCAGCAGGGTGTGCGGTTGGTGTTCGGCACGGACGGGGGTGTCCTGCCGCACGGCCAGAATGCTCGAGAGTTCGTCGCGATGTACGAGGCAGGGGTACCGCTCGCCGAGCTTCTGCGTGCCGCGACGACTAACGCGGCACGCGCGTTCGGGCTGGATTCGCTCGGCCAGATTGCCCAAGGGATGGTCGCCGATCTCGTCGCCCTGGAGACGGATCCGCGTGAGGACGTGACGGCGTATCAGAAGGTCAAGTTTGTGATGTCGCGAGGACAGGTCGTGGTTCGTCCCTAGGCTTTGCTCGGTTGACAATCACGCCTAAGGCTGTAGGGTCACGGCTGCGGGCCAGTGCGGGCAAACCGCGGCGAACGAGCACGGGGGACACATGTTGAGTGTGAGATCGGCCGGCACCGGGATCGCGGCGCTTCTGGCAGGTGGAGTCCTCACCGGAGCGCAGGCCCAGGCGCCCGACAGCACGCTGCAGCGGCCTACCGAGGTGATCCTCACGGTCTCAAACGACCCGCCTTTGAACGGCGTTTACCGATCCTCAGGGATCTCCAGCAAGTGCGGCCTGGCGGATTACGGCATGCCGCACCGGATGCAGTCCTTCGCGGTGGAGTTCCCCTACGATCCGTCCGCGACTCCGCTGGAGGTGAGCTCGGTGACGTTCGACGCCGATACGCTCGCCAGCGGAACCACCAGGCCGAGCTTCTACCTGAGCGCGAGCCTCAACACGCCGCGCGTCGGACAACCCCCGGCTTTGGTGGTCCGCGCCAAGGAGCCGCAGTACGACGAGCCGGGGACGGTGACCCGGGTGACGGCCGGCGGCACCGACAGCCTCAAGATCGTCGGGACGGCGACGAAGGGAACCAAGGTGCGATTGGTGATGACGCTCGTTTGTCGGCCTCGACCGAAGTAAACAGTGGCTGGATTCGCTCGGCCAGATCGCCCAAGGGATGGTCGCCGATATCCTGGCTTGGACGGTGATCCGCGCTCAGATGTTGCGGCCTATCAACGTGTGCGATTCGTGATGTCGCGGGGGCGGGTCGTGGTCGGTCCTCCCGCGAGCACACGCCCCTGACAACCGCGGCGCTGCGGCGCCGGGGCGTCAATCACGAAGGTCTCGTGCGTCAGCGCCTGAGGTTGCGTGCGGCGGCCAGGACGCGTTCCACGTCGGCCAGGCGCGGCTCGATCTCGATCGGCCGATTGGCGCCCGGCGGTGCCGCCTCCGTCTCCTGATGGTAGCGGATGACGCTCTCAGGGTCCTTCAGCAGGTGGCCCGTGAGCACGGCCACGACGCGCTGGCCGGTGCCGATGATCCTCTCCCGAATCAACCGTCGCGTACCGGCAACGCTCGCCGCGCTCGCCGGCTCGCAGCCCACGCCCGCCGCGTCGATGACCGCCTTGGCCTCGAGCATCTCATCGTCCGTGACCGTGGTGACGACGCCGTCGGTCTCGCGAATGGCGCGGACCGCCCGTGCGTATGACGCCGGGTTGCCGATGCGGATCGCGGTAGCGACCGTGTGCGCCTCCACGCGGTGGCGCCGCGCAAACCCTTCCCGATAAGACAGCGCAAACGGCGCCGCGCCCTCGGCTTGCACCGCGGCGATGCGCGTGATCTTGGTGATCAACCCCCAGTCCCGGGCCTCCGCGAGCGCCTTCCCGAAGGACGCTGTGTTTCCGAGGTTGCCCGCCGGCACCACAATCCAGTCGGGCGGCTCCCAATCGAGCTGTTGCAACAGCTCGAGCACGATCGTCTTCTGCCCCTCGAGGCGGAACGGATTGATCGAGTTGAGGAGGTACACTCCCAATTGATCGCTGGACGCGTGCGCCAGCTCCTGGCAGACGTCGAAGTCGCCGTTGACGAGCAACGTGCGGACACCATAGGCGACGAGCTGCATCAGCTTGCCGAGGGCCACGTGCCCCTTCGGGACGAAGGCCAGCGCCGGGAGCCCGGCGAGCGCCGCGTAGGCGCCGAGCGCCGCTCCGGTATTCCCCGTCGACGCGCACGCGACGGCAGTGGCTCCGATCCGCCGCGCCTGAGTCAACCCGACCGTCATGCCCCGATCCTTGAACGAGCCCGTGGGATTGTGCCCCTCGTGCTTCAGCCACAGATCGGTTGCGCCGGCCCACGCCGTGACGGCCGGCCGCCGCAGGAGCGGCGTGTTGCCCTCAGGGTAGGTGACGACATCGTCGCCCGCGGTGGGGAGCACCATCTCGCGGTAGCGCCACACGCCCGAGCGGAATGGGCCGTGCGCCGCGCCACGGCGATCGTCGAACAGCGCGCGCAACGCGGCACCGGTCAGACCCGAATGCTCGTGGCGCAGCTCGAGCAGCCCGCCGCATTCGCATTGCAGCCGGGGGTCGGTCTCGGAGAACACGCGCCCGCACGCAGCGCAGACCTGGCGACTGGTGGGGGGCGGAGCCGTCATCCGTTGGTCAGCTGCAGCACGTCGTTCACGATGCCGCCCGCGGTGACGGCAGGGCCCGCACCGGGCCCCGTGATCACCAGCGGATTCTTCTGGTAACGCATGGTGGTGAAGATGAACTGGTTGTCGGTGCCGTTGAGCGACGCCATGGGGCTCGATGTATCCGCCACCACGAGGCCGACGCGGATCCCGCGTCGAGTGGCGATGCAGCGGTACCGCAGCACGCCGCCGCGCGCGCGCGCGGCCTCAACTCGCTCCAGCCACGCGGCGTCCCACTCATCCAGGCGCTTGAGGAAATCCTTCAAGGGTATCCCGCGGGCCTCTTTGGGAACCAGGCTCTCCACGTCGATGTCGTCGAGCTCGCCGGCGAAACCGAGCAGGCGGCCCAGAATTAGCGCCTTGCGGGCCACGTCCGTGCCGGAAAGATCATCGCGCGGGTCGGGCTCGGTATATCCTTTGGCGATGGCCCCGCGCAGGGCCTCCGAGAAGCGGCTCCCGCGGCCCAACTCGCCGAATAGGTAACCCAGCGTCCCGGACGGACAGGCTTCGATGCGGGACACGCGGTCGCCCGACTCGACGAGCTTGGCGTAGGTGTCGATGATGGGGAGCCCGGCGCCCACGGTCGCCTCGAAACGCAGTTGCCGGCCGTGCGACGCGGCAGCGGCCCCGATCTCGTCGTAGACGCGCTTGGACCCCGTCAGCGGCCGCTTGTTGGCGAGCACGACATGCATGCCGGCGGCAAAGGCGGCAACCAAGATCTCAGCGGTGTCATCGGCGGTTACGTCCACCAGCACCGGGTTCCCGAGGGCGTGTTTTGCCATGAACGCGATTGCCTCGGAGGCGGTGCCGTCCTGGCCCATCGTCGCGAGGGGGGTGCCCCGTTTCTTCGCGGCACCGAGCGTCGCCAGCCGGCGCGCCGAAAGGCCACCGGCGTCGAAGACGTAGCCCGAGCGGTCGATCACACCGACCACCCGCAGCGCGACGCCGTCGCGCTTGCTCGCGGCGATCATCGCGGAAAGGGGGCGGCCGATTTGGCCCAGGCCCAGGAGCACGATATCCGTGCGCCGCGGGCCGGCCGCGCCGACCCGCCCGGGGCCGACGTCGCCGTCGATCTTGTTGAGCTGGAACGCGGCGTGCACGGCGCGCTGGGCGGCGGCGCCGTGGCGGCCGTCGACGACAACCGACAGGTTCAATTCCGACGACCCCTGGGCGATCGCCACGACGTTGATGCCGGCGTCCGCGAGCGCCGAGAAGGCGCGAGCGGCGATGCCGGGTGTCGCGGCCATGCCGAGTCCCACGATGGCGACCGCGACGACGCCCGCCTGGACTTCGACGCCGTCGATTTCCCGGCGGGCGATCTCGCCGCGGAACGTCTCGCGCAGGCTCTTGCGGGCCCGCTCGGCGCTGCCGCTCGGAACGGTGAAACAGATCGAGTGCTCCGACGACGCCTGGCTGATGAGCGAGACGGAGACCCCGGCGTGTTGCACGGCGGCGAACGTCCGCGCCGCGATCCCAGGCACGCCGAGCATGCCGTTGCCGGTCACGGTGAGCAACGCCTGCCCGGGAATGGCCGAGATGGCCTTCACCGGATACGCCCGGAGCGTACGACGCTGGGAGATCTCGGTGCCCTTGGAAACGGGGTTGGCAAACGGCCGGATCCGCACCGCGATGTTGCGCTTGACAAGCGGGATCAGCGCGCGCGGATGCAGGACCTTGGCGCCGTAATAGGCCAGCTCGGCCGCTTCGCGGACGTGCAGTTGCGGCACCACGTGCGCATCAGGCACGACTTTCGGATCGGCGGTCAGCACTCCCGGCACGTCTTTCCATAGGGAGACTTCCCGCGCCCGAAGGGAGCGGGCCAGCAGTGTCGCCGTGAGGTCGGACCCGCCCCGGCCGAGCGTAGTGATCTGCCCGTCCGGGGTCGCGCCGGTGAACCCGGGGACGACCGCGACCACGCCGCGGGCCAGGAGGCGGCCGAGCGTTTTGCGGACCGCGCGGTCCGTGCCGGCCAGATCGACCGAGGCGTGGCCAAAAGTGTCGTCGGTCGTGATGAGATCCGTGGCGGAGACGAATTCGACGGGGCACCCGGCCTGCTCGAGTGCCGCCGCGAACAAGCGGGCGCTGAGGCGCTCGCCCCGCGCCAGGAGGTAGTCGGTCGTGCGCGGCGTCATCTCCCGCAGGATGGCGGGCGCCTTGCCGAGCGGCGTCAGCTCGTCGAACGCCTCGTCCACGTAGCGGGTCAGCTCTTCCCGCCTGGCGCCGGTCAACAGAGCGCGGGCGACGCCCAAGTGCTTGCGACGCAGC
>Ga0075418_10010523_pt1 | contig 10359 bp, 5 predicted proteins | sample SoiMetdeltSBSDD2_FD_81776 | JGI IMG/M metagenome (GOLD analysis project Ga0075418, IMG submission 81776) | Bulk soil microbial communities from a Populus tree surrounding site in Tennessee, USA - Soil MetaG P. deltoides SBSDD2 | ecosystem: Environmental > Terrestrial > Soil > Tree plantation...
AAGCGCTTGAATTTTCTTCAGTCCCTCTTTGCCCGAGTCATCCCAGTCGCGGTCACCCTGGGCGATGATCAAATGAAGATTTGGATAACTACCTAATAGTGCGACAGCCGTCTCATGCCACCGCGAAATGTCCGCCTCCGAAATTCCAGAAGGAAAAATATCTCCATTAAGAATCCAAACTACAGACTGCTGCTGCGACTGACAATAATTCCCGATGACTTGAAAAAGGCGCTGACTTTCTTTGAGGTCAGCGGTATTCGCAGTGAGTACCACTTTGACCATGGCAACGCCATCGCTGTTGCTTTGGGCATTACAGACGATTGCTCCCCATAATAATAATAGCAGGGATACACCATAGCGTATGGTTTTGAGAGGAACCATTTTTTTGAAGCGGAATGCTTTACGAATCTAACAAGCATTGCCAAGCTAACAAATCGATTGCGGAGTGAAAATGTATGGATTAGGGTGAAAATTGGCTAATCCAATGGTCGTCACCTTTTTGTACACGTCATCCTCCCTTTAGTAAACGTCATCCTGAGCTGGCCGATAGTGTATAAGTGACGATTCGTCTCATGTTGCTAAGCAAACAATCCATGACGTGAACACTCTGCGAAGGATCTTTGTTCGCGCGACCCGCACTGCATCAAGTAGCTGCCTCCTTTCCAAAGAGCGCAACTGGCGAATCCCGATAATTATCGGGACTTCGCTACACCCACAATTTCGGATGCTCACAACTATTATAATCTTGAACAACCTTCCCTCATTATCCTAACCACAGCTCAGCATGACGGTGTTCTATATTAAATGCGAAGGATCTTTGTCGGTAACGTCCGTATATTCATCAAATGAAAAAACAATCTAAGTATGAAAAACAGTATCAAACATCTTGCTGAGGAAAATAATAGAATGGTAGCAGCCGCTGCGATCAATGCGCCCCGACAAGTCGGGGGGATCAACGATCCTTCAACCACAGATGGCCGCAGAAGTTTTTTAAAAAAATCCATCCTCGGCGGTATCACGCTCAGCGGCCTGATGGGTGCATCCGTGGAAGATGTCATCGCACAAACGACATCAAACATTTCACGGCGCGCGGCTCCCTCTGACCTTAAGATAACCGATATGCGGTATACTACGATCACTAATGGCACCGGCGCAACCAATGCACGAAATGTCCTCCTCCGTATCGATACCAACCAGGGTATCTATGGACTCGGTGAGGTCCGAGATGGAGGTGACGCCAGATTTGCACTCTTTTTAAAGAGTCGCATACTCGGACTTAATCCCTGCAATGTGGAAATGATTTTCAAGATCATTAAACAATTCGGAGGACATGGCAGAATGGGTGGCGGCGTATGCGGCGTGGAGATGGCATTATGGGATCTGGCTGGCAAAGCCTTTAATGTTCCAGTCTGGGCGCTGCTCGGTGGAAGATACCGGGAGAAAATACGATTGTACTCTTACATACCTAACTCAGGTGGGATGCCCCTGGCAAAAATGGATGTCGAAAAATTTAAGGCAGATGTGAAACATCGCATGGAAGATCAGGGATTCACGTGGCTTAAATGTCATCCGGGTCTTGAAAAGATCAGTGACATCCCGGGAACGACGGTGAACACAAAATTTATTCCCGGCTTTGCAGAAAAAGTTACACCATCCCGCAGTCAGAATTATCTCTCTTACCAGAATACGAGACATGCTTTTACTTCTGTGCAAATCACTAAAAAAGGTTTGGATGAATTGGCAAAATACGTAGATACTATTCGGAGTATCGTCGGCTATGATGTGCCGTTGTCTGCCGATCATATGGGACACTTTGATATTAATTCCTGCATCCGTGTGGGTCATGCTCTGGAACAATTCAACCTCGCCTCACTGGAAGATTTCCTTCCCTGGGATGACACCGAGCACTTGAAAATGATCACCGACACGATTAACACCCCTACCATGACTGGCGAAGACATTTTCCTGAAAGAAGAATTCAGAAAGCTTTGCGACACACATGCGGTCGACATCATTCAACCTGATATGGCATCATCAGGAGGAATTCTGGAAACAAAGAAGATCGGTGACTATGCGGAGGAAACGGAAACCCCTATGGTCATGCACTTCGCCGGATCTCCCATTTGTTTTATGGCAAACGTGCACTGCGCTGCTGCCACTCAAAATGCGCTCGCGTTGGAGGTGCCCAATCAGATCGTCGACAATCCCTGGTGGCCAAACCTGGTGAAAATGGTGGGCAAGCAATCGTTATATACAAATGGATTCGCGAATGTTCCCGACGATGCGCCTGGCCTTGGCGTTGACTTAAATGAAGAAGAGATAAAAAAACACCTTCACCCCGAAGACACCAGCTATTTCGTTCCAACACCTCAATGGAATGAAGTCCGTTCTTACGACCGCCTTTGGAGTTGATGTATGGAAGGACCGCGATTGCGAGGACCGCTCGTCACGAAGTGATGAGTGCGGGCCGTGGCAATCCCCAGACTATAGAATGCGCACGACAAGACTTAGACATCGACCAATGCAAATGGAGAACAGAACTCTTTCAACTTGGCGAGCGATTGTATTCAATGCGTCTCTGATATCCAATAGTGTATTTCATAGGTAGGGGATTGCTTCGTCGTGAGCCCCGACTGTTGTCGGGACCACTCCTCGCAAACGCGGGTGAAATAACTTATATTCGAAATTGGCAATACATGAGCCTACTACCCAGAACTAAGAAATATGACGCTCAGACTACTCACCCTAGGCCTACTGGTTCTTGTCGGATGCACAGACAAAGACTTTAATCAAGATGTTACCAGCCTCGATGTCGGTATGGACTTTCCCGCCTATGGAGGAAATAAAGCCAACAACCGGTATTCGCCATTAACACAGATAAATGCTGACAATGTAAAAAACCTGAAAGTAGCCTGGACTTATTTCGCTAACGACGATCCCGACACGAGTATCAACGCGATCTCACGTGCAAGACCGATTCAATGTCAACCGATTGTCGTGGACGGAATTCTGTATGGTACCTCAGCCGAGTTGAACTTGTTTGCGCTGGATGCTGCTACCGGAGACGAGATGTGGAAATTTGAACCACACTCGAAAAATCTGCACTCGAACCGCGGGGTCATGTACTGGGAGGAGGATACCGACAGACGCATTTTTTATACCGCAGGATCCTTTGTCTATGCTGTCAATGCATTGAATGGTGAACCGATCATTACATTCGGCGATAGTGGTAAAGTAGACCTTCACGAAGGACTTTCGGATAACATTGACCATGACGTGAAAAATTTGCATGTAACGGCCACCAGCCCAGGCGTTATTTATAAGAACGCATTGGTGATCGGATCGTCGCTCTCCGAAGGTGGCGATGCTGCGCCGGGCCACATCCGGGCATTTAATGTCGTAAACGGAAAACTCAAGTGGGTATTTCACACTATTCCTCAGCCAGGAGAAGATGGTTACGATACATGGCCGCCCGACGCCTATCAAAAAATCGGCGGCTCCAACAACTGGGCTGGTATGTCCGTCGACGAAAAGCGCGGCGTGGTCTACTTTGGAACTGGATCTCCCTCATCTGATTTTTTTGGAGGTGCTCGTGAAGGCGCCAATCTTTTTTCTAACTGCGTCATTGCCTTAGACGCAGAAACCGGCGAGATGAAATGGTACTTTCAGGCTATTAAACATGACCTTTGGGATCGTGATTTTCCCTGTCCACCGAATCTGGCTACTATCACTCACAATGGAGAAAAAAAAGATGTTGTAGTACAGGCTGGAAAAGATGGAATTGTGTATGTCCTTGATCGCGATACCGGCGAATCGATTTTTCCCATCGAAGAAAAACCGGTTCCCGTTACAGGGTTGTCAGGCGAGCATCCCTATCCGACACAGAAGTTTGTAAGCAAACCTCGTCCGTTAATGAAGCAGCTACTTACGGAGGAAGACCTTACGGACATTTCGCCGGAAGCAAATGCGTTTGTGAAACAACGATTTAAGGCATTTCCTAAAATGGAAAGCCCGTTTCAACCACCTAGTGTAGATGGTACGTTGCTTTTTGGATATAGTGGTGGCGCTGAATGGGGTGGTAACGCGATCGACCCCGACGGAATCTTGTATCAGAACACTAATCACGTCCCCTGGGAACTGAAGATGATCAGTAGAAAGTCACGCGACAAGGAATCACTCTCTTTGTCTCCGGGGAATGCCTTGTATGCAAGAAATTGTTCGGCCTGTCATAGTGTCGATAGAAAGGGAAGCGGATCTATTATTCCTGCTCTTGTCGATGTAGGCAAGAAATATACTCCCGCGGATATCGATAAAATTATCAGCACAGGGATCGGCAGGATGCCGGCAGTTCAGAATCTCTCCGATGATAACAGAAAAGCGATCGTTGGATTTTTACTTAATAAAGAGGTGGTGCCTCCAAGGGATCAACACGAACTCAATAGCGAAAGCGCCTCAGCACCCAAGCCAGACTTTCCTTATGTTCCGGAATATACGGCCCACATCTGGCAGCCGTTCACGGACCAGAACGGGTACAATGCAATCAAACCTCCCTGGGGAACATTGAACGCAATTGACCTAAACACAGGTGATTATCTCTGGACAGTTCCCTTAGGTGAATTTCCGGAGTTGACGAAAAAAGGAATACCCATAACCGGCACAGAAACGTATGGTGGCCCCGTTGTAACTGCCAGTGGGTTGATCTTTATTGCCAGCACTCGTGACGGACGCATTCGTGCCTTTGACAGAAAGACCGGAAAAGTCCTCTGGGAATACCAACTTCCAGCCTGTGGTTTTGCAACACCCATCACTTACGAAGTCGATGGCAAACAATACGTTGCCATAGCCGCAGGCGGCGGCAGAGGGACAAAGCCTGGTGGCTGGTATATGGCGTTTGCGTTGGAGTAGTTGATAATAAATGTATTGATCACTTTCTTAAGCCTCGGGTGCTATGTACGTGTCTTTTTCTAACGTACAAACCATCCTTCCGAAAAGTCCTTCGTTCATTCACCACAAATCTTTTAGTGCCACTGACACATCATAACAAACCTGTCCACCATTCTCCCCATTCGTAAACGCAGCAAACCCAGATCTTTTTTCAATACATGCCATCACCAACGAACGAAATCCGGGGTTTCCTCCGGAGTGAATAATCAGATTTCCTTCTGGTCGCTCTTGTATTCCCCAACCCAAGGCCCAGGCGGTGCAGCCATCGAACTGCTGCTCGGGCTTCAACTTTATTTGAGGAGTTAGCATGGTCGATATACTTGCAGCGTTAAGTCGTAACGGATTGTTGTTTTTTCCTTCGAAGAGACTGATTAGGAATTTCGAATAGTCCTTCGCGTTGGTGAGAAGTCCGCCAGCGGAAGCATAGCGGGCCATGGCCATCGCACCCTGGTGACCTCTGTCAATAAGTCGTCCGTCATCACCGTAAGCGGAGGAGGAATTTTTTGCGCGTTGTTCACTCCATATATAATGGCTGGATGTCATCTGCATTGGGGTGAGAATGTTTTCATTCATATAGTCGGCAATGTCAGTTGCACATACCTTGACGTCCATCTCGTAGTTGCCGCATTGATCGGGATAGGTTTTTCCTTTCAGGTGAGTGAGTACAGTTTGCAGCAGATAATATCCTTCGCCGGAGTAACGGTAATCTTTACCGGGATCAAAGTTAAAAGCGAAAGGTTCTTCAGGTTGACGCCAGTTGGGGAGTCCCGTGGTGTGAGATAGTACGTGTCGTGCGGTAATGATCTGAAAACGCGGATCGCTGTTCGCGAATAATTCAGGATAGTATTGACTAAGTGGCGTATCGAGGTCCATTTCTTTTCTCTGACACAACTGCATGACGGCATACGCAAACACGGTCTTGCTAACAGAAGCTGCTTCGAAGGTGGTGTCTGTATCGACGGGATCGTTAGTGGAAGTATTCTTTACTCCGAAGCCTTTGTTGAATGTTACCTCTCCGTTTTTTATGATGGCGAGCGACAGACCGGGAGTCTTTGTATCTTTTAAAAGTTGGAGAACGAATTGTTCAAAGTCTGCATCGACGGTGGGTTCGGGAGAAGGCTTTGATTTTGTGCAGGAAAGGTTTAGGCCGATGGTGGAGAGTAGTGCGACATTGGAAGCGTGTTTGATAAAATTGCGACGGTGCATAAGTGAGGAGGGTTTACTTAGTGAAGTTAGTAAACTCGTTGAATTAAAAGACGCGCAAGTATGAGCGACGTCAACCACCAATCCCGTAGGGATTGAACATCGGTAGCCCTGGGTTTCAACCCAGGGATAAAAAATCCATCGCGCCCAAACGCGCCAGACGAATAATTAATAGCTTCGGGGACGTCCGCTTCGTGTGAGTGGATCGATGGTCCCATCATTCCGCTTTTCCTGAACACCTATTCTCATGAAAATTTTATAACCCTGAAGGGGTTAAATTTCAATAGCCCAGGTGCAACCCGGGGTTATTGAACGCAAATCATTCCACCGCGCCAAACAAATAACCAACCGTGACCTAATAATATTTTTGGCGCGCATTCAGCGGCCTGCCCTTTCGGGTAGGCTGATCTCAGGTTCGAATAATTCCGATTAATACGTGTATCTACCGCGCGCAAATCCGCGTCGGCAAAATATGAACAATGCTCAATTGCAAATGTCAAATGTCCAAATCCAACGCTCAATGTCGAATGTCGAACGCCCAATGTAAAGCGGGACGCGCCACGTTAATTATGAGGATGTGTGAAATAATGCTGACGCAGCAGATCCTTTCCGTAGTCATTTCCATTGGGTGTTCTTACAACGACATGGATATGCTGACGCGACGGACGTGACCCGTAAACCTGCCGTGTACCTACAGGCTTTTGATGATCAAATTCAATAAGAATCACCGGACTATGAATTCTATAATAAAAAACGGCCTTGTCATCACTGCCGCCAATCCAGGCAAAGTATGTCCTGTCGAGATGTTTGTTTACTTCACTCATCTTTACTTTCGCATGACCATCATCCATGTTATCCACATACAATTTTATTAGCTCCAGCATTCGTTCTTTTTGTGCTGCAGTAAAAGAGGAAGCGGAAACGCCTGCATAGTTTAAATCCACATTATCACGAAAGGCCTCGGTAAGTATATTATTGCCCTCCTTTGACAATTCAATCACGCACTTTTTCTTCTGCTCATCGGTAAGCGCGTGAAACATTGAAAGTCCTGACGTCTGTTCTCTCTGCAATATCGATGTGCCTTTATACTTCCCCGTTTCTGCGGTGACAGGTTCGGAGCCGACAAAAAATGGAGTCATCACTACCTGGTCTCCGAGTACAAAATAGTTAATGATCAGGTGATGGCCATCCACTTGCCAACCCCACGGTTCTTTACCGGACGGGTTGCCCATCACGGTAATCCAGTAAAGCCATTCACCATACTGTTGAAAGTCGTTATTGATTTCAGCTAGTGTATGATTAAGTTTCATGATATCCTGACTGAGCTTCAAGCCTTCTGCACTCAATGAAGCACGCATGAGATTGAATGCGGCCTGGCGTTGGGCTTCGCTCATCTCATAAAAACCAATACCATTCCGGACATAGAAATGCTGGTTCATCCATTTTCTCCACTCTGGATCATTGACATCGTATTTAGTTTTTTTGATCTCCTCCTTGTTTAGGGCTAACAGGAAATCTTTTGCAGCTTTCACCACCGGGGCAGTCGTAACACCAGTAGCTTCGATGCTGTACAAACCAGTTTCGATGGTTCCATTTTCGCTAATTCCTTTGTACGGTTCAGCTAATCCTTTTTCTTCAAATCCCTTCGAAAGTTTTTCAAAGTTTGCTTTCATGCCTGCGTCCACAACTTGAGCGTGTGAAGTAAGTATGATGTGGTAGAATAAAGCAACTACTACCAGCGAAGTGAATATGTATTTCATCAGGGTATTCTTTAATCTATGATTAAGTTAAAGAATTTCGTGAAATTCGTAGGTCGAGCGGGGTGCGAAGGGGAATGACAGGGCGTGCCCAGACCTTGTAAGCGCAGAGGTCACAGGGAAAATACCCGCAGAGGACCCAGAAAAATGTAAGCCGTGAATGATCAACGTGAAGCCTTATACCCTATACCCTATACCTTTATACCTCTCCAGTTTGGTGAAGTCCCCAGAAGTCAATAACTTCATTTCCTCCAAACCCGTTAGCTATGAACTCTATACGTATCGTTGTAATCTGCTTCCTTGCCTTCAATTTTCAATCAGGCATTTGTCAAAATAAGATCTGGGGAATGACCGCGATGGGCGGATCAGATGGATTTGGCGTAATCTTTACGACGAATCCAGATGGATCGGACTACCGGGTTATCCATCATTTTGACAGTGTGAATGGCTCTATCCCGGAGAGCAAACTGGTAAAGGCTCTGAATGGAAAATTCTATGGCACCACCCTTAGCGGCGGAACCCACAACGACGGGGTGCTCTTTGAGATTGATCAGAGCGGAAACTTTAGCAAGAAAATAGATTTCCACGATGCAACGATAGGTTCAAGACTTCAGGGAGCCTTGACGCTAGGTCATAATGGCAAGTTATACGGTGCCACATGGTCTGGAGGAACAAACTATGACGGAACTATTTTTGAGTACGATGTAGTAAAAGAAAAGCTAACTAAACTTGCTGACCTCGATAATGAAGGGCACGCGATGGGTGCATTTCCGTTTGGCTCCTTGGTCCTCGCCTACAACGGAAAATTATATGGCACCTGCTATGCCGGCGGGACCAACACGCTGGGAGTAATTTTTGAACTAGACCCAACCACTGGAGTGGTAACGAAGAAATTTGATTTTGATGCGATAACGGGAGGAAGGCCGGCATTTAATATGACGTTGGCAACAAACGGAAAACTCTACGGTGCTAACGGTAGCGGTGGAGCCTATGGCTACGGAACTATTTTCGTTTTTGATCCGATCGAAGGCACCTGTGTGAAGGTCCATGATTTTGACGGCCCTGAAACGGGAGCGGTTCCACTCGGTACATTAACGCTGGCATATAATGGAAAGCTTTACGGATCTACTTCATGGGGAGGGCAACACAACAACGGAACTCTTTTTGAGTTCGATTATTATCGTAAAACTATTGTCAAGCGATTTGATTTTGATGAAGCCACTACAGGGAAAGCGCCGCGAAGTGGATTGCTGCAATCGTCGAATGGCAAATTGTATGGAACAACAGAGCAAGGAGGTATTCATAGTCAGGGTGTAATGTTTGAGTTCGACCCGAGGAATGGAAATTTTGTTAAGAAACTTGATTTCACCTTGCCGAATGGTGGGCAAGTTCAGAGCTGTGAGATGACAATGCTGGGAGACTACGATAGGGCTGTACAACGAATTGATTTTGATCTAATGCAAACACACGATATCGAGAAGCCCACACTTGATTTACCAGCTATGGCAACCAGCAAGCTTTCGTTGCTGTACTATAGCTCTGATCCCGAAGTGGCATCTGTTTCGGAAAATCAATTGAAGATCCACAAGATCGGTACCGTCACTATCACAGCAACACAGCCAGGCAATGCAATTTTTGAAGCTGCTCCTGATGTGTCGCGCTCGCTCAGGGTTGATAGCGTAACTGAAGTTGAACTCATTACCGGCATCGAACAAAAACCAGACGCTGGCTTTGATGTCATTGTAAAGGAAAATCCGTTTAAGAATAGTTTAAGATTTCAAGTGAATTCAAAGTATCAAACCACCGCGAACGTTGTATTGTATACAATGAGGGGGGAGCGGCTATATGAATCTGTGACGCAAACCAACACAACGGTTGAATTTCATATGGATTTCAACACAGGGATGTACCTCTTAGGTGTCCAAAGCGGCAATGGGCGAAAGGTGGTGAAGGTGGTTTGTATGAATTAGGAGTTAATTGAATTTTAGCAAGCCTTCCGATAACCCGCATCTCCAAAAGAATATTGCGTTCGAAAAAATCCAACCCCGAAGCGGTGACATTATTATAGCACACACGCCCCACAACCCACACCGCGCCAGACGAATCATTAAAAAGCAACGCAATATTGTTCTGGCGCGCATTCAACGACGTTCAAATTCGGGTGCGGCGATCCATGGTTCGAATCATTCCGCATGCCATCACCAATCCTATTAGGACCATCTACAACCCCGAAGGGGTTAAAGCTCAATAGCCCAGGTTGCAAACCCGGGGCAATGAATGTGACATCAAGAACGCGCCAGGCGAATCATTAATAGCAACGTAATATTGTTCTGGCGCGCATTCGACAACGGACTATTTCGGGTGAGCTGATCGTAGTTCGTATAATTCCGTTTTACGATCACCCTTTTCAAAGGACCATCCCAACCCCGAAGGGTTAAAGCTCAATAGCCCAAGG
>Ga0075418_10010524_pt1 | contig 10358 bp, 7 predicted proteins | sample SoiMetdeltSBSDD2_FD_81776 | JGI IMG/M metagenome (GOLD analysis project Ga0075418, IMG submission 81776) | Bulk soil microbial communities from a Populus tree surrounding site in Tennessee, USA - Soil MetaG P. deltoides SBSDD2 | ecosystem: Environmental > Terrestrial > Soil > Tree plantation...
AGTTCCAGGTGATCGCCTACAACCAGAAGCCGCTGGCGCTCGGCGGGCGAGAGACGCTCATGGCCACGCCGGAGAACAAGCGCAAGCTGATTGAATTCGTGGAGGGGATCGTCGCGGTCGGCGCGACCGAGCACGAGCTGGGGCTGTATGCGGCGCTGCGCTACAAGCCTGATGTCATTTTTCTGTTCACCGACGGCGGCGATCCGGGACTCAAGCCCGGCCAGCTCAAGTCGATTCGCGAGGCGGTAGCGGGACGCACGGCGATCCACTGCCTGCACTTCGGATCGGGAACGCCGGCAGAGGATGAGAACTTTCTCGCGCGGCTCGCGAAGGAAAACGGCGGCAGCTACGTCTATATCGACGTCAATAAGTAGTAGGCACACTCCGTGTGCCGTCTCTAAGTAGTACGCACACTCCGTGTGCCGTCTCTGGCGGCAACGGCACACGGAGTGTGCCTACTACTTATGCAGGATCCCCAACCGCCGCTGGCCGTCGGGGCAGGCATCGAGCAGCACGCACTCCGTGCAGCGCGGCTTTCGCGACAGGCAAATCCGCCGCCCGTGACGGATCAGCAGCACGTGAAAATCGAGGACGAGCTTTCGCGGCACGATGGCGGCCAACAGCTTGTGGGCTCGCTCGGCGGATATCCGCGGCCCGATCAGCGCCAGCCGCCGCGCCACGCGGTGCACCTGGGTATTGACCGGCAAAATCGGCTTGTCGCAGGCAAACAGCAGCACGCAGGCCGCGGTCTTCGGGCCAACGCCCTTTAGCCGCCGCAGCCACGCCAGGGCCTCCTCGTCCGGCATCGCACACAGAAAATCGAGCGACAAGCGGCCGCGCTCGCGCTTGAGCTGCTCAAGAATCGCCTTGATCCGCGGCGCTTTGAGCCGCGACAGCCCGGCGACGCGAATAGCGGCGGCAATCGAGCCGGTTTTCGCTGTCCGCACGGACTCCCATTCGGGAAAACGCTGCTTCAGCCGCGCGAATGCCGCGTCGCTGTTGGCATTGGATGTATTCTGCGAAAGGATCGTGGCGATCAGCTCGTCGAGGGGCGGGAGTTTTTCCCCGGGCTCGACGGAGCCGTGGACGACCCGAAGTCGGCGACAAAGGTGGGAGATGGAAAGTCTGCGAATAGGCATAACAACGGACGTTCCATCCGCCCAAAATCCTGATCTTAATCGTAATCCTAATCTCAATCCTCTTCCTATTCTTACTCTTACTCTTTCTCCTACTCTTACTCCTTGCCTGGTCCGAGCGGTCCGGCGGAGAGAACAACCCTGAGCCGGAGCGGGATCAAGATTAGGATCGCACTCTACGGCGTCAGGACGATTTTTCCCGCCAGAGTCCCCGCCCGCTTGAGCGTGTTTTCTTCTTGAAGCCGGTGAGCTTCTGCTGCCTGCGAGAGCTTGAAGCGGTGGGAAATATTCGCCTTCAGCTTCCCTTCCGCCAGCCAGCGGTTGATGTCCTCGGCACAGGTCCGCATTTCTTCCGGAGTCGCCTTGAACATCACGACGCCCAGGAGCGAGCATTCCTTGACGTAAAAGGGTCCGACCGGGAACGGCGGCCGGGCATCGCGGCCGGCCATGAGGACGATCCGCCCGCGGCCGCGGAGGTACGACACGATCTTGTCGAAGTCGGGCTCGCGGGTCGTTTCCCAGTAGACGTGGACGCCGCCTGGCGAAAACTTCTCAACCGCGGCGGCAATATCGTCGGTCTTGTAATTGACGGCAGCGTCGGCGCCGAGCTGCCGCGCCGCCGCACATTTCTCAGCCGAGCCGGCCGTGGCCAGCACCTTGGCTCCGGCCGCCTTGGCCATCTGCACGACCATCGAGCCGACGCCGCCGGTGCCGCCGTTGACGAAGATCGTTTCGCCCGCCTTGAGCTGCGCCGCGCGAAACAAGCCCAAATGGGCGGTGATGCCGACCAGCGCCGACGCCGCCACCACTTCGTCCGAGACTCCCTTGGGAGTGGGATAGAGCCAGGCCTCATCGATGGCGCAGTATTCGGCAAACGTCCCTTGCCGGCCCATGAACCCTTGATTCGTACACCAAACGCGATCGCCGGGCTTGAACCGTTTCGCGGCCGGACCGACCTGCTCGACCGTTCCGGCGAGATCCGCGCCGATGACATACGGCTTGGGCAAATCCCAATAATTGGCGCCATTGCGAATATAGGTGTCGATCGGATTGACGGCGACGGCCGCCATTTTCACAAGCACCTGCGAGCCGCTGATCGTCGGCATTGGCACGTCGCCGTACTGGATGACGTCGGGAGGACCAGGCTGGGTGAAGAAGGCGGCCTTCATGGTGAACTCGTGAGTCAGCGGGCTACTCAAACCATTCCGAATTCGGATCGATCTTGTGCAGTTGCTCAGCCATATACCGCTTGACGGCCGCCGTCGTCCGCAGCGTCATCGCTCTTCGCAGAATCTGCTGCGTCGACTCCCTGGTCAAGTGGGCGGCTAGCTCCTTAATGTTCGGGATGAACGCCGGGCTCATGCTGAAGCTCCGCAGGCCCATCGCGAAGAGCAGCATGAAGGCCCGCGGCTGGCCGGCCATCTCGCCGCACAGCGTCAGCGGCTTGCCGGCCCGCGCGCACGACTTGATGACGTGCGACAGGACCTTGAGCACCGGCGGCGCCAGCGGTTGGCAGAGGTGGCTGACCTTGGGATTATCGCGGTCGGCCGCCATCAGGTACTGCACCAGGTCGTTCGAGCCGATGGAGACGAAATCGACCTCCGGCAGCATGTCCTTGATCGAAATCGCCGCGGCGGGAACCTCCAGCATCATCCCCACCTGCACCACTGCAAACTCCTTTTTCTCCTGGCGGAGCTGCTGGGCCGCCTTATTCACCATGCTCTTGACCTTGCGCACTTCCTCCAGCGTGGTGATCATCGGGAACATCAGCCGCACGCGCTTGCCCCCCTGCTCCGCGTGAGCGGCCGCCCGCAGCACGGCGCGAAGTTGCGTGTTGAAGAACTCCGGGTGCTCGAACGACAAACGGATGCTGCGCCAGCCCATGAAAGGGTTGGCTTCCTGGTGCGTGTGCCCCAGGTACGGGACGGTCTTGTCCCCGCCGATGTCGAGCGTGCGGATCGTGATCGTGTTCCGAGGAGCTGCGTCGATCACTTCGCGGTAAGCCGCAAGCTGCTCTTCCTCGTCCGGCACGTCGGGATGCGTGAGATAGATGTATTCCGTGCGAAACAGGCCCACGCCGCTGGCTCCCATCGCCACCGCCCCCTTGGCATCGAGCACGCCATTGATGTTGGCCAACAGCTCCAGCTCGATGCCATCCGCAGTTTTCGCCGGCAGGTCGCGGTTGGCGGCAAGCTGGTCCTTCAGCAGGACAAACTCCCTTTCGAGCTTCAGGTACGCGCTCCGCTGCTCCGGATCGGGATTGACTAGCACGTGGCCGCCGCGGGCATCGACCACGACCACGTCGCCAGTCTTCACCTGCCGCAGAATTCCCCGCACGCCAGAAATGGCGGGAATGCCGCGGCTGCGGGCGATGATGGCCGCATGGCTGGTCTGACTGCCGGCCTGGGTGACGATGCCGCGGACCTCGAGGCCCCCCAACTGGACGACCTGGGAAGGGAGCAATTCGTCCGCCACGACGATGACCGGGCCGGAAAGGACGTGGGTCTCGGGCTTGAGGACCTCGGTCAGGTGGGCGGACAGGCGGACGACGACGTCGCGGACGTCGTTGATCTTTTCCTTGATGTACTCATCGTCGGTGCTGGCGAAGATGCGAGAGTACTGCTCCAGCAGCCGGTGCAGGGCGGTCTGGGACGTGAGCCGGTCCTTGACGATCCAGTTGCGCACCTCGTGAGTGAAATTGGGGTCGCGGAGGATGTCTTCCTGGACGGCGAATATCTTGGCCTCTTCGCGGCCGACCTGGGTCTCCACCTTGTGCATCAGGGCGCGCAGCTCGGCAGCCGCCTTGTCGCGGGCGGTCTCGTAATTGGCCAGCTCGGCCGTAACCTCATTATCTTCCAGGCGTTTGGTGTCGGGATTGACGAAGATCTCGTGGATGCAGTATGCCGTCCCTACGGCCACGCCAGGGGAAACAGGAATGCCCTTACGCATAGGACGCGGAATGTAACACGATTCGCGGGCGATGACAAACGACTCTCCGCCTGTCTCCGGGCTTAAAGGGCGTCGGGGGCGTTGGTTATGGCCGCCTTGGTGACGCGAAGCGAATGCCCGATCGCGGGCGTGCTCGTCAGAGGAGAGTCGCTCGCTAAGGGGGCGCAAGCGTCGCTCCTTACCGTTGTGAGCGCTGCTTTCGGCGGCTATACTAAGTCGCTTTCCAATTTCCGAGCGGCCCCTTTCGCCGCAGCGTCGATCGCCGCCCACCGGCAGGGGGCAAGCCATGCGTTTTAGCCAGCTCGACCAGATCACCGAACTGGTGCCCGGTGAGCGCATCACGGCCATCAAGCGGCTGTCAGCGCAGGAGCAATACCTGGAGGACCATTTTCCCCGCTTTCCGGTGATGCCGGGCGTGCTGATGCTCGAGGCGATGTCTCAGGCCGCGGTCTGGCTGATTCGCCAGAGCGAAGGTTTTGCACACGCGGCGGTGCTGCTCAAGGAAGCGCGGAACGTCAAATATTCCGGTTTCGTCACCCCCGGTCAGACGCTGGTCGTCACCGCCGAGTTGGTCAAACAGGAACCGCGGCTGGTGACTGTCAAGGCTCAGGCTGCCGTCGACGGGCAGGTGGCCGTCAACGCCCGCCTCGTGCTGGAGCTTTTCAACCTCGCCGACCGGCACCCCAGCCGCAGAGACACCGACCCGTATCTGCGACACGAAACACGCCAGCAACTGACTCGCCTCCTGTCGGCGGAATGCACCGCCACCTGTCCATAGCAGCACGTCCGCGGCCGATTCCAGCCGCAGCCAGTTTCATTCCAGCGGAGCTATCTTGCACATGCCAACGAAAGAAGAAGTCTTCCAGAAGGTTCAGACGGCGCTGGTGGATGCGCTTGGAGTGGACGAAGAAGAGGTTACGCCACAGGCCACGATGGTCGGCGATTTGGGAGCGGAGTCGATTGACTTTCTGGACATCGTGTTCAAGCTGGAAAAATCGTTTGGCATCGAAATCCCGCGCAAGGAACTCTCGCCTGAGGACATCCTGACCAATGCCGAATACGTTCAGGACGGCAAACTGACCGCCGCGGGACTGGCGGAGCTCAAGCGGCGGATGCCCTTCGTGGACTTCTCCAGCTATGAGGCCAATCCCCAGATCCGCGACTTCAGCAACCTGCTCACGGTCGGCGCGCTGTGCAAGTACATCGAACAGAAACTGGGAATTGCCTAAGGGGACAGTCTGGAGTCCAAAGTCCACGGTCCCCAGTCGCGGGACCGATTTGACGCTCGGCCAGATCGAAAGTTGACTCGACCGTTGACTCAGGACTCGGGACTGAGGACTTGTGTATCATGCGTTGGTTCTGGATCGACAAGTTCGTCGAATTCGAGCGCGGCCGCCGGGCGGTGGCGATCAAGAACGTGAGCATCGTCGAGGAACCGCTCGACGATTATCTGCCGGGCTTCCCGGTGATGCCCAACACGCTGATCATCGAGGGCATGGCCCAGACGGCCGGACTGTTGATCGGCGAAATGGGCGGCTTCGAGGATCGCGTGGTGCTGGCCAAAATCGGCCAGGCCGTCTTCCACCGCCATGCCCTGCCGGGCGACCAGCTCCGCTACACGGCCACCGTCCAGGACCTGCGCAAGGACGGCTCGATCGCCAAGGTGACCAGCCACATCGGCCAGGACCTGCAGGGGGAAGTGGAGCTGATGTTCGCATTTCTGCCGCTCGACGACCGATTTCCCAGCGGCCCATTGTTTGAGCCGGTCGATTTCCTGGCGATGGTGCGGGCCTTCGGCATGTACGACGTAGCCCGGACGGAAACCGGCGAGCCCGCGCGGCCGCCGGAGTCTTACCTCAAGTTCGAGCGGGAAGCGCAGGCGAACTACCCCAAGGGACCGCTCGCCCGGTAGTCGAATGCTGGAAACGAAGCAGGCCGCGCTCGCCGAGCAAGCCGCGGCCTTTAGCGATGTCTGGTTTCGTACGATCGACGTTTAGAACTGCCCGCCGCCGCCGCCCAGGCCGCCGCCGAAGCCTCCTTGGCCTTGCTGTTGCGTTGTGCTGTTGCCGGTCACGAAGTTGAAAGTCGAAACTTCGGTGACCAGCGAGAAAGTCGGGGCCGGCGCGACGCGAACGTACTTTCGGTCCGCCGAGATGACCGCGTTGGTGCTGAAGTTGGCGCCTTCCGGCAGCGTGATGATCACCGGCCGGTAACCAACCGCGCCGCCACGAAAAACGCCCAGGCCGGCACGCCGCATCAGCGCCAGCTCCCGCAGGTATGCCGCGGAAGCGGTTGAGGTATCCAGCGCGCTCATCTGCTGGGCCAGGATCGCCTGGTTGACCTGGTTCTGCACCTTGGCCACGCGGGCCACCTTCGCCTCCGGGAGCGGGTCCTGGCGGCGACCTTCGTCGAGCTTGAACACCACCTCGGCATTCTTGTCTCCGAGCGGGATCTGCTTGCGTTCGAATCCCTGTTTTTCGCTGCGGTAGTTCGTATACACATCCACGGTCACTTTGCCGCTGGTGGGACGTCCCCAAACGTTGCGAATCAGCACGCGGTATTCACCGGGGAAACCCTCGCCGCACACGTAGCTTTCCGAGAAACCTTGCGCGGACGATTTGCCATCGGCCGCCGACACATCGCCGAGCAACACGCCCCCGCCGGTGGAGCGGGGATTTCGCAGCGAGCAAACCGTGCCATTGGGCTCGGTGATCGCAATATCGACGTCGGCGTCGCCGGTCCAGGTGACCCGCACCCACACGTCGCGGGACAGCGCGCCGCGGACCGCCTTGTCAAGCGCTTCCGCCTCTGTTCTGCGCCCTTTGGAAAGCAGCGTTTCGTAGTGCGACTTGGCGATGCGATAGGCGTTATCCGCAACCGACTGTTCGTCTGGCCTCCAAGTCTGGCTGAGAATGCCGACGCAGGCCCACTGGATGGCGTCCACGTCGTTGAGCCGTTGACCCAGGCCGAGCGCCGCCACGAACGACTCCAGCCGGTCGGGGTTGCTCGTGCCGATCTGGCGATAAAGCGACAGGGCCCGCTCGTGCAGCCCGGCACGCGACAGATACTCGGCCACGTACAGCACCTGCTCTTCGCTGCCGGCCAGATCCACGGCCGAAAGCAAGGCGCGTTCCACGTCATCGGCGGACGCATTATCCGCTTGCATCGCCAGGCCGAGCGCTTCGTACATCCACGAATCGACAAAACCCTGGCGGAGCGAAGCCTGGAGCAGCTCCGTCACTTCACCGAATTTCTTCTCGTGCATCAGGTCGCGGACGGTCTGGCGGACCGACGCCGCCAGCACCTTCGACTCGCGGGAGTCTGCCTCGAGCTTGCTCAGCCGTTCCTTCTCGGCGGCAAAGAACTTGTCCCAGGAGCTGCCGCTAGGAAGCGAAATCTGCTTGCCCGTAATCGTCGCTGCCTTGGCAGGACGACGAACTTCACGATCCGCGGTGACCGGAGCTGCCGCGGCAGTCGGTTTCTTCGAACCGAGCGACAGTTCCTCCTCGATGGCAAAGAAGCCGCCGCCGCCGCCGCCGCCGAAACCGCCGCCGCCGCCGCCGAAGCCGCCGCCACCGCCCAGGCCGCCCAGGCCGCCGCCCAAACCACCCTGTCCGAAACCGCCCTGGCCGCCGCCGCCGCCATTGAGGCCGCCTTGGCCGCCCAGACCAAACGTATTCAGGTTGGCCATGATGGGCACTACCAGGTCGCCCACCGGGTAGACCTTCGTCACCAATTGCGTCTCGGCATCTTCGGGCGTCGTGATCTGCATCACCTCATCCCGAATCACGTAGGTCAGTTTCAGATCGCCGAGCATGATCCGCAGCGCCGACCGCAGGGAAATGCCGCGGAGGTTGCTGTTGACCGGCGTGTCCAGGCTGATGGCCGCATCTTCGAGCGTGGATTTGGCCAGCACGACGTTGATCTTGTAGTTTTCCGCCAGGAAGTCGGCCACGTCCTTCAGCGGCGTATCGACGAAGTCAAATTCGGCCGGCCGGTCGAGGGCCTCGAAAATCCGCTGCTCGGCGCTGCCAGGCTTGCCAGACAGGTCGAGGTTTTCGTATTTGGCCCGCTTCCGCGTGATCTCTTCCCACCGCTCCGGCGAGGGATAAACGATCGGCGGCTCATCCGGGAACGGCACCAGCGACTCTTCCACCGTGTGCAGCCCGGCCAAAAAGCGGCGATGCCGCAGGGCCAGGATCTGGTCCATTTCCGAATGGTAACGATGCATCTGACCGGTCGTGCTGACGACCGTGGCAAGGGCGGTATTGGGCGCCAGCTTGGCGACCTCCGGATTCACCTCATCGTCGGCGATGGCATAACGACCCTCGGACATCAGGGATTCAAACCGTGCCATGAGCTGCTGCAGCCGCTGCGTCCGCAGGTCCAGATCCTGAACGTACCGCTCTTTCTCCTTGGCGCGAGCCTCGTTCTCTCTCGCGCGGGCGATCCGCTCCTTCGCGAGTTGCCCGAATCGGCGTGTCTCGCGGATCGCGGTCTGGATCTGGACGAGCAGTTGATCGCGGACCTGGGCCCCCAGGCTGGGAACCTTCTCCACCATTTCCTGGAGGACCTTCAAGTCCTGCTCGGCCCGATCGGGATCGGAATTCAACTGGGCGCGGGCTTCGTTGAGCGAGTTCTCGACCTCGGCCCTCACCTTCCCTTCGACCACCTTCCGCTCCTCCTCGACGCCGCCGAGAAACGGCTTTTCGGCCAGGAATTCATCAAGCAGACTGGGACCAGCGCCGGGGGCCGGCTCTTCACGCGGCGTACCCAGTCGCAGGCCGCCGTCGGCAGCAGGCGGCGCCGGCTTCACTTCCTCTGGCTTGGCCGCCTCCGGCTTAGCCTCCTCGGTTTTGGGCTCATCGTCGGCGGCCGCCGCGTCTTCAAGCGCCGCCGCGACTTCATCGGCTTCCCCTTCACCAGCGCCCGCCTTGATCGCGGCCACATGCAGCGCTTTGGCGGTCGGGTTATTGGGATCGCGCGAAAGCGCCGCCTCGGCAGCCGCCTTGGCGCCTGCCGCGTTGCCGGTGGCCAGTGCCGCATGACCGAGCTTCACAAGCTGCTCGGCGCTGGTGTGGGAGGCCATGGCCGCGGCCCGCAGACCGGCGGACCCAACGGTGGGCAGTGACATCCCCTCATCGACACGGGCCACTTCCACGAGTTTTGGCAGAAACGCAAAGTCGGGATTGGAATCCATCGGCTTGGCGCTCCACTGCAACTTGACTTGTTCGCCATTGACCATCGCCTGGCAATCGATCGTTTGAACCTCGCTCCCTTCCAGCATGCCGATCAAGATCGTGTCGCGGTCGGTTCGCAGCGGCGGCATCGACTTGGGAAGCGCCTCGCGGATTCCCGCGGACAGCTCGGTATCGACTGGCCAGATGACGGCGCCATGGACGGCGCTGGCCAGCGCCTTGCCGCTGCTGGTGGCCGCATCGCCTGCATCCGAATCCATCTGCACCATGCCGCCCGTGTGGTTGGCCAAGGTCGCCAATAGCGCCAGGTTCTGCTCCTTGCCGATCGCAAAGCTGGAGACCGAGACGCGGCTGCCCACGAGGTCGCTCACCAGCTTGCGGAACGATTCTCCTTCGATCAGACGGGCTTTGCTCATGCCGTCGCCGATGTAGGCGACGTGCCGCGGAGACTTGTTGTCGTCGCCAAAACTCGAAAGCGCGCTCCGCAGAGCGGCTGTCATGTCGGTCGCTCCCAGCGGAGTTCGCTTGTGCAGCTTGGCAGTTGCCGCTTTCATCGCCTCGCTGGTGGGAGCGACAAAACCTTCGCTCATCGCCGCCGCCTTCACATCGACCGCCACCAGCTTGACGCGATCGTCGGCATTCAGCGACTTGAGCATCGCGTCCAGCGCGGCAAGCCCATCCTCGCGGAATGCGCCGCTCTGGCTGGCGGAAGTATCGAAGAGGATCACCACCTGGCTGGCCGCCGCAGGCGCGGGCTTGATGCTCGGGGTGAGGCTGAGGGCGAAATAGGTCTCGCCGGCCCCTTTCTCGAACGTCGCCAGATGGGCGTTCTCGGCGCCTGTCGCCTGGACTGTACCAGCAGCCAAAGCCGCCATGACCACCGCCACGTGAACCACTGCGAGCGGACTACATTTCAACATGACCAAAACTCCCAGCGCAGAAAAATAGGCCAGAGGGTCTCCCCGATACCCAGCAGCATCTCTGTGACAGCTAGCGAACGAGCCGGGCGATGAAAACCATCGCCAACGTCGATTCTATTCCGGGGGCAGGGCTATTGCTACCAAAAACGTGAAAA
>Ga0075418_10010525_pt1 | contig 10357 bp, 12 predicted proteins | sample SoiMetdeltSBSDD2_FD_81776 | JGI IMG/M metagenome (GOLD analysis project Ga0075418, IMG submission 81776) | Bulk soil microbial communities from a Populus tree surrounding site in Tennessee, USA - Soil MetaG P. deltoides SBSDD2 | ecosystem: Environmental > Terrestrial > Soil > Tree plantation...
ATGCAGATCTTCGATACCACGCTTCGCGATGGGGCGCAGCGCGAGGGGCTGACCTACTCGGTCGCCGACAAGCTGGCCGTGGCCAGGCTGCTCGACCAGTTCGGGGTGGGGTTCATCGAGGGGGGTTGGCCGGGTGCTGTCCCGAAAGACACCGAGTTCTTCCGAAGGGCGCGCACCGAGCTCGACCTCAAGAATGCTCTTCTGGTCGCCTTCGGCTCCACCCGCAAGGCCGGCGTCAGCGCCGAGGAGGACCCCCAGATCCAGGGCTTGCTCGACGCGGAGACGCCCGTGGTCTGCCTGGTCGCCAAGTCGGACATCCGTCACGTGAAGCGGGCACTGCGCACCACGGGCGAGGAGAACCTGGCGATGGTCCGCGACAGCGTGGCCCACTTCCTGAAGCACGGAAGACGGGTCTTCGTCGACTGCGAGCACTTCTTCGACGGCTTCCGCTTCGACCCCGACTATGCCCGCAGCGTCGTCCGGACGGCCCTCGACGCCGGCGCCGAGCGGGTCGTGCTCTGCGACACCAACGGCGGCATGCTGCCTTCGATGGTCACCAAGGCGATCAAGGAACTCGATATCGACCCGGCCCGGCTGGGCATGCACGCCCAGAACGACACCGCCTGCGCCGTGGCCAACACCATCGCCGCGGTCGAGGCGGGCGTGCGCCATGTGCAGGGCACCGCCAACGGCTACGGCGAGCGCCCGGGCAACGCCGACATCTTCGCGCTCGTGGCCAACCTCCAACTCAAGCTCGGCATGACCGTCCTACCGGATGGCTGCCTGGAACAGATGGCACATGTTTCGCACGCCATCGCCGAGATCGCGAACATCGCACCCGACACCCACCAGGCCTACGTCGGGTCGGCCGCCTTCGCCCACAAGGCCGGGCTGCACGCGAGCGCGATCAAAGTCGACCCGGCCCTCTATAACCACATAGAGCCCGCCCTGGTCGGCAACGGCATGACGATCCTTGTCACCGAGATGGCCGGCCGGGCCAGCATCGAGCTCAAGAGCCGAGAACTGGGTCTGGACCTGGCCGGTCACCCGGAGACGGTATCCAAAGTGGTCGATCGGGTGAAGCGGCTCGAGGCGGAGGGGTGGTCGTTCGAGGCCGCCGACGCCTCCTTCGAGCTGCTCGTGCGCGAGGCGATGGGGGAGCCGACCGCTCCGTTCACCCTCGAGTCGTACCGCGTGATCGTCGAACACCGCGAGGACGGGAGCGTGGTCAGCGAGGCCACGGTCAAGCTGCGCGTGCGCGGGGAGCGCGTGATCGCGACGGCCGAGGGCAACGGCCCGGTCAACGCCCTCGACCAGGCCCTGCGCCAGGCGCTCACCCGCCACTTCCCGGTCTTGAAGACCCTGCAACTCGCCGACTACAAGGTGCGCATCCTCGCCGGATCGCACGGCACCGACGCCATCACCCGCGTGCTCGTGGAGACGGTCGACGAGCAAGGTCGTGATTGGACAACCGTCGGGGTGCACGAGAACGTCGTCGAGGCCAGCTGGCACGCGCTGGTCGACGCCCTCAGCTACAGCCTGACCAGCCACCAGACAATGCCGCCGGCACCGGCCAGCGCCAGCACCGCGAGGTAGGCCAGCACGAGACGCGTGTCGCGCAGGAAGCACCTCGATCTGGTGAGCCCTGCGCGGCGCGCGCTCAGGTAACCGGCGAAGCCCACGCCCGCGAAGGCAAGCACGGCAACGGGTCCCAGCACCCACCCGAGCAACGCGATGGTGGCGAAGATGCAGAGCCGAAGCGGGTCATAGGGTTGCGGCTGCACGCGACAACCTTTGATTCGACAGCGCCGGCCACGCCTGCACCGCGCAGAACGGCGCGCATTGATCTGCCCCATCCGACGAGCGCGTCGCCACATGCACGCAGCACTGCGCCAGCCGCTCCTCGATCATCGTCGAGATGTCCATGAACGGCTTGACGGTGATCCGCTTGACCCGCTCGCCGAGCAGCTTGCGCAGCTTGCGCTGCCCGCCCGGCAGCACCAGTTGCACCAGCGTCGACACACCCAGGTCGCAGTTCTCGCAGATGTCGCGCCACAGCCGGCCCACGCTCGGGTGGGTCAGCGACGACTGCTCGGAGAGCAAGCCCAGCAACGACTCCTTGACCGCCGCCCGCCACGCCGCCGGAATCTCCACGTCGGCGATGCGGTTGGCCACCAGATCGGGCGAAAGCTCAAGGAACTCAAGCAGTTTGTCGTGCCCGATGAGCGCGGTCAGGGAGCGCCATTGATTGCTGTCATCTTTTATCTGGTACCCGACGGAGCAGCAATGCGGATGGGAACAGGGAAGCGCGGTCAGGTCCCGCCAGGTCACCGTCCCACCGGTCTGCGGCCCGAGGCGGGCCAGGACCCCGGTGTGCGTCAACCGATCCAGTCCATCGATCGGCCCCGATCGGCCCGACCCGAACTGGGGCTGGATGCTGACCCCACCCACATAAGGGGTGTCCAAGGCTCGCTTGATCACCGCGCCGATCTCGCCGTCGTTGACCCCGAGCGCCGCCGTCATCGTCAGCGTGGTGAAGATGCCGCGCTCCGACAGCCGGTCGATCGCCTGCTCCTTGAGCCGGCTCAGGTCCGCGCCGCGATGGTGCCGGCTGGTGGCGGCCGACGGCCCGTCGTACTGCAGGTAGATCTCCACCCGCCCGGGATCGATCATGTCCAGCAGTTCGTCGTCGCGCGCGAGGCGAATCCCGTTGGTATTGATCAGGATCCGGGTGACCGGTCGCTGCGCCAGCGCGGCCAGCAACTCCTTCAGCCGCGGATAAAGCGTCGGCTCCCCGCCCGAGAGCATCAGCACATCGATGCGCCCGTTCTCCCGCGACAGCCGGGTGTCCACACTGGACAGTAAATCGTCGAGCGGCACCACCCCGCTGATCGAGGGCGAGGAGTCGGCGAAGCACGTGGGGCAGCGCAGGTTGCAGTGGTCGGTGAGGTCGGCGAGCAGGATGCAGGTGTGCTGGGTCTGCATCTCCGGCAACCCTTTTAAGTACGCCGAAGGCACCGGGTCGAAGTTGCCCCGCACGTCCGGCACGTGCGTCTTGGTCGGCGCCGTCCACTGTTCCAGATAACGAAGGATCTCCGGGTCCTCGTCGTAGAGGGTGCGGACCATCCCGTGATCGGGGCAACCGCGTTCGAGCCAGATCCGGCCGTCGCGCTCGGCCAGCCACCCCGACAACCGCCGCACCTGCGCCAGCGGTACCTCGGGCGAGTGGCAGTGCGGGCAGAAAGCGTTGACATAGCGGTGAATCCGGTCGCCCCGCAGGCCCATGCCGATGCCGACACCCGTGCTCACGCCATTCCCCCCTCGCGTCGGGAATTGCCCGCGGTCATCCGAACAACCCGCCGCTGCCGCTGTTGCTCAGCGACACGCACACGCCGAACCCGATGACCGGGCTGATGATCAGACCGACCGCCCAGCCGATGAGGAGGCCGACGCCGATGCCGCCATCCTGTCCTTTGACGGTCAGAATGATCCCGACCACGAGGGCGGCGATCGCCAGCAGGATCTGCCCGGCCGTAGCCACCAACAGGAAGTTGAGCACCTGCTCGCCCGAGATGAGGATCGCCACGAGCCATCCGATGAGGATCGTGAGCAGATGGCCGCCGAGGGCTATGCCGATGCCGGTCCAGACCCGGCCGGGTCGGATCGGGCGCCTTCCGCTACCCCCCGGGTCCGGCGGCGGGGGCGGGGGCGGGGTCCAGTCCGGGCTTACCGTCATCTCGTGCCTCCCGAATCTCGCGTGCCTTCCTGCGTATTCGCAGACCGTAGCGCCCGAGGGCAAGCGGGGCCAGCACCAAAAGGAACAGTTGCGGCCTGGTCAACTCGGCGAAAGTGACCTCGTTACCCCGGACGAACTCCACCAGGAAGCGGAAAATCGCGTAGCTGACGAGGTACACAGTGAAAAGGTCGGCCTTGCCCCGCAGCCGCAGCAGGACCACAAAGGCCAGCAACTGAAAAGCTATTTCATAAGCAAAAGAAGGATGCCTTGGTACCCCGTCCCACGCCGTGATGCCCCAAGCGCCCCCGGTCGGCGTGCCGGGCAGCTCGGTGAGCAGGCAGCCGACCCGGCCGATCGCCATGCCGAGGGCGACCGCCGGCGCGAACATGTCTCCGGTTCGCTCCTTGTAACCGCAGAGCCGTTTGGCCAGCAGTGCCCCGAAGTAGGCTCCCACCAATCCGGACAGGATGCTGCGGTTGCCATAGAGCCACTGCTCGGCCAGGCTCGCGTTGGCCCGCAGGTCCACGTGCTGCGCCCAGGTGCCCAGCCGCCCAAGGATCGCGCCCCCGCACAGGGCTCCGGCCAGGACGATCCAGATGCGATCGTCAGGCTTCCAGTACCGCTTCTGCAGCGTGAAGACGCCGGCCGCGGCCAGGATCCCCAGCCCGGTAAGCAAGTCGTGTACCAGCGAAGATCCCGGCATCATGGAGGGGATGGTATCCCGTGGTCAACCTGTGAGGCCGCATGCGTAAAGCATTTACATGGAAGCGCGTTGATGCGAAGGTTTGCGCCATGAGAATCGCCGCTCGCGTTACGCTGATCCTCGTGACCATCGCGCCGGTCAGCTTCTGCGGAGGGGCCGGCCCGGCCGAGGCCTACTCCAACGCCTTCTTCCACACCCAGAGCAGTGGCAGCCGCGGCGCGGACACGCTGGCCATCCAGTACCTGTTGCAGCACCACGGCTTCTCCACCACCAAGAACGCGGTGTTCGACTCGACCACGACCACGGCCGCGCGCGCCTTCCAGTCGGCCAAGGGCCTCGGGGTCGACGGCATCGTCGGCCCGCAGACCTGGGGTGCGCTCGTGGTGCAGATCGCCCAGGGCTCCGGCGCCTCCAACCAGGTGCGGGCGCTGCAGGTCGAGCTCAACGCCAAGCGCAGCGCCGGTCTGACGGTCGACGGGGTGTTCAGCGCCGCCGTCACAACCGCGGTGCGCAACTTCCAGAGCCACGCCGGTATCGGCGTCGACGGCATCGTCGGGCCGATCACGTGGCGAAACCTGGTGTGGCACTACGACTATCCGTCGCTGGTGAACTTCTGCGACAAGGACCCCGACGGCAACGGGCTGGCCAACTGGGCGACCGCCGGCGCGATCGGCCAGATCGAGAAGGGCGTCGCCGATTTCGCGGCGCTCGGCCAGGGCAAGGTTCCCTTGGGCGACGCCGGTTTCGAGCATGGCGGGGACATCCCAGGGCACGCCAGCCACGACGTCGGCCTGGACATCGACGTCTGGCCGATCCGGACGGACAGCGCGCAGTGCAGCGCTGGCCGGATCACGTGGGAGTCGGCCACCTACGATCGCGCCGCGACACGCCAGCTCGTTCAGATGATTCGCGCGGCAGCCCCCGGCCACGTGAAGATCATCTGGTTCAACGATCCGGTGCTGATCAGCGAGGGTTTGACCGCCCAGCTGTCCAACCACGACAATCACCTGCACGTGCGGTACTGCGAAAAAGTCCACCCGAGCAGTCTTTACGTCTGCTGAGTTAGTTGCTTAGGATAAACGAGCTACCCACGTCGCTCTCGCCCCAATCGTCTGAGAAAGGGGCAGAAGCAAGTGATCGCCAAAGAAGTGAAACGACGGACGGACAAGGTGTATCGGGAGATGAGTGAGGTGATCGTGAACGAAGGTCCGGTCTCGGCTGTGGCCATGGGCGTTCAAGACGTCAATGTGACCCTCGCCCACCACGCCGCCTGGACGGAAGAGCGTTTCGAAGGGGTCGAGGAAAGGTTGGGAGGCCTGGAGCTCGGCCAGCAGGCAATCCGCGAGGACATCGCCGGACTGACGGTGAAAGTGGACGGCCTGGACACAAAGGTGACCAGCCTGGACACAAAGGTGACAGGCATAGCCAGTCGCGTCGGCAGCCTCGAGATCGTGCAGATCGGAATGCTCGCGGACATGCGTGAGTGGAAGGATCAGATTCGGGGCGACATCAACAAGTTGGCCGTCCGCATGGACAAGGTGATCTCTTTCGCGATCAAGGATGAGCTCAAGCTCGCCGAGATTCTGAAGGAGGACAACGAGTCCTAACTGGGAAGCGACCGACGCCGGTTACGAAACAGTTGCCGCATCGACTGTTAATGTCCCGGCGTCGGTGTCCATCACCGCCCGGGTGCCCAGCGGCACCGCCACGTGCTGCTCGCCGTGACCCACCGGCAGGCCGCCCAGGATCGGCACCCCAAGCGGCCCAAGGCGTTCCGCGAGCACCCCGGCGACCTCACCGCACTCGGTGAACTGTCCTATCGCGACACCCGCCACCCTCTCCAGCACCCCGCTGCGCAGCAAGTGGGTCAGCATGCGGTCCACCCGGTAAGGCTCCTCGCTCACGTCCTCCAGCAGCAGGATCGCCCCCTCGAGGTCGGTCCAGTCGGGCGTGCCGATGGTCGCCACCACCAGCGACAGGTTGCCGCCGACGAGCGGGCCCTCGGCCCGGCCGGGGGAGCGCAGGCTGAAGGTCAGCTCGGCCCGGTCGGCCCGCAGCGTCACCGGGTCGGTGGTCATGATCGCGTGGTGGGCGCCCAGCGCTGTGATCGAGCCGGCGCCCTTGTCGAGCTGGGCCGCGACCGGCCCGTGGATGGTGGCGAGCCCGATTCGCCGCCACAGCGCCAGGTGCAGTGCGGTGATGTCGGAGAAGCCGATGACCAGTTTGGGATCGTGGGCGATCGCGGTCAGATCGAGCCGGTCGACGATGCGTTGCATGCCGTAGCCGCCCCTTGTGCACCAGATCGCCCGAATTTGAGGGTCGATCATGGCCGCGTTCAGATCGGTCGCGCGCTGGTCGTCGGTACCCCCGAGGAATCCAAATCTTTTGAAAACACTCGGATATATCTGCGGTTTCAGGCCCCAGGAGGTCAGCACCAGAACGGCTTGGTCGACGCGCTCGGCCTGCACCGGGCCGGACGGCGAGACGAGGGCGACGCCGTCACCCGGACGGAGGACGCGGGCACGCTTGGGTTCTGGCATTGCTGCACGGTACCTCCATGAAATCTTCACCGACATGGCGCCTGGCGGGGCTAACCTGGGTTCCCATGCGGCGATGGTTGACGGGGGCCCTGCCATGGCTCTTGGTGTCTCCTTGGGCGGTGTGGACCATTGTCCGGCTGGGTGGCTGGGACAAGGGATACCCGGCCACCCAGCTGATTGCGTTCACGCCCTATGTCGCGGCCTCCTCGGTGATCCCGCTCGCCGCCGTCCTGTTGATGCGGCGGTGGCGGGCGGCGCTGCTGGCCGGGATGACCGCCGTGACGCTGGCCGGGTGCGTGCTGCCGCGCTGGATCCCCGACGGCGATCCGCGGGCGGGCGCGCACGGCCCCACCCTCAAAGTGATGTCCGCCAATCTGCTGGCCGGCGCGGCCTCCGCGGGCGAGCTGGCCCGGCTGGTGCGGGAGAACGCCGTCGACATCCTTGCGGTGCAAGAGCTGACGCCCGAGTTCGTCGACAAGGCCAAGGCGGTGGGGCTGGAAGAGCTTATGCCACACCAGGTTCTGTACCCCAGGCCGAGCGTCGGCGGCTCCGGCCTCTACTCCCGCCTGCCGTTGCGCAATGGCGAGTTCCGCTTGAACCCGAAGCGGTTCGGCCAGGCGCGGGCCGAGGTCGTCCAATATGGACTCTGGGTGGAGTCGGCGCATCCGGTCGCGCCGGTCGAGCGGGCCAGCATCGACGGCTGGGTCGGCAGCTTCGCCAACCAGCTCCCGGCCACACCCGGTGGGCCGTTGCAGATCCTGGCCGGCGATTTCAACGCCACCCTTGATCACTCAGTTTTAAGATCTTTGATTTCCACCGGGTACCGGGACGCGGCCGATGTGGTGGGAAAGGGCTTCATCGGCACCTGGGGTCCATACGATGGCGACCGGATCCCCGCCGTCACGCTTGATCGCGTGTTGGCGGACAAGCGCATCGGCGTCGCCGACTTCACGGTCTTCGATCTCCAGGGCAGCGACCACCGGCCGGTGATGGCCACCCTGATCCTGCCTTAGCGGTCCAATGTGCCGTGATAGAAGATGTCGCCGAGGCCGATGGTGAAGGCCAGCACGCCACAGAGCGAGTGTTCGATCGCGCCCGATCACCCAGGGCGCCCCGAGGTCGACCAGGTCCCACGTGTCGATCGCGTCCATCCTTCCCAGATAGCAGTCGTACAGCTCCTGGCGATGGCTGTCCGCTGTGGACTTGCGGCGGGCCTGCTTGTCCATGATGGACAGTGCGCCGACCCGCGTGTCGTAGTCGGCGCTGTCCAGCAACTTGTCGATCTCTTTGATCGGCAGCTCGATGAACTCCTTGGCCAGCGCGAAGATCTGGCCGGCGCTCATGCCTTTCCGCAGGCGTGCCTTGAAGGTCGCTGCGGTCACGGCCGGCTGGTGATCTGCTGCACGGCCCAGCCGTTGCCGTCCGGGTCTTCGAAGAAGACGAATCCGTTGTTGTTCAGGTCGTCCTCGCCGGTGGCGGGCCGGAAGCCGCCAGGACCGGCATACCGCACCTCGCTGATCTCGACCCCGCGCGAGGCCAGCTCCTTGTGGGCCCGGCGCACGTCGTTGACGACCAGTTGCACGCCGTGCAGCGAGCCCGGCGCCATCGGCGTCATGCCCTTGCTGAGCACGACCGAGCAGCCCGACCCGGGCGGGGTCAGTTGCACGATCCGCATCTCGTCGCTGATCTTTGTGTCGTGGTCGACGTGGAAGCCGAGCTTGGTCTCGTAGAACTCCTTCGAGCGGTCGACGTCGGAGACGGGCACGACGACGACCTCAAGCGTCCAGTTCATCTCTGTTCCCCCAACAGTTTCTCGAGCCGGTGGTGGCTCTCGTTGACGCCGCGCTCCATCGGCGAGGCGAGCACCATGTCTCTTGTTGTTTTGTCCGGAAATGTCAGTGTACTGATCATCGTGGTGGAACCCAGGAGGTCGGCCTCTACCTGTGCCGTGCCGGGGAACCACTGGTCGTCGTAGGTCTCGGTGTAGGCCAGGCGCGAGCCCGACAACTCGGTGTAGACGCCGCCGTGGCCCATGCGCAGGCCGCCCGGCCCGACCGAGACGAAGCGCCAGCGCCCGCCCACGCGCAGGTCGATCTCGCACTCGACGAGCTCCCAGCCATCGGCCCCGAACCAGCGCTTGAGTAGGTCCGGCGTGGTGAGGGCCCGGAAGACGAGGTCGCGCGGCGCGTCGAACTCGCGGGTCATGACGATCTGCGTGTCGGTCGGTGTGGTGACCATTGTGGTCCTCACTGCTGCAACTCCTCCAACAGGGCGTCGAGGTTCTTGTATTGGCGCTCCCAGAAATCGCGGTAGCGCTCGAGCCAATCGGTGGCCGCCTTCAGCGGGGCCGCCTCCAGCCGGACCGGCCTTCGCTGGGCGTCGCGCCCGCGGGTGACCAGCCCGGCGCGCTCAAGCACCTTCAGGTGCTTGGAGATGGCGGGCTGGCTCATCTCGAACGGGGCGGCCAGCTCGGTCACGGTCGCGTCGCCCGCCGCCAGCCGCGCCAGGATCGCCCGGCGCGTCGGGTCGGCCAGCGCCGCGAACATGCGATCGAGCGCTTCGCTCTCATAACCATCTGGTTTCATAACCAATAGGTTTTGTACCTCGCGGATCAAGTAGTGTCAAGTCATGGAGAGCGGCACGGCCCTGGTGATTGAGAACGACCCGACGGCCGACATCCGGCGGCTGGGGGAGTGGCTGACCGCGGCCGGGCTCCAGCTCTCGGTGGTGCGGCCGCACGCGGGCGAGCCGCTGCCTTCGTCGTTGGAGGGGTTCGCGGCGCTCGTCGTCATGGGCGGGGAGCAGAGCGCCTACGACGCCGAGGTGGAGTGGTTCCCGCGGCTGGAGTCGTTGCTGCGCAAGGCGGTCCGCTATCGCGTGCCGACCCTGGGGGTGTGCCTCGGTGGGCAGCTGCTGGCGCAGGCGCTCGGCGGCCAGGTTTCAGCTTCCGAGCACGGGCTGGAGATCGGCGCGAAGTTGGTGGCCAAGCGCGACATCGCCGCCCAGGACCCGCTGTTCGGCCCGATCCCGTTCGCCCCGGACGTGATCCAGTACCACAGCGACGAGATCACCATCCTGCCCGCCGGCGCCGTGCTGCTGGCCGCCTCGACGCACTACCCGCATCAGGCCTTCAGGGTGGGCGATCGGGCCTGGGGCCTCCAGTTCCACATCGAGACCGACACCGAGATGTTCGCCTCGTGGGTCGATGGTCTGGACGAGGCCGACGAGCTTGTCGAGGCGGTGCAGGAGCGGCAGGAGGACGTGCGCGAGGTGTGGCAGCCGTTCGCGTCGCGCTTCGCCGACCTCGCCCTGGGAAGGACGCTGGAGGGAACCAGGCCCAGCCTGCCGCTTATTGCGCGATAGTGGACATATGACCAA
>Ga0075418_10010530_pt1 | contig 10355 bp, 9 predicted proteins | sample SoiMetdeltSBSDD2_FD_81776 | JGI IMG/M metagenome (GOLD analysis project Ga0075418, IMG submission 81776) | Bulk soil microbial communities from a Populus tree surrounding site in Tennessee, USA - Soil MetaG P. deltoides SBSDD2 | ecosystem: Environmental > Terrestrial > Soil > Tree plantation...
GATGGAGCGGGCGGAGTGGGAGCCAGTCGGACTGCGCGAGTTCGGGCTCGACCCGCCCGGCTACACCGCGACCCTCTATCGTCGCGATACGCTGGTGGTCGGCGCGGAGTTCGGCACGGCCAACCCACAGAAGGTCTTGCAGTACATGAAGTTGCGGGGCCGCGACGAGGTCTATCTGATCTCGCGCTTCGTTGGACAGGAATGGGAACAGACTCTTCGTGAGGCCTCGGGCCAGTGAGCCGGGTGTGCCGGCAACTCGGGCTCGGCATCATCCTGGCGGCCGCGGCGACGTCCGCGTGGGCCCACACCGGTGGGAGCACCGGCTATGCCTCCATCACGGTGAGCCACAGCACGGTGCGTTACAGCCTGACTCTGCCGACCGCGACGTTGCCGCCCGAGCTCGCTGAAGCCTATCGGCTGTCCACGACTGGAAGCCGGGCGAGCCGCGACAAGCTGCTCGGAATCGTCCGGGCCCAGATCATCCTGCACGCCAACGGCGTTCGCTGCGAGGCCGGCCCCGGCGAGGTGTTGCGCTCGACTCCCGACGCCCCGAGCTTCACAATGCTCGTTGACTTCGCCTGCGTGAGCCCGATGCGCGACCTCGTGGTGCAGGACAACATCTTCGACGTGCTCGGCATCGATCACCACACTCTGGCCAAGATCGAGACGCCGAGCGGCGCTCAGCAGTTCGCGTTTGCGCCCGACACACGCCAGGCGCGCTTCGCGATCGAAGGCGGCCCGAGCATCGCACGCTCGACCGGCAGCTTCGTGCTGCTCGGGATCGAGCACATCCTGACCGGCTACGACCATCTGCTGTTCCTGCTGGCGCTCTTGCTCCGGGGCGGCAGCTGGCTCACGCTGGCCAAGATCGTCACCGCCTTCACGCTCGCGCACAGCGTGACGCTGGCGCTGGCCGCGCTCGACATCGTGGTGCTCCCCGACCGGCTGGTGGAGGCGGTCATCGCGCTGTCGATCGCCTTCGTCGCCGCCGAGAACATCTTCCTGAAGCCGGTGGTGTCGCGGCGGTGGCTCGTCAGCTTCTGCTTTGGCCTCGTGCACGGCTTCGGCTTCTCGTCCGCGCTGCGCGAGCTGAACTTGCCCACGCACGGCCTGGTCCTCGCCCTGTTCGGCTTCAACGTCGGCGTTGAGCTGGGGCAGGGGCTGGTCGTGGCCTTGGCGCTGCCGCTGATGGCGCTCATCCGCCGGGTGGGCTGGGGGCAGCGCATGGTCTGGAGCTCGTCGGTCGCCATCCTGGTGGTCGGCGTCGTGCTGTTCGTCGAGCGCGCCTTCTTCTGAGTCCCTGGGCTCTGAACAAGGGCTCCGGGAGGCTGAATCCTGGGCGGTCGGGCGGGCATCCCACCCGTATGGGTGCTCCCCGACCAGCTCACTGGCCGTCGACGACGGCGCTACAATTGGTGAATGATGCCAGACCCCACTAGCGGATTGATCCCGGGCTCCGGCCCCGCGCTGGCTCGGGATATCGGCGACTTCCCGTTCCGGGCCGAGTTCAGCCTGGCGCCCATGATCGACTTCTGGGTCCGGGCCGGCAGCGATGCCTCCCCCGCCTGCTCGTCCATGGCCCGAGCGGTCGGCGAGCAGCTGGCCCAGGCGCCCGGCCTCGAGCGGGCCATCACCGATCCCGCCATCCTCGAGCGCTACGAGGACGCCGTCGACATGCTCATGAGCGCGGAGATCCCGCCGGCGGCATGGGAGCACGCGTACGCCGCGGCGATGATCCCGTTTCAGCTGCGCGGCTTCTACGCGACCCCGCGGATGCGGCAGGACATGCTGGACGAGGGCGGCCGGCTCAAGGGGCGACTGAACATCGACGACCGGCTGGTGAGCCAGCTGCGGCGAGGCTACGCCTACGTGCTGATCCTGCGCCGCGTGTACGGCGTGGACGTCCAGCTCGACTACACGCCGACCCTCACCGTGCCGGACCGCGACACGGGGCTCGATCGCCACTACCGCATGCTCTTCGACTCGCAGTTCGTGGACGTCGAGGTGGTCGGCGAGCGCCCGCCGCTACCCGATGACGTCCGCCAGCGCCTGCAGGCCATGCTGCTGGAGCCGGGCGCGATGGAACGCATCCTGCCGCCCGACCATTTCGTGCTTCGCGGCGTGACGTTCCTCAAGGCGATCGACGTCACGGATCAGGAAGTGCTCTCGGCGCTCAAGCGCGACCTCATCGATCGCGAGTCGATCGTGTCGCCCACGCGCTTCGCCGAGCTGCAGACGCGGCTGCGCACGCTGCTGCGCCGGCCCGAGCTGCGCCTGGGCCTGGCCGCGCTGGCGGGAGAGCGGGTGCTTCTCCTCAACTACGGGGCCAAGATCGAGCACGCCTGCATCTTCGCGGACTCGGTCCACCACCGGAAGGAGGAGTTCGTCGGCACCGTCTACCAGCGCGCGGTGAACTCCGGTAAGCCGCTGATCGTCGACGACCTCGGCCGCCTGCCCACCCGGACCGTCATCGAGGACCAGATGGTGGCGGCCGGGCTCCGGGGGTTCCTGGTCGCCCCGCTGCACTACCAGGACCGGATCATCGGGACGCTCGAGCTCGGCTCGCCCCGCCCGGACGATCTGGACGCCTCGCATCTGCCCAAGCTCGCCGAGGTGCTGCCGCTCTTCTCGATGGCCGTGCAACGCAGCATGGACGAGTTCAACGCGCGCATCCAGACGCAGATCAAGGAGCGCTTCACCGCGATTCATCCGGTCGTCGAGTGGCGATTCCGCAAGGCGGTGCTCGACGGGCTGGAGCGCGCGGGTGATCCGGCGGCGGCCGAGCTGGAGCCGATCGTCTTCAACGAGGTCTATCCGCTCTATGCGCTCTCGGACATCCGTGGCTCGTCGACGCAGCGGGCCCGGGCTATCCAGGCCGATTTGCTGAGCCAGCTGCGCTTGGCCCGCGAGGTGGCGGCGAGCGCCTACGAGGCGCGCCGGCTGCCCGCGCTCGATCAGCTCTGCTACCGGATCGATCAGCACGTCGAACAGATCCGCGACCACCTGGCCGCCGGGGACGAGGTCGGCGTGGTGACGTTCCTGCGCGCGGAGGTCGAGACCCTGCTGGACCGGCTGGCGACCTTCGGCGACGCCGTGGCGATCCGGGTGACGGCGTATCGCGAGGCGCTCGACCCCAAGCTCGGCGCCGTGTACCGGCAGCGCAAGATCTTCGAGGACAGCGTCACGCGGATGAACGAGACGATCTCCTCCTATCTCGAGCTGGAGGAGCAGGCGGCGCAGTCGATCTTCCCGCACTACTTCGAGAAGCAGAAGACCGACGGCGTCGATCATCAGGTGTACGTCGGCGGCTCGCTGGTCGAGGACGGCGGATTCGATCCGCTCTACCTCAAGAGCCTGCGCCTCTGGCAGCTCATGGTGATGTGCGGCGCCGCGGCCCGGGCCGACCGCCTCTCCAGCGAGCTTCCGCTCCCGCTGCAGGCCACGCACCTGGTGCTGGTGCAGCACGCGCCGCTGTCGATCCGGTTCCGCTTCGACGAGAAGCGCTTCGATGTGGACGGCGCGTACGATATCCGCTACGAGATCGTGAAGAAGCGGATCGACAAGGCGGTGATCCGGAGCACGCAGGAGCGGGTGACCCAGCCGGGGAAGATCGCCATCGTGTACGGCCAGACATCGGAGGCCCAGGAGTACCGTGGCTACCTCGAATACCTGCGGCACCTGGGCTACATCGCCGACGAGGTTGAAGAGCTGGAGCTGGACGACCTGCCCGGCGTCCATGGGCTGCGCGCGCTGCGGGTGACGGTGGCGCTCAAGGAGGTGGCCGACTCCCGGGCGCCCGCCGCCGAGACCGTTCGCGCCGCCCGCTGACGGGCGGCGCTCGCTCAGTCGTTCACTTCGGCCAGCACCTCGCTCAAGACCGGCGCCAGCTCGGTCACGACCGCCTCGAGCGAGAACACGTCGTCGATCGCTCCCGCGAGCTCCGGTTTCGCCGCCAATGCGACATCTCTCAGTTGCCGGCCCTCCCTGACGGCGACCGTCGACCAGTCGTCGACGAGCGCCAGCGCGCTGGTGCGATCCAGATCGCGCGCAACCACGCGGGCCAGCCGCTCGGAGAACACGAGGCCCTGCAGCGCCTCGAGATTCGCCTTCATCCGGTCGCCGTTGACCACCAGCCCGGCGGCGATGCGCTCGAGCGCGTCGAGCGCGCCACCGGCGGCGTCCACCAGCTCTGGAATCGTCACCAGCTCGGCCTGCCAGCCCCCCAGCGCGCGCTCGTGCTCGCCGACGGCCCCCGACAGCAGCGTCGCCATCAGCCCGGGCACGCGTTCGGCCGCCGTCAGCGCCTGAAGACACGCCACGGGATTGCGCTTGTGGGGCATGGCGCTCGAGCCGCCCACGCCCTTGGTGGGCGCCGACTCCAGCATCTCGCCGACCTCGGCCTGCGAGAGCAGCGCGACGTCGCGCGCGATCTTGCCGATCGTGGCTGTGACGATGGCCAGCTCGGCCATCAGGCGCAGCAGCTCGTCGCGGTGGTCGTGCCACGCGCGGGCGTCACCCAGCTCCAGACGCTCGGCCACGCCCCGGCGCACCGCGGCGCGCTGACTGCCGAGCGCGTCCAGCGTTCCGACGGCGCCACCGAGCTGCACGCACAGCGCCCGGGGCCGCGCGTCGGCCAGGCGGCGCCGGCAGCGGTGCAGCGCCGCCGCCCAGCGCGCGATCTTGAGACCGGCGGTGATCGGCGTGGCCGGCTGCATCAGCGTCCGGCCCAGCATCACGGAGCCGGCGTGGCGTCGCGCGTGGCCGGCCAGCTGGCTCACGGCGGTGGCGAGGACACGCTCGGCGTCGGCCAGGCAGGGCTTCAGGCACAGGACGAGCGCGGTGTCGAGCACGTCCTGGCTCGTCGAACCGTGGTGCACGAAAGCGGCCGCTCGGGTGTCGGCGCGCGCCACGTGCGCGGTCAGCGCCTTGACGAGCGGAACCGCCAGCGAGCCGGACGTCTTGGCGTCACGGGCCAGCGTCTCGGGTGAAACCTTCAGATCCGAGCACGCGGTAGCGATGATCCGGGCGGAACCCTGAGGGATGACGCCGGCGTCGGCTTCGGCGCCGGCCAGCGCGCGCTCGAACTCGAGCATGGCGCGCACGAACGCCTCGGCGGACAGCGCCTGGGCGAACGACTCACGCGCGAAGCTGCGGGCGACGATGTTCACGACCAGCCGAGGCGCGCGCTAGGCGTCGATGAACACCGTCTCGCCGCCGCCCTGCAGCTGGACGTTCCAGCGATAGATCTTCGGATTGTTCGGGTCCCGCGTCGCCACCAGCGTGCTGAGGCGATCGGAATTGCCCAGGGCGCGAGCCAGGGGATCGTCCTTGATGGCGTCGAGCGAGGCCAGGAACACGCGAGTCTGCACACCCTTCAGCAGCCCGCGGGCGAAGATCGTCACGCTGATCTGCGGCGCGTAGGTCTCGCCGCCGGGACCCTTGAAGGAGCCGGGCATGACCGTCTCGATCGTGTAGCTGCCGTCGGCGCCCGTCGAGACGCGCCCGTACCCGTACGGTCGGGCGCCCTCGCCGCCGATGGGGAGCTTGCCGGCCGCGTTCACCTGCCAGGTCTCGAAAAGCGCATCGATCACCGGCCCGCCGTTGCCATCGACCACGCGACCGGTCAGGGTGATCCGCTCTCCCTGGTCGGCGAAGAGGATCTTGCCCCCATCACTCCAGAGCAGCTGACGATCGAAGAACGGGCCGACGGTCTGCGAGGGGGTGGGTTGGGCCATCTCACACCCCCATTGGCGTGGCGCGCGCGCCGCGCAGCACGATGTCGAAGCGATAGCCGAGCGCGACGCCTTCGATGCCGTGCTGGAGATCGAGCTCGGCCACCAGCAGCGTGCGTCCGGCCTCGGGCACGCTGTTGAAGATCGGATCGATGGCGCACAGGGGATCGCCGGGGAAGAACATCTGCGTGATGAGGCGCTGGGCGTAGGCGTTGCCGAAGAGCGACAGGTGGATGTGGGCCGGCCTCCAGGCGAAGGCGTGGTTCTGCCACGGGTACGCGCCGGGCTTGACCGTAACGAAGCGATAGCGACCCTCGTCATCCGTGAGCACCTGGCCCTTGCCGAGGAAGTTGGGATCGTGCGGGGCGTCGTGGTCATCCACTGGATGCGGATACTTGCCCGAGGCGTTCGCCTGCCACAGCTCCACGAGCGAGCGGCGGACCGGCCGGCCGCCGTCGTCCAGCACGCGGCCGACCAGCACCATCTTCTCGCCCAGCGGCGCGCTCTTGCCCCACGTGGTCAGATCGGCCTCGCTGTCCTTCACGAACTGCCTGGGGAACGACGGCGACGCGGCCTCGAGGGGACTCGGCGGCACCCGCACCAAAGGCTGGGCCGGCGCGCGCAGCCGCGTGCTCTTGTAGTCGGGGTACAGGTACGGCGGGTGCGTGTCCGCGGCGCGGGTCTCGACCATCGGCATCTCCCTCCCAGAGACTCGAACTGCCTCGGCCGTAGAGTCTACTGGACGGTCACCCCTGGCGCATCGCCCGGCCGGCCGATCCCTCCGCGTCGGTGGCCACCCCCACGAACTCGTTCAGCACGTCGGCGTGACGCAGGTCCGCGGGCCGCAGCTCGCGCAGGATCGCTCCCTTCTGGATCAGCAACACCCGCTGGGCCAGCTCGGCGATGAACTCGAGATTCTGCTCGACGAGAAGAATCGTCAGCCCCTGACTCTGGTGCAGGTGCCGGAGCACGACGACCAGCTCCTCGATGATCGAGGGCTGGATGCCCTCCGTCGGCTCGTCGAAGAGAATCATCTTCGGCTGACCGGCGAGACATCGTGCGATGGCCAGCAGCTGCTGCTCACCGCCGCTGAGCGCCCCACCGCGACGACCGAGCAGCGGCGTGAGACGGGGGAAGGTGGCCAGGATCGCATCGATGCGCTCCTCGGCACCGCGACCGGCGAAGCCCATCCGGAGATTGTCGCGGACGCTCAGACCGGGGAAGATCTCACGGCCCTGGGGCACGTAGCCCAGGCCGCGCCGGGCGCGCGCATACGGGGGCTCGCGGGTGACGTCGACCTCGTCGAATGTGATGTGGCCGCGCTGGGCAGGCACGAACCCCATCAGCGTCCGGAGCAGCGTCGTCTTGCCCATCCCGTTGTGACCGAGGACGCCGACGAACTCACCGGCCGCCACCTGCAGCTGGATGCCGTTGAGAATGGGGATGCGCCCGTAGCGGGCGTCGAGATCGGTCGCGCGCAGGAGCATCGCTCAGGCCCCGCCGTGCTTGCCGAGGTAGATGTCGCGCACGGCACTGTTCTTGAGGATCTGGTCCATCGTGTCCTCCACCAGCACCGCGCCCTGGTGCATGACCGTCACCGTGCGAGCGATCATCCGCACGAACTGCATGTCGTGCTCCACCACGATGAGGGCATGGGTGCGGTTGATCTCGCGGACCAGCTCGGCCGTGCGGGCCACCTCGTCGTGGGTCATGCCGGCGGCCGGCTCGTCCAGCAGGATCAGCTCGGGATCCCCGGCGAGCACGGTGCCCAGCTCCACCCACTGGCGCAGGCCGTGCGAGAGCCGGCCCACCACCCCGCCGGCGAGCGCCCCGAGCCCCAGGCGCTCGAGAATGTCCTCGGTGATCACCTGTGCGCGCGCGCGGGGATTCGTGCGGCGGGCGGAGAGCCAGAAATGCTCGCGCACGGTGAGCGCGTCGAAGAGGTTCGGCACCTGGGTCTTGATGCCGATGCCCCGGCGGGCGATGGCGTGGGTGTGATCGCCCGTGATGTCCTCGCCGTGGAACAGGATGCGCCCGGCGGTGGGCTGCAGCTGCCCCGTGAGCAGCTTGAACAGCGTGCTCTTGCCCGCCCCGTTGGGACCGATCAGACACCGCAGCTCGCGCTCGGCCAGCGCCAGGTTCACGCCGCGTACGGCCTCGACGCCGCCGAACCGGATCGACAGGCCGACCGTCTGGAGGATGGGATCCGTCATGCGATCGGCCGGGTCCGGGGTGCGCCGGAGACCCGCGCCCGGACGGCGCCGGACAGGCGCGCCCGGACGGCGATCAGCGCGGGCACCACGCCGCGCGGCACCAGCAGCACGAAGGCCAGGAAGATGATCCCGAAGATCAAGCTGGTGTTGGCGAGCTGCTGGGTCCCGAGCTCGGTGGCCAGGTACTGCATGATCAGGCAGCCGATGATCGGTCCGCCCAGCGTGCCGAGCCCGCCCACGATGACCCAGATGATGACCTGCGAGGTCATGCCCAGGCTGAAGACGTTGGGGCTGACGAAGGCGCCCCAGTTGGCGAAGAGACTGCCGGCCAGGCCGGCGATGGCGCCGCCGAGGGTGAAGATCAGCAGCTTGTGCAGGCGAACGTCGTAGCCGAGAAGCTCGCAGCGCGTCTCGTTCTCGCGCACCGCCACCACCACGCGACCGAAGTGGCTGGCCAGGAGCGCGTGGAGCCCGACGTAGACGATCAGCAGCAGCGCCATGACAAGGTAGAAGGTCTCGGTCGGATCGAGGAGACGGCCCGGGTTGCCCGGCACGTTGAAGGTGGGCAGCGAGGGCATCCCGTTGAAGCCGTTCAGCCGGGCGCTGCCGATCCGATACGCGTCGCCGGCGGTGCTGTTCATCAGATTGAAGAAGATCAGTGTCACGCTGAGCGTGATGACGCCGAGGTACACGTCGCTCAGCCGTCCGTAGAACATGAAGTAGCCGAGCAGGGCGGCGAACACGCCGGGGAGGACCACCGACAGCACGATGGCCAGCGTCGATTCGCCGAGGTTGATGGCGGTGACCGCGTAGGTGTAGGCGCCGAGGCCGAAGAACGCCGACTGGCCGAAGCACAGGATGCCGCCGTAGCCCCACACCACGCCCAGGCTCAGCGCGAGGATGCACATGCTCGCGAAGACGGTCAATTGCAGCAACCCGAACTGATCGACGACGAGGGGCCCGCCGACCCCCACCACGACCATGAGCGCCGCCGTCAGGACGATGCCCGGGCTGATGCGACGGAGCCTCACAGGCTGCCCCGGAACAGCTTGCCGGTGATGCCGTGCGGCAGCACCCGCAACAGCAAGATGGCCGCGGCCAGAAGACCGGCCTCCCCGATGACCGGTGTGGTCAGGTAGGTCAGCAGCTGATTCACCGAGCCGAAGAGCGCGGCCGCCGTGGCGGTGCCCGCGATGATGGCGGTCCCGCCGCTGATGACCGTGATGAACGCTTTGGCCACGTAGGCGGCGCCCACCGTCGGCAGCACGCCGGAGATCGGCGCGAGCAGCCCGCCGGCCAGGCCGGTGAGGGCGGCGCCCACGCCGAAGGTGACGGCGTACACGCGCGGCGGGCTCACGCCGAGCGCGGCGGCCATGTTGGCGTTCTCCATCGTGCCGCGCGCGAGCAAACCGAGGCGCGTCGTGCGCAGGACCACGTAGATCGCCGCGAGGATCGCCGCCGCGACACCCACCAGCATCAGACGATACAGGCTGATGTTGTAGCGCCCGACCGCGACGCTGCCCAGCGGCGCCCCGATCCCGGCCACCGTGTTGCCGAAGACCGTCGTGACCAGCCCGACGAAGAACAGGCTCAGGCCCCAGGTGGCGAGCAGGGTGTCGATCATGCGGCCGTACAGGACGCGTATGATCAACCGCTCGGCGATGACGCCGATGATGCCCACCACCACCGGGGCCACCACCAGCATGGCGATCCAGATGTTGACGCCGCGGTTGGTGGCCACGATGGCGGCGTAGCCGCCGAGCATGAGGAACTCGCCATGGGCCAGGTTGATCACGCGCATCATCCCGAAGATGATGGCGAGCCCGACGCTGATGAGCACGAGGCTGGCGATGCCGTTCAGCATTTCGAGCGCGAGAACGGCCACGAGGTCCATCGCGCGCGCACTATAGACCCGCCGCACGAAGCAGGCAAGAAGGGCGCCGGATTGTCCACGGTTTGAGCAGGTGTCGTGCGTCTTGACACTGCGAATTCGCGAGGACTAGACTCGGGCCCTCGCAACGCACGCGAGCTTGTCCCTAACCACTCGCCCGGAGGCATGCATGCGGGCCGACCGTCGAAGGTTCCTCAAGGCAGCGGGCGCAACACTCGGCGCAGTGTCTCTCGCTCCGACCATCGTGCGTGAGGCGTTCGCGCAGGCGAATGTCATCAAGGTGGCGAGCATCCACGACCTGTCGGGCGGCCTCGACATCTACGGACGGCCGATGGTCGACTGCTTGACCTACGCCGTCGAGGAGATCAACGCCTCCGGCGGGCTGCTCGGCCGTCAGATCAAGCTGATCAGTTACGACGCGCAGTCCAACATCCAGCTCTACACGCAGTTCGCCACCGAGGCGGCCACCAAGGAAAAGGTCGCGGTGGTGCACGCCGGCATCACCTCGGCCTCCCGCGA
>Ga0075418_10010532_pt1 | contig 10354 bp, 10 predicted proteins | sample SoiMetdeltSBSDD2_FD_81776 | JGI IMG/M metagenome (GOLD analysis project Ga0075418, IMG submission 81776) | Bulk soil microbial communities from a Populus tree surrounding site in Tennessee, USA - Soil MetaG P. deltoides SBSDD2 | ecosystem: Environmental > Terrestrial > Soil > Tree plantation...
CCATGCCCGTCCGAACTCCGTGATCCCGAAGACCAGGAGGAGCAGAAATGGCAGAACAAGCGCCATCTCGACTACGGCATTGCCGCGTGTGTCACGTAACCTAGAAAGTCCTGTTTTCCTGTGCATTGGCATACCACCAAGGTCAATAGGGTTCCAACTGCCAGAGCCACTCCATATGGAATGGTTGAGGGATTCACGTCTTCGCCAGGGAGGGGAGGGCGCTTTCCGAGGAAATACAGCCGTCCCACAAAGTCGTTGATCCGGCCCTGGCCAAACGTTCCCCACTCGTGCATGGCCCAAACGAGGGCGACGACGCCACCCGAAATCATGGAGAGGAGCATCGCGACCGTTCCAACGACGGGGCCGAGGAATGCCCCGATGGTCGCAGCGAGTTTCAAGTCCCCCATGCCCGGGCCTCTCCCTCCGTGCATCAGAGACACAAGGCAGGGCGACAAGAGCGCCCCGCTCAGTGACAACAGCAGACCTTCCCATCCGCTGGTCATGCCAGATAGTAGCAAACCCACCCCAAACGCAGGGAAGGTCAGGTAATTGGGGATTCGGCGCCACCGCAAGTCGGTGTACGTAGTCCCAATCAGCAAAAGAGTGAGAACGGCTGCGCCCCAACCGGGCACAGGCGGCGACATCATCCGGCACCCTCCATCGCTTGCCCCATCTTGCCCTTATCGGGCAAAGGGTTACGGAGGATGAGGCCTTTCTGGCGGCCGGAAAGGTAGGTGTCCCCCATCACCCGGGGCCTACGGAACTTCAAAACGGAGTTGTGAAAGCGAATCGGGGGGGTGTCTTGTCGGCACCCCCCCGAAGGCTTTACCAACTACGGAGTAAGGGCACTCTTGATGTTGGTGTAGATGGTGTTCACCAGGGGCCCGATGGCCTTGATGACCACAATCGCCACAATAGAGATGAAGGCTGCCAGGAGGGCGTACTCCACCATGTCCTGACCCTCATCGTTCTTGATGAAGTTAACGAGCTTGCTCATTGAGACTCTCTCCTTGTCGAGGTTGGGTGCTGGCGTTTGATTTCAGGCGATTAAGACCCCCCTGCAATGGGCGCCCAGTCTAGCAGCTTTCGACGAGAAAGCGAGAGCGCGGTTGCATAAAGAGAGTCTCATGGGGCGTTTCGCCGGTCGGAGCGGCCTCGACACACCCTTGTGCCGGCATGCTATCCCCTGTAAATGAAGAGATCCCATTAGGTTACGTCTAGGGACGAACCTACGGAATCCCCTCGCGGCCTTTAAGATGCAAACGCCGTGCCTCGACGCACCTTACATATGAAAACAGGCCGGCGCAACATCTAAGTTATTCGCTGGTTTTACCTTAAGCGCACTTAAAATTTAACGGTGTGTTGCTGGCGTCGGGGTTATTCACAGGGCTTTTGTGCGTTTTCCCCCAACATCGTGGGGTATTTTCACCGAACAACTCTATGTAAGAAAAATCGTACAGTTCACATCACGATGTGTGGAAACGATTGGCGACATATTCATCAACCATCGAGAGAAATTCTTCAGCTATGCCTGAGCCTCGCAGGGTGACGCGCAGTTTTCCGTCCACATACACGGGAGCTTTGGGATCTTCACCCGTTCCCGGCAACGAGATGCCGATATCGGCGTGCTTCGATTCACCGGGGCCATTCACCACGCATCCCATCACCGCGATCTTCATGTTTTCCACACCGGGGTATTTCACCCGCCAGCTGTCCATGCGCTCGCGCAAGTGGTGATCGATTGTCTCGGCTAGCTGCTGGAAATAGGTGCTGGTTGTGCGACCACAGCCGGGACAGGCGCTGACCCCCGGCGTGAACGCGCGCAATCCCAAGGACTGGAGAATGTGCCGGCAGACCTCGACCTCCTCGCGGCGATCGCCTCCCGGACGTGGGGTCAAGCTCACGCGAATGGTGTCGCCGATACCCTCTTCGAGAAGGATGGCCAACGCGGCGGTCGAGGCGATCACCCCCTTGGCTCCCATGCCGGCCTCGGTCAATCCAAGATGGAGCGGATAGTCGCAACGAGCGGCCAGGCTCCGGTACACGAGGATCAAATCGTCTACCCCCGACACCTTGGCCGAGAGAATGATGCGGTCATGCGGAAGACCGTATTCCTCGGATAGCTCGGCCGAGCGCAGCGCGCTTTGCACGATCGCTTCCCGGGTCACTTCGCGGGCATCGGCCGGTTCGGGGAGAGCGGCGTTAGCGTTCATGAGATCGGTCAGGAGCGCTGCATCCAGCGATCCCCAGTTCACACCGATGCGAATCGGCTTTCCGTGCTCGATCGCCGCCTCGATGATGCGTCGAAAATTGGGATCGTGATGTTTGCCGCTTCCCACGTTTCCCGGATTCACGCGGTACTTGTCCAGCGTTCGCGCGCAGTCGGGAAACTCGTGAAGAAGCAAGTGCCCGTTGTAGTGAAAATCGCCGATCAAGGGCACCTGAACATCCGCATCCAGAAGACGGGCGCGAAGGTCCGGAACTGCGCGCGCGGCGGCGGGGGTGTTCACCGTCACCCGCACGAGCTCGCTCCCCGCCTGGGCTAAGAGCGCGACTTGCTCCGCCGTGACGCGGGCATCCTCGGTATCCGTGTTGGTCATGGATTGGACCACGACCGGATGGCAGGAGCCGATGGGGACCCCGCCTACGACAACCGTTGGAGTGGGGCGGCGGGGAAACAGAGACATTTAACGGTTCGGGCGCCGCAGCCTGGTCATTACGGAAACACTCCCAGCTCGAGGTAGGCGCGCGCGACTTTCTCGATCGCGATGGCGAACGCGGCGGTGCGAAGCGTATCCACGCGCCGGTCCGATTCCATTTTCCCGACGATTTCCTGGAACGCGGTCACCATCGTCTCTTCGAGACCGGAGTACACGATGTCCACCTCGCTCGCTCCGCGCACGACCTTGGCTCGGGCCACGGGGCCCAAGCTCTTGCCGGTCAGCTCTTCCAAGGCGGCTACCATGGCGTTCCGGGATGCTTCCTCGTAGCGTTTGTCCATGCGGCCGAAGCGGACGTGGGACAGGTTCTTGAGCCATTCGAAATACGAGACGGTCACGCCGCCCGCATTCAAGAAGAGGTCCGGAATCACGACGCGTTTACGCTCGGCCAGGATATCCGCGGCGTTGAACGTGGTGGGACCGTTGGCCCCTTCCGCAATCACTTTGGCCTGGATGCGCTCCACGTTGTCACGTCGGATTTGCCGCTCCAGCGCAGCGGGAACCAGCACGTCGCACTCCTGCTCGAGAACCGCCGCAGCGTCCGGGAATGCTTTCACCCCCGGCATCTTCAAGATGGAACCGGTTTCCTGGCGCACCGCCATCACCGCTTCCAGATCGAGTCCGCGCGGATCGACGATCGTCCCCTCGCGCTCGGATAACGCGACCAGCTTGCCGCCCGCTTGGGTAATGAACTTCGCGGTGTAGTACCCCACGTTTCCAAGGCCCTGCACGGCCACGGACTTGCCGTCCAACCCCACCGGAAGGCCGCAGCTGTCCATGAGCATTTTGTTGTTGAGCGACTCGCGAATACCGAAGAAAACGCCGAGGCCCGTCGCTTCACGCCGGCCGCGAATCCCGCCCTGCGAAACCGGTTTGCCGGTCACGCACGCATCGTTATCGATGCCGCCGGGATGAAACGCGGCATACGTATCAGCGATCCAGGCCATCTCGCGCTCGCCGGTTCCGTAATCGGGAGCGGGCACGTCTTCGCCCGGCCCGATGAAATTCTTTTTGACCAGCTCGGCGGTGTACCGGCGCGTGATCGCTTCGAGTTGCTCCACGGAGTATTTCGTGGTGCTGATCTTGACCCCACCCTTGGCCCCCCCGAAGGGCGCGTCGACGATCGCGCACTTGTAGGTCATGAGCGCGGCCAGCGCCATCACTTCGTCTTGGTTGACCTTCTGGCTATAGCGAATCCCCCCTTTGGTGGGGCGGCGATGCTGGCTGTGTTCCACACGCCAGGCCGAGATGACCTCGTATCCGCCCCCGGCGGTTTTGATCGGAAACTGAATGAAGTAGACGCTGTTGCAGTGTCGGATCTGGTCCAGGAGGCCTTGCGGATAGTTGAGAAGCGCGGCCGCCTTGTCGAAGTAGCGGTTCACGTCTCCAAAGAAACTGGGCTGCTTCTCGGTCGGCTCGGCGATGGTCGTGGTCACGTCTGGAGTCTCCTGTGTAAGAAAGGGGCCGAGAGTATCAGCGCAGGCCGGTTCGTTCCACGGTGAAGGATGTGCCATTTTGGTGCAGCAGACCTTCCGTGCAACCCGCTTTGCCAACGACTTTGGCCGCCTTGTAGACGATGAAACGCCAGTTCCCGAGGGTGCCATCCTGGCCGCTCCACAGCTCCAGTGGTCCGTTGTTTCCGACCATGAAATCGAGGCGGCGGTTGGTCCATTCCTGGTAGCAGCTAAAGTCGACGTCCTGGGTCACGCAGCCCCCATCGGACCACGCCACACGAAGCTCGCCGTCGGGATCCAGGTCCTCGTAGCCGTTCTCGTAAATCTGGGCCCCGGTCGTTCCCGACGGGCGCCAGTCGTTCACGCCAAAGAATCGCACCCCTTGACCGTCCGAAATCCGAATCGACATCGCGGGAGGCACAACCTGCTGGCTCATCTCGAAATGCAAGGTATAGGTCTGGTCCTGAACCACCGGGAATCCGCGTTTGCCCGGGTCAGGTTCCTCGCTCACCAGAAGATCGTTGAGGCGAATGTCGCGGGTTCCGAACCAGCCCGACGGCACGGCCCTAAAACGGTAGGTGATCAGGGGCGGAATGAAGTTCGGGGTGGCGATGATGGTGTCGAGCACCGCGTTGACGCTCACGTCGATGTCGCCCAGCGAATCGGGCCCGGACGGAAGTTTCGGGGCGACGTCAAAGAGGAAATCGCCTATATCGGCCAGGTCGCATTCGGCAGCACGCTCCTCCTCGCAACTGGTGAGGAGGGCCAATCCGGCGAGGGCGGCCAACCAGAACACTTTCGGCATGGAGTCTCCACATGAGCCCGCTAGAAGGGACAAATTCAGTCTAAGGGGTAATTGCCCATAGGCTTACAAAGCTTAGCATAGGCCCGTCAAGCCCTCTCAATCCTGGATTTTGCTCGCCGATAATGCCAGGGTGACTCGATCTCGAACGTCGACGACTTCAGGGTTCCGTCTAGTGTCCGGCCCCGGTGCGCTCGGCCGCCTGGTCACGCGCATGCGCGAGATCCTACCCGCGGTCATTCGTAAACCCGAGGAGCGGGCGCTGGCGCTCTTAGCCGTGGAAGAAGCTGCGGTCAACATCCTTGAGCACGGTTACCAGAACGAAGCGGGGCGGCCGCTGACGATCCGAATGTCCGTGGTCGAGGACGATCGGTTTCAAGTCATTCTCCGGGATCGCGCTCCCCTGGCCGACATAACCCGCATAGCGCCCGGAGATCTCAAGGAACTGGCTCGGCGCCGCGCCTCCCGAGGCCGTGGCCTGGCTCTCATGCGTCTTCTCACCACGGAGATGATTCATCGACCGCGACCCGGGGGCGGCAACGATCTGGTCCTTCTCTTCGACGCAAATCACCTCACCCGGGTGGTCGAGGAGCATTTCCGCAATGCCGCGTGACCTCGACAGTCACCTCATCTCGATGTCACGACTTCGGCTTCATAACGGTCAGGATGTGTCCTGCGTCCGCTTCCGCGGATCAGTGCGAAAGTCGACCGAGGATTCATTCCGGCAGCGACTCGATGAATCGGGACGGCGCGCAGCCCACCTGCTCGTGGATCTGTCCGAGGTCGAGTATCTCTGTTCTAGCGGCCTCGGCATTCTTCTGGAACAATCTGCCACCCAGGAACGCCAGGGGGGTTGGTTGCGTCTCATCTCTCCGTCACAAACCGTATCCATGATTTTGCGCTTGTCCGGCGCCGCCGCCTCTCTGGCCTGGTTTCCGGCCGAGGACGAGGCGCTCGACGATCTCCGCGGCCAAGCCGCTTGAACCACCGCGTGGAGCCGCTTCCCGTCCCCTCGCTCATGGTCGAAACGTCTCGCACTCCAGGATGGAGCCTGCGTCTTCGCTACGCCCTGGCCATCTTTCTCGGCGCCTTCCTCCTGTTCCAGGTAGAACCGCTCCTCGCCCAAGCGCTTCTCCCCCGGTTCGGCGGTGCCTCGAGCGTGTGGGCGGCGTGTTTGGTGGTGTTCCAGGTGCTGCTTCTGGCCGGCTACGCCTATGCGCACTGGGTTTCGCGCCTTAGCCCACGACGGCAGGCCGTGGTGCACGCGGCGCTCTTGTTCCTATCCTTGGCGTTTCTACCCATCACGACGATGAACGACTCCGGGCAAGGGGGTGAGCCGGCCTTTCGCATTGCCCGGCTGTTGCTGCGCAACATCGGGTTGCCGTTCCTGCTTTTGGCCGCCACCGGCCCGCTGCTTCAGAGCTGGTTCTCGCGCGAGACGCGGGAGGCCCCGTACCGTTTCTACGCACTCTCCAACGCCGCCTCGCTTCTCGGTCTCCTCACCTATCCGTTCGTGATGCAACCCTTGTTCGATCTCACCCAAGTCGATCGGATCTGGTCCGCCGGTTACGCGGTGTTCGTGTTGATGCTCCTCGTGGTCAGCGTCGCCTATGCGCGCCGCGCCAGAACCACCATCGAGACGGCTTCTTCCGAACCGCCCGGAACTCGATCCCGGGTCGACGAGGCGCTCTGGATTTTGCTTCCCGCGGCGGCGTCGGTTCTCCTTCTCGGCATCACCAACGAGCTGACTTCGGAAATGACCGCAGTGCCGTTCCTCTGGGTGATCCCGCTTGCGCTGTACCTGTTGACCTTCGTGTTCGCGTTCGAGAAGCCACAGTGGTATTCGCGGCGCGTGCTGGGAATCGCATTCGGCGTATGCCTCTGCCTGTGGACACCTCGCACGGTGATCTTCTCTTCCCATGGACTGGCAAACTTGTTGCTCGGTGCGATCACGCTGTTTTGCGGGGCCTGGATGTGTCATGCGGAGCTCGTACGCATTCGTCCTGCTCCGGTGCGTTTGACCGCCTTCTACTTGTGCCTGGCCGCCGGCGGCGCGCTGGGCGGCATCCTGGTCGGCATCGTGGCGCCACTGGTGTTTTCCACGTACTGGGAAGTGCCGCTGGGTCTCCTGGGGGTGTGGCTCTTGCTCTTGGTTTCCCTCTACCGCGACCCGAGCTCTCCGCTTCGGGGCGGGAAACCCTCCCGGGTGTGGGGAGGGCTGGCCGCGGCCACCGGTCTTCTGGGTCCCCTCGTGTTCGCCGCCCCGCTTCTTCAAATCCTGAACTACGACCGCCACGAGCGGAACTTCTACGGCGTTCTCTTGATCGACAACACGGTATCCGCCTCAGGTGCGCCAATTCGGACGCTGGTCAACGCATCCACGCTCCATGGATCGCAGTTCCAGGATCCGGTGGCCCGGCGGTTTGCGACCACGTATTTCGGTGCGGGAAGCGGTGTCGCAGTCGCCTTGGAACAGCACCCCAAGCGGAATGCAGGGACGCCGCTTCGCGTGGGTGTGATTGGACTCGGTGTGGGAACGGTCGCATCCTGGGCCCGGCCGGGTGATGACTTTCGGTTCTACGAGATCGATCCCGCCGTGGTCAGGTTTGCCCGATCCGAGTTCACGTTCCTCGGAGACAGCCACGCCACCGTGGAGACCGTGCTCGGGGACGGGAGGATTTCGCTCGATCACGAATCCCCCGATCGCACGCGGTTCGACGTCCTGGCCGTGGACGCGTTTTCTGGGGGGTCAATTCCCACCCATCTTCTTACCCGGGAGAGCTTCGAACTCTACCGGCGGGTAATCCAACCCGACGGCATCATTGCCGTGCACGTTTCCAACCGCTTTTTGCGTTTGGTTCCCGTGGTGCGGGGGGCGGCGGAGTCATTGGGCATACCGTGCGTGTTGATTTCCCAGAATCCAGATCCAAGCACGGCGCGCGAAGCCAACAGCTGGGTGCTGGTCACGAACAACGACGCATTCATGAACTCGATTGCCGGTCAGGTGACCCCCTGGCGGTCCACCGAAGATCCCGTCCTGTGGACCGATCGCCGCACGAGCCTCCTCCGCGTGCTGCGTCACTGACGCTTCTCCTTCGGGCCGGGAAAAGTTAAGCTCACGCTCCTTCCCATGGCCGTCGATATCCCACCTCGAACTCTGTGGCTGCGGTACGGAATCCCCATTTTTCTGGGGGCTTTCCTGCTCTTTCAGGTGCAGCCACTCTTGGGGCAAGCGCTCCTCCCCCGCTTCGGCGGCACGTATGCGGTGTGGACGGTGTGCCTGGTCTTCTTCCAAGTGCTGCTCTTGGCCGGATACACGTACGCACACGTCCTGTCGCGTCTCTCCCCGCCACGACAGAGTATCGTGCACGCTATTCTGGTCCTTCTGTCCCTCGCGTTCTTGCCCATCACGTCGATGCGGCTTCATACCGTGGCTGGAGCGCCGGCTCTGCAAGTACTGCAAATTCTCTTCGCACAAGTCGGTCTTCCCTATCTCATCCTCGCCTCCACCGGCCCGCTCTTACAGAGCTGGTTGCATCGGGAAACCCGCGCGGTGCCCTACCGCTTTTACGCGCTGTCCAACAGCGCGTCGCTTTTGGGACTCGGAACGTATCCATTCCTCATCCAGCCTTGGCTGGGAATGACAGCTCAGGGGACATTCTGGTCGGTGGGATACGCGCTCTTCGCCCTGTGCTTCTTGGTCGACGCACGGGTCGTGGCCCGGAAAGTGAACGCATCGCCTGAGACACAGACGTCGACCGTGAAGACATCGCCGCGCGAACGTGTGTTCTGGATAGGTCTGCCCGCGGCCGCCTCGATGTTGCTCCTCGGCATTACGAATGAGCTCACGAGCGAGATCGCCGCCGTGCCCTTCTTGTGGGTGTTGCCCCTGGGCCTTTATCTCTTGACCTTCATCATCGCGTTCGAGCGGCCGGACTGGTACAACCGGCGACTTTTCTTGTCGCTCTTCGTGCTTTGCCTCCTCGCCAATACGCCGCTCATCGATGTGCTCGACCTTCGCTGGAAAACGTTGCTCCCCGTAGCGAGCGCAACCCTGTTCTTGGGAGCGCTCTCCTGCCATGGCGAGCTCGTTCGACTCCGGCCCGATCCGCGGCGCCTCACGTCGTATTACTTGTGCATTGCCGCGGGCGGCGCGCTGGGCGGGATCTTGGTCGGGGTAGTGGCACCGTTGATCTTCTCGGGATACTGGGAAGTGCCGCTCGGTCTTATTGCGGCACTGGCGTTGATCCTGGCCGCGGCGCGCCTGGATACAACATCGGCCCTACGGCGGCGCCGGGGATGGGCCTGGCCGGCCTGGATGGGAGCCGCAGTATTGCTCGCCGTGTTGCTTTGCGCCGTACCGGTGCTCGTCCTCCAGACCGTGGACGCGGAGCTTCGCAACTTCTACGGCGTGCTGCACGTGGTGACGGTGGGCGACGGTTCGCCCGACGCCCAGCGCGTGCTCATGCATGGATCGACCATTCATGGCGCCGAGTTCATTGAACCGGCTCGGTCGCGCATGCCGACTACGTACTATGGACCCGGAAGCGGGGTCGCACTGGCGATCGAGCAGCATCCCCGTCGTGACGCAGTGGCGATGCGTTTTGCCGTGGTCGGCCTCGGCATCGGCACGATCGCGACCTGGAGCCGGCCGGGCGATGTCGTGCGTTGCTACGAAATCAATCCCACGGTCGTCGACGCGGCTCGAACGCGATTTGGTTTTCTCTCCTCGAGCGCGGGCCGGATCCAGATCGTGATCGGCGATGGCCGCCTGTCGCTCGAACACGACCCGCCCGAGAGCACGAGCTTCGACGTGCTCGCCCTGGACGCGTTCGCTGGAGGCGCCATTCCGGCGCATCTGCTCACGCGGGAGAGCTTCGAACTCTATCGCCGCGTGCTCAAACCGGACGGCATCATTGCCGTCCATGTCTCCAACGAATTCTTGCGCCTGGCCAGAGCCGTGCGCGGGGCGGCCAACGCGCTGGGGATGCCGGCGGTGCTCGTGTCGCAGGATGCTAACCCGGAGCTGGGACTCGAACCCAACCAGTGGGTGCTGGTAACCGAGAACCGGACCTTCCTGAACGCGATCGCAAATCGCGTGACGCCCTGGGGTCCTGAGGACGCACCGCACCTGCTCACCGACGAAAAAATGAGCGTGCTCCCTCTGCTACGGAACGGATTCTAGAACCAGGCGTAGCGATCGGGGCGAAACGGATCCAGGTCGAGGCTCGGCTTTTGCCCGTTTAGCACTTCGGCCACGAGCTTGCCGGTCGCGGGCGCGAGGGTGACCCCTAACATGGCATGACCCGTGGCGGCGACGAGATTGGGGTAACGCCGGAAGGCGCCGATGTAGGGCAGGCCATCCGGGGACAACGGCC
>Ga0075418_10010533_pt1 | contig 10354 bp, 10 predicted proteins | sample SoiMetdeltSBSDD2_FD_81776 | JGI IMG/M metagenome (GOLD analysis project Ga0075418, IMG submission 81776) | Bulk soil microbial communities from a Populus tree surrounding site in Tennessee, USA - Soil MetaG P. deltoides SBSDD2 | ecosystem: Environmental > Terrestrial > Soil > Tree plantation...
ATGGGCCGGCGGGCCTCGGACGTGTCCGGAAACGGCGGATGTCCGGGTGGCGGAAGTGTGACGATCTATCCCCAGGAAGTGACGGCGGCCCGCCTCGCAGAGCACGGGCCGCCTGGGAATGGACAGCGATCAGCCCGGCTGGATGTTCTGGTTGACGTGGAAGAAGTTGTCCGGGTCGTACTTGGCCTTGATCTTCGCCAGGCGCTCGTAGTTCTGCCCGTACGCGGCCTCGACCCGGTCTTCACCTTCCTCCATCATCATGTTCACGTAGCCGCCGCCCGCGGAGTACGGGTGCAGCGCGTCGAAGTAGTCGACGCTCCACGACCGGCACGCGTCCGCGTTCGCCGGATCGGGATCGACGCCGACCATGACCATGCCCCAGTTGGCGTTGCGGTACGCCCACGGAGTGTCGGTCGAGCCGACGCGGTGCGCCGCGCCGTTGATCGGGTAGAGGTGCATCGTCGACTTCCAGGTCGGCAGCTTCTCGCCGAACTCGACGTGCTTCGCGATGGCCTCGTCCGGGATCTCCTCGACGAAGTCGGCCCGCCAGTACCACTGGTCGCCGGCTGGATAGAGCTCGTCGAAGGCACTCTGGATCACGGGGAACGGCATCGGCTGCACGCCGTCGAGCGCGATGCCGGGCTGCGCCCGCGCCTCGGCCAGCGCCTCGTCCGCTCCGTCAGGATCGCCCGCCCAGCACCAGACGACGCCGCACATCTTCTGCAGGTGCAGCTCCTCCGGGAAGGGCGGCCCCGGCGGAACGGTGAGGAAGGCGAAGAACCCGTTCAGGTCTTCGGGCGCATCGAGGATGAACTCCCGGTACCAGTTGAGGATGTCCGCCGAACGCTCGAGCGGCCACAGGATCGGCCCGGCCGTGACCATGCTCACGGGGTTGAGCTTCATCGTCAGGGACGTGACGACGCCGAAGTTCCCGCCGCCGCCGCGGATCGCCCAGTAGAGGTCCTCGTTCTGATTCTCGTCGGCGCGGACGAGGCTTCCGTCCGCGAGAACGACATCGGCGCCCAGGATGTTGTCGATCGAGAGCCCGTACTTGCGGGTCAGGTGGCCAATGCCCCCGCCGAGGATGATCCCGACGCCAGTCGTGGAGATGATCCCGCTTGGCGTCGCCATGCCGAATGGGTGCGTCGCGTGGTCGATGTCGCCCATCACCGAGCCGCCGGCGACCTCCGCGGTTCCCGCGTCCGGATTCACGCGGACTCCCTTGAGCCCGGAAAGGTCAATTACGAGCCCGTCGTCCACGCTGCCGAGGCCTGGGCCGTTGTGGCCGCCGCAGCGGATGGCGGTGTCGATGCCGCTTTCGCGGCCGAAGTTGATCGCGGCGATCACGTCGGCCACGTCGACGCAGCGTACGATCAGCTCCGGGCGCTTGTCGATCATCGCGTTGTACAGGGCGCGAGCCGCGTCGTACTCGGGGTCGTCGCGGCCGATGACGGCGCCCCTGACGGCCGCACTCAGCTCATCGAGGCCCGTGGCCAGTGTTTCGGTCATTTCATATCCTCCCGGTTGAGTCTGCCGTTCTTAACAGTTCTCGGCAGGGTCTGCAAGCAGAATCCTCCTCATGCCTGACGATTTCGAGGATCTCGTCTCGGAAGCGCTCGATTCGTTACCGGACGACATCGGCAGCCTGATGTCCAATGTCGCCGTCGTCATCGAGGACGAGCCGCCGGCCGGGCTGCCGCTCCTCGGCCTGTACACGGGTGTCCCGCTCACGCGGCGGACGTCCTTCTACGGCGCCGTCCCGCCCGACAAGATCACGATCTACCAGGGCCCGCTGGAGCGGCACTTCGGCGGCGACCCCGAGGTGCTCCGCCGGCAGGTTCGCCGGGTCGTCGTCCACGAGATCGCGCACCATTTCGGAATCAGCGATGAACGGCTCAGGGAACTCGACCGTTATTGAGAGGGACGAGGCGCGGTACGAGGCCGCGCCGATCGTTCTCGGCGTCGCCGGCCTGCAGCTCCTGCTCGCACTGGTGAGCCGCAGCATGGGGTGGGACCTCTGGGTGCTGCCCTGGTGGAGCTGGTTCGCCTTGATCGTCCCCGAGGTGCTCCTCATGGTGATGCTCCTCCGGGGCAAGGATCCGCGCGAGCTGAAGCTGGTCGGGATCATCTTCGTCCTCAACCTCGTCGCGCTCGTGATGCTGATCGGATCGATCCTCGAAGGGCACGAGCACGACGGGAAGCAGCTCCTGTTCAAGGGAGCGACCGTGTGGGCGACCGACGTGGTCACGTTCTGTCTCGCGTACTGGCAGATCGACCGCGTCGACGACGAGATGTTCCAGTGGCCCTCGCGGCAAGAAGACCCGAAGTGGGACCCCCACTTCTTCGACTACTTCTACGTCTCCTTCACCAACTCGATCGCATTCAGCCCGACGGACGCCATGCCTCTGACGCGTCGGGCCAAGGGGCTCATGTTCCTCGAATCGTCGGTCTCCGCTGTCGCGGTCCTTCTCGTCGCCGCCCGCGCGGTCAACATCCTCAAGTAGCACCGTCCTAGACTGCTGCCATGCCCGCCTGCCCGCAGTGCGGCGAAGAGAATCCGGAGCGAGCGAGATTCTGTCTCGCCTGCGGAAGCGCGCTCGCGGCCGCCGAGCCCGCGCGGGAGGAGCGCAAGCGCGTCACCGTTCTCTTCGCCGATCTCGTCGGGTTCACCACCCGCGCGGAACGGCTCGACCCCGAGGAGGTCCGGGCCCTGCAGGCTCCGTACTGGGCGCGGGTAAAGGCGGAGATCGAGCGCTACGGCGGCACGGTCGAGAAGTTCATCGGAGATGCGGTCATGGCTTTGTTCGGGGCGCCGGTCGCGCACGAGGACGATCCCGAACGGGCGGTGCGCGCGGCGCTCACGATCCGTGACCGCATCGCGCAGGACGACGGCCTCCAGGTCCGGATCGCGGTCACGACCGGAGAGGCGCTCGTCTCGCTCGGCGCCCGACCGGCCGAGGGCGAGGGGATGGCCTCTGGGGATGTCGTCAACACAGCCTCGCGCTTGGAATCGGCCGCGCCGACGAACGGGATCCTCGTCGACGAGACGACGTACCGTGCGACCGCACCGGCGATCGAATACCGCGAGGCGGAGCCGGTCCAGGCGAAGGGGAAGGCCGAGCCGGTGGCGGTCTGGGAGCCCGTCGCGCCACGCTGGCGCTTCGGCGTCGACGTCGAGCAGCGGAGCCCGGCCGAGCTCGTCGGTCGCTCGGAGGAGTTGGACCTACTGACGGATGCGCTAGCCCGTGCTCGGCGGGAGCGGGCTTCGCAGCTCGTCACGCTCGTCGGCGTCCCCGGGATCGGCAAGTCGAGGCTCGTGTTCGAGCTCTCCCGCGTCGTCGACGCCGACCCCGACCTCATCTACTGGCGGCAGGGACGGTCGCTGCCGTACGGCGAGGGCGTCACGTTCTGGGCTTTGAGCGAGATGGTCAAGGGACATGCGGGGATCCTCGAGTCCGACGATGCGGACGATGCGGGGCGAAAACTCCGGGCATCGGTCAGCGAGGTGATCCCCGATCCCGTCGACGTGGATTGGGCGACCGAGCACCTGCGCCCGCTAGTCGGGCTCGCGGGAGAGGCCGAGCTCGGCGGCGACCGCCGCGCGGAGGTCTTCGCCGCGTGGCGCAAGTTCTTCGAGGCGCTGGCCGCCCGCCGCCCGCTCGTGCTCGTCTTCGAGGACCTCCAGTGGGCGGACAACGGGCTGCTCGACTTCATCGACCACCTGGTCGAGTGGGCAAGCGGCGTCCCGCTCCTGTGCGTCTGCACCGCCCGCCCGGAGCTGCTCGAACGGCGGCCCGGCTGGGGCGGCGGCAAGCGCAACGCGACCACCATCTCCCTGTCTCCACTGTCCGAGAACGAAACCGCGAGGCTCATCGGGGCGCTGATGCAACGCTCGGTCCTGGCGGCGGAGGTGCAGTCGGCGCTGCTCTCGCGCGCGGGCGGCAATCCGCTCTACGCCGAGGAGTACGTCAGGATGATCCAGGATCGCGGCGTCGAGCAAACGGCGGACCTGCCAGAGTCCGTTCAAGGAATCATCGCCGCGCGCCTGGATGCACTCACGGCGGAGGAGAAAGACGTCGTCCAGGACGCCGCCGTCCTGGGCAAGGTCCTCTGGGTGGGCGCGCTGGCGGAGATCGCCGGCGTAGCGCGCTGGACGGTAGAGGAGCGGCTCCACGCGCTCGAGCGCAAGGAGTTCGTCCGCCGCGAGCAGCATTCGTCCGTGGCCGGCGAGACCGAGTACGCCTTCCGCCACATCCTCGTCCGCGACGTCGCGTACAACCAGATCCCCCGCTCTCGCCGGGGACAGAAGCACCGGGCTGCCGCGGAGTGGATCGAGTCGCTGGGTCGTGCGGAGGAGCAGGCCGAGCTGCTCGCGCACCACTACCTCGAGGCGCTCGACTACGCCAGGGCGACGGGGCAGGATCAGGCCGACCTCGCCGAGCGAGGCCGGCTCGCGCTCAGAGACGCGGGTGACCGCGCGAACGAGCTGGCCGCACTTGCGCGGGCGGCGGGCTTCTACGAAGCGGCGCTCGAGCTGTGGCCCGAGGACGATCCGGACCGCGCCGAGCTCACCCTCCGAGCGCTCGAAGCCAGCTGGTCGGCCAGCGGTGGCGACCTCTCGGAGAGAGCCCTCGAAGCACGCGACAGGCTCCTCGAGGCCGGGCGCACCGACCTCGCGGCGGAGGCCGAGCTTCTCCTCACGAACATCTTCTGGTACCAGGGCGACCACGAGCAATCCTCGGTGCATCTCGCCGCGGCCCGTGAGCTGGCGGAGAACCTGCCGGTGTCCCGGACGAAGGCGCACGTTCTCGGCCAGGTCTCACGTTTCCACATGCTGGCGGCCGAGGCCGAAGAGGCCGTCGAGACCGGGCTCGAGGCACTCGAGATGGCTGAGGTGCTCGGCCTCGCGGGACATCAGGCTGCCGCGCTGAACAACATCGGCACCGCGCGGGCGGGATTGGGCGATCCTCAGGGAGTCGCCGACCTCGAGCGGGCAATCGAGATCGCGAGCGCGGCGAAGAACGTGCGTGAGCACGGGCGAGCCCTGATCAACCTCGCGGTCATCATGGTGCTCCTCGGCGAGCTCGCTCGAGCTCACGAGCTCGAGCTCGCCGCCGGAGAGGTCGGACGCACGGGCGGCGAGATCGTCGGCATCCGCTGGAGCGACGGGAACCTCATCAAGTCTCACTACTGGCGAGGTGAGTGGGACGAGGCGGTTCGGCTCGCGGAGTCGTTCATCGAAGAGGCCGAGGCGGGTTTCGTGCACTACCTCGCCGCACAGTCGTACTACCACCGAGGGGTGATTCGCGTGGCCCGCGGCGATGCCGGCGCAGCGGATGACGTCGACCGCGCGCTCGAGCTCGCGGAAGCCGCGCGAGACCCTCAGGTCGTCTTCCCGACGATTGCCTTCGCCGGTCACGTCTACTGGGTCCTCGGCCAGCGGGAGCGCGCGGAGGCCCTGGTCGCCCGGTTCGGCGATGTCAGGGGCGACCGAGCACCGAGGCCGATCCTGCCGAGCGGACTGTGCGAACTCGCCTGGCTGACGTCGCGCCTCGACGCTCGAGAGCCCTTCCTGCAGGTCCTGGGCGAGACGCCGTCGACGCCGTGGATCGAAGCCGCGAAGGCGATCGCGAGCGTCGAGCCAGTGCTGGCGGCCGAGATCCTCGACGGGATCGGCGCCAGACCCGAGGCCGCCTTTACACGCCTGCAATCGGGCGTTCCGGCCGAGGTCGAGAAGGCGCTCGACTTCTACCGCTCGGTCGACGCCGAACGGTTCATCCACGAGTGCGAGCGCGCGTTGGCCGCGACTGCTTAGTCGATCACGACGCCGACGTCGACGCGGGTGACCTTCCCACGCTTGATCGAGAAGTCGGTCACGCGCCGGCCGGGACGGAACCTGCCCACGTAGCAGTGCCGGAAGCCGCCGTCGGTCCGGCACTTGACGCCTCCGACCTTGGCCTTGACCTGAGCCTCGGTCGAGCCGACCCCGACACCGGAAGGCGTCCGCTCACTTCTCCGTGTCGTGGTGACGTCGGTAACGCTCTTGTTTCCCTGGAACGTCACCTGTAGGCCGGGATACTTGAGGATCGTGTACTTCCCGAAGTCGTTGGACGCATGCTTGACCGACGTCGGTTGCCCGAGGACGGAGCGAGCCATCGGCTGGCTCATCCCGATCGCGACGCCGGCGATCCCTCTCTGCGGAACGATCGTCGCGGCCGCCGAGGAGATCAGGGCGGCGGCCGCCACGGCCGCGGAAGCGAGTGGAAATGTGCGACGCACGGCGCGACGTTACCTCACCTGGAAGTCGTCCTGGAAGTCGTCCTCGAAAGCAAGCAAAATCCAGCGGGCCAGATGACGCAGATCGCAACCGAGGCTCCTGAGGCGCGCGGGCGCCAGTCGGTACGCGCCCGGATCCTGTCCGCCATCGGCCCCATGACCGTAGTCGCGGGCGTCGTGTGGGCGCTACTCCAGCCATACCGGCTGACCTTTCTGCACCCGCGCGGCCAGGGTTTCTGGTGGCTCCTGATCGAGCCGCCGCTCCTGGTCATACTCGTCGGCGCGTTCTTCCATTTCTTCGTCCTACCTGGGCTGCTCGAGGATGTGGAGGTGGAAGGGGAGGAGGAGTGCTGATGCCTCCTCCCGAGCACGTCCACTGGATGTTCGCCACGGGCTTTCTCGCCCTCGGGCTCTTTTTGCTCGCGGAGGCGGTGGTCGGACGGACGGTGTGGAAGAGGCGGCCGTGGCGGATGTACCTCTGGCCCTCGACGATGTTCGTGCTGGGCCTGGGCATGTGGCCGGTCATGGTGTTCTTCACCAGCTCAACGCTGCACATGCTCGCCCACGGCGCCTGGGCCGAGGTGATGATGTTCGCGGGCGCCGCCGAGCTCGGCCTCGCGAGCGGCAAGCTCCGCAACCCGCTCTGGCGCCTGGCGATCGTCCTCGCCTTCGTTGTCACCGGCATCGCGTTTCTCGTCCACGAGCAGAACGACTGGTTCTTCCAGCGCTCCGCCTTCCTCCACCACCTGCTCGGCTGGACGTTCCTCGCATTCGCGGTCTTTCCGCTGGGACGGGCCATTCGCCCCCGGTCGGCTGTATTCGCGAGTGGATTCGCGCTCGCCTTCGTCGTGGTCGCCGTGATGCTGTACTGCGACCGCGACGTCGCGCCGGTCTTCGGCCATCTCTCCCCGCTCGCGGGGGAGCCGCACAGATGAGACGGGCCGTGCTCGCTGGGCTGCTCCTCGCGCTGGCCTGGCCGGCCGTCGCCTTCGCCCACGCGCGGCTCATCGACGAGCGACCGGATTTCCGGGAACGCCTGGAGGCAGCGCCCACTCGTATCTCTCTCCACTTCGATCAAGGCGTCGACGCGCTGCCGAACTCGATCGTCGTCTACTCCGCGAAGGGCAGGATCCTCTCCGGCACCGCGCAGAACGGAAGCGACCCGCGCGACGTCATCGCGCCGCTCCGCGATCTGACCCGCGGCGCCTACACCGTCCGCTGGAGCGCCCTCTCGAGCGACTCGCATGTCATCTCCGGCCTCTACACGTTCGGCGTGCGCGCGAAAGCGCCGCCCCCGACCGAGGCGTACGGCGCCTCGGGCCCGACACGGAGCGAGGACGTCGTCCGCTGGCTCTATTTCGCCGCACTCGCGCTCCTGGCCGGCGGCCTCGGATTTCGCCTCTTCGTTCTGCCGCAGTCGATCCCCAGTCGGCTCGAGCGCCGCTTCTACATCGTCACGGGAATCGGCGTCGTGGCGATCATCCACGTCGGGATCGCCGCGTTCATCATGCGAGCCGAGGACGCGCTCCAGCTCCCGTTCACCAGGTTGCTCTACGGCGACCTCTCACCGGTTGCGAACGGAACGCGCTTCGGGCAAGCGTTCATCGCGATGACTCTCGGCTTCACCTGGGTCGCCGCCTTCCTCTTTCTCGCGTGGCTCACCGGCAAACGGGCCCTCCTCTGGGCAGCCTTGGGGCTTTCGCTCGTCTTCGCATCTGGTCTCTCCCTGTCCGGCCACTCCGCCGTGGACTCCTCCTGGTTCACGCAACTGGCCGACTGGGCGCACCTCTCCGCCGCCGTCCTGTGGGTGGGAGGGCTCGTCCAGCTCGCGTTCTGCGTGTGGCCGGCTGCGCCGGAGCTACGGCGCCACGCCTTCCTCGGCTTCGCCCGGCTCGCGCCGGTGCTGATCGCCGTGCTCGTCGCCGCCGGCGTCTACCTCAGCATCCTGCGGATGCCGCAGCTCAGCGACCTCTGGAGCACGTCGTACGGACAGGTGCTCCTCGTCAAGCTCGGCCTGGTCTCGGCCGCGCTTGCCTGGGGGGGCTTCCACCACTTCGTCCTCAGGCCGCGCCTCGAACGGACTGGCTGGACACGCCGAAGCCTGCTCGGGGAGGGCGCCGTTGCGATGACGATCCTCCTGCTGGCCGCGATCCTCGTGAACGCGAAGCCGCCGGCTCAGGAGCCGACGAGGACCAGCCTCCTGTCCGAGGTCAGCTCCTCGCCGTCGAACCCGCCATAGCACGCGACGTCCTCGAAGCCGGCTTCGCGCGCCATACCCACCAACTCCGTCGCGCTGTAGAGAACGATCTCGTACGAGACGCGCGAGAGCTCTTCGTTCGGAGAGACGAGCGTCATCGTGGTGGAGACGGTGCTGGCGACCGGGTCGTACGAGCGCTCCTGGAGGAGGAAGCCGTCGTCGGGGAGCTCATCCCAGCCCCGGGGTTGGTAGATCCTCACGAGGCGGTCCCGGTGCATCGTTTCGACGACGAGCTTGCCACCCGGCGTCAGTACGCGGCGGAACTCGCGAAGCGCGTCCGTATCGCCCGCACGGCCGAGGTAGCCGAGCGAGGTGAACAGATTGAAGACCGCGTCGAACTCGTCGTCCGGGAAGGGGAGCTCCCGGTAGTCCGCTTGCACGAATTCGACCCCGACGTCTCCCGCTCGCTTCCGCGCCTCGCCGAGCAGAACCGGTGACCGCTCGGCGCCTGCGACGCTGTAGCCGGCGCGGGCGAGGGCGATGGAGTGACGCCCGAAGCCGCACGGCGCGTCGAGGACACGCGCGCTTGGCTCCACACCGGCAGCCCGCGCCGCGCCGAGGGCCATCTCCTCGGCATCCTCCGGCCGTTGCAGAGGCGCATACGTCCGCAGGTACCACTCGTCGAAAAACGAGTCCCAGTCGGCCACGGTCCTATACTCACGCACGATGCGCGACCTCGCCGACTACCGCCCCGAGTTTCCGATCCTCGCGCACACGACGTACCTCATCAATCACTCGCTCGGCGCCATGCCGGCAGCGGCGGAGACACGCGTCGCGGAGTACTCGCGGATGTGGAAGGAGCGTGGGATCCGCTCGTGGGGCGAGGGCTGGTGGGACATGCCGCTGACGGTCGGCGACCAGATCGGACGGGTCATCGGCGCCCGTCCCGGAACGACGACCATGCACCAGAACGTGACCATCGCCGAGGCCATCGTCCTCTCGTGCTTCCGCTTCGAGGGGGAGCGCCGACGGATCGTGTACGAGGAGGGGAACTTCCCCTCGGTCCGCTACCTGTACCAGGCACAGGCCAACCGGGGCGCGGAGATCGTCGTCGTGCCCGAAGGCGAGTCGGTCGCGGACGCGATCGACGAGCGCACCCTTCTCGTCCCCGTAACGCACGTGCTCTTCAAGACGGGAGAGATCCAGGAGGTGGGGGCGATCGTCCGCCGCGCGCACGAGGTGGGCGCCTACGTCGTCCTCGACGCGTACCAGTCGGCCGGGACCGTCCCTCTCGACGTTTCCGCTCTCGATGTCGACTTCGCCGTCGGGGGGTCGGTCAAGTGGCTCTGTGGCGGGCCGGGTGCCGGCTGGCTGTACGTCCGTCCGGATCTGGCGGAGCGGCTCGAGCCCGCCCTCACCGGCTGGCAGGCGCATGCGCGGCCGTTCGACTTCGAGCCGGAGATGGACTATGCGCCGGGTGCCGCACGCTTCCTCACCGGCACGCCGAACGTGCCCGCGCTGTACGCCGCGACCGCGGGCTACGACCTGATCGAGGAGGTCGGCGTCGACCGGATCCGCGAGCACTCGATGCACCAGACGGCGCTCCTCGTCGAGCTCCTCGACGGTGCGGGCTTCGAGCTGACGGGGCCGCTCGATCCCGACCTCAGGGGCGGCACCGTGACGGTGAGGACGCCGGGGTTCGAGGCGGTCCACGCCGAGCTGGCGGCGCGGGAGATCCTGTGCGACTTCCGTCCCGACTCGGGCCTGCGACTCGGGCCACATTTCTTCACCACCGACGACGAGCTGCGCTACGCGGTCGACCAGATCGTCGAGATCGTGGAGTCGGGCGCTGCGCGTCCCGCCGGCGCCGCCGCGTACTAG
>Ga0075418_10010534_pt1 | contig 10353 bp, 6 predicted proteins | sample SoiMetdeltSBSDD2_FD_81776 | JGI IMG/M metagenome (GOLD analysis project Ga0075418, IMG submission 81776) | Bulk soil microbial communities from a Populus tree surrounding site in Tennessee, USA - Soil MetaG P. deltoides SBSDD2 | ecosystem: Environmental > Terrestrial > Soil > Tree plantation...
CGAGGAGATCAAGCGCTTCCGCCAGTGGGAGTCGCTCACCCCCGGGCACCCCGAGCATTTCCTGACCCCCGGGGTCGAGACGACGACCGGCCCGCTCGGCCAGGGCATCTCGAACGCGGTCGGCATGGCGATGGCGGAGAAGTTCCTCGGCCAGCGCTACAACCGCCCGGGCCACACCGTCGTCGACCACCGCGTCTACGGGATCGCCTCCGACGGCGACCTGATGGAGGGCGTCTCCCAGGAGGCCGCCTCGCTCGCGGGCGCCTTCGGGCTCGGGAAACTCACCTTCTTCTACGACGACAACCGCATCACGATCGACGGCACGACCGCGCTCTCCTTCGACTCCGAGGACAAGGGCAAGCGCTTTGAGGCCTACGGCTGGCACGTCCAGCACGTGGCCGACGTCAACGACCTCGCCGCCCTTCGGCGCGCCCTCACGAACGCGCAGAAGGAAGGTGGGCGCCCGTCGCTGATCGTCGTCCGCAGCCATATCGCCTACCCCGCCCCCAAGGCCCAGGACACCGCCAAGGCGCACGGTGCGCCGCTCGGCGAGGACGAGGTCCGCGCCACGAAGGGGATCATGGGCTGGGATCCCGACGCGCATTTCGTCGTCCCGGAGGGCGTCTACGAGCACATGAACCTCATCGACAAGGGCCAGGAGCTCGAGGACGAGTGGCATCGCCGCTGGGAGGCGTGGCGGAACACCTATCCTGACATGGCCGGGGACTGGGACCGTGCGTTTGCAGGCGAGCTGAAACCCGGCTGGGCCGAGGCACTGCCCGAGTTCGATCCCGCCGAGAAGGACAAGATGGCCACGCGTGCCGCCGGTGCCGTCGTGATGGAGGCCTTCAAGAACTACGCGCCGACGATGCTCGGCGGCGCGGCCGACCTCGTCGAGTCGACGAAGACGAACTTCGACGGCGCGGGCGTCTTCGCGCAGGACTTCGCCGGGCGGAACATCCCCTTCGGCGTCCGCGAGCACGCGATGGGCTCGATCGTGAACGGCCTGGCCGTCCACGGCGGCATCGTGAAGCCCTACGGCTCGACCTTTCTCATCTTCAGCGACTACATGCGGCCGGCCGTTCGCCTCTCTGCGCTCATGGGCCTGCCGGTCGTCTGGGCGTGGACGCACGACTCGATCGGCCTCGGCGAGGACGGCCCGACCCATCAGCCCGTCGAGCATTACATGGCGCTCCGGGCAATCCCGAACTTCTGGTTCTTCCGCCCGGCCGATGCGAACGAGACCTCCTACGCATGGAAGGTCGCGCTCGAACGCAAGGACGGCCCCGTCGGGCTCGCGCTGAGCCGCCAGGACCTGCCGGTGCTCGACCGCTCGGAGCTCGGCGACGCGGCCGGGGTGGAGCGCGGCGCGTATGTTCTCTGGGACGGGAACGGCAACGGCTCCCCGGAGCTGATCGTCATGGCCACGGGCTCCGAGGTCTGGGTCGCCCTCGAGGCGGCCAAGCAGTTGCAGGAAGAGGGCATCGCGACGAGGGTCGTCTCGATGCCGTGCTGGGAGCTCTTCGAGGAACAGCCCGCCGACTACCGCGACTCCGTGCTCCCGCCGGATGTCGAGGCTCGCCTCTCCGTCGAAGCCGGGGTCGGGCTCGGCTGGTGGAAATGGGTCGGGCAGGAGGGAGACGTCGTCTCGCTGGAGCGGTTCGGTGCCTCGGCGCCGGGGGCGACAGTGCTCGAGAAGCTCGGCTTCACACCGGAGAACGTCGTCACGCGCGCCCAGGCGCTCATGCGCAAGCGGCAGCGCGTCGGCTGAGGAAAGGAAGGACATGGCTGAAAAGAGCAAGCTGCACAAGCTCTCCGAGCTCGGTCAGAGCATCTGGATCGACTTCCTCTCGCGCGACATGCTGCACTCGGGAGAGCTCGCCCGGATGATGAAGGAGGACGCCGTGGTCGGCGTCACGTCCAATCCAACGATCTTCCAGAAGGCGATCTCGGCCGGAGATGCCTACGACGAGCAGCTGCGCGAGGTGCTCACGGAGGAGCGCGACCCGAAGGAGGTCTTCCTGCGCCTCGCCGTGCAGGACGTGAACGAGGCGCTCGACCTTCTGCGGCCCGTGTGGGACGAGGGCTCCGGCAAGGACGGATACGTCTCGCTCGAGGTCGACCCGAACCTCGCGTACGACACCGAGGGGACGACCGCCGAGGCCGTCCGCCTGCACAAGCTCGTCGACAAGCCGAACCTCTTCGTGAAGATCCCGGCGACGAAGCCGGGCCTCCCCGCGATCGAGGACATGATCGCGAAGGGCAAGTCCATCAACGTCACGCTCATCTTCTCGCTCGAGCGCTACGAGGAGGTCGCGCGGGCCTACATCCGCGGCCTGGAGCGGCTCGTGGCCGGCGGCGGCGACCCGAGCGCGGTCGCCTCCGTGGCCAGCTTCTTCGTCAGTCGTGTCGACACCGAGACCGACACGCGGCTCGACGAGATGGGTGGTCACGACAAGCTCAAGGGCAAGCTCGCGATCGCCAACGCGAGGCTCGCCTATCGGCTCTACAAGGAGCTCTTCTCCGGCGAGACCTGGGATTTCCTGGTTTCCAAGGGCGCGACGCCGCAGCGGCCGCTCTGGGCCTCGACGTCCACGAAGAACCCTGAATACCGCGACGTCATGTACGTCGAGGACCTGATCGGGCCCGAGACGGTGAACACGATGCCCGAGGAGACGATCCAGGCTTTCCAGGACCACGGCAAGGTGGCCTCGACCCTCGAGCAGGGGATCGACGAGGCGAAGCAGCTCTTCGCCGACCTCGAGAAGGCCGGCATCGACTACGACGACGTGACCGACACCCTCGAGCGCGAGGGTGTCGAGAAGTTCGCCGACTCCTTCGGGGAGCTCATCGAGGGCATTCGCGCGAAGTCGGGCGAGCTGGTCCCGGCCTGAGGGAGCCTTGACCTCGCTCGCGCCCGCCGAGCTGGTCGAGCGCCTCTGGGCTCGCGACGCCACGCTCTGGACCGGCCAAGACGAGAACCGTTGGCTCGGCTGGCTCGACGAGCCGCTGCGCATGCGCCAGCGCGTGACAGAGCTCGAGGAGTTCGCCGCCGGCACCGTGGGCCAGTTCGACTCGGTCGTCCTTCTCGGGATGGGCGGGTCGAGCCTCGCGCCTGAGGTGCTCCGGCGCACGTTCGAGAGCGACCACCTGCAGGTCCTCGACACGACCCATCCCGCGGCCATCCGCCGCGCGGCCGGCGCGCTCGACCCGGCGCGCACGCTCTTCCTCGTCTCCTCCAAGTCGGGCACGACGCTCGAGACGCGCTGCCACCTCGACTTCTTCTGGGACTGGGCCGGCGGCCGCGCCGAGTCGTTCGCGGCGATCACCGACCCCGGCTCGGACCTCGAGGCGCTCGCCCGCAAGCGCGGCTTCCGCGCAGTCTTTGCCGGCGAGCCGACCATCGGCGGCCGCTACTCGGCGCTCTCAGCCTTCGGGCTGGTCCCGGCGGCGCTCATCGGGGTGGACCTCGAGCGCTTGCTCCTCCGCGTCGAGGAGATGGTGGAGGCCTGCCACCTCGACGACGGCAACCCCGGGCTCGAGCTGGGCGAGCGGATGGGTCAGGGCTGGAAGGATGGCCGCGACAAAGTTCAAATAGGCGGCGCCAGCCGGGGTGGTTTCGGACTTTGGGTCGAGCAGCTGATTGCGGAGTCGACCGGAAAGCAGGGAAAGGGCCTCGTTCCGGTTCCCGTGGACGAGCCAGCGGACGGCATCGACCGCCAGAGCGAGGAGGCGCGCGCCGCCGATCCCTACGAGCTCGGGCAGGAGTTCTACCGCTGGGAGTTCGCCACCGCCGTCGCGGGGGCGATCATCGGCATCAACCCGTTCGACCAGCCGAACGTGCAGGCGGCGAAGGACCGGACGAACAAGGTGCTCGCCGGAGACGAGCCGCCGCGCGGCGACGAAGGGCCCAGCCTCGAGGAGCTCCTCGAGGCCGCCTCACCGCCTGAGTACGTCTGCATCCAGGCGTTCATCGACCCGGCGCGCGAGGCCGAGCTCGAGCCCCTGATCGGGCGCGCGCGGCAAACCGGCTGTGTCGTCACCCACGGCCTCGGGCCACGGTATCTCCATTCCACGGGCCAGCTGCACAAGGGCGGGCCGCCGGAGGGCCGCTTCGTCCAGGTCGTCGACGATCCGGGCGACGACCTGGCCATCCCGGACCGTTCCTTCGGCTTCGGCCAGCTGATCAGGGCACAGGCCGACGGCGATCTCGCCTCGCTTCGCGAGCGCGGCAGGCCTATCGTTCGCGTCAACCTCGAGGAGGTCGCATGAAGCTCGGGATGGTCGGTCTCGGCCGCATGGGCGGCAACATGACGAAGCGGCTGGAGAACGACGGCCACGTCGTCCAGACCTACGCGCGGAGCGGAGGAGGCACCGCCGGCTCCCTCGAAGAGCTCGTGAGCCAGCTCGAGCCGAGGCGCGCCGTGTGGCTCATGATCCCGGCCGGCGATCCGACCGAGCAAGCGGCGCAGGAGCTCTTCGGCCTGCTCGACAAGGGTGACGTGATCGTCGACGGCGGCAACTCGAACTTCAAGGACTCGCAGCGGCGCGCGGGCCTCGCGGCCGGGAAGGGGATCGCCTACATCGACGCCGGCGTCTCCGGCGGGATCTGGGGGCTTGCGAACGGCTACTGCCTGATGGTGGGCGGCGAGGACGACGCCGTCTCGTTCCTGGAGCCTGCGTTCACGACCCTCGCTCCCGACGACGGGTACGCGCACGTTGGGCCCTCCGGCGGGGGCCACTTCGTGAAGATGGTGCACAACGGGATCGAGTACGGCCTCATGCAGGCCTACGCGGAGGGGTTCGACATCATGAACTCCTCCGAGTTCGACCTCGACCTGCACGAGATCGCCGGCATCTGGCGCTACGGATCGGTCGTGCGCAGCTGGCTTCTCGAGCTTCTGCACACCGCGCTCGAGAACGAGGGCAACGACCTCGAGCACATCGCCGGCTACGTCGAGGACTCAGGCGAAGGGCGGTGGACGGTCTTCGAGGCGATCAATGAGAGCGTGCCCGCCCCGGTGATCAGCGCCGCGCTCTTCGCCCGCTTCGCGTCGCGTGAGGACGAGTCGTTCGCGGCGAAGATCAACGCCGCGCTCCGCAACCAGTTCGGCGGCCACGCCGTGAAGAGCGAATGAGCATCTCGGAGAAAGTCGAAGCGCCGAACCCGCTCGAGGAGGGGCTGCGCCGAAGACGCTCGCCGGAGCCGTGCGCGCTGACGATCTTCGGCGCCTCCGGCGACCTGACCCAGCGCAAGCTCTTTCCTGCCCTCTACGCGCTCGCGTTCCGTGACCTGCTGCCGCCGAAGTTCGGCGTCGTCGGCGTTGCGCGAACCGAGATGAGCGACGAGGAGTTCCGGGAGAAGATGAAGCAGGCGATCCAGGACCATGCGCGCGACGAGTTCCGCCAGGACGTCTGGGACGAGTTCGCCGAGTCGATCCGCTACGTGGCGACCGACTTCGCCGACCAGGGCGGCGAGGAGCACGTCGTGCAGTGCCTGAACGAGCTCGACGCGAAGTTCGGCACGGCCTCCAACCGCATCTACTACCTGGCCGTGCCTCCCTCGGCGATCGAGACGATCGTCGTCGAGATGGGCAAGCGCCGCGCGGCCGAGGGCTGGACGCGCGTGATCGTCGAGAAGCCGTTCGGCTACGACCTCGAGACCGCGCAGCACCTGAACGAGGTCGTCCACCGGCACTTCGCCGAGGAGGAGATCTTCCGGATCGACCACTACCTCGGCAAGGAGACGGTCCAGAACATGCTGGTCCTCCGCTTCGCGAACGGGATCTTCGAGCCGATCTGGAACCGTCAGTTCATCGACCACGTGCAGATCACGGTCGCCGAGTCGCTCGGGATCGAAGGGCGCGCCGACTACTACGAGAGTGCCGGCGCGGTCCGCGACATCGTCCAGAACCACCTGCTCCAGCTCGTCGCGCTGACCGCGATGGAGCCGCCGATCGACTTCACCGCCGAGTCGGTGCGGAACGAGAAGGTCAAGGTGCTGAAGGCGCTGCACACGCCCGGTCCCAAGCACGTCGTCCGCGGCGAGTACGGGCCGGGGTACATCGAGGGCGAGGAGGTGCCCGGGTACCGCGAGGAGCCCGGGGTCGCGCCGGACTCCATGACGGAGACCTTCGTCGCCGCGAAGCTCTACGTGGACAACTGGCGCTGGGCGGACACGCCCTTCTACATCCGCACCGGCAAGCGGCTGCCCCGGCGGGAGACGACGATCGCGATCCAGTTCAAGCGCGCTCCCCATCCTCCGTTCGAGCTCGACTCCGACGACGCGCTCCGCCCGAACGTGCTGCTCGTCCACATCCAGCCGGACGAGGGTGTCTCACTCGCCGTGGGCGCCAAGGTCCCCGGGCAGGGCATGTCGATCCGCACGGTGCACATGGACTTCCTGTACGGCGGCTCGTTCCGCACGGGCCTGCCCGAGGCCTACGAGCGCTTGATCCTCGACTGCATGCTCGGCGACGCGACGCTCTTCACTCGCTCGGACGAGGCCGAGGAGCAGTGGGCGCTCGTGGACTCGATGGTCGCCCCCTGGAAACGCGACCGCCCGAACTTCCCCAACTACGCGGCCGGAACCTGGGGGCCCGTTGCCGCCGACGAGCTGATCCACCGGGACGGACGCTCGTGGAGGCGGCATTGACCGAAGGCGTCACCATCCGCCAGATCGAGCAGGAGCTCGGCCGCCTCCGGCACGCCGCTGCAGCCCCGGGCAGCGCGCCGAACCTGCGCACGAGCGTGATGACGCACCTCGCGTGGGTGCCCGAGCGCTGGGTCGACGCGGCAACGGACACTCTCGCGGGGATGGGTGAGCGGCATCCGTCGCGCACGATCCTCCTCCTCCCGCGCCCCGACGATCCGCGCGACGCGCTCGACGGGGAGGTCGACCTGCGCTGCTTCGTGCGGGCCGGAGAGCGGGGACAGGTCTGCTCCGAGGTCATCTCGCTTCGGCTCTGCGGCCCCCGGGCGAAGGCGCCCGGAAGCGTGGCCATGCCGCTGCTCATCCCTGACCTCCCGGTCTTCCTCCGCTGGCGCGGCGAGCCGTGGTTCGGCGACCCCGCGCTGGACCAGCTGACGGACATCGCCGACCGCCTCGTGTTGGACTCGGACGAGTGGGGCGAGTGCGATGCAACGATGACGCAACTGCCGGAGCTCTTCGACCGGGTCGCCATCTCCGACATCGCCTGGGCGAAGGTGCAGCCGTGGCGAGAGGCGTGTGCCGAGCTCTGGCCCGAGATCGGGGAGGCCGATTCGCTGAGGGTTGCGGGCCCGCGCGGAGAGACACTCCTTCTCTGGGGCTGGCTGCGGGCGCGACTCCGGCGCGAGCTGGATCTCCAGCACGAGCCGGCCGGCGAGGTCGAGCTCGTGGCGATCGACGGCGAGGATGTCCCTGCGCCGCGCGCGAAACGCACCTCGTCGAGCGACCTCCTCTCGGACCAGCTCGAGATCTTCGCCCGCGACCGGCTCTACGAAGAGGCCGTGAGCGCGCTCGCCGCCGTGCCCGCTTAGGGGACTCGGAGCGCGACCGGGGCGATCCCGGCGTCGACGAGGTTCTGCGAGAGCAGTCCGACGAACGGATGCTCGTCGGCCGAGAGGCCGTTCGGGTTCGCGATGAGGAACGTCACCTTTCCCGTCGCCTTGGCGACGGTGTAGGCCGTCGTGTAGCGGCGGATGAGCGTCTCGGTCGCTGCCGCGTCCCTCGAGTGGACGCTGAGTCTGATCGAGCTCTGATCCGGCAGCGCCTGGGCCGCTGCGATCGCGGCCGCCTCGTCGGCCGCCCGTGACGCGGAGCCGGCAGCCGGCGCCCGCCCGGGCCACGGATCGGCGCCGAAGAGCGCGTTCCAGAGGATGTGCTGCATCCCCTGCGTCCAGGCGCGGTAGTTCGGATCGGTCGTGAAGAGGACGAGGCGCCCTGCGCCGACCGGCTCGTCGGCGACGGCAGCCGTGCCTCCGAGCTCGTCCTCGCCGCTCGCGAATCCGGAGACGAAGAAGTCCTGCGAGCCGAAGGCCGGGAAGCGGACCGGCGCGGCACCGTTTACGGTCGTCATCACGTCGTCGTAGTCGTACAGCGCCCAGTCGAAGGGGCCGACGCCCGTTGCCAGCGGGCTCGTCTGGTTGACGGCGACTCGGAAAAGGCTGCCCGGCACGTCCGAGTGGGCGGCTCGCAGGCGCGCAGTCGTGAGGCCGAGCCGCGCTGCGAGCTCGGTGCCGCCGCGGATGCCGACGAAGCGGCCGCCGCTGTTCACCCACGCGCGAAGCGCATCCTTCCCGGGCTTGCCGAGGTTCAACGTGGCGACCTGGGCGTTTCCGTTCGTCGCGACCAGGACGTCGACGTCGGCGAGACCGCCAGCGGCGATGTCGGCGGCGGTCACTTCCCGGAACGGGACGTGCCAGGACTGGTCGAAGAGCCAGCGAAGCCAGCCGGCGGACTCGCGCGCCGCCGTGCTGCCGGACGTCTGCAGGACGCCGATCCGCGGGAGGTTCGCCGGCAGCGCCGGGGGGGCTGGCTCTGCCAGCGGTGCGACGAGGGTTGCCGAGGGGCTCACCGTTGCGCCGGAGTAGCCGCCGGAGACGTTGAAGAGCAGCGGTTGGCTCCACGCGCTGACGTCGTAGAAGAAGTTGACCGGTGGATACGTCGTCTCGTTGAGCATCGCCTGCACCCAGTGCTTCTGGCGCTGCGCGAGCGGGATCCAGTACGTGCCCACGGGCAACGTCGTCGAAGTCACGGGACGGCCATACGGATGGAAATCGGAAACGGCGAGGCTGTTCGTCAGCCGGTACACGTCCACCTCCATCCGCTGGAGGCGGCGGACGAGCGTTTGCACGTCGCTCGCCTTGGCCGGGTCGTCGGCCCGGATGAAGTAGTTGCGCACGGGGGCGGTCGGCACATGCTGCTCGATGGCGTTCTTCGGATTGACGACGATGTTCGGCTCGAGCTGACCCGCCTGTCCTTCGGTCAGCGCCTCGACCCAGGCCTGATGCCACTCGCCGAGGATGCGCTGCTTGTTGATCGCCGCCTGGGAGATGGACGTCCACTGGGCGACGTACTGCTCGCGCGTCCGTATCGGCATCTTGTCGCCGCTGTACTTCTCGAAGGTCATGCCCGCGGCCATGAACCCGTTGGCCGGCACCGTGTCGCCGTAGTAGACGCCGAAGAAGTCGTACGTGCGGCCGTTGAAGAACGGGATGTGCTGGCGCTTGAACTCGGCCTGCATCGCGGCCCCGTAGATGTTGTTGATCCAGTCGACGACCTGGCTCGTGACCTCGTGGTAGACCGGGTCGGCGTTCGGCGGGAAGAAGAACGTGTTCGTCCCCATTTCGTGGTCGTCGATGAAGAGGACGGGTGGGTACTGCTTGACGAGCTCGACCTTGGAGTCGGTATCGGGCTGCGTGCGCGCGAACCAGTCGCGGTTCATGTCGAATCCGTAGGAGTTCTGGCGCCGCTCCGCCTCGCGCCCGTCCGGGTTTTGGATGGGGACGATGACGACGATCGCGTTGTCGAGGATCCGCGCCGCTGCGCAGTCGCTCCGGTCGGCGAGGTCGTAGAGGACGCGCAGCGACGCGTCGGTGCCACTCTCCTCGCTCCCGTGCACGTTCGAGGCGATCCAGAGAATCGCGGGGGTGTTGGCCGCGAGCGCAGAAGCCGTCCCGGCCGGCGTCGCCGGATCCATGAGCGTTCGCGCGTTCGCCTGGACGGCCGCGAGCCCCGCCGGGCTGACGTTCTCCGGCTTCCCGACGATCGCGTACGTGAGCGGCCGGCCCTCGACGGAGTGCCCGAAGACCCCGGAGGCGACGCGCGGGCTGGCGGCGTCCACCGCGGCGACGTACTCGTCGGACTCCGCGGAGGTCACCTCCTGGGAGCCGAGGTCGAAGCCGAGGACGTCATTCCCCGTCGGCACCTCGCCGCGGAACGTGGGCGGCGTGAACGGATCGCAGGTCGGGGCAGCGCCGACTGAGCGCGTCGTCCCGGCGACCACGACCACGGCGCACGCGAAGAGCGTGGCCAGCACGAAGGAGAGCCTGCCCCCCAAGAGGCGAGGGACCTTAACAGCGTTCGAGCGCGGCTTCCAGCGCGAGGCCGGCGCCGACAACGAGCGCATCCTCGCCGGCCGGGGCGACGACCGAGACGGATGCGGGGAGCCGGTTCTCCGTAGATCCGCACGGCAGCGCAAGGGCGGGCCAGCCGAGCACGTTGAACGGCTCCGTGAAGCGGAGCACGCTCGGGCGCAGCTCCCGCTCGGCGAGGGATCGCGAGGGCGCCACAGTCCCGATCGTGGGCACGACGAGGAGGTCGAAGCCGTGCAGAGCCTCGCGCGCCTCGTCCCGGTACTGCTCACGCGC
>Ga0075418_10010536_pt1 | contig 10352 bp, 9 predicted proteins | sample SoiMetdeltSBSDD2_FD_81776 | JGI IMG/M metagenome (GOLD analysis project Ga0075418, IMG submission 81776) | Bulk soil microbial communities from a Populus tree surrounding site in Tennessee, USA - Soil MetaG P. deltoides SBSDD2 | ecosystem: Environmental > Terrestrial > Soil > Tree plantation...
GTGGGCGGCGTGGGCGGCGTGGGCGATGGCGCTGGTTCGGGTGGCGCAAGCGATGGTGCCGGTTCGGGCGGCGCAGGCGCCGGGGGCGGTTGGGGCGGTGCCGGCGGGGGTTGGGGCGGCGCGGGCGGCGGAGCTGCACGCTGCCGCGATTTCTTCGGCTTCGCGGGCTTCGGAGGCGGCGGTGGGAGCTCCTCCGGAAGCGGCGGTGGCGGCGGCTCCGGGCGCAGTTCCTTTAGCGGCGCCGGTTCATCGTCGGCACTCGTGCGAACGACCGGAATGTCATCAGCGCTCCCGCGCATGATGCGGAAGCCCTTCTCCCCAGGTGCCGGTGGTGCCTCGGCCTCGGCGGCCTCCTCTTGCTCTGGTTCTTCCGGCTCTTCCGCTTTCGGCGGTGGTGGGGGCGGCGCCGGCGGCTTGGGCTTTGGTCCGGTCAGCGTGGGACCGTAGGCCTTGTAGTTCCGCCATGTGATGAACGAGCGCTTTTTTCCATCCGCCTTTATGGACTCGGGCTGCAGCAGCTCGTAGAACGCTACTGGCGTCTTGTGCCAGTCGGTGCTCTGCGTCGCGCGGAAGAAGCGGCCCGTGAGGCCGCCCGCCTCCGCGGCCACCAGAACCGCCACATGCCACGGCTCGGTGAAAAACTTTTCGTGTGTCTCGACATCGTGCGCGGTGAGAAAGCCGCCCTGCCCCGGATGGGAGTGATACCAGCCGAGCAGAGAGGCGGATGCTTTCTTGAGCTGCTCCTGCATTCGATCCCACAGACGCGAGACGACAACCTCCGTTTTGTCGCCATAAATCGCCTGGCTGAGCTTCAGCGTCTTATCGATGACTGTGTACAGCGCGCCCGTTTCGGGATCGCGATAGACGTCGCCGATCAGAAAGCCGAAAACGGCTTGCGTCGGTGAGCTCTTGAGATGGTCCTGGAGCGCGATGACGGCTTCCTGCTGAAAAAAGATCGGATAGGGCGCGCGATTGGACTCCTTGCCGGGCGCGGTAGTGCCCGGCGCTGCGGGCGGGTTCCACAGGATCGCCCGATCCAGCGGCATCGGCTGAACCTTCGGTTCATTACGACTCGTCATCGCAGCGTCTCCACCACGACGCGCGCGGCGCGCTCGACATCGGCGCGCGTAACGTCGAGGTGCGTGACCGCGCGCAGCCGCCGCGGACCCCACGGCGCCATCCGCAGCCCCGCCCGCGCGAGTCGTTCCGCCACCGCATCCGCGGTGTCGCTGTCCCGCCGCAAGTCGAGCATCACGATGTTGGTATCCGGGTCGGACGGACGGACCGCCGGACTGTCGGACAGGAGCTCGGCAAATCGCTTTGCGTTCGCGTGGTCCTCACCTATGCGATCGAGGTTGTGATCGAGCGCGTACAGCGCGGCAGCCGCCAGGATCCCGGACTGGCGCATGCCGCCGCCGAGGCGTTTGCGAATCTCCCAGGCGCGGGCGCGGCGCGATGCCTTGAAGCCGAGACAGGAACCCACCGGGCAACCGAGTCCTTTGGAGAAGCTGACCATGACAGTGTCGGCCCCGCGCGCCAGGCGCGCGGGCGGCACGCTCGCGGCGACGGCGGCGTTCCAGAGGCGCGCGCCGTCCAGATGCACGGCCAACCCCGCATCGCTCGCGACACTGACGACACCGTCGTACGCCTGGACGGACAGCACCCGGCCGCCCGCGGTATTATGCGAATTCTCGACCGCCAGGGCCGTAATCCGCGGCACATGGGGGGAAGGAGGCCGCAGCGCCGCACGCACCAGGTCGGGGGTCAGCAGGCCGTCTGGTGTCGCGATGGGGCGGATTTGCGCGCCGGACAGGGCCGCAATGCCTCCCAGCTCGAAGTGCACCAGGTGCGCGCTGGCCTCGAGAAGCACCTCGGTCCCGTGTTCCGCCACGAGCCAGATGCCCGTCTGATTGGCTTGCGTCCCGGACGGAAAAAAGAGGGCGTCTTCGGTGCCGATCAACTCGGCGATGCGCTGCTCGAGCCGGCGCGTCGTCGGATCGCCGTCGAGGACGTCGTCGCCGACTTCGGCTCCCGCCATGGCGCGCCGCATCGCGGCCGACGGCTTGGTAACGGTGTCGGAGCGGAGGTCGATCGCGGGAGGCGTCATCCGAGGCGCACGCGTTGCAACCGACGCATGCGCATCAGGTCGTAGGTCTCCGCCACCTCGCCACCCAGCAGGAAGACGTAGGCGGTGTAGTAGATCCAGAGTATGAACAACAGAAATGCGACCAGGTTGGCGTCCGACGCGAGGCGGTCGAACGTGACAAAACGGGCCACGTACAGCGCGTAGAGCCGTTTGGCGATCTCGAACGCGACCGCGCAGAACAGCGACGCCACGAGACTCGTGCGCCAGTAGATCCGCCGGCTCGGCAGGTACTTGAAGACCACAAAAAACAGCAGCGTGCTGAACACGAGCGGCAGGAATTGGGCCGTCAGGCCGCCCGCCGTCGACGCGAACGCGTTCGCGAGAAAGAGGGTGGCCGCGAGGAAGACCATGGCGAGATCGAGCAGCTTGGCAACGGGCCAGGGGCGATTCTCCTCGGTATCGAAGACTTCGTTCAGTGCCGCGCGCAGCCCTCCGAACATACGAGTCGAGAACCAGAGGAACAAAGGCGCAGCCAGCAGCGTGAGGCGGCTGCGGCTGGCGATGAGATCCCCCAACGCGCGTTCAATGAAGCCGAACGTGCCGCTCTCCCCGCCGCTGGACTCGGGCAGGAAGCGCTGCAAGAGCTCGTGAATATCTAGTTGATGGATGGCGAGCTGGTACTGGGCCAGATGCCCGACGATGGCGAGGGCGAGGCCGACGAAAGGAATGGCCGTGAGCAGTATGTCGAACGAGAGAGCACCGGCGAGAAAGGGGATGTTGTCTTCGTAGGCCGCCTCGATGGTTCGCCGGACGATACCGGTGACCGTGCGGTGCCAGCCGCCTTCACCGTTCACGCGAGCGGCTCGTCCTCCTCCTCCGGCGCGGGAGTCGCGGGGCGGGCGGCGCGACGACGGCGCCGTGCCTCGTCCAACCGCCGCCGCAGCTGCTCGCGAGTGCTGATCTCAGCTTCTCCGTCCTCCTCTTCGGCGGCGGCGTCGGCTGCCTCGGCCTCCTCTTCGGCGTCTTTCAACAGACCCCGCACCTCATCGACTTTTTCTTCGGCAAGCTCTTTCAGATTCCGCAGGCCCTTGGACACTTTGCGGCGTGCGGTTTCACCGCGTTCGGTGGGCGCGAACATGAAACCCGCCACCGCACCGAGCACGATGCCGAACAAAAACGCCCCGAAGCCCCCGCCCCCGCCCCCCCCGCCCCGATCGCTCATTCGCCTGCCTCCGCATCATCCGGTGCCGCGACCAGCGCAGCGCGTGGCTCCGCGTGCGACACGAGTTTCGGCTTGACGTACCGGTCGACGGCGGCGCGCGTGCCTTTGACCCGCAGCTGCTCGAACAGGAACGCGAACGTCTTTTCCAGATCGGCGCCTACGCCCTCGCGCACGTCGGCCGGCAGATCCCAGAACCGCCGCTTGAAGGGGCCGATCGCCTTCTTGCGGCTCTTGTAGATGAACTGCTCCTCGGTGTCTCCTTTTTTCCACTCGTCTTTCGCTTCGGTTTTCACCCACTCGTTCACGTCGCGCCGCAGGTCCTTCGGCAGCGCGTGGTGGTCCATGACGATCGTTTGGAAGTTGGTGGCCAGGTGAATCTCGATCGCCTCAAAGCGGGGAAACTGCGAAAACGCTTCCGGCGGCAGGGTGGACGCGCCGTGCTGTACCGCTCCACCCAGGCCGTACTTTTTGCAGGCCGCCTGTGACAGCGCTTTCAGCGCGTCGAGGTCGAGCTGGACTTTCGCGATCGACCCGTCGGGGAGCACCACGCCGCCGTGGCTCGTGCCGGTCTGGACGGAGATCTTCGAGATGCCCGGAGCGGTACCCATCGCCTTCAGCGTCCGGTTGTAGCCCTGCATGAAGGCGTCCAGCTCGTGGACGTCGCTGTTCTTGCCGCCGACTTCGCCGATTTCCGCGCCGACCGATGCAGTGATGCCGTCGGGCTCACGGTCCCGGATGAACCTCGTCAACTCGGCAGCGCGCTCGTAGTTGGTCCGCTGCTGCTCGTCGAGCGTCGCTTTGGACAGGTCGACGAGCGTCGAGGTATCGACGTCGATGTTGTAGAAGCCGGCGTGGAGCTCCTCTTCGATCAGCGCGCGCAGCGCCTTCAGCTCCACCTCGGGATCGGCGGCGTATTTCTTCGCATTGACCTGGACGTGATCGCCCTGGATGAAGAGCGGGCCGGTAAATCCTTCCCGCAGCGCCGCCGCGGTCATGACCGCCACGTATTCAGCGGGTCGCTGGTCGGTGTAGGCGATCTCGCTGCGCGCGATTTCGCAGATGATTGCGCCCGCGTCGAGTCGCTTTGCAGCGCGGAAAATGGCGCGGCCGGTGTCGTAGGAGAGAATGCGGACGTTCATCGCGGGCGTCGTAAACGCCGGGACCTCGTCGCGCCCGCGCGCCATGTACAGATCGTGGATCGACGCGGGCCGCACGCCGGCACGCTGGCCGACCTCCCATAACAACCAGCGCGCGCGCGCCTTCGTATCGTCGTCTCCGAACACCGCCTCGCGCACCAGGGCGTCCATCGCGGCGCTCTGGCGTACGGTGGGATTGTCGAACTGTTTGAGGGTCGCTTCCAGTGCCACGGGGGCCTCCTGGCGGCGGAATTTACGCCCCGGCTAGGTCGATAACCAGTCCATCGTGCGCCGGCGCGATTCCCGGCGGCAGCATGGCGGCCAGTGCGGCATGCGTGAATTCGTGCGTCAAATGCGTGAAGAACGTGCGTCGCGCGCCGACACGCCGCGCCGCCTCGACCGCCTCCGGAATGGAGAGGTGCAGTGGATGCGGGTGCGATAGGAGCGCGTTGAGCACCAATACGTCGAGCCCCACCAGCGATTCCATCACGCTGTTAGGGATCGATTTCACGTCGGTGAGATAGGCCATTGTTCCGACTCGGTAGCCGAGCACCGGCTGTTTCCCGTGCGGCAGCTCGAGCGGCAGGACCTCAACGCCCGCTATGGAGACGCGCACCCCGGGCTCGATGACATGAGCGGCGAGCTCCGGCTTGCTCGTGCCCGCTGGAACGAAAAACGTCGGATCGAAGATGTAAGGGAATTTTCCGGCGAGCTCCGTCATTGTGTCGCGCGAGCCGTAGGCGGGGAGCGCCGTCGCCTGGCGAACCGACAACGCGCGCAGATCGTCGATGCCGTGCACGTGATCGGCATGCGCATGCGTGTACAGCACCGCGTCCACCCGGTCGACACCGGCGGCCACGAGCTGCAGGCGCAGCTCGGGCGGGGTGTCGATCAAAAGACGCGTCCTGCCCGTTTCGATCAGGGCGGCAGTGCGGGTCCGGCGATCGCGCGGGTCAGAGGAGGTGCAGGCGGGACAGCGACAGCCGATCTGCGGCACGCCGAAGGACGTGCCCGTGCCGAGCAGGGTCAGCCGCACATCACACCCGCTCGACTTTGATGAGGTTCGTGCTGCCGGAGACCTCCCAGGGCAAGCCGGCGGTCACCACGATGCAGTCGCTCTGCTTCGCGAGGCCGCGCTTGAGAATGAGCCCACGCACAACTTCGAGCATGGCATCGTAGCCCGGGACGCGATCGACGAGCACTGGTACCACACCCCAGACGAGCGCCAGCTGGCGATGGGTCGTCTTCACGGTCGTGACCGCGAGTATGGGAACCGGCGGCCTGAGCGCCGCGACTTTGCGTGCCGTGAAGCCGCCCTGCGTGAGCGTGACGATGAGGGGGGTTTTCATCAGGCGGGCGACGGCGTTCGTTCCCCACGCGATTGCGTCTTCGGTCGCAACGCCCTCGCCCGCGGTGCGGCGCTCCTCGCGATGGCGCAGCGGGTGGCGCTCCATCTCGCGGATGATGCGGTCCATTGCGCGCACCGCTTCCACCGGGTACTGGCCCACGGCGGTTTCGGCTGACAGCATGACCGCGTCCGTCCCGTCCAGAATCGCATTGGCGACGTCCGATGCCTCCGCGCGGGTGGGCCGCGGAGCATGGACCATCGATTCCAGCATCTGGGTCGCAGTAATCACCGGCTTGCCCTGATGGTTCGCCTCGCTGATGAGCCGCTTCTGCACCAAGGGGACCTGTTCGAACGGCAGCTCGACTCCCAAGTCGCCTCGTGCCACCATCACCGCATCCGATACAGCGACGATTTTCTCCAGATTATCGAGCGCCGTCGCCTTTTCGATCTTGGCGACGATCTTGGTGGTGGGGTCGACGAGCGTCCGGAGCTGCTGGATGTCTTCGGGGCGGCGCACAAAGGATAGGGCGACGTAGTCGACGCCGAGTTTCATAGCATCCTGCACGTCCTCCCGATCCTTCTCCGTAAGCGCCGGTGCCGAGACCTGCACGCCGGGAAGGTTCATGCCCTTGTGCGCGGTCAGAATCCCCCCATCGACCACCCGCGCGCGCACGCGCGGTGACTCGACGCCCGTAACTTCCACCGAGAGGAGCCCGTCGTTCAGCAGGATCCGCGAGCCGACCTTCGCGTCGTTCGCGAGACCGTCGTAGGTCGTCGGCAGCTCGTCGCCCCGGGCCATGTCTTCCGGGGCAAAGACGATCTGCTCGCCGCGCGTGAGCTCACGGGGCGCGGGAAGGGCACCCACCCGGATCCGCGGGCCCTGGAGATCGAAAAGGATGGCCACCGGGGCATCGCTCCCCCCAGCGACCTTGCGGGCGACCGCGATCCATTCGGCGCGCATCTCGGGTGTCCCGTGCGAGGCGTTGATCCGCAGCACGTTGGTTCCAGCTCCCAGTAGCGCAGCGATGCTCGAGGCGTTGCCGGTAGCGGGGCCGAGGGTGGCGACGATCTTGGTTTTTCGAATCTCGGAGGCGGTGTTCGGTCGGTTATCCACAAATTCCCGTGTGCTTGGCAGTGTGGAAAAGTACCTGTTTGAAACCTACAGGTGCGTGCGTCATACGAGCGTCAGTAGCCGAGGCCGCATTGAAGCGAATTCGTTGAAGCGACAGCGTCTAACTGAGCTCCTTGAAGTAGTGCGTGAGGCAACGCCGTCGATGGTTCGGCGTTCAGTCCCTGCATAAAGATTCGCACATCTGCATATGACCTCAGCGCACGACCTCGAGGGTCTTCTGCGCGAGCCGCTGGCGCAGCTCTTGGAGCACGTGGATGGTGCGGGCCATCGACGACGCGGGCATCCCTTCGATCGTGCGGGCCGCCAGACGCCGCTCGAGTTGCCCGACACGGAGCAGCACCTCCAAGCCGTGTCGTGTCAGCGCCACACGCACTCCCCGATCGTCGTCGGGATCGGTGCTTGTCTCCACCATTCCCTTCGCCTCGAGACGCTGAATAAACGTCGTGGCGGCCGCCCGCGAAACACCGAGCTCGCGGGCAACATCGCTGGGCCGCGCTCCGTCCGGGCCCCCCAAGTCCACGGCGGCCATGACCGCGTGCGCGCGCTGCGACAGGCCGAATGTCTTGTATGCGCGATTGCCGGCCCGTTCGATGGCTTGCTGGGCCGCTTGGACGGCCTCGGTGAGCTGTAAGGCGAGCGCGGAGCGGTCTGGCAATGGGGCCTAGGGCCTGGGGCCTGGGGCCTGGGGGTGGGATTGGGGCGCGGGGTGCAAGGCTCGGGAATTGTGGGATGATGTTAACATGTTGATGATTAACATACTAATTATTTTCGAGTCCGGCAAGCAGCGGTTTCCCCCTGCACCCCGAGCACCAAGGCCCCGCCCCAGGCCCTAGGCCCCGGGCCCCACTCAACAAGTTTCCGACCAGTCGACCCGGGACTCCCGCTTGCACCGCCCGCATTTGAGCGTGTCCGGTTTGCCTTTGAAATCCTGCCGCTCCTGGCAATGCGGACAGACGGCGTAGGTGATCGTCATGTCCTCCCCTGCCCTGGCGCCGCCCAGGGTCGGGCGAAGCAGGCCCGTCCGAACGACGACGCTCCACCGATCGGGCGCCATGTCGCGGACGGCGACATCGATGCGGCTGACGCGCACCGGCCGTTTGCGTACTTCGATCACCACCTTGCCGTCCAATGTTTCTTCGAGGATGGGGTACCAGGCGCCGCGCCGAAGCACGTCGGCGACGTTGTCGAGGCAGCGGGCCCAGCCGAGCGGTCGGCTCGAGGCGGGGGGAGGCTGAGAGGACGCCATGACCGAGCCCAATGTAGCACTTCGCGCTAAATTGCGTTATGCGCACGATCGGAACGATCACCCGTCTGCAGATTCAGCGCGGATCACTCAAGACCGGCGCGAAGCCCACCCGCCGCTACGACCCCAGTGCTCTGCTCTCCGTCCCCCAGCTCAACGTCACGCCCGACGGCGCCCTCGGCGCGCGCGACGGCGAGTGGATCGTGGACGTCCACCACCGCGCGCACCCGTTCACCAAGAATGAGGACGGCCTCCACGGGATCTCGCTCGGCTTCACCTCGCACTACGACGCGATGCGCGAGCGCTTCGGCGCGCGCATCGACATCGGATGCGCCGGCGAAAACATCATCGCGACAGCGAGCACGCGGCTCGCGTACCAAGAGCTCGCGGAGGGAGTCGTCATCCTGTCGCCCGAGGGCACGGAGCGCGTTCGTTTACGAGTACTGCAGGTCGCACATCCGTGCAGGCCGTTTACGGGCTGGGCGCTCGGCGAGACCGTCGAGCCCGACGAGCTAAAAACACACCTACAGTTTCTCGATAATGGGATGAGAGGTTTCTATTGCGTTGGTGAAGGGACGGGGACGGTGACGCTGGGGGATTCGATCGCGATTCTCTGAACGCGGAGCCATAAACGCAAAACGCGGAACAGGGGGGAATTCTGTTCCGCGTTCGCATTTCCGAGTTCCGCGTTCGGTCAGGTCATCTCATCCCACGCCATTGCCGCCGTCTTGTGACACCGCGCACAGGTCATCTCCATGGTGCGCGCTTCAATGCCCTGCCGATTCCGGCACGAAGGACAGACGGCATACGTGAGCGGGAATACCCGGCCCAAGCGCTCGATCATGCGCGGCTCGCATCGCACAATCGTCCACCGCTCGGGTGGATGATAGCGAATCTCGAGAAAGCGACGATCGACTGGAACGTTGTGACGATTCACATCGAGCACGACGATGTTGCTCGACGAGATCCGCACGACTGGATACCACGCGCCCCGACGCAGCGTGTGCGCGCCGGCGGGACCGACGCGTGCCCAACCCTTTACTTGCAGCTTCGTTGGAGTGACTTGTCGTGGGGCCGTTTCCATGCTTTAACACTACCCTGGTGCGCAAGTGCCAGTCGTGACTGGAGTCACAAGCGCTACGGTATCAGCCGCACTCCGAGAAGCCGCAAACGTGACATTTCGCACATCCCTCGATGAATGCCAGCTGCGAGCCACAGTCCGGGCAGGCGCCGATGAAATCCTGTTCGGGACGCCGTGCTCCGAGCACGGCGGCATCACCGGCGGAGCTTTGAACGACCTCGCTCGGTACCGGTGAAGCGGCTCCCCCCCCCATGCCCAGCTCCTGCTGGACCCCCTGCTTCTCCTGCATCCATTTCTCGATCGCGATACCGATGGCGTCCGGAACCGACATCACCTTGTTTGGCCCGAGCCCGACGGCGCGATCAGACGAGATCCCGCGCAGCTGACGGTAGATCTCCGGCAACGGGACACCCGAGCGGAGCGCGAGGGAGATCAGTCGCCCGATGGCTTCGACGTCCGCCATCAACGCCCCACCGGCCTTCCCGAGCGACATGAAGACCTCGAACGGCTGTCCCTTGTCGTCCTCGGTGATCGTGACGTACATCGTGCCGAGCGGCGATTCGATGCGTCGGGTCGAGCCCTTGAGGAGATCCGGGCGCGACCGCTTGGCGCGGCGCTGCAGGTTCTCCGCTTCGACGTCGTGCAGCCGGTCGCGAGTGCGCGCGAGCTCCGTCTCGACCTCGGCGATGCGGCTGAGCGCTTCGGCCAACGCGCCCTGCCCTGCCCCCCCCCCGGCGCCCTCCTGCACCTTCTTGGCGGTCGACCCGGTGGACAGCACCTGGTTCTCGCGGGCGCCGTCGCGATACACCGTCACGCCCTTGCAACCGAGCTGGTAGGCGTAGCGGTAGATCTGCTCGACGTACTCCTCGGTCGCGTCATTCGCGAAGTTGCACGTCTTGGAAATCGCCGAGTCGGTGAAGTCCTGGAACGCGCCCTGCATCTGGATGTGCCACTCGGGCGTCACGTCGTGGGCCGTCACAAAGACGCGCTGCCATTTCTTTGGCACGGCCTCGAAGTGGATGTGGCCGGCCTCGGCGATCTGCTGCATCAGCGCGTCGGAATACCAACCCTCGCGCTTGGCAAGCGCGACGAAGTCCTCATTCA
>Ga0075418_10010537_pt1 | contig 10352 bp, 14 predicted proteins | sample SoiMetdeltSBSDD2_FD_81776 | JGI IMG/M metagenome (GOLD analysis project Ga0075418, IMG submission 81776) | Bulk soil microbial communities from a Populus tree surrounding site in Tennessee, USA - Soil MetaG P. deltoides SBSDD2 | ecosystem: Environmental > Terrestrial > Soil > Tree plantation...
ACTCCTCGAGGCCGAGCGCGTTGGCCAGCCGGCGGGCGGGGTCCACGGTGATCACCAGGACCTTGCCGCCGAGATGCACGGCGGCCATGGTCGCCAGGGCCGCCGCCACCGTCGTCTTGCCGACGCCGCCGGAGCCACAGCAGATCACGATCTCCTTGGACGCCAGCAGCTGGTCGAGGGATGCGGTGCGCTCGGCGGTCGCCACGTCAGAGCCCCAGCTCGTCCTGGAGGGCGGAGGCGAGCTGGCGGGTGGCCCGCAGGCCATAGGTCCGCTGGAACAGCTCGGGGACGTAGAGCAGCTCGGTGCCGCGGAGCCCCTCGCGGAGCTCGTCGAGGTGGTCGGCGCGGGTCCGACGCAGGCGGACGGCCAGTTCGGCGCCGTCGAGCACCAGATCCACCGGACCACCCGCGGCCTCGCTCAGCGCGGCCGTGGTCGCCGGTCGCCGCAGCCGCCGGAACACCTGCTCCTCGCTCCGGCTGAACAGCTCGGGCAGGACCCGGTTCACGACGACGGCGGCCAGGTCGACGACGGTCTCCTTCTCGAGCCGGGTCGCGAGCTGCAGGGTCTCGTTGACCGGCATCTCCTCGGGGGTGGAGACGATGACGACGCCGGTCCGAGCCGGGTCGCCGAGGATGTCCAGCATCCAACCGGTCTGGTCGCGCACCGGGCCCACCTTGACCAGCTCGGTGATGGCCTGGGGCGCCGCCAGCTGGCCGACCACGTGGCCCGAAGCGGGCGCGTCGACCACCACCAGGTCGTACTCCCCCTTGCGGACCTCCCAGCACAGCTTCCCGACCACCAGGATCTCCCTGACGCCCGGAGCTGCGTTGGCCACGAAGTCGAAGGTCCGGGCCAGGGGACCGATGCGGGAGAGCAGCGGCAGGCGGAGCTGGAGGCGGAGGTACTCCTTCAGTGACGCCTCGGTGTCCATCGACATGGCCCACAGGCCGGGGCTGACCTCGCGCTCGTCGAAGGTCGTGGGTCCGGTCTCCAGGACCTGCGCCGTCGCGCCCTTCGCGTCGACCTCGCACAGCAGCACGCGCCGGCCGTGCTGTGACGCCAGCAGGGCGAGAGCGGCCGCGATGCTGGTCTTGCCGACCCCGCCCTTGCCGGTCACGAACAGCAGGTTGCGTTGGAGCAGGTCGGCCACGGGCGTCGTCCGGCGCTCGCTGTCCCAGGCGGCTAGCCGGTCACCCGCCGAAGCCGATGCGGCGTACGGTCTCGGGCGAGCCGACCTCCACGTACGCCAGCTTGTCGACGGGGACGCCAACCTGCCGGCCCCGCCGGTCGGTCAGCCAGAGGGTGCCACCCGCGGTGATCGCGGACTCCACGTGCTCGCGGACGGCATCCGGGTTGGTGTCGTCGGCCAGCACGACCTCGAGCTCCTTCGACGTCTGGGTGATCCCGATGCGCACGTCCACGTGTTCCTCCTCGTAGAAAAGCGGGGCCATCGTACGAGGCGCGGGGCACAACGGTGTCAGCCGGGCGACGCTTCCTCCGCCCAGCGGGGATGGTGGCGCTGCGCCCAGCGGCGCGACATCCGGCCGGTGACCATGGCCCGCAGCGAGGCCGGCTTCGACAGCGCGACCAGGATGTGCCCCGTGACCACCACCCAGGTCGCGATGGCCGTCCAGTCGTGGACGAAGGTGGCGCCGGTGCGCCAGGGCAGCGGGAAGGGCTCGAACCACCGCATGATCGAGCCCGTGGCCAGCATCACGGGGATCAGGCCGGCGACGAAGGCGGCGTTGGCCTTCTGGCCGGCGTTGAACTTGCCCACCTGGTCGGCGGCCCGCCGGCCGAAGGAGCGCAGCCAGGTCGTGTCGGCCGGCGACCAGCGGGCCAGCGACCGGACGTCCCGGCGCACCGCGGCGCGCCAGCGACCGGTGTAGGCCAGCAGCAGGGGGACGGGCAGGGCGAGGCCCGCGTAGACGTGGATGGTCTTGAGCACCTCGCGCCGGCCGACCAGAGCCGACAGCTCGCCGACGTAGAGGATCATGCCCGTCGCGGCACAGGTCAGCACCAGGACCGCGGTGGCCCAGTGCAGCGCCCGCTCGGCTCGGGTGAACCGCAGGATCCTGGCGACCCCCGACGCGGGTGCTGGATCCCCGCTCTCGGCGCCGAGAGTGGGCAGGGTCGGGTCGGCGGGGTCGGCGGTGAGCGGCTCAGATGGGGTCATCGTCCCGGCCGTTCGAGTCGCCGACCCAGGCGTCGATGTCGTAGCCCCGCATCTCCCAGTAGCCGGGGGTGAGGTCGTCGACGACCTCGATGCGCTCCAGCCACTTGAGCGACTTGTAGCCGTACATCGGCGCGACGTAGAGCCGGACCGGACCGCCGTGCTCCCGGCTGACCGGCCCGTCGAGCATCTCGTAGGCCGCCATCACGTCGTCCCGGCGGGCCTGCTCGAGGGTGAGGCTCTCGGTGTAGGCGCCGTCGAAGGACCACAGCCGCAGGTGCGTCGCACCGGAGGCCACGCCGGCCTCGTCGAGCAGGTCCCGCAGGAGCACGCCCGTCCAGTGGACCTCGGGCACCCGCCAGCCCGTCACGCACTGGAAGTCCCGCACCAGCTCGGTCGGCGGCCGGTCGCGGAGGTCGGCCAGGCTCAGCGTCAGTGGGGTATCGACCATGCCGTCCACGGTCAGCCGGTAGTCCGTCTCGCTGCGCTCGGGCATCGGGTTGACGACGGTGTAGATGCGGAACCGCCCGGCGGTCGGCGCCAGCGAGGTGAGGCCGGTGGGGTCGTTCTCGGTGACCGGGCGCAGCACCTCCTCCAACGTGGCCTGGATCTGATCGCCGGCGACGACGCCGACCGCGCCGAGGCCCAGCATGCTCAGGACGATGCGGCGCCCGACCGGTGCGCCCGCCTCGCTCCGCTCGCGCCGCTCGCCCTCGCTGGGCGGCTGGTCCATCGCCACGTGTTCGAGGGTACGCCGGCCATCGGATGACCGACATCCGCGGCGGCCCCGCAGCCCGAGATGTCTCAGGTTCGTAAGGACTCGCGCAGGCGGGCCAGGCGCTCCTCCCAGCGGCGGCCCGTGGTGGTGGCCCAGTCGGCCAGATCGTCGAGCGGCTCGGGCCGGGCGACGAACCGCGTCTCGCGCCCGCTGCGGTCCGCCTCCACCAGACCGGCCGCTCGCAGCAGGCTCAGGTGGCGGGCGATGGCCTGCCGGCTGATCGGGAGGTCCGAGGTGAGGGCGGTGGCGGTCGTCGGGCCGTGCTCGGACACCATCCGCAGGATGTCGCGGCGGGTGCGATCGGCCAGCGCGGCGAACACCGCGTCACCGGGTTCGGCGGGCCGGTTCACCCCACGAGCGCACGCGCCGTGAACAGGACCAGCTCGAGGCCGAGCAGCCGGTAGACCCACAGGGAACCCGCGGTGGCCGTGGCGGAGGCCCGTGCGGTGATCGTGCCGGTCGTGCCGACCAGTCGCTCGGTGACCGCGACCCGGGTGCCGCCCGAGGCCAGCTCGGTCAGCACGATCTCGACCCGCGACGCGCTCGCCGGGTCGTCGGGGTGCCACCAGGTCCAGGCCAGAGCATGCCCGTCGTCGACCGACTCCACCCGGACCTCACGGGCCGCGGCCTCGTCGTCGTCCAGCCAACCGGCCCGCCGCTCGGGATCGGCGACAGCGTCCCAGACCGCGGTGAGGTCCGCGTCGAGCTCGACCGAGCGGTGGACTTCGGGGAGATCCTGTTCCATATCCGCAACTCTACAGTTGCGCGTCCGAGCGCGCACCCGTAGCGTGATGCGCAACGATTCTGTTGCGCGAAGGGACGAACGAAGGGACGAGACATGGTGCTGATTCCGACCGTCATCGAGAACACCGCCCGCGGTGAGCGGCACTCCGACGTGTACTCCCGCCTGCTGCGGGAGCGGATCGTGTTCCTCGGGACACCGATCGACGACGACGTCGCCAACCTGCTGATCGCCCAGTTCCTCCACCTCGAGGCGGAGGACATGGAGAAGCCGATCAGCCTCTACATCAACTCGCCGGGCGGCGACATGCTCGCCCTGTTCGCCATCTACGACACGATGCAGTTCCTCGGGCCCGACGTCCACACGGTCTGCGTGGGCCAGGCGGCGTCGGCGGCCGCGGTGCTACTGGCCGGCGGTGCACCGGGCCACCGGTTCGCGCTCCCCAACGCCCGGGTGCTGTTCCACCAGCCCCACGGCGGTGCCCAGGGCCAGTCCACCGACCTCGAGATCGCCGTCCGCGAGATGGTCGCCCTGCGCGAGCGGATGGTCGACGTCCTGACCGAGCGGACCGGCCAGCCCCGGGAGCGGATCGTGGCCGACATCGACCGCGACTTCATCCTCCGCGGCGAGGAGGCGGTGGCCTACGGCGCCGTCGACGAGATCCTCCACCACCGCCGCCCCCGCCCGAGCACCGGCTTCCGGCCTCCGGACACCGCCCCGGAGCGGGAGAAGATCGGCGTCAGTTGAGACGGAGCGCAGGGTTGTAGATGCGGGTCGGTGCCAGGTCGGCGTCGATGGTCTCGGCCATCCGGGCGAAGACCTGGGCCGCCTCGCCCTCGGGGTCGGTGGCCACGATCGGCGCGCCCCGATCGGCGCCCTCGCGCAGCTCGGAGACCAGGGGGACCTGCCCGACCAGCGGGACGCCCAGCCGCTGGGCCAGCTCCTCGCCGCCGCCCGCACCGAACAGGTGGTAGCGCTTGCCGTCGTCGCCCGTGAACCACGACATGTTCTCGATCACGCCCTTGACCTCGAGGTTCACCTTCTGGGCCATGAACGCCGCCCGCTGGGCCACCCGCTGCGCCGCCGGCTGCGGGGTGGTCACCACGTAGACCTCGGCCCGGGGGAGGAACTGGGCCAGGCTGATCGAGATGTCGCCGGTGCCGGGCGGCAGGTCGACCAGCAGGAAGTTCGGCTCGTCCCAGAACACGTCGGTCAGGAACTGCTCGAGCGCCTTGTGGAGCATCGGGCCTCGCCAGATGACCGGCTGGTCCTCCGCCGCGAAGAAGCCCATGGAGATGCACCGGACCCCGTGGGCCTCCGGCGGCACCAGCATGGAGTCGATCACCACCGGCGGATGCTCGACCCCCAGCATCCGGGGTATCGAGAAACCCCAGACGTCGGCGTCGACCACGGCGACGTCGCGGCCCCGGGCACCCAGGGCGACGGCCAGGTTGGTGGTCACCGACGACTTGCCGACACCGCCCTTGCCCGAGGCGATCAGCAGGACCCGGGTCTTGCTCGCCGGGTCGGCGAAGGGGATGGCCCGGCCCTCGGCGTGGCCGTGGGCCGGCTGGCTGCCGGCCGTCGCGCCGGGGTCGCCGTGCAGCTTGGTGCGGAGCTCGGCCCGCTCGTCGTCGGTCATCACGGTGAAGTCGAGGTCGACCCCGTCGACGCCGTCCAGCTCGCCCACCGCCGTCTCGACCCGCCGGGTGATCTCGTTGCGCAGGGGGCACCCGGCCACGGTCAGGGCCACCAGAACACCGACCTGGCCGCCGTCGACGCTCACCTCGCGCACCATGTCGAGGTCGACGATGCTGCGGTGCAGTTCGGGGTCCTCGACGGGGCGGAGGGCGTCGAGCACCTGGGCTTCGGTGACGGACATCGCCTGCTCTCTCATGTTCTTGGAGGCCACACCGCACGGCGATCCGCCACAGCGGAGCCCCGCGGGTGGGACCCGGGGATTAGCACTACGACCGTAGGTAGAATACCGGCCGTGGATCGGCCGCCTCTCTCGCCCTCCGACTTCGCCTCGGTGGTCACGGCGATCACCTCGGCGTTCGGCGATCCCACCCGGCGGGCCATCTACCTCTACGTCCACGAGCACGACGACGGTGTCACCGCCTCCGCGGTGGCCGAGCGCTTCGATCTCCACCCCAACGTCGCCCGCCACCACCTGGACAAGCTGGTCGCCGGAGGGTACGTCGCCGTAGCGGCGGCCCGACCGTCGGGGAGCCACCAGGGGGCGGGACGGCCGTCCAAGCGCTACCGGGTCGTGGCGCCCGAGATCGCCCTCGACCTGCCGCTCCGCCACGACGACGTCCTCACCAGCCTGCTCGGGCGGGCGCTGGCCGAGCTGGGGCCCGAACGTTCCGAGGCCCTGGCCGAAGAGGTCGGCCTCGGCTACGGGCGCGCTATGGGGGCCTCGATGTCCCCGGGATCCGAGCAGCACCGGTCGTTCCAGACCGCCCTCCATGCCGTCGCCGAAGCGCTCACCGCCCACGGGTTTGCCGCCCATGCCGAGCAGATCGACGAGAAGGTGTCGATCGTCAACGAGAACTGTCCCTTCGGCGGCGTGGTCATCGAGAACCCGGTGATCTGCGCGGTCGATCGCGGCATGGTGCGCGGCATGTTGGAGACCCTCTACGGCCGCGACCTGGTGACCGAGACGGCGCTCTCCCTCCCGACCGGCGGTGAGCGTTGCGTGACAGCGGTGCAGGGAACCTGACCGGCAGTAGGGCAGCCGCCCTCTCCTCCCCTCCCCCCGGGGTGGCTGCCTACTGCCCGCCGCCGATGGAGGAGGAGGCCCAGCAGCAGCGCAGCTACCTGGACCACGCCTCGACCAGCCCGCTCCGGCCCGAGGCCCGGGACGCGCTGGTGGCCTGGCTGGACGCCGTCGGCGATCCCAGCCGGATCCACGCCGAAGGGCTCGCGGCTCGACATGCGGTCGAGCAGGCACGGGACCAGGTCGCCGCGCTGTTCGGCGCCCGCAACCGCGAGGTCTGCTTCACGAGCAGCGCTACCGAGGCCATCGCCGCGGCCTGTTGGGGTGCGGCGGGGCGGGGCCGGCACCAGGTGGTCCCGGCCACCGAGCACTCGGCGGTCCGGCTGGCCGCGGCTCGGCACGGCGAGGTCACGCTGGTCGCCCCCGACGGCCACGGTCGCATGGACCCCGACGCCGTCCTGGCGGCCATCCGGCCGGAGACCGCGCTGGTCCACCTGCAGTGGGGCAACCACGAGGTCGGCACGCTGCAGCCAGTGGCCGAGGTCGTGGCCAGCTGCCGGGAGCGCGGTGTCCTGGTCCACGTCGATGCGGCCCAGGCTGGCGGGCACGTCCCGATCGACTTCCGGGCGCTCGGAGCCGACCTCCTGTCGGTCAGCGCCCACAAGCTGGGAGGACCGCCCGGGGTCGGCGCGCTGCTGATCCGGCGGGGACTGCGACTGTCGCCGCTGCTGGTCGGGGGCGACCAGGAACGGGCCCGGCGGGCCGGCTACGAGAACCTGCCGGCGCTGGTGGGCTTCGGCGCGGCGTGCGCCGCACTCGCGGTCGACGACCGCCTCGGGGCCGAGGCCGCGGTCCAGGCGAAGCTCAGCCAGCGGGTGGTGGACGCCGCCGTTGCCAGCGACGGGATCGCGCTCTACGGCGATGCCCGGTCCGACGCCCGGCTGCCCCACATCGTCTGCCTCGGCATCGAGGGCATCGAACCGCAGGCCGTGCTGCTCGGCCTCGACCGGGCCGGGATCGCCGCCCACTCGGGCAGCGCGTGCTCCTCCGAGGCCCTGGAACCATCGCCGGTCCTCGAGGCCATGGGCGTCGATGCGCACCACAGCCTGCGGGTCTCGGTGGGCTGGTCCTCGACCGGCGAGGACGTCGACCACCTGCTGGAGGCACTCCCCGAGGTCGTTGCGGCGCTCCGCGCGCTCGCCACGCGCTAGACATTGCGGCCTGAAGCTCTACGTCGTTCGCCACGCCCACGCGGGTAGCCGGAGCGCCTGGACGGGCGACGACCGGCTCCGACCCCTCAGCAAGAAGGGGCAGCGACAGGCCGCCGCGATAGCAGCCCGGTTGAGCGACGCCGGGATCGGCCGGTTGATCTCGAGCCTGTCGGTCCGCTGTGTCGAGACCATCCGCCCCCTGGCCGACCAGGCCGGGCTGGTGATCGAGGCCGACGACCGCCTGGCCGAGGGGAGCACCGGCGAGGCGGCGCTGGCTCTGGCGGAGGAGCTGCGGGCGATCGGGGCTCCGGCGGCCCTGTGCAGCCACGGTGACGTGATCCCCGAGCTGCTGTGGAAGCTCCAGGCGAACGGCACGGTCTTCCAGGACCCGCCCACCTGGCCCAAGGGGTCGGTCTGGCGGGTGGACAGCAACGGCGCCCACTGGGCCGCAGCGCAGCTGGTGCTCCCCAGCTGACGCTCAGCCCCCCGGAACAGCCGTCGTGGTCGTCGTGGTCGCGCCCTCGATCTGGGCCCGGAGGTCGGCCGCGGGCTGAGCCAGCTCGGGCGGCGGGTTCAGCTGCTGGAGGCGGTCCAGCTCCTGCAACGCCGTCTCCGGCCGGCCGAGCTGGGCGAAGGCCCAGGCCAGGAAGAAGTGCACGTCGGGGAAGCTGGGATCGGCCTGCGCCGCGTCGACCAGCGTGACCACCCCGTGCTGGTCGCCGGACTGGATCTGCATCCAGCCCTTGTAGGTGAGCGCCTCGACGTTGTCGGGTTCGATCTCCAGCACCTGGTCGTATGCCGCGATGGCCTCCTCCAGCTGGCGGTCGGCGGCGAGGGCGTTGGCCTGGTCCAGCAGCTCGCTGGCGGACTGGCGGATGTCGCCGGTCGCGTTGTCGCCCGCGCCACGGCGCCCGGAGGCCTGGGCCACCAGCACGCCGGCCACCAGCACGAAGGCCGCCACCCCGGCACCCACCGCCAGGGTGCGCCGGGACGGACGTCGAGGCTCTCCGCCGTCCTGGTGCGCCTCGACCTGGTGGGCCTCGATGGTGCGGATGACCCGCGCCGCGCGGGAGGTGTAGTCGTCGCGCAGCTCGGTGTAGTCGTGCTCGTCGATGTCGCCTGCGTCGTGCTCCCGCTCCAGGTCGTCGAGGGACGCCAGCAGGAAGTCGCGCTGGTCCTCGAGCGCGGCCCGCTCGTCGGGGTCCAGCGTCCGGGTCACGTCCCGGCCCCTGAACCCGAGAGCCGGCTCTCGTCGTCCGGGGCGGGCTCGGACGGCAACCCCCCGTGGCGTAGGGCGAGGGCCTCGTCGACCAGGGCCCGGTCGGCCTCGGATGCCCGGATGGGCTTCAGGCGGCGCCAGCGGCGGAAGGCAAGGGCCACGCCGACCACGGCGCCGACCAGCGCCAGCACCGGCAGCAGCCAGACCAGGCTGGCCAGGCCCGACCGTCCCGGCGTGAGCAGGATGTCGTCGCCGTAGCTGTGGGCCAGCTCGGCGCGGATCTGCGCGTCGGTGGCGCCCTCCTCGATGCGCTGGTCGATGTAGTTCCGGATGCCGCGGGAGGCACTGGAGTCGGAGTCGGCCACCGACTGCCCCCGGCAGGTCGGGCACATCAGCGACTCGGCGATGTGCTGGGCCCGCTCCTCGGGTGTGCTGGGTCCGCCGTCGTCCAGGACACCCACGGCGAACGCCCCGACCAGGACCAGCACCATGGCCAGCCACCCGAGGCGCCGGGTCGTCATCCGCCGGCCCCCTGCTGCATGACCTGCTCCAGGCCGTTCTGGGTCACCCCGCCGATCAGCTTGGCAACCACCTGCCCGTCCGGCGCGACGACGTAGGTCTCGGGCACCTGGGGCACGCCGTAGGTCGTCGCGATCAGGCCCTCGCCGTCCAGGACCACCGGCCAGTCGCCGCCGGCATCGGCGAAGAAGTCCCGAGCCTGACCGGGATCGTCCTCGAACAGCACGCTTACCAGCACCGCGTCGTCCAGGGTGCGGTGGGTCTGGTCGAAGGCCGCCAGCTCCGGGTGCTCCTGGATGCACGGGGCGCACCAGGTGGCGAAGAAGTTCACCACCACCCACTCGCCCCGGTGGTCGGCGAGGTCGAAGGCGCCGCCGTCCAGGGTCTCGCCGGCCAGCGCCGGCGCGGGGTGGCCGATCAGGCGGGACGACGCCTGCCGGTCGGAGGCCGGCTCCCGCGTGGCCAGGACCACGACCAGCGCCACCACGACCACCGCGACGACCACGGAGACGGCGACTGCGGTCCGGCCCCGGCGGGGGACCTCGGCTTCGTCCGCCCCCGCGTCGGGCTCGACCTCGACGGTGGTCGTACCCCCTGCGGCGGTCGAGGGCCGACCCTCGTCGTCCGGGGTCGGGTCGCTCGGGTCGCTCGGGTCGCTCAGGTCGCTCGCCATCAGACCCCGACCTCCACCTTGTCGGCCGCGGTGTCGTCGTCCTCCGGCTCGGCCGCCCCTCGTGCCACCGGGACCGGCGCCGATGTCGGCAGCAACGGGTCACGACGGCGGCCCGGGAAGGCTGCGAGCAGCGTCCCGAAGGCCATGATCGCCCCGCCCAGCCACAGCCAACGCACCAGCGGCTGCACGACCACCCGCAGGACGACCGGAGCCGTGGGGTCGTCGCCCTCGGGGAGCCGCAGCAGGGCCAGGAACACGTCCTCGGTGAACCCGCTCTCGATGTCCGGCGTGCCGATGAGCTGGTTCCCACCCCC
>Ga0075418_10010539_pt1 | contig 10350 bp, 12 predicted proteins | sample SoiMetdeltSBSDD2_FD_81776 | JGI IMG/M metagenome (GOLD analysis project Ga0075418, IMG submission 81776) | Bulk soil microbial communities from a Populus tree surrounding site in Tennessee, USA - Soil MetaG P. deltoides SBSDD2 | ecosystem: Environmental > Terrestrial > Soil > Tree plantation...
GCCCAGACCCGGTCGCCGCGCTTGAACTGACGCACGCCGTCGCCGACGGCTTCGATCACCCCGGCGCCATCGCCGCCGGGGATGTACGGGAGCGTCGGGAGCATGGCGTAGGCTCCGGAGCGGACGTAGGTGTCAACCGGATTGACACCGGCCGCGCGGATCCGCACGAGCACCTGGCCCGGTCCCGAATTGGGGTCGGCGATCTCGTCGAGCTGCAGGGTCTCGGGACCACCGAACTTGTGCACGCGGATCGCCTTCATGTCTCTCCTCCCGGTCGGGCGGCCGGCCCGGCGCTGCGGGTGCTCGTGGCCACCGCGAGTTCCGTCGTATCAGACTCGATCGCGCGCCGTTGTCAACCGGTTTGTGGCGCCGTGCTAGTGTGTGCTGCCCGGTCGCCGACGCGGGAACCCGGGTAGGGGACATGGCGCCGCTCGAGGAACGCGACCCGCAGGCGACGCACGACCTGCGCCGGACCCTGAGCCGCGCGGGCGCGTGGCTCTTCGCCGTCGGCCTGCTCACTGGACTCTGGGCCGGAGTGGTGCTGACCGGGAAGGTCCAGGTGGCGCATCCCCGTCTCGCGCTGGGTGCGCACCTGACTGGGATGCTCGGCGGCCTGTGGCTCTTTGCGGTGGCGTGGTCGCTCGATCTGTTGCGCTACGGCGCGCGCGGTCGGCGGCGGCTGGGATGGCTGATCGGCGTTTCCGTGTGGGCGAACTGGTCGATCACGCTGGTGGCCTCCGCCTCGGCGTTCGGGGTCTGGAGTACACTTGGGATCCAGTGAACAATACGATCGCCGCGCTGCTCGACCTCTTCGTGGTGCTGCCCGCCCTCGTCGGGGCGTTCGCGTGGGCCTGGGGCTTCGGGGGCCGGCGATGACCATTGCCCGGATGCTCGTGGTGGTGCTCGTCCTGGCGGCGCTTCAACTGCCGGTCACCGCCGGTGCCGGCGGCCGAGGCTTCCGCGGCGCGCCACCGCCGGGGCTCACGATTCGCGGCAAGGTCTCGAACGGTCAGGCGAACGCGGGCGCCATCGCCGTCGGGGCGGGCGCGCTCATGTTCGGCGCGGGCGCCGCAGGGTATAGCGGGGAGGCCTGGTTCGACGATCCCGCCATCCTCGTGGTGGACGCCTCACCGCCCGACGCGCAGGTGTACCTGGACGGGCAGCTCCTTGGGGCCGCCGGCGAGCTGATCGCGCGAGGCCTGTCCGTCTCGTTCGGCCCTCACGTCGTCCACGTGGTCGCGCCGGGCTTTCGTCCGTGGGCCGAGCGATTCGTCGCGGACGGCAGCTTCCCGACGCGCATCCGCGCGACGCTGACGCGACAGTAGAGCAGGAGGCATGCCCATGCAGGCCGTCAAGGACGCCAGCCATCTCTACGAGGTCGAGCGCCGGGCGCGACATGCCGAGCGGCCCGGCTTCCGGATCTCCGAGTTGCAGCTCTCTCCGACCCAGCAAGTGCCCTGGCACTATCACACCAACATCCAGGACACGTTCTACGTGCTCGAGGGCGAGATCCGCCTGTTCTTGCGCGAGCCGAAGGAAGACGTCCGGCTGAAGCCCGGCGAGACGTACGCCGTGCGACCGGGTCGCGCCCACCTGGTGACGAACTCGGGAAAGGGCTCCGCGGTCTTTCTGGTTCTGCAGGGCATCGGCGAGTACGACTACGTCCCGCTGACGTCCGCCTGACCGCGGCGCCTCGTCAGACCGGGTGTAAAAGAACCCGACGCTACTCCAGGGGCATCCGTTCGCGGGTCCGGATCCCGACGAGCGAGTTGAGCTGGGAGCTGGTGACGTGGCGGATCTCGCCGGTACAGGCGACCTGGGCTGATGGCCCGACCATCAGCTCGACCCGGTAGGAATCGCCCCGCCTGAGGGCTTCCGTCGGGGCGGTGACGATACAAAGGCCCTGCTCGCTTACGTCGATCGTCCGGCCGACCAGCACCTCGTCCTCGTTCCAGAGCCGGACTGGCCATGACACGACGATCCGTGGGTGGATGCGGCGATCCTTCACGTCAGCCTGACTCATCGGACCCCTCCCTCCAACCACCAGCGCCTCAACCAAGCCGTGGCAAGACCTGCTCGCCGAGCAGGCGAATCGAGCGTAGCACCTCGGCCTGCGGCATGCCCGGCCATTGTACGCGCACGATGACCGTCGTCACCCCCAGGCGCTCCCGGTAGCGCGCGAGCTCTTCGCGGACCCAGACCGGGTCACCGAGCAGGAAGCGGTCGCGCGCGAGGTCCTCGAACGCGTCACCCCACCGATCGTCGGACGGCAGGGCCTTGTCCTGCTCCCAGCGACGATATGCGCCGTACTTGGATTCCAGGAACGGGCGAGCCGCCGCCACCGCGCCCCCGCTCGTCGGCGCCACGCAACACTCCTTGATGATCGGCGTCTCGCGTGCCGGCGGGCGGCCCTCGGCACGCCGCGTCTCGCGGAAGAGCGTGAGCTGACGCGCGAGCGCGTCCAGCGTCGTGTGCGGGTTCATGAGCCAGGCGTCGCCGAGCCGGGCCGCGCGCCGCACGCCGACATCCGTGTTGGCCGCCAGCCAGATCGGCGGGCGCGGCCGCTGCAGCGTGGGCATCGAGATCCGCACGCCACGCAGGGAAAAGTGCTTGCCCTGATAGTCGACCGGCTCGCCGCTCCACAGGCGCTCGAGCGCCGCCAGCCCCTCTTCGAAGCGACCGACTCGCTCGCGCGGGTTCACGCCCATCGCCTCGTTCTCGGCGTCGCGATAGCCGAGACCCACGCCGACGATCAGCCGCCCGCCGCTGATCACATCCAGTGTGGCGAGCTGCTCCGCGAGGTCGACCGGCTGGTGCAGCGGGAGCAGCAACACGCCGGTGCCGAGCTGCATGCCCTCGGCCTCGGCGGCCATGCGCCCGAGCGTCGGCAGGGGCTGGAAGTATGTGAACGGGTCGGAGAGATAGTGCTGACTCGACCACACGGACGAGAACCCGACCGCACGGGCCAGGCGCACCTGCTCGACGTGCTCGGCAAAGCGGGCGGCCTGCGAATCTTCCGGGCGGTGCTGGACCGAGAGCGCCAGGCCGAGTCGCATGGGTGGGCGGAATCTACGCGCGCGTCACGCCCGCGTCAAGCGCGCGAGGCGGCTCGCTGCGGGTGGCGGTGGTTTGCCTGCCTGCCCGTACGGTGACGCGCGCGGCTAGGTCTTGACGGAGCCCGCGGTGAGCCCTGCGACGTAGTAGTCGACGAAGAACGAGTAGATGATGGCCACGGGCACCGAGCCGAGCAGCGCGCCGGCCATGAGCTGGCCCCAGTAGAAGACGTCGCCCCGGATGAGCTCGGTCACGACCCCGATGGGCACCGTGCGCACCTCGCTCTTGGCCAGGAAGATCAGCGCGTAGAGAAATTCGTTCTGCGCCAGGGTGAAGGAGAAGATCCCGGCCGACAGCAGCCCGGGCGTGCACAGGGGCAGCACGATGCGTGTCATCGCCTGCAGCCGGCTGGCGCCGTCGATGCGGGCGGCTTCCTCCAGCTCCCGGGGCACGCTCTTGAAGTAGCCCATCAGCAGCCACGCGCTGAAGGGGATCAGCAGCGTGGGGTAGGTGAGCATGACGGCGGTGAGCGTGTTGCCCAGCTCCAGCCGGTTGATGATGTCCGACATCGGGATGAACAGCAGCGGCTGGGGCACCAGGTAGGTGGCCGCCACGCCGATGGCCACCACGGCGGCCCCGGGGAAGCGCATGCGCGCCAGCGGATAGCCGATCATCGTGCCCAGCACGACCGACACCACCGTGGTCACGACGGCGACCAGCATCGTGTTGTACGTCCAGGTGAGGAAGTTCGTCTCGGTGATCAGATCGACGTAGTGCTTGAGTGTGGGCTGGTAGACGAGCAGCGGCATGACCTTCTGGCTGTACAGCTCGCGGTTGGGCTTGATGGACGTGATCAGCATCCAGTAGAACGGAAACAGCATCAGGACGACGAAGACGGCCAGCGGGATGTACAGCCGCCGCACCCGCTCTCCGAGATCGCGTCCGCCGACCATCACTCTCGCCTCAGGTAGAACGTGAGTCCGACGATGAGCACGGCCAGCGCCGGCAGGATGGCCAGGGCCACCGCGGCCCCCATTCCGAGCTGGCCGGCCGACATGCCGATATCGAAGGCCCAGGTGGAAAAGACGTGGGTGGCGTTGGCCGGTCCGCCGTGCGTGAGGGCGTAGATGAGCTGGAAATCTCCGAAGGTGAAGATCACCGAGAACATCGTCACGATGACCAGCACCGGCTTGATGACCGGCAGGGTCACGTAGAGGAACCGCTGGGTGGTGGTGGCGCCGTCGATGGCGGCCGCCTCGTAGAGATCGGGCGAGATGGTCTGCAGTCCCGCCAGCAGCGTGATGCCGTAGAACGGCATGCCGCGCCAGGTGTTCACGACGACCAGCGACCACATGGCCAGGGAGGCGTTGCCCAGGAACGAGTAGCCGCTGCTGATCACGCCGCCGTGGACGAGCAGCCAGTTGACGACGCTGAAGGTAGGATCGAGGATCCACATCCAGGCGATGGTCGACAGCGCGGTGGGGACGATGAAGGGCAGCAGGAGGAACGCCCGGGTCAGGTTGCGGCCGCGGAAGGTCTGGTTCATCACGAGCGCCATGCCGAGCCCGCCGACCAGCTTGAAGACGGTCGTCACCGCCACGTAGAAGAACGTGTTGCGGGTCACCTGCCAGAACACGGCGTCGTGTGCGAGGGTCACGAAGTTCGCCAGTCCCACGAAGACCCCCGCGGTGGCGACCCGCCGATCTTGCAGGCTTAGGAAGATGCCGTAGAAGAACGGGTAAGCGACGAAGGCGAGCAGGAAGAGGACGCCCGGGCTCAGCATCACCCACGAGAAGACGCCCTCGCGCTCGAACAGGCTGCGTAGCGTCAGCGGTCGGCCCGCGACCGGGCGCGCCAGTTCCGCGGGCCGGACCGCCATCGCTAGCTCTTGGCTTTGTAGATCTGCTTCAGCTGCGTTGCCGCCGTGGCGATGACGTCCTTGGTCGCATCACCGCGGCAAGCCTTGGCGAACATGTCCACCACCACGTACTTGGCCACGCTCTCCGAGGCCTGGTGACCGGGCGGGCCGGGCCACCCGTGCAGCCGCGAGGTCTTGAGGCACTCCTTGTACGGGATATAGCGCGGCTCGGCATTCCACATCGGGTGATTGTCGTACTTCTGCAAGAATGGCGCGTAGTAGGCGTTGGCCGAGACGAGCCAGCGGGAGAGTTGCTTGTCGTCGTAGAGCCAGCGCAGGAAGTTCTTGGCGGCGGCCTGGTCGCTGGCGTGCGTGAGGATCGCGTGGGACTGCGCGTTGAACACGTGGAAGCGGCCCTTGGGGCCCTGCGGGTTCAGCGCGTGATCGGTGACCTTGGCGATGTCCGGGAAGTCGCGGATGCCGACCTCCAGGATGGACGAGGCGTTGTTGGTGCAGGAGATCTGCTCGCCGAAGAACGCCTTGTTGTTGTTGACGTCGGTCCAGCCCAGCACGTCCTCGAACATCGTCTCCTTGTAGAACTTGCGGCAGAAATCGACGGCGGCGGCCGTCTCGCTGGAGTCGATGAGGACCGTCTTGCCGTCCTTGTCGACCTCGCGCCCGCCGTAGGACCACAGCAGCGGGTAGAGCCAGCCGTGGTTGTCGCCGAAGCCGTGACCCAGCTCGAAGCCGAACGGATGACCGGCCTTCTTCAGCAGGCGGCCGGCGGCGAGCAGATCCTCCCAGTTGTCGGGGAACTTGGTGACGCCCGCCTGCTTGAACCAGTCGGTGCGATACACCTCGAGCTGGCCGATGTTGCCCCAGGGCAGCGCCTTCCACTTCTTGTTCACCACGACGGCGTCGTAGATGTTGTCGTGCCACGGCCCGAGCTTTTTACCGATCTCGTCCGCCACGTCACTGACGTCGACCAGGCTCGGGTCGAACAGGTGCGGCCAGTTGATGCCGGTGGCGGTGATCTCGGGGCCGGACTTGGTCTCCACGATCGTGGTCAGCCGGGTGAGCATGCTGCCGACGCTGACCGTCTCGTAGTTGACCTTGATCTTCGTGAGCTTCTCGTACTCGGGCGACAGCGTCTTCACGAAGTACTCGTCGAACGGCTTGATGAAGGAGCTCTCGTGCACGACGGTCATCGACTTGGGCTGAGCTGCGGCCCAGCGAGGCGCCAGGGCGGCGGCTCCAGTCGCGGCGAGTGACGCGGTCAGGAACTCTCGACGACTGCTCATGAAGGCCTCCGTGTCGGTCGTTCGAGCTCGACGGCGAATCATCGGCAAAGTAGGTCAGCCGGTCCAACCTGTCAAGCCTGGGCCATGTACGATGGGCCCTGCGGCCGCCGCCCGGCCCGGGGAGACGACGACATGAGCAACTGGTCCACGGTCGAGCAGGTCCTGACGTCCGCGCTGAGCCTCGGTCGCCGCCCGGTGGCGGTGGCCTTCCGCGATACCGCACCGGCCGGCGTTGCCCGCTTCGCGGGCACGGAGCCGTCCGGCTGCAGCTTTTGGCGTCTGGCCGCCGAGGGGCAGGCGTTCTACACGGTGCCGGCGGACCACTACAACTGCCCGATCGGCAGTCACACGCATGCGATCAAGCTACCGCCCCCCCGCGCCGCCGAGCTCGAGCAGACGCTCACCTTCATGGGGGGCATCGGGTACGTGCGCATGGAAGAGGTCCCGGGCATTCCCACCCTGTCGAAGACGCCGGGCGCCGTCGTGTACGCGCCGCTGGGGGACACGCCGCTCGATCCTGACGTCGTGCTCATCGCGGGCCGGCCGGGGCGGTTGATGCTCCTGCTCGAGGCGGCGGGTCGCGCCGGCGTGGCCACCCAGCCGGGCTTGCTCGGCCGCCCGACGTGCATGGCGTTGCCGGCGGCGCTGGCCGGCAGCACCATCGCCAGCACCGCGTGCATCGGCAACCGTGTGTACACCGACCTCGGCGACGACGAGCTGTACGTGACGGTGCCGGGTCGCGACCTGGCGCGCATCGTCGCCGAGCTGGCCACCACCGTCTCGGCGAACGACACGCTCTCCGACTATCACCGCGGCCGTCGCCGCTCGCTCGCCAGCTCGTAGACGTGGAGGGCCGTTTCAGGGCCTGCTGAACCGCCGCGAGAGACAGAGGAATGCCACGGCTACGCCGGGGCGCGACGAACGATGGGGGGTGTGGGGGCCATATCGGGGCCCCCCACCTCATGCGATCGGAGGCGGTGCGTCGCCGCTCGCGATCGTCGGACGCTCGGTGACACGGAGCACCGGCACGACCGCATCGCGCTGCCGGCCCTGTCGCCAGTCCCACACCATGTAGGCGATGAGCACAGCGCTGCTGGCCAGCGACACGCTGATGTAGGGGCTGATGGCCGCCAGCGATACGACGATCAGGAAGATCCGATGGGGCCAGGACAGCGGCGTGAACATGTGGCCCGCGACCGCCGCCGATAGCGCGGAGATGCCGACCAGGGCCGAGACGAACGCCAGGACGATCGCGCTCCACTCGCCCTTCATGAGCAGGGGCGGCTGGAACGCGAAGAGAAACGGCGCCAGGAATCCGCCGATGCCGATCCGGGTCGCGTGCCACCCGGTGGTCATCGGGTTGGCGCCGGCCATCTGAGCCCCCGCCACCGCCGTCACAGCCACCGGCGGCGTCACGTCCGCCAGCACCGCGTAGTAGAAGACGAACAGGTGCGCGGCCAGCAGGTCGACACCCAGATTCGTGAGCGCCGTACCGCCGACGGCCACCGCCAGGATGTAGGCCGGCGTGGTCGGGATCCCGGTGCCGAGCACCGAGATGACGACGAAGACCAGGAACAGCGCGACGATCACGTAGCCGCCCGAGAAACCGATGATCGCGCTCGAGAAGGCCAGCGCGAAGCCGGTGCGGCTCATCGAGGCCACGATCAGACCGGAGGCGGCCAGGACGCTGGCGATGATGACGCCGGAGCGCATGGCGTCGCCCATCGTCTGGAAGATACGCCGCGGCGTCATCGGTGAATCGCCCGCCACCCACGAGACGACCACCGCGGTGAGCAGGCTGTAGAGCGCGGCCTTGGACGGCGAGTAGCCGGCGTGCAGGAAGTAGACGATGGTAAAGAACGGCGCGAAGAGCAGGGACCGGCGCCCGAGCGAGGCCATCGACGGCAGATCGGCGTGCATGGTGCCGATCCCATGCTTGAGCGCCTCCCAATGCACGGTGGCCATGATCCCCGCGTAGTAGAGGATCGCCGGCAGGGCGGCCGCGACGATGATCTGGCCGTACGGGATACCGGTCAGCTCCGACATGATGAAGGCGCCGGCGCCCATGATGGGCGGCATCAGTGGCCCGCCACACGAGGCGCACGCCTCGATGGCCCCGGCGATCTCGGGCCGGTAGCCGATCTTCTTCATCATGGGAATGGTGAACGTCCCGGTGGCGTAGCAGTCGGCCACCGACGAGCCACTCACCGTGCCGTAGAGTCCAGACGAGACGACCGCCACCTTGGCCGGGCCCCCGCGAAAGCGCCCGGCCAGCGCGACGGAGATGTCCATGAAGAACTGGCCGACGCCGGAGTACAGCATGAACGACGCGAACAGGATGAAGATCATCAGGACGTTCGACGAGATCCCGGTGAGCGAGCCCAGCACACCCTCGTCGGCGTACAGGAAAAACATCTCGATCAGCCGCGGGTAGGAGTGGGCGCGCGGCGAGCGGAGGAATCCCGGCAGCCACGGCGCCAGGATCAGATAGGCCATGAAAGCCAGGGTGGTGACGAAGAACCAGAAGCCGACCGAGCGCCGCGCGGCCTCCAGCACGGCCGCCACCAGCACGGTGCCGACGATGACCTGGGTGAGCGTGACCGGATGCACGCCCTCCCAGCGCTCGGTGAGCTCCTGCGCGTTCACGAGCACGCAGGCGCAGGTCACCAGCGAGGCGATCGCCCACGCCCAGTCCAGTCGCGTGATCCGGGGGCTGGGCTTCTTCTCGCTGGCGGCGAACAGCAGGAAGGCGAGCGGAAGCAGGAACAGCAGATGCATCGCGCGCATCTCGCGCGGCTCCCACACCCCGGCATACGCCGTCCAGATGTGGAACAGGGCGGCGGCGGCCGCCCAGCCGCCTACCGCCCAGCCCACCGCGCCTTCGAGCTTCCGCACGACCGCTACTTCAGCAGACCGGCCTCACGATAGGCGCGTTCCGCGCCGGGATGCAGCGGGATGTTGGCCAGCTTGACCGCATCCTTGGGCTCGAAGTCCTTGAAGGCCGGATGGACCTTGCGCACGCTGTCGACGTTGGTCACCAGCACCTTGACGAAGTCGTGCACGACGTCGTTCGGCACCTTGGCGTTGGCCACGATGGTGTTGGCCATGGCGATGGTCGGGATGTCCTGGTCGTTGTTGGTGACGTCCTTGTACGAGCCCTTGGGGATGACGCCCCGCGAGAGGCCGACACCTTCCATGAACTTGATGAGGTCGTCGTCCATGGGCAGGATGCGCATCTTGCGGCCCAGCGAGGCCTCCTGGATGGCCGCGCCCGGCACCGCCAGGTTGGCGAACAGGATGTCCATGTTGCGGTCGCGGTACTGGTTGGCCAGGTCGGTGTACGAGACCAGGATGACCTTGCCGCCGCGGCTGCGCACGTCTGCGTAAGTGGTCTTGTAGAACTCGAACACCTTGCGCATCACCCACTCGTCGGAGCCGCCGGGCGGCGTGGTCCCGATGGTGATCGCCTTCTTGGACTCGAAGATCTCGCGGATCGACTTGTACGGCGAATCGGCCGGCACGCACCACTGGATGTGCACGAAGCCGAGGCCGTTCATCACCAGGCGCATGTCCGAGTGCTTGTCCTTGTACGGATCCTGCCCCTGGTAGGAGGCGACGATGAAGGGCGGCAGGCCCCAGGCGATCTCGGTCTCGCCCTGCTGCAGCTTGGTCATGTTCTGGATGCCGGCACCCGGAATGACCTTGATGTTGAACGCGGGGTCCTTGGACTTGATCAGCTCGGTGAAGCCGCCGGCCTGGCTGTACCAGCCGCCGCCGACCTGACCGGCCGTCCAGGTGATGTTCTTCTGCTGCGCCTCGCCCGGCAGGGCGGCGGCGAGCAGCACGAGCGCGAGCACCAGCACGGTGAAACGTCGCATGTCGATCTCCTTAGTCATCACGTGTCTTGCAGTCAATCGCATCTATTCGAGGGGAACCCTCGCAGGGTTCCCCCTTCCCCTCCGGACTTGCAGCTGGTCGAACCGCGTGTTCGGCTTAGCGTCGCGCCCACTGCTTGATGAGCATCTCGTCGACCTCGACGCCGAGGCCGGGACCGTCCAGGGCGAGGATGCAACCGTCGGCGTAGCGGACCGGGTCCCGCACCACGTCGCCCGCGAGCAGCAGGGGGCCGAACAGCTA
>Ga0075418_10010542_pt1 | contig 10348 bp, 5 predicted proteins | sample SoiMetdeltSBSDD2_FD_81776 | JGI IMG/M metagenome (GOLD analysis project Ga0075418, IMG submission 81776) | Bulk soil microbial communities from a Populus tree surrounding site in Tennessee, USA - Soil MetaG P. deltoides SBSDD2 | ecosystem: Environmental > Terrestrial > Soil > Tree plantation...
ATGGACGTTGTTTGCGTCCCACTCGACCAGGTCGAGTTTGATATAATCGTAGCGTCCCGCGTAGGTGAGTGTGCTCGAAGCGCCCGAGCCGGCGATATCGGTCGCAAAAAGACGCGATCGATTCGTGCGCCCTTCGGCGATGTTCGCGTGCGAGTGCGCGCCAATCCAAAAGATGCGATTACCGACGCGCGTAGCGCCCTCGATATCGACTTCGCGTGCTCGGCCATTCTCGATGTCCGTCAGCCCGAGGAACGGGGTCATATTGAATTGCGCAATGGGCAAGCCTGACGCATTTCGCCTGTATATTCGGATGATCTGGTTTTCATCGTCTCCTACCCACATCAGCTCGGCATTGATTGGGATCGCCGCGGAAGCGTCGGCTGTGCCGGTATGAAACACGCCGCCGGGCCGGCCCATCGCCGAAGCGGCGTACGGAATTTCGATCGTGTTCGTGACCGTGCCATCGCTAACCCGGAGGTAGATTGTGGAATAACCGACCCCCACCGGATTGATCGTCAGGATGCGTTGGCCACCGGCGCCAGCGGTCACAGTCAGGTTCGCGTCGGGCACGACGAGTTGGTTGCTGCTGGTCACACTCACAACGAGGCCGGCGACGCCGCTCTCGGCATCGCCGATCGTGAAACTGATGCGCGGGTTCGTCGGATCGCCGATGACGCCGGATAGCGGAGCGATCGGCGTGACGGTCGGCGCGGTGTTGTTGTTGATGCCGGGCGAGAGAGGAGTGCCGCTTGGAAAATTGGTGCTCGTGTTTCGCGAGTGATACGCGAGGGTCGCCGGGTCGTTCCCCGCCAGGTCGCCGCAGAACCACGCGCTCGCAGAAAGCGGCGTCAGGTTGCCAGAGATGCGCGTCGCGGCGTCGGGCGTGCCGTCGCTTTGCGAGAGTACGATGCCGCCGTACAAGACGTCATTCGTGTCACCGTCGCTCCACGCCACCGCGTCGATCAATTGGTAGCCATCGGGCAAATCTTCCAGCACGCCATTGTCGCCGCCGTCGAGATCTTCCCCCTCCGGAATCAACTCGGGACTGCTGAGCAGAAAAAAGGAGATGCTTCCGTTACCGAGAGCGCCGCCGAGGGTGGCGAGTTGATCGTCGAGCAAGACCGTTGTGCTCGCCGGGATTGAATAGGAATGGCCGGGCGCGGCGATGACCAACAAACCGCTGGGCCCAATCGTCGCGCCGCTTAGGTCCACGACCATCGTGGTAGTGCCCGGGTCGGCTCCTGCATCACCCTCGATGACGAGCACGTAAACATTCTGAAACTGGCCGCCGGGCGTCCCTCGAATCTCGATAAATTCGTGTGGCGCTTCGTTGGTTCCCGGCGGATTGACTTTCAGTTCGCTTAGCAACGCGAACTCATTGTCCACGACAAGAGCGTCGAGCGACGGGGCCAACGTTCCCGGCGGATACACGCTCGAAGTCGAACTGCTGATCGAGTGAACCACTCGCCCGGTGCGGTCGGCCAGCTCAATCAGACTATCGTCCGCGGCGCGGATGAGGATGGTCCTTGGCGTTGTTGAGTTCAGGCTAATGTTGCGCGAGTTGCTGAAGGTTGCGCCACTGTCGGTGCTCACTTCCAACTGGCCGTCGCTCGCGCTCACAAGCAGATTCACAGTCCCATTCGGGTTTGCATTGAGGCCAATGGTGTACGAATCGGTGCCCCCGCCTTCCGTCACACTCGTGCTATTGCCGGAGTGCGTGATAACGATGCCGGGAATTTGCGGCGCGCCAAAGTTTGGCGAGCCGATGTTAGTTAGCCCTCGGCCGGCGAAGGTTGATGGCATAGTGTTGCCGCCCAATACGAAATTCGGGGCCGTTCCCGTAATCCCTTCAGCTGCGATCCAGTCGCTCTGCGCCCAACCGGTCGTGTTGCTCGAACGGGCCACGTAGTCCGCTGTGAAGGTAATCGGCACGACAGTGCCGCCCGGCATCGCCGTCGCCCCGGGATTGCGCCGAAAATTGATCGGCCCGTAGGCGACGTCTCCGAAACCCGTGTTATCGAGGATGCCCACGCCATCAAGCACGGTCCACGTGGCGAAGATCGGGTTTTCGGGAGTGCCGTCGTTGTCGGCATCGATGTCCGCGCCATTGGCGGGGGCGAGACTGCTTTGAATGAGGAGATAAGTGATCGATGGGTTTTCCAGGTCCGTTTGTGTGCTGTTACGCCCGCGATGCGCGACAGTGCTGCTCGAGCCGTGGCCCCATCCTGGGCCGTTCGTGTTTACGATCACGGACGCGTGCGCGTGCGCGGTGTAGGAATTGGAATTTTGCAGCAAAACCAGAAAACCGTTGCCGCCGATGGAACGCCCCGAAAGGTCGAACACGTTTTGGATCGTTCCGGGGTTGTTATTGGTGTTGCCCTCAATGGAAATCAGGTAAGTGCCCTGCGACAGCGTCGAATTGGGCGTACCGCGGATTTCGATGTATTCATGCGGCGCGTCACTTGGGCTGGGCGGATTGAAAAAGATTTCGCTGATCCACGGTCCCGCGCCGTAAGCGGATTGGAGCGGTACGACAAGGAAAAGCGCTGCCAACGCCCCGAGCCAAAGCCGGAGCGGACCCTGAGCCGCGCGCTTTAGTTCGGGTGGAACCAAGGTGTTATGTAAGGTTAGCCGCAAAACACACCGAAGTCAAAGCACGGGCAACGCGCTGCTGTAAACCAGGATGCACTTGCCTCCAATATAGCAGCTTTTGAAGCCAAACAGCAAACCGCAATTGGACATGCCCATTGGCCAGGACTAGTCCCCATTTCGCAGGAAATGCTCGAAGAAATCGTAAACCTGCTGGTTGGATTCTGGGGTAGGCGTGTGGTCGCGGCGGTTCGCCATGCCGACGCGAAATCGGTGGCCGAGGGCGCGGTTCAGTTCGACAGTGGGGCGGAGCGCCTCCCAGCGTTCCGCGGGATCTTCGGAACCGCCGGAGACGAAGAACGGTCGCGGGGCCATGAGGAAGTGCAACTCGTGCAGATCATGGCCTTGCTGGATCAGCGCTTTGTAAACGCCGGTACGCGGATTCTCTTTTGAGGGAACGCCGGGCTTGCGCTCTTCGCCGTCTTGCTGGCCGAGATACCACGGCTCCCAGTAGTTGACGTTCGGGCGCGATTCGTCGAACACGATCCCCCCGTCGCACCACGCCGCGCATGCAAACTTCTCGTAGAGACACGACGCGAACATCGCCCACTTGCTTCCGTAGGAATGGCCGACGATGCCAATGCGTTTCGCGTCCACGCCGTCCATTTGAGTGAGTGCGGTGTGGCAATTCGCAGCGACGTAAGCCAGGAACGAAAGCGGCTGGCAAGCCGCTTCGCCCAGCGCCGGCTTGCGCGCATCACCGCCCGGCGAACCGATCGAAAGCGTGATGAAGCCGCGCTTTGCGAGTTGGTAGCCGAAATCCCGGTTCGTCGCCTTGCTCAAACCGACGCTGGTTTCGGGCTCGTAGTAGGGCACCAGCACCGCCGGAAACGGCCCTTTGCCCTCAGGCCGCAAGAGAATGCCGTTGACGAATTGACCACGCGCGATTTCGACGCGCACAACGCTTTGGGTGAGGTCGTCGCGCACCGCGGTTTCCTGGATTTCAAGCTGTGGCTTATCGAGGAGAGCCGGCCACGGGCCCAGAGTCTTATGCCAAAAATCCAAAAGCTGCTGCCGCGGTTTGGCCCATTGCTCTTTGTTCGTGATCGGAGCGCCGCCCAGCTCGGATGAACGATACTTGCTCGACGGCTTATCGAATTTTTCCGGAACAAGGAACAGAGGCGCGAGCGCTTCAGTCAGGTTCAAGGGGGCGAGATCGGCATCGTTCGTCGCTGAAGAGAGTCGTCCGGGCTCGCGCACGTTCGCGCCACGCCTGTTACGATCCCCCAAATCTTTCCTGCACTCGTCCGCAAGTTCCTTGAGGCGTTTCGTGACGTGTTTGTCCGTAACGGGCGTTGTCTCGGAAATATCTTCCTGCAAATCAAAGAGGCTTTCGTCGATTTTCAGCGTCTGCATTTTGGCTGGCTTGCCATCGATGCCCGGAGTCTCGGGCTGCGGGTAGTTGTGTGCGAAGTGCAACTTCCAATTTCCGCTGCGCACCGCATGCAGGTGCCGGCCCCAATAAAAGAACAGCGCTTCGTGCGGGTTTTTGGCCCCGGGCGCGCTCGACACCAGCGGCCAGATGTCTTTGCCATCGATAGCGCGATCTTTGGGCACGTCCGATCCGGCGAGCCGCGCAAACGTTGGAAACAAATCGATAGTCATCGTCGGTTCGCTGCGGATCGATCCGGCGGGAATGCGGCCCGGCATCCATGCCAAAAACGGCACTCGCACACCGCCTTCGAACACGGTCGCTTTGCCTTCGCGAAAATAGCCGGCAGAACCTGCATGATTCCCGTAGCTCAGCCATGGGCCATTGTCGGAGGTGAACACGACCAGCGTATTGCGGTCGAGTTTGTGGCGGCGCAGTGTGTTGAGCACCTCGCCGACGGACCAATCGATCTCCGCAATGACATCCGCAAACAGTCCCTGCTTCGTGGCACCATCAAATTTTTCCGAAGCGAACAACGGCACGTGCGGCATGCTATGTGCCAGGTAGAGGAAAAATGGCTGCTCGCGCTTGTCAGTGATGAATCTGACCGCGCGTGCTGTGTAATCGCGCGTGAGCTTTCGCTGGTCCGGATCAAGTTCGATCACCTTCTCCCCTTCGATCAGCGGCAACTGCGGGAACTTCGACTCAGGATGCTTCGGCCACATGTCATTGGAGTAGGGAAGCCCGTAATACTGGTCGAATCCATGCCGCGTCGGCAGAAACTGGGGATGATGGCCGAGGTGCCACTTCCCGAAAATCGCCGTCGCGTAGCCGCGTGCCTTCAGCAGCTCAGCCATCGTGACTTCGTTCGAATGAATGCCGGTCACGGCGGTTGGGTTCAGCGCGCCGAGAATGCCGATGCGATTGGGATAGCAGCCGGTCATCAACGCTGCCCGCGATGCGGAACACACTGGCTGCGCTGTGTAAAAATCCGTGAAGCGCACGCCTTCGCGCGCCAGTCGGTCGAGGTTCGGCGTTGGGTTCGTGGCAGCGTAGGGGCCGATATCGCGATAGCCGAGATCATCGCAAAAAATCAGGACGATATTTGGGCGATCGGCAGGCGCGGCAACCACGCTCGTGACCGCGAGCAGAAAAAGCGCAAATAGAATTCTCGCACTGGGCATGGAACTATCGTGCCGAACCCAGCCGGCTTTTCAACTCTCAATAAGGAGCGACGCGGTCCAAACAGTCTTTCGAGCGCCTTAGCGAATCACTTCGATCCCACTGATCTTCGGCTGATCCACCGCTCCGACGAGGAACTGGACCGTGATTTGTCCGCTGCCGTTGGAGGTCGCTGTAAATTGGCGCACGATGGCTTTGTTCTTTGCCCCCGCGGCCGCGAGCACGTCGTAATCCGTCAGGACGCGCGTGCCATTGATGTTGATATGGAATTTCCGCTGATTGGCCGCGTTCCAATAAATTTCCGCGAAGTGCAAACGGACAGTGTGGCTCGCATTGGCGGCGAGGCCCGTAATCGTGTAAGTACACGCACCCCAACGCTCGCTTTGATAGACGGCCTGAGGAGCAGGATCGGCGACACCGCTCATGTTAATGGCGGCCGTGGTTGAACTCGTGTTGCCGCCGCTGAAGTTCGCGTCAGCCGCGAACCATCCCGCCGCAGCGCCGCCGGAATTCCGGCGCACGGCCTGGTCGACAACTTTGACGGTGCCGGCGTTGTCGTTCCAGTGCAGGAGGGTCGCCCAGCCGGAGGTGAACACTGCGCCTTTGATGAAGTAAGTGCCAACCGTCGCCGGGGCCGTCCACGTATAAGTGTAGGTCCGCGTCTGCCCGCTGGAGAAGCTTTGGGCCGTCCAAAACTGCTGCGCCACTCTCGCGCCACTGGCGTTGTAGATTTCGAGATCGACTACGCCGTCGGTCAGCGAACCCGCCGTGCAGGTCACACTCAGAGTGATCGTGGTCGCGGTGCTCTTCACAACATTCGCCGGAGCGGGAGTTGCAGTCGTCGCGAAAGTGGGATTGGGAGGAGGGCCCGAGTTGATGAAGTTCAACACGGTCACCGAAATAGCGGGAACGGTCCGAGTAAACGTTGCGCCGCCGCTGGTCGTGCTGGTGTCGGCGGGCAGGTCCGCCGTTGCCGGTTGCGGATTCAACACGCCATTGTAGTAAACGTCCCAACTGGTCGAGCCGCCATTGCTGGAACGCAGCTCGGTGATTTGGACCGTTTTCCCGGAGGGATTGAATCCGGCAAAGCTCACACCGACACTGCGCGCGGATGTCGCCTTGTTGATGATCATCACTTGCACGTCGCCGTTGGATTTTTTGTGCGCCCAGGCATTCACGACGTTCGAAGGGTCGGCCGCGCCGGTGACGTTGAGCACGCGGTCACCCATCTTCGACCAGAGCGGGAGCACAAAGTAATTGGGACTTGGCGAATCGGCGGAGCGGTAATCACCCGAGCCGGCGAGAATGCCCCAGTTGTGATGCACGTTGTGAATGCACCCGAACATGACATGGCCAGCAACGCCGCTTTTCGCATACACGCCGATCACGTCGGTGTTGGCGATCGCAAGGCCAGCCCACTTGTTGACGTCGCTATTGTCGTTGAAGCCCATCGCGTTCCATTCGGTGATGTAAAGCGGCTTGGTGGTGACGCTGCGGATGTAATCCATGTTCGGCTGCCAGTTTTGCGCCGCGACTTTAATCTGATCGTAGGAGGGATCACCGCCTGTGTAGTACCAGTGCAGCGAAATCACGTCCGCGTTGTTGCCGCAGCGTTGGAGAAACATTTCCAGCGAGTGGCGTCCCCACCAGAACCAGGCGTTGGCCCCCACCGGCCCTGCGACCTTGATGCTCGGATTGCGCGCGCGCATCGCGGGGGCCTGTTCGTTGAATTTATCGAAGTACCATTGCATGGTGGCAAAATCCCAATCGTTGACGAGGTTGAGATCGGGCTCGTTGCCGACTTCCCAGAGAGGCGCGTTGATGCCGTTGTTCACGCAATACGTGACCCAGTCGGCAGCATGCACGCCGGAGGGGTTGTTGTTGTGATTGCTGGTGGGGTTGGTCTGGAAAATAACCTTTGCGCCCGCGGCATTCGCGTAATTCCAAAGCTGCAGCGGCGTGGTGGACGACCAGCCGTCGGCCAGGGGGTTCGCCCAATCGTACCAGTCTGCTGGCGCGCCACCCGGAAACCGGACGTAGTCGACAGCACCGCCCGCGCGCCGGAGCGCCTCCCGGCTGCCAGTGCTGCCCTGGATGGTGTCCCAGTACGCGACGTAATTGACGCCATGGAAATCGGCGGCCAGGGTACGGACGACGGTGTTGTAATCAACGGTGAGATTTACATCCGCTCCACGGAGAGCGACGGACGCGACCAGGGCATGCACGACAAACAACGCGGCGAGTTTTATCCTTTTCATATTTTTATTTCCGCGGCATGCGAATGAACAGCGGTCGCTTGTCACGGACGCACTGAGTTCATCGGAATACGCTGGCGCGTGGCGCGACAATGCCGCGCGTCGAGCGATGGCTGAATACGGTCAGCTTGGGAAAACGAAGAATCGCCGCCATTGGGGTATTTACCCCAGGGCAAAAACGAAAGGAGTTAGCTCGCGAAGATGCGGTCCATGCGATCGGAAAGATTTTTCAAACCCTCAGGCGTGTCTCCTCCGCCCTGCTCGGCGATGCCCCAGCCGTCGTAGCCGATCTCGTCCAGCGCTCTCATGATCGTGGGCCAGTCGTTGTCGCCTTCGAGGAACTCAACGCGGAAACCGGCGAATGGCCCCTCCTTGTCGCGCTTCTTGCGACTGTATTCTTTGATGTGGAGTTGCTGGATCCGTTTGCCGAGGATGCGGATCCACTGCTCCGGCCACCCGTAATTGATGATGTTGCCGATGTCGAAATGCCAGCCCACGAATTTGCTATCGAACTCGTCGACGTAACGAACAGCTTCAAGGGGACTGAGCAGGAATTGATTCCACACATTTTCAATTGCGATGACCACTCCTAGTTCCTGCGCGAGTGGAATCGCTTTGCGAATCTCCTCCTGTGAGCGCTTGTAGGCATCGGCATAAGAAACCTGCTTATCCACCACTGCTGGGACAAGGAGCACGGACTTTGCCCCATACTTTTTCGCATCGCGCAACGAAGTTTGAAGCCCCTCCACGCCCACCTTGCGGGTCTCCGGGTTTGAATCCGAAAGCGGCTTCGCCCAATGCGTGTGACAACACACGCTGGGAATTTTCAGGCCGTGAGTCTTGGCGGCTTCAAGCACTTCGTCGTTGCTCATACCGCCCATGGCCTCGACGCCTTCGAAACCGGCTTCCTTCACAGCGCGGAATTTCTCCATCACCGATCCCTTCACGCCGATGGTGGAGTACATAATCGCCTTTTTGATCAGGCGTTTCTTCGGCGCACTCTCCGCGGCGAAGCCCGAAGTAATAGTGGCGCCAGCGGCGGCGAGTGCAGTGCTCTGAAGAAAAGTTCGGCGGTCCATATTAAATGAATTTGGTTTTGCCGGGCATTGCGACGGGTGGCACTTGCAGCGGGGTGTTCCACGTGAGGTTTTCAGGCACGAGGCTCTCCTGCGAATTCAGCGCTGCGTCCCATGTAATCACTTGCCCTGTGTAGGCGGCCATGCGGCCCATGATCGCGAGCATCGTGCTGCGAGCCATCCATTCCCCGTGGTTGATCGGGTTGCCATCGCGGATGGCCTTGAACAACTCGTCGTGCTCGGTTTGGTACATGTCGTTCCCCTTGCCGTCGTATTTCCACTCGTTCTCCCCTGTAATGGTATGAATGTTGCGCGTGCAATCGACGATGCACCTGCCTTTCGAGCCCGCGAGGTGCACCGCATAATCGTTCGCGCATCCCGGAATCTGCCGGCATTGGTGAAACCCGCGCGCGCCGTTTTTGTATTCATAAACGATCGAGAAATGATCGTAGATGTTGCCGAAATAATTGCGCACCTGGCGCCCGCCATTGCCGTGCGCGCGCACAGGCGGCACGTCGCCCATGGCCCAGGACATCATGTCGATGCTGTGGACCGCCTGCTCGGCGATGTGATCACCAGAAAGCCATGTGAGTTGATACCAATTGCGGATTTGCATCTCCGCATCGGTCCAGTTCGGGTTCTTTTGGATGGCGTCCTTGACCGGGCCGGTGTTGTACGTCGAGTAAATGGTGTGAATCTCGCCGAGCGCGCCGCCGAGCACCCGGCTGAAAGTCGCGCGCTTGGGCAGATGCGCGCGCCAGCAAAAACCGGACACGATCGAAAGATTTTTTTTCTTCGCTTCCGCAGCCGCGGCCAAAACCGTGCGAACTCCAGGGGTATCGGTCGCCATGGGTTTCTCGCAAAACACGTGTTTGCCGGCCTCGATCGCGGCTTTGAGGTGCATAGGACGAAACCCCGGAGGCGTGGCGAGCAACACCACATCGACGCCGCTGTTGATGACTTTCTGGTAGGCGTCGAGCCCGACGAATTGATTCTCGGCAGTGACTTTGACTTTGTCGCCATTGGCCTTCTGCAAGGACTTCAAACCGCGCTGGAGCGCGTCCTCGAACGCGTCGCCCACGGCCGTGAGCACGACATTCGGATCGGCCCCAAGCGCCTGGTTTGCAGCGCCGGAACCACGTCCACCGCAACCAACCAGGCCGACCTTGATCGTTTCACCAGGCGAGATGGCCGCGGCGCGGAGGTTCGATGATAAAATATACGGCGTGGCGAACCCGACGGCAGCGGCGGCGGTCGAGGTCTTCAGGAAATCGCGACGAGAGGGCAGGGATGAGTCTTTCATGATTATGCTCTGGTTTAAGTGGCAGCAAGCGGCGAGTCAAGCCGCGCGGCACGATCTTTGACTGCAATTGTTTTACTCGAATTCGAGAAATTCCCCCGAAACACTACCGATCGCGATCGAGGGTCTTGTTCATACCCACGCTGCTGGCGCGCTTGGCGATTTTGCGGCTCGTCAGGATTTTCGTCACCGTGCCGGTCTTGCGGTATTGCGAACGGACCTCTTCGAGAATCTCTTCGCGCCGGTCATAAAGCCGCTTGAGTTTGCGCGGTTTCACGCGGCTCAGGCAGTAGGCGGTGAGTAACGGCAAAGCGATGGTGGAATCGACATAGGCCACCACGCAATCCGGCAATGTGTTCGGATCGACCTTGCCCCAACTCACTGCTTCGGCGGGCGTCGCGCCGCTCAAGCCTCCCGTGTCGGGCCGCGCATCCGTGCATTGCAGAAAGTAGTCGTGACCTTTCTCCGGAATGCCCATGACCTCCTGAATCTGTGGTTAGGTTTGAAGCATGAA
>Ga0075418_10010543_pt1 | contig 10348 bp, 2 predicted proteins | sample SoiMetdeltSBSDD2_FD_81776 | JGI IMG/M metagenome (GOLD analysis project Ga0075418, IMG submission 81776) | Bulk soil microbial communities from a Populus tree surrounding site in Tennessee, USA - Soil MetaG P. deltoides SBSDD2 | ecosystem: Environmental > Terrestrial > Soil > Tree plantation...
GCACAAGCCTTCTAAAGTATGTTGTCTGAGCCAGAACTACAGGATCATATGTAATTGTAGTGGCACCTGGAATATCGATCCACTCCGCGTCATTCATTGAGCCTGTCAATGATTGTTGCCATTGATATTGATAGTTGCCGACCCCTCCAAACGCAGGTACAAGCTGCTGGATCTCGACGGGATCATCGCCTACACAAATGGATTGGTTGATACCGACGAATCCAGGGCTGAATGGAGGAGGGTTGACAATTATAGCTGATGCAGGCAGCGAAGGGCATCCTTTTGCATCTTCCACAACAGCTGTATAGTTTCCGAAACCGAGGTTCGTAAAGATTGTGCTGTTCGCTGCGGTATTGTCAATAAGGGGATTGCCTGGATCACTGGCTTTCGTCAGGGTTATGGTATAATCCGGCGGCGCATTTCCACCTGAAAATGTAATTTCAATTTCACCGTCCGATGCATCGCGGCAGCTGAGGTTAAATCCATTCGCATCGGTAGCAACGGTAAGACTATTGATTTCGACTGGTGCCGGTTGAAGCAGGTCGATAGGACTGGAATCAATCGTACAGTTGTTCAAGTCAGTTACCCTGACATTGTATGTTCCGGCGCCGAGATTTTCAAAAATTCCATCGCCATTGGGATCGGTAGTATTCGTCTGCAACAACAAATACGAAATATAACTACCAGAACCGCCTGCGGCAGTTGTGCTTATAATACCATCCTTTGCAAGGAAACAGGATATCTCCTGATCAATATTCAGGGAGGCGGTCAAAGGGGTCGGTTCATCGAGATCGATAGCTTGCGAAATAGAACAGCCTCTTATATCCTGCACTTCAACGGTATGAGTTCCAGCAGCCAGGGAGCTGAATGTATAAGTAACTACACCGGCATTAATAAATGGTCCTCCGTCGATACGATATGAGTAAGCCGGTGTACCGGTCAAAACATCGATCCTGATCTCTCCGGAATTGTCAGCGTTACAACGCAGGTTAAATCCATTAAAATCACTCAACGTACTGGATATGGAAACCCCAGGGTTCACTGTATACTGAACCGGAACAACTAATTTACATGTAGTCGGTATGTATTCCACTTCCACAAAAACCGGGATTCCATCACCCATTATGAATGCACTTAGATCGGCGTCGGGGATCACCGTTGCGGGACCAAGCCTCGGATCGGTTCGATACCAAACTATCCCTGTGTTGGGGTCGCCCGCATCGGGTGTGATGATCGGTTCAAGTGACTTTAAATCCGCGGTATAAGTGTTACCTCCTGGTGAATCCGAACAAGCCGTTAGCGTTTGCGCATTTGCCACCGGGGACTTCAGAATCGTGACTACAAAAATTTGCTCTGGATTCTCGCATCCACCTGGGCCCTCCTCAGTAGGCTGATTTTTTCCCTTTACTCCAAAAGTGACCGTTCCATCTTGCGTCAAGGAGGTATTGGTTATCATAAGACCAGCAATATTTCCCAGTCCAGCAGCGGAGCCGTTGATTGTGACCCAAGGATCATAAGACTTGATGATCCATAAGAAATCTGCGTCGGCGTTGTTTGGAGAGGTGAAAGTAACATTCAATGGATCTCCGTTACATATAGGTGCGACTACAACGGGATCTACATCGGTGCGTGGAAAAATTGTAACCTGTATAGTTCTGGGAGGATTTCCAGTACAACCTAACAGTGTACTGTAAGGTAATATGTCGTATTCAACGACCTGATTGGACCCTGTCGTGTTGACCCAGGCATTGTTGAAAAGTACATTGTCAAGGTACAATGTAGTTCCGTCGGCAGCGGGGATATTCCCAGGCACAAGTGGCGTGACCCCTGCAGGGACGTTAATTGCATTAATGATGAACCGGTCAGCAGGAAAAGTATTTGCAGCTGAGAGCAGTGTGATGCCTGTTTCTTCTTCACTACAAACACTTCGATCTAAACCGGGGCTAAGCTGTGGCTCAGGATCTACCGTAACCGTAATAACCTGTGGGGTACCGGCGCATTCTTGCAAAGAAATAGGATCTACACTTATTGGAGTGACGTTATAATTGACAGTTAGGGGTACTGCCGAAAGGTTTTCAAAAACATGTCCTTGTATTTCATTCGCAGCAACGCCAGTCACCGGAAATACCGGACCTGACGGAGGTGTCACGAAATTGATACCGGCAGTAGTGATCACGGAATTAATATCGTATTTGTCAATCGCCACAGGGCTCGACGGATCCGCGGCAAATATCACGTTTGTGGGTGAATCGCTACAAACATTTACGTCGCCGTCAAAAATGATGGGTCGAGGATTGACCATTATCCAAAACTGTGTGGTATCACTCACACAGATGGAGTTCACTTCACGAACCGAAAGATAGACCGGTTCCTCTGTAAACTTGACAAGGATTTGATTTGTTCCCTGTCCCACGCTTACAAACGCACCACCTTCGAGATCGTCAGACCGTTTTCTAATCTCCCACTGATAATTTGAGACGGGAAAGTTTGAAGGATTGACCTCATACAATAATCCATCATCGTTAGCACAAACTACTTCGTCTCCAACTATTATAGGGTCTACAGGTTGTGGACTAACTGTGATCGGTAATTGAATCACAGGTGAGGAACATCCATTAAGCTCGACGCGAACACTGATGTTCTCAGGGTTAGGAACTGGCATATTTGGGAACTGAAGCAGTACAAAGAAATCATCTTCGGTTCCTCCCCCGAATACCTTGAACTTATTTGGACCTGTGGGGATATTCCAGTAATACTTCGCTCCCGTTATGGCTGAAACCTGATACGTTTCCACAGGAAGCTCATCCGGAGGAGTTGAAGGATCTCCCAAACAAACCTGGCTACGTCCAAGGATCACATTATTTGTTGGCAATGGCTTGATCGAAAGATTCAACTCGGCAAAGTTGACGCAAGATGGTCCGCTGCTGTAAGTAATCCGTGCGTATACAAACTGGCCTCCGGTAACGCTAAAGGGTGCTGTGATCTCTGTTCCAGGCACATTGGCTACCGCATCTGCCAGCGTATTATACCAAAGGACGGTGTTACTAAGGTCGGTAACTGCATCCTTGTAACTGACATCGCCGATCAAGTCGATATTCGATGCCATATTTGAACCTGGTGTATCCTCGCATATGGCAACCGTTGCGTTGACGCCAGCTGGCAATGGTCGGACACTGACAGTAACTACTGCATCACTTGTACAACCTGATGATATTTGTTGAATTCTTGCTACGTACACTTTGCCATCCGGAACATTCGTAAAGAGAACCGTCGGATCGGCTACCGGTACACCTAGTGGCGGAGGGCCATTCTGATACCACTGTATATTGCGGTCAGCAGGAGGAATAGTTGTCACCGTGTTTTCATGGTCGGAAAGTCGCACTTCGGTTGTAAGCGGCGCACCGGAAGGAGGCGTTTCGCAAAGCAACAAGTTGAGATTGGAGGCATTAGGAGCAGCCACGCGACTAACCTGTACGTCTATAAAGTTTGTACAATTATTTCCTCCCGAGCTCGTAAGTGTCCATCGTAACGTGACTGTGCTTGGAGCAGCAGGTAGGTTTCTGGCAGTTGTTTGAGGATTAGTTGGATCGTCGAATGTTACACCTGCCGGACCAGTCCACAACCCTGTGGCAGAATATGGTATCGGAGACTCTGCATCCAATTGAATGAAATTCGAGCATGTACTGCGGGGCGTTGTCGCCACCGGAACTGGCGTGCGGTCTACATTGATTGTTATTTGTTGTTCGGCCGGCGTACAAGCGGCAGCTCCAGACGCCACCAGCTTGACGATTATCGGAGTTCCGTTGCTGTAATCTGTAAGCGACGAAGTATACGTTGCAGTTACGGCATTACCCGCAACCGTGCTCGCACTTACTGAACCCGCGCCGGTAACAATCTGCCACGACCCGGTGGTTGCCCCTCCTCCAATTGTACCTCCCAATGGGATTGCGGTTCCCGCTGAAACGAGGCATATACCATTGATGTCAATTGCAGTGGCAGTAGGCGCCTGGTTAAATGTAAGGTTAATGTCATCGGATGCAGTTGGGCAGCCTCCACTTGTAACGGTCCACCTAAGAACATAAGTGCCGTAGGCAAAACCTGGTCCATTCAGATTGACGACCGTGGTGGGCGAAGTAGGATCAACGATTGTTATCTGAGCACATGCGCCGCCAACGCACGTCCATGCTCCCGTTCCAACAGTTAAAGCAGCAGCAGCGAGGTTTGCAGTTTCGCCACATGCGTTAACGTCTGCCATAGGCGCAATGGTCGGCGATGCACCGAAGTCGATCACGACATCATCAACAAACGTACAGGCACCACTCACTACTGTCCAACGCATGGTATACGCACCTTCGTTTCCAGCTGTGATGGAGATCGCAGATGTCCGGTTGCCTGGTGTAAATGACGGGCTTGGCTTGCCAGATGGCACACTACTTAAATACGTCCATGTTCCAACTCCGGGGGTCGGATCACTGCCGGCAAGATTCGTTGATAATACGTTACAAAGTGATTGGTCAGGTCCAGCACTGACAATGATACCGGGATTCGGCGAGACAAATACACTTTCGGTGGTGCTGTAGACATCGGGACAGGTCCCATTGCCAATCCGTGCCCTAAACGTATATAGTGTTCCTGCACCGCCTGAAGGAAGCGCTCCAGGTGTGATGGTGTTCCCGGATGCGGGACCACCGTAATTATTAAACGCACCGCCGTTGATGCTTACTTCCCATTGTTCAATCGTCCCACGATGACCGGACAGGGTGATCGGGCCAACAATAGTGCCATCACATACATCCGGAAAATCATCGAGAGTTCCGCCAAGAGCGGTATTCCAAATCCTTATGTTAAAGTTCCGGTTAGCGCCGCAATTGGGTGCAGTCGAATACCTTCGCGTAACGGAAATCGTCCTGTCAACAAAAAGCTCACCTGGTGCAAAGGCAACGTTCGGACTGTACGTAGCCGAAGTCGCATTAGAAGATATTACACTGACATCTGCTAAAGAATTGAATACATATTGAGTTGCGCCGCCAATAGTCATGGTTGCAGCATTTGGCATGACAATATTAAAATTCGTGTTGTTACAGATTTCTGTTGGCGGTGGTGTTGTCGGTACAGGTACCGTGAGAACTTCCCTTATTGTACTTGATATGGGTATCTTTTGACTCTCGCAATTTAGAGCATTCGCGATGTTTGGAGTGTAGCTCACCCAGACTTTGTATACCCCTGGCGTTGTGTTGTTTACATAACCCGGAACAGAATTAATATTAAGGGACGTCGATCCGCCGGATGTGATCAACGTTCCAGGTGTATCCGGGCTACCTAATACATTTCGATACCAATTTACTGTAGATCCTCCTGGAACACCCGACGCGACAAAAGGACCAGGTGTAGTGCCATTACACACAGTTTGATCCGTACCGGATGGTGCTGGAGGTTGTCCTACAACTTCAATTCTTGCGATCTCTGTTACCGGCGTTTGGGCAGGGTATGCATTACAGAAGTTCCAATAATTCATGGTGATCTCGAAAAAGTCACCAATCTGCGCGGTTGCAGGCACAGTGATAATTTGAGTTGTCGCAGTAGGGAAGCCAGACGTAAGTGTAGGTTCGGTTGATGGACCATCAACGGCACCGTTGAATGGAAATCCCACGGGAGCACCTCCGATCTCCACCGTTCCGTTTACAGAAAGTGAGGTTCCATAAATAAATTGTCTCCACCTTGATCTGTTATTAGGACCAAGAATAAGGTCAGGAGGAACGCAGTTCAAAGTTGATCGGTCTGTAAACGTTACGTTCGTTTCAACACCAGCGCAGACATAATAGGTATTGACTCCCGTAATGGTTTCGACCAGGTTCAGTTCGCCCGTATTTTCGTCGTCTGTATTCCACCTTACAAAACGAGGCGGAGTACCAAGCGTCGCGGCACACGTCGTTCCGTTCCATCTAAGTCTTACGTCTGGTATGTATTCGCACTTTACCTGAGCGCCGTTCGGTGGAAAGGTGTGCGTAACAGAAGCGAAGAATCGATTAGCACCAATTTTTATACCATTGACAACCTGAAGCGCTGATCCATCATCCCAATTGATTTCAAACTGAACCGTACCTCCCTCATCAATGTTGCTGATGTCGATTTCCATCAGTGCTGGCTGCACCGGATTGTTTGCGCAGACAGTTCCATTATCGCGGTTGGCTATCGACCCGTTGAAAATACCGGTACCATCGGCACCATCACAACCTTGCGCCAGAACGTCTACAGGAAATAAAATACTGGAAACGATGTATAGAGAGAGTCCAAAAAAAATTGTACGTAAAAGTGTAAGCATGCACTCAGGCGTTTTTAAACCCACGGATAACCGACGCGGCAATTCAACTAAAAAACTTATAAGCCTCAGCCCACTCTAGACCTATCTGTATCCGCAAAAAAATTTGTTAGTAACCCTCTGGCGAAGGTCAGAAAACGCTAATGTAAGCTAAATCTACTATTCCTTTGCTGGATTGGCAATACAGCGGATGAACGACATCTGCAATCTCCAAATTCAATTGTAGAGCCGTCAAATGAATACTTAAGACCTAAGAGTTTTTCTGCAAGAATCACTAAAATCTTACACAAACGAATGATCTTTCAGCATTGTCATTCCCTGATCCAGTCCCGATAGATATCGGGATAGGGACAAACGAAACTGGCGGCGAAGAATTGCCGCAACTTTGGACTTCAATCCTTGAACTTTAGCATCAGAACCCTACCTTTGCCCCCGATTTTATACAGGCTGCCTTAATTTAATATGTCTACAAAGTATATTTTCGTGACCGGTGGAGTGACTTCATCGTTGGGGAAGGGTATTATCGCAGCCTCGCTGGCTCAGCTCCTTCAGGCTCGTGGCTTTAAAGTTACGATCCAGAAGTTCGACCCTTACCTTAACATTGACCCGGGAACCCTTAACCCGTACGAGCATGGCGAATGTTATGTGACCGACGATGGTGCGGAAGCTGACCTCGATTTAGGTCACTACGAACGATTTCTAAACATCAGGACGTCGCAGGCCAATAATGTCACTACCGGAAGGATCTATAATAATGTCATCACCAAAGAACGAAAGGGCGAATACCTGGGAAAAACTGTACAGGTAATCCCACATATCACGGATGAGATCAAACGCAATATTTTCCTTCTTGGCGAGACTGGTGAATACGACTTCATCATAACAGAAATTGGCGGTTGCGTCGGCGATATCGAATCGCTCCCGTTTATTGAAACGGTGCGACAAGTAAAGTGGGATTTGCCTCCAAGTAGCTCCATGGTGATCCACCTTACCCTGATCCCCTATCTCAAGGCGGCTAAAGAACTGAAAACAAAACCGACCCAGCACTCGGTTAAAGAACTACTTGAAGCAGGAATACAGCCGGACATATTGGTTTGCCGCACAGAAATGCCCCTTCCGATAGATATTAGAAAAAAACTGGCGCTTTTCTGCAATGTTCATCTCAATTCTGTAATTGAAGCCCAGGATGCGGAGACTATTTATGATGTACCGATCCTGATGAGAAAAGAGAAGCTTGATGAGCGGGTGCTGGCAAAATTAAAAGTCCAGTCGAAAGAAGAGCCGCATCTGGAACATTGGAAGGCTTTCCTCGGGAAATTGAAAAACCCGGTCAATGAGGTGAATATTGCATTGGTCGGTAAGTATGTTTCGTTGCCGGATGCCTATAAATCCATTGCGGAGGCTTTTGTCCACGCCGGTACCGAGCATGACTGCAAAGTGAACGTAAAGTGGATCTCGTCGGAAGACGTATCAAAAGAGTCAGTTGATTCGATTCTTGCGAATATGGATGGAGTGCTGGTTGCACCTGGATTTGGCGAGCGTGGGCTTGAGGGTAAGATCGAAACCATACGTTACGTTCGTGAAAACAAGATCCCATTCTTTGGCATCTGTCTTGGAATGCAGTGCGCGGTGGTTGAATTTGCGCGAAATGTCCTTGGATTGGAAGCAAGCTCAACTGAGCTGAATCCAAAAACCAAAAACGCAGTTATTGATATGATGGAAGAGCAGAAACGGATCACGAATAAGGGAGGAACTATGCGTTTGGGGGCGTACTATTGCAAACTGAAAAAAGGCAGTAAAACCTACCTCGCATACGGGGAAAGTTTAATTCACGAAAGGCATCGCCATCGTTACGAATTCAACAACAAATACCTCGATCAAATGGAACATGCTGGTCTTAAAGCGGTCGGTGTCAATCCTGAATCGAACCTGGTTGAAGTGGTGGAATTGAAAGATCACCCATGGTATGTGGGCGTTCAATATCATCCGGAGTTGAAAAGTACTGTTCTGAATCCACATCCCCTTTTCGTCAAGTTTCTTGAAGCAGCATTGGAGCATAAGAAGTCGAGGATAAACAATTAGTTTTTTTAAGTAATGGATCGTAACTCAGCCATAGGCCTAACACTGATAGCCTTTTTATTATTAGCATACTTTTATTGGTTTTCACCTACACCTGAACCAGTAACGCAAAAACCTATAACTCAATCTCAGGAGGTCCTGCCGCAAGACAGTACTTCAACTCCTATAATAGCAAATGATAGCACGCTCACAGCAACATATGGCTCGCTGTCGTCTGCACTTAAAGGTGAAGAATCTCTTACACCGATTGAGACGGAGGATCTGAAGATCAGTTTTAGCAGCAAGGGTGCAATCATTAAAGAGGTTGAATTAAAGAAGTTCAAGACGTATAGCCAACGTCCGCTCAAGCTGGTGACGCCAACCACTAATGCCTTCAACCTGTTGGCCAACGTGCAGGGAAAAGATGTAGATCTGTACAGCTTTTATTATCAGCTCCAGCAAACTAAGGTCCGCGATACGACGGTTCTTACATACTCCATTGCATTGGATAATGGGTCAACGATCTCACATCAATATAAAATCCCAAATAAGGGCTACGAGATTGGCTATGTAATTAACGGCGGATCCAACATTTTGGCGGGCGACCACCTGACTTTCAACTGGGTTGATATTCTGAAGCCTATCGAAAAAGATCTGCAGGATTCCCGTGAACAGTCCACTATTACTTTTTATTCTTCAGAGGATGGATTTGATGAACTAAACCAACGTTCAACAGATAGAGAATCAGAGATGTTTGCTAACCCGCTTAGATGGGTCACTATAAAAGAAAAGTTCTTTCTCTCATCCATCATCTCCCGCAATGACTTTTCCGGCGGAGAAGTTGAAACATCTGTTAATACAAGCGATACAAGTGTCGTTAAACGGGCAAGTGTAAAGCTGTTCATTCCAACGAAGCAGGTAACTGCAGGGAATGCGGAATTGAAATATTATTTCGGACCCAACGATTATCAACAGATCGGTAAAGTGGCTGACAACTTTGCGAAGAACGTTTATCTTGGCTGGCCTCCTGTATATTGGATTAACAAGTTCGTAATCTTTCCTGTTTTTCATTTTCTTACACAGATCATCTCAAACTACGGACTTATCATAATAATTCTTGTGGTGCTTCTTAAGCTTGTATTGTTCCCCTTATCGTACAAATCGTACCTCAGCATGGCAAAGATGAAGGTGCTTAAGCCTGAGCTGGATGAGATCAAGGAGCGTGTAGGCGAAGACATGACGAAAGTACAGCAGGAGCAAATGAAACTTTACTCACAAGTAGGTGTCAACCCTATAAGTGGATGTATACCAGTGTTGTTACAGATGCCGATTCTGTTCGCAATGTTTTATCTTTTCCCTGCAAGTATTGAATTGAGGCAGCAACCGCTCTTGTGGGCCGAAGACCTTTCTACATATGATTCTCTGATTACATTGCCTTTCGTTGTTCCGTTCCTGGGAAGCCACCTGAGTTTGTTTACGCTGTTCATGACCATTTCGACGCTGATATATACATGGCAAAACAACCAACTATCATCCGTCCAGGGCCCTATGAAGTCGATGTCGTATATCATGCCCGTTATCTTTCTCTTTGTCTTAAATAGGTTCTCCGCTGGTCTTACGTTTTATTACTTTATCTCGAACCTTGTGACATTCGCTCAGCAGGCATTCATCCGGCGTTTTGTTGACGAGGGCAAGATCAAGGCGATCATGGAAGAGAATAAGAAGAAAAACGCATTGAATGGCGGCAAGAAATCGCGATTCATGAGCAAGCTCGAAGATGCAATGAAGGCAAGCGAAGAAGCGCGAAAGAAATCTGAAGACGACAGGAAGAAGAAGAAGAGCCGTTAATCGGTAATGGTTAATCCGCAGGTGTACTAATAGGATAGTTCTATATTCGTTAATAGTTAGTCCACTTTCGTGCCACCAGGCTAGTTTTCTACGTCTTTGTTAATAGTTAATCCGCTTGTGTGC
>Ga0075418_10010544_pt1 | contig 10348 bp, 6 predicted proteins | sample SoiMetdeltSBSDD2_FD_81776 | JGI IMG/M metagenome (GOLD analysis project Ga0075418, IMG submission 81776) | Bulk soil microbial communities from a Populus tree surrounding site in Tennessee, USA - Soil MetaG P. deltoides SBSDD2 | ecosystem: Environmental > Terrestrial > Soil > Tree plantation...
ATCCGGGTCGACACGCTGGCGGACATGTATGGCCCCACGGGCAACAACTCCGTCTACGTGCGGATGCAGTTCACCTTGTCGACCGCGGCGGAGATCACCGCCCTGAGCGGCCTCGTCCTCAAAGTGCTCTACGACGATGGCTTCGCCGCCTACCTGAACGGAGTGCGCGTCGCCGAGGCGGGGGCTCCCCCCGACGACCAGATCGCCTGGAACTCCGCGGCCACCGCCGCGGGCGCCGAGGCCATCATCGGGAGCCCCACGGTCATCGACATCGACTCGCGAAGGAGCCTCCTGCGAGTGGGGACGAACGTCCTCGCGCTCCAGGGCATGAACGCGAGCAATTCCTCGAGCGACATGCTGATCCACGCCGTGCTCGCGGGAGAAAAAATCGACGCGGCCGCCCCCGCGGGCAGCGTGTTCTACACGACGGATGGCTCGGATCCTTCGGGGGTAGGAGCGATTGCGTACTCGCAGCCGATCACACTCGACCGGACGACCGAAGTGAAAGCCCGGACGAAGGACGGCACGGCGTGGAGCGCCCTCAACCGCGCGGTCTTTACCGATCCTGATGAGCGGCCGCTTCGCATCAGCGAGATCCAGTACCGGCCGGACGAGCCGCCGCCCGGCAGCCCCTTCGAAAACGACGATTTCGAGTTCGTGGAGATTTTCAACGCCGGAAGCACCGCGGTCAGCCTGGAGGGTGTGCGGCTGGATGCCGGCATCACTCTCGACCTGAGCGCCTCGGGCCTCGACACCATCGAACCGGGGCAGTGGATCATCGCCGTGGAGAACATCGATGGCTTCGTGGCGAAGTATGATCCGACCGGGCTCGTGATCGCAGGCGAGTACTCGGGGCGGCTCGCCAACGAAGGCGAGGTCGTGTCCCTGCGTGGGCCGCTCGGCGAGACGCTCTTCGAAGTGCGATATGACAGCGCTTGGTATCCGCAAACGAACGGCGGCGGCAGGTCGCTCGTCCTGGTCGACCCTTTCGCTCCCCCTTCGGCCTGGAGCCTGGCAGAAAGCTGGAAGCCGAGCGCCGCAGCGGGCGGATCTCCCGGCCTCGCCGATCCTGACGATGCGGACCGAGGCCTCCAGCGGCCCGGCGACTCGAATCAGGATGGCCGGCTGGACTTGACGGATGCCGTCTCCCTCCTCCTCCGTCTGTTCGCTGGCAGCACGGCGACTCTTCCGTGCGAGGGCGACCTCGGGAGCGTGTCGAACAAGTTCGTCCTCGACGTCAGCGGCAACGGATCGGTGACGCTCTCCGACGCGGTCTACCTGCTCAATTATCTCTTTCGCGAGGGCCCGCCTCCCGCGGCAGGGACGCAGTGCGTCTGGACGGACGGCTGCGCTTCGACGTGCCGTTGACCTCGCGGCGGTCCTTCAGGGAAGGGGGCGAAGCTCGATGCCGCCGTTGGACGTTCGAGCCTCGACGATCCCTTCGGCGCCGTTCAGCGCCGCCCGGAAGCGGTGCCGGTTCTTCACCACGTCCGAGGCGTTGAATTCATCGAGGTCGGCGCGGATGCCGCCGTTGTCCGTGGAAAACGAAACCTGCGCGCTCAAGCTCGCGGGCGTCTCGATGCGGATCGAGCCGTTCGAGCTCTCCGCGTGGATGCGCGGGCGCACGGCCCCGCGCGCGAGCCTCAGCCGAATGGCTCCGTTGTCCGTGCTGAACCTCGAGTCTCCTTCGAAGTCTGTTCCGTAGATGTTGCCGTTCGCCGTCGAAGCCTGAATCGTCGCACCGCGGACGCCATCGAAGCGGATATCACCATTTGCGGATTGCATTTCGAAGTCCCCTTCGGACCTCCGGACGGCAATCCCGCCGTTCTGCGACTGAATCGAGACGTCACCTTTCGCCCCATCGACTTCGACGGGGCCGTTTTCGGTCTCGATCTTGAAGTCCATGCCGGGCGGTAGCGAAAGCACGAAGCCCGCGCCCGCCGAGTTCCGGCCGCGCAGACTGCGCGGGACGATGGCTTCGATGCGGAGCACGTCGTTCCGCTGAGGGTCCAGCTCCAGGCTCACCTCCACTTTCTCGAGAAGCCGGCGGGCGTCCTCCTCGCTGCTCGACTGGCCGAACCGCTTCACTTGAACCTGGAGATCGGCAACGTTGGGATCACAGTGGACAATGACGTGCCCGGAGGCGGTTCGCACGACGAGGCTCCGCACGCCCTCGAGGCCAAGAGTCCTCGACTCGACGGTCTCGACGCGAGTCGAGAAAGAGAGGCAGCCGCCGCCAAGCAGGGCGACTACTAGGCACGCAGTAAGAGGCTGCTTCAGAACCCGCTCCGTCGGCCCGAGGGCGAGCGAACGGCCGCGATGCAAGAAGGGAGGACGACGACGTATGCGGAGAATACGACAAGTCCGAGCGACGCAGCAGCGTGGCCGTGCAGCCGGCCGAAGCCAGGATGGGGTTTTGAAACAGCCTCTATGACGCAGCGCAGCGCTCAGGGATCGGCTACCGCGGCGGGGGTTGGTGGTTTTTCCGGAGGGAGGTGCGCCCGACATGACCATCCCCTACGCGTGGGTACGAAAAAAGTTCCCTCAGATCGGCAGCTTGAACTAGAGGAGCGTCGGCTCACCGACCGCGCGCTGGACCGGCTTTACCAATTCCTCGTAAACGGCGAGCGTTTCGCGCGCATGCTGCTCGATGGAGAACCGATTCTGTACGTCCTGGATACCCGCGTCGCTCATCCGCTGCCACAGGGCCGACTCGTCGATCAGGCGGAGGACGGCTTTCGACAGGGCATCGACGTCACCCGGCGCGACCAGGAAACCCGTCTCGCCATGCTGAACCACCTCGGGCACGCCGCCGACGCTCGTCGCGACCACGGGCCGCCCGCAAGCCATGGACTCGATGAGGCAACGGCCGAAAGGCTCGACGCTGGAAGTGCAGACGACCGCCGTGAGCTGGACGAGCGCCCCGGCCACGTCCTGGCGATGCCCCAAGAACTTCACCTGCGAAGCGATGCCCAATTCCTCGGCGAGGCGCCTCAGCGCATCCTCCCGCCCCGTGCCGTGGATATCATCGCCGATGAGCCAGAATTCGGCGTCGGGCCGCTTCTCGAGGACGCTCTGCGCCATGAGCAAGAAGTCTTCGTGACGCTTGACCGGCATGAAATTGGCGAGAATTCCGACACGTGGTGGAGATCCCGGCCAGGGGCGAGGCCGAAAGACGCGGGTGTCGACAGCATTGTGGATGACCACCTGCGGGCTGTCCGGCGCGGCCCGGAGGAGCCCAGGTCCATTGCTGCCCTGGAGGGCGTTGCTGTTGAAGATGAACGTGTCCGGCTTGGGGAGGCGCCGGAACATCCACTCGAGCGAATCATCGGTCTCTACAAACCGGACATGGCAGACGAGGGGAATGCCTTTCCGTCGAGTGCTGACCACGATCGACCGCGCGGAGTCGAGCGAGTTGGCGTGCACCAGATCGGGTCGAACCTTGCACAGAATCTGGTGCCAGGCGAAGAGGTTGCGCAAACTCTTGATCGGGTGAGCCCATTCGGGCTGCTGGTAAGGATGGATCACGCACGGGTGGCCCGCCTCGCGGATCGCATCCGCCATCGGCCCTTCCCCCGGACAGACGACGCACGGCTCGACGGCGCCTGTCCCGCGCAAGCCTTCCCAAAGCGTCAGCATGCTTCGGTTTCCGCCGCCGATCTTCGTGCTGTTCACAATGTAGAGGCAGCGCATGGCGATTCAGATTCTCCGGCGAGCGCGGGTGACCATCCAGAGGGCTTGCGGAAAAATTCACATTCTCGGAACATGGAGGCGGAAAATAGGCCCCTCCCCTGTGCAGCTTTCGTGCCATTGGTCAACTCAAGAAGCGAACTGAGGATTGCAGATCATGAGCTCCTCCCAACGGATGACGCGACGCAAGTTTTTGGCAGCCGGTGCAGGCGCGCTGGCGGCGCCGCTGATCGTGCCTTCGAGCTACCTCGGTCTTCAGGGCGCGGTTCCTGCGCCCAGCGAGCGCATCACGATGGGAGTGATCGGCGCAGGTGGCATGGGGCGGCACAATTCGGGCGCTTTTAGGGTGCAGGAGGCGGCGCAGGTCGTTGCGGTCTGCGACGTCGACCGAAGCCATGCCGATGAGGCCGCTCAAGAAGTCAATCAGCACTACGGCAACAAGGACTGCCAACGGTACTCGGACTTCCGCGAGCTTCTGAGCCAGCGAGCGATCGACGCCGTCGTAGTCGCTACGCCCGATCACTGGCATGCGCTGATCGCGATCGCTGCCGTCCGAGCGCGCAAGGACGTGTACTGCGAGAAGCCCGTGACGCACACTTTCGCGGAAGGGCAGGCTCTCGTGCGAGCCGTGAAGGACACCGGCGCCGTTTTCCAGGTGGGCAGCCAGCAGCGGTCGGACTGGAACTTCCGCCGTGCCGTGGAGCTAGTCTTGAACGCACGGATCGGAAAAGTCGTACGCGTGGAAGTTGGCCTCCCGACGGGTCACAAGGCGCCCTCGGGCGACACGAAGGCGTCGGACCCGCCCGCTGGTTTGGACTATGAGTTCTGGTGCGGCCCCTCCGCGAAGCTGGCGTACGTGCCGGCGCGCGTCCATGGGAACTGGCGTTGGCACCTGAGCTATGGAGGCGGGCAGCTGATGGACTGGATCGGTCACCACAACGACATCTCCCATTGGGGGCTCCAACGCGACAAGAGCGGCCCCGTCGAAGTGAAAGCGGTGAACTTCCAATACCCGGAGGACCGCAGTGTCTGGAACGCCGCCTGGGGCTACGAGATCGTGTGCAAGTACGAGGATGGCGTGACTTCCAGCATCTCGAACTCCCACCCCATGGGTTGCAAGTGGATCGGAGAGAGCGGCTGGGTACACGTGGATCGTGGCAGGCTCGACGCCTCAAACCCCGAATGGGTGAAGCGCGAGACGGACCCGGGCCCACGGAAAGCGTACGAGTCGAACGATCACCGCACGAACTTCCTCGACTGCGTGAAGTCGCGAAAGCCGACAATCTGTCCGGCGGAGACAGGGCACCGGTCCGTGACCCCGGGCCACTTGGGGCTCCTGAGCGAGTCCCTCGGAGGCCGCGAGATCCGGTGGGACGCAGGCGCGGAAAAAGTCGTCGGCGACGACGAGGCGCAAGCGCGCCTCCAGCGAACGGATTTCCGGAAGCCCTGGTCGCTGGACCAGCTTTCGTAATCCTCCGGCGGCGGCCGCTTCTCAGGAGCGCCGCACTGCCCGGAGCCGGCCCGCTGCCTGCTCGAGCGTCTCCGGCCGCTTGCAGAACGCGAAGCGCAGGAGCCGCGAGGGCCGATCCCGCGGCGACGCTGCGAGGAAAGCGCTGTACGGCACCGCGGCGACGCCATGATGCTCCACGAGCTTTCGCGCGAAAGCTCGGTCGTCCTCGTCCGAGAGCTTCGAGTAGTCCGCAAGGATGAAGTAGGTGCCGTCGGGATCCGATGGCTCGAATCCGGCCGACCGCAGCGCGGCGAGGAGGAGGTTCCGGCGGGTGGTGTACTCCGCGCGGAAAGCGACCAGGTACTTCTCCCCGTGCGTCGCGAGCGCGCGGGCGATGGCCGCCTGGAGCGGCGTGGCGGTTGCGAATGTCACGTACTGGTGCGCTGCCTGAACGGCGCGAATCAGGTTGGCAGGGCCGCTCGCCCACCCCACTTTCCAGCCCGTGAGCGAGAAAGTTTTACCCGAGCTCGACACCGTAATCGTGTGAGATCGCATGCCCGGAATGCTCGCCAGCGAGATATGCCGCGCCGTGCCGAAAGTGAGGTGCTCGTACACTTCGTCCGAGAGCGCCGTCACGCCGTGCTTCTGGCAGATCCGCGCGATGCCTTCGAGCTCATCGCGCGTGAAGACTTTCCCCGTCGGGTTGTGCGGCGAATTGAAAAGCAGGAGACGCGTGCGCGCGGACACGAGCGCTTCGAGCGCGTCGAGGTCGAGCTCGAACCGCGGGGGACAGAGCGGGCAGGTGCGCACGACGCCGCCGGCCATCGCGACGCAGGCGGGGTAGCTGTCGTAAAAAGGCTCGATCAGGATGACTTCGTCGCCGGGCTCGACGAGCCCGAGCACGGACGACGCGATCGCCTCGGACGCGCCGGACGTGACCACGACCTCGCTCACGGGGTCGTACTCGAGCCCGTGCCAGGCCCGGATGCGATCGGCGAGCGCCTCGACGAGCGGCAAGTGGCCCATCGACCGCGCGTACTGATTCTGGCCGGCGCTCAGCGCCTCTCTCGCCGCTTCGATGATCTCGCTCGGGCCGTCGAAGTCGGGATAACCTTGCGAGAGGTTGATGGCCCCTTTCTCCGCAGCGAGCCGCGTCATCTCGCTGAAGATGCTCGTGCCGAATCGTTCGAGCTTGCGCGGTGTTGGAATCACCCCTCGTGCCGTCCCACGTCAGGTCTCTTGCGGCCTCTCGGCGCTGCGGTGAAGCCGAAGGATGAGGTCGACCTCCCCTCGCAGGAGGCCCACGGAATGCGCGATCGTCTCCGGTAGCTCTCCAAGGGAGGCGAGCTCAACCACACGCTGCCGGTCGGCCTGGCTCATCGCATCGAGGGGATCCCATCGCCCGCTCGGCAAAAGGCGCGGAGGCCGAGTTTTGGCAGGCCCCGCGGCGACCCCAGGCGCCGGAGGATGCGGTGCGGCCTCGAGCACGCGATCGGCTTCGTTGAGGAGAGACTCCAGGCGGTCGAGTTTGGAATCGAGCCTTCGCTCCACTTCCCCGGCGAGCGCCCGCAGCTCGAGATGAGTTTCTTCGAGGCCTCGGACGGCCCCCTCTTTCGGCAGCCGCGCGCCCCGGAGCCTCCGCAACAGGCGGCCCGCGATCCTCGACGCCAGCAACAGGGATAGCGCCAGCGCGGCGCCCAAGACTGCCGGCAAGAGCGCGGCGTGCATCTCGTTCCAACCAGGAAGTTCCATGCTACTCCTCCTCGCGGCGCTCAACGCGCTCGCGGCTCTTCACTCCGTTGGGACCTACCGCAGATTCAGAATCTCCTCGATGTGGTTCAGCAGAACGTCCAGGTCCCGCAGGTCGATGTCCCCCATGTGGCCGATTCGAAACGTCTTTTCCTTGAGTTTTCCGTATCCGTTCGAGATCGCCATGCCCCGCTTGCCCAGCTCCTTGTTCAGCGCGTCGACAGAGATGCCTCGCGTGTTTCGAATCGTCGTCAAGGAGACCGACTCAAACCCCTTGCGGGGGAAGACCTCGAAGTGCTTCGCGGCCCACTGCCGAGCGCGCTCCGCCATTCCCGTGTGTCGCGCGAACCACTCTCGCGGGCCCATCGTGAGGATTTGCTCGAGCCGCCGGTCGAGAGCGAACAGGAGCGGAATCGGAGGCGTGGCTGGCGTCTGGTTGCGCTGGTGGTACTTCTCGAAGTCGACAAAGTCGCAATAGTAGCCGCGATTCGGAATGGTCTTGGCGCGCTCCATCGCTCGCTCGCTGACCGTGAGCACGGTCAGGCCCGCGGGAAGGCCGAAGCCTTTCTGTGTGCCCGCCAGCACGACGTCGAGCCTCAGCTCATCGATCGGGAGGTCCACCACCGCCATGGACGAAACCGTATCCACGGCCAGGAAGACGTCGGGATACTTGCGGACGACCTCGGCGATGTCGCGGAGCGGGTTCATGACTCCCGTCGAGGTCTCGTTGTGTACGAGGGTAACGGTGTCGTACTTGCCGGTCGCGAGTGCTTCGTCGAGGCCTTGCGTCAGGTTCGGCTCGCCCCACTCGACCGACAGCTTGTCGGCTTCAAGGCCGTTGGCGCGGGTGATGTCATGCCAGCGCTCGCTGAATGCTCCACACGCGAGGTTCAGGCAGCGCTTACGGACCAGGTTCCGAACGGCGCCTTCCATCACGCCCGTTGCGGAGCAGGTGGCCAGATACAGGTGCTCCTGCGTCCTCAAGAATTCTCGAAGCCGTCCCGACACACGGGCGTACAGATCCTGGAACTCCCCCGAGCGATGTCCGATCTGCGGCGTGGCGAGCACGCGGAGGATCTCGGGTCCCACCTCGCTCGGTCCGGGGATGAATAGCTTCTTCGGCATACTAGCTCCTGCGTTCGACGCCGCGCTCCGTGGCATCGTCGTCGTCCTCGACCTCGTCGCGACGCAGCGTCCACTTCCGTAAAAGTCACCAAGAAAGCACGAAGCGCGGCGAGTGTCAATCGCCGGCGTTTCGCACTCGCGGGACGGAGGCTAACGGAGCCGGAATGGCGCAAAAACGAGCTCAGTCGCAGTTCGACGTCGCGCAGGCCTCGACGGGGCTCGGCGCACAGTCGAGCGGTCCCGGGAAGGGGATTGGCTCGGGAGAGCCCTGGAAGAGGTGGCGCAGGAGGAAGATGGCATCGTCGAGCGCGATAATGCCGCTGCCATTCACGTCCGCTGCGGCGCGGCAAGGAGGCTCCCCGACGCCGAGGAAGAGGTACCCCAGCGTCACGAGCACGTCCGTCAGGTTGGTCTGGCGATCGGAGTTGACGTCGCCGCGCCGGTACCTGCTTTCCGTGACGCCGTCGATCACGACCGGGGAGCCGCCCAGTTCCGCCGAAGCTCGCCAGTTTTCGGGCAGTTCGTTGTAGCGCCACGAGCTCACCTGGGTCAGCTCGAGCGTCCGGCCGAGCCCGTCGGCCTCCGAGGGCCAGCCGTCGTCCGTGCCGTAGCGCACGTAGTCGACGGTCACAGGGTGCCCGACTCCGTGATCTTTCAAGCGCAGAACCTCGCCGTTGTTGTCGAGGCTACCGTCGTAGGGGCCAAAGACGTGGCGGCCTCCGCCGTAGCGCGCGGCGAACGCGGCGGGGTCCTTCGCGAGGATGATGACTTCGTTCGCATCCGCCCGCGAACCCGTGGGGAAGGTGTAACCGACCCCTTCGACCTGCCAGCCCGTCAGGTCGACCGCGCCCCGTCCCGGATTCCAGAGCTCCAAGAACTCGAGCTCGTCCGCGTGGCCGGGGGGATGGTAGTTGAGCTCCGTGATCTTGAGCCGGTCATGGCCGGTGAAATTCGCCCGCTGCTCGACGTAGTTGAGCAGATAACTCCGCCGCTGCGTCACGTAGTAACGGACGCGATCGAGGTTCGAGAGGAAGTCGCGCGGGAACTGCCCTCCTCCGTGGTCCGTCAGCCGGCCCCACATGCGGATGTCCTCATCCTGCTCCTCGAAAATCAGGCCCCTGATCTCGTTGAACCGGGTGCTGTAGTACTCCTCGGTGAATCGCTCGTGGAGAGCGTCGTACAGGCGCGCGAGGTAGGCGCGGCGGTACCACGATCCGGCGTCCGAGAAAAACCGATCGAGCAGGAAGTTCTGGAACTCACCTTCGATCGACGTGCCGAACCAGGGCGAGTAGCCGGGGATGATCTCGCCGTCGTCGAAGACGCCGGATTTGCCGAACGTCAGGTCGAGGTCCCACGGGATGGGGAACCATTTCCCGTTCGCCGCGTCGTGGAACATGAAGTGGTTGTGCCCGGTGTAGTCCAGGTTGTCGATCAGCACCTGGCCGAGCTGGTACTCGATGTGCCGGTCTTCGTTGAGGTTGGCCGCGAAGTAGAAACGGAGCTGCTGGATGGGGGCTGCGTTCATCTCGCGGAGGAACTTCTTCAGGTCGGAGTGATCGCCGTCTTCGTTCGTTTTCTTCTCCCACGGCCCGGGATCACCACCGTTGGGCTCTTCGCTCGACGAGACGGACTTGTAAAGGTTCCCGTCCGGATCGAGGTGGTTGCGCCGGAGCATGCGCTCGTCGGGGTTCTCGAGCGCCGTGAAGAGGCCGTAGTACTTGCCGTTGGTGTGCACGCGGACGTACTCCGGGCGGCTGCACGCCACGCCGATGTCGCGGAAGATCTCCCACGAAAGCCGCTCGCGAACGAGGGACTTGTCCGTCCAGATCGCTTGATAGTTGAGCTTCCGCTGCGCCTGGAACTCCCGTCCGCGCTGGAAGCGCAGCTTGAGATAGGGCTTTGGCGTCCTGCAGACGGAGATGCCGCGCATCCTCACGCCGACACGTGGGTAGAGGTCGCCCCGGAAAGCGAACGCGCCCGTCCAGTAGTGCTCGCAGTCGAGCTGGTCGATCACTCGGCGCGGAGTCTGGATCGATTTGTGCTGTAGCAGAATCTGGTGGATGGCGAGCTTCGACGACGGCCGCAGGTCATTGACGTAGTAGCCGTCGACGCCCGTGGGGTCATCGGCCTTGGGCCAGAGGCCCACGCCGCCGGCGGTGTCCTCGGCCCGGATCTGGAACGTGACCGCGCTGTTGTGAACCTGCTGGGGCAACGTCACCCCGAATACTCCGTCTCCCGCCTCCCCGTCGCCGTGGGCTCCGTCATCGAGACAGTCCACGGTCGCGGCTGGCTCCTGGCCGTCGACCTGATAGGAAAGGCGCACGCTGGCGATCG
>Ga0075418_10010547_pt1 | contig 10346 bp, 5 predicted proteins | sample SoiMetdeltSBSDD2_FD_81776 | JGI IMG/M metagenome (GOLD analysis project Ga0075418, IMG submission 81776) | Bulk soil microbial communities from a Populus tree surrounding site in Tennessee, USA - Soil MetaG P. deltoides SBSDD2 | ecosystem: Environmental > Terrestrial > Soil > Tree plantation...
GACACCCCAGCGCATAAAGCCTCCTCGATTTCGATTTCAAATCGATGAGAGTCAGTTCGAATCGCTGTCACACGCTGCGCGGGTACGCGGCGCGTCGCGATCCGTGTGGTGCACGTCCAGCTGGGGTTTGAACCGCGGAGATTGTAGAGCTTCTACGGAAGAGGTTCAAGCTCTACTGTATGAGAGCTGAGCCGTAAATTCTGAAACGTGTCGCCCTTTCCGCTCTCCGTTGTCCGCTGTCCGCGGACAGCGAACAGCGAACAGCGAACAGCGAACAGCGGCAAGGATCACCTACTCAAACGAACACCCAATGTCGAGTCCATCCGTCCCACCATTCACGTATGGACTCGAACTGACGAGTCGATAGTCGCGATCGGAGACGTCGACGAACCCGGCGTTGAATGCGGCCAGTGTCGGAAAGAAGTTGTCGGGCGGATAACGCGAAGCGAACGACGACCTGTCGGTAGCAAACACGTTCCGCCTCACGATCGCGCCGGGCGTGTAGAAGTTGAGTCCAGCCGTTCCGGATCCGATGCGGTCGCCGTAGATCCCATAATCGTTGTGCTTCGTCATGTTGTTCGTGAAAACGAACCCCAAGATCGGACCGCCAGTCACTCTCGCGCCGCTCGAGTTGATGTAGCTGCCGGAATAGAGCATCACCACGTTCCCGGTGTGCAGGATCGTGTTGTGATCGATGGTGATGTCGCGCGGCTCGCCGCCGATCTGCGCGAAGCGGCCGGTGCCGCCCCACGTTCCACTATGAATGTCGTAGGCGAGATTGCTCTTGATGAGTAATCGTCTGAGCTGACCGCTGCGAGCGGTGTCGTCGTGACCCAGGATGTTGAAGACCGATCCGCTGTGGCGGATCAGGTTGCCGCTGAACTCGACGTCCTCCACGACCACCCACGGCGTCCGTCCGCTCGAGTTCCGCGGCGTCAGCACAATCGCAAAGCCAACCTGCGCCGCGGCCCAGTTGTATTCCATGATGTTGCGGCGGACCCGCACGCGCCTGGCGTTCTTCAGCTCGAACAGGTTCTTGACGATCCATGACCTGCCCCTCCACAGCGGATCCTTCGTCAGCAGGTTGTCTTCGACGACGATGTCGCTCGGGATGGCGTTCGGGATGTTGATATGCGCGCCGCCGAAGAGGATGTTCTCCCCTGCTGCCTCGAGCAGGTTGTTGCGGATCGTGATCGGGCCCGGCGTATTCCAACCGGCAATCGCTTGGGCCTCCTGCCCCGTCGCCTTTATGTCGCGGATGTCAGAGTTGAGAATCGACACGTGCGCCGCGTTGACGCTGATCCCTCGCTTCTGACCAATCGCAACATCGCCAGTGATCAAAATACGATCCAGCTCGATATGGTGTGGTACTTCCGACAAGCTCGTCTGCGAATCGTGACCGAGCGCGATGACGTCGCCAGTGCCGTTGACGTTCGCCGAGAATTCGACTCCGACGATCCGGTAATAACTTGCCGCGGGGTTCGTCCGGAGCGCAGCCGATCCGTTTGGTGACCGGATGATCGCGAGCCTCGATCGATAGCTGGGGTCGATCCGCGTGCCGGCTGGCGGCAGCGTAGAAGTGCGGGTCGTGATCGTGATGTAGCTCGTGCCGCTCTTGGCCGGTAGCCGGAAGTTGCCGGTGTAGGTCACGCCTGGCATCAGACGTATGGTCGTGCCGCGCGGCGCTTGATCGATCGCCGTCTGTAGGCTGCCCCCCGCCGGCACATCAATCGTCGCACCCGTCGTAGCCGATCCGTACGTAATGGTCAGCTTCGGACGGTTGGCAGGTGTTGAGACTTCAGTCGAGTGGTACTCGCGATAGCTTTCCTTTGCATCTCCACCGCCGCCGGTGTCGACCAGCGCGAGCCTCGCCTGACGCGTCCCGAGCTCGCCGTTGACGACGCGCTGGACGAGCGTCCGGACGTCGAAACTGACGATGCGGCCTGCGATGTTGGGAACTGAGGCGTTCGAGACAACCTCGGCGAGATCTCCGCCAGGCGTCGGCCAGGCGACACCACTCTGGCGGTTGCGCCACGTAACCTGACCTTCGACGAACGACGAAGACAAGCGGTAGGCGGCGACAGGACGAGTAGCACCACTCGTGCCAAGCCCGGACCTGACCATCAGCGTCACGACCGCGGATGTGATGGGCGTGTTGGCGGGAATCGACGTCGTGTCAAACGCGAGAATCGTCCGGCGTTCCCACTCTGGATCGGTGCTGGACCGCGTCACCAGTACGGAACCATTGTGATTAATCGTCGCGTAACTGCCGTTTCTGATGGTGGTATCGACCACCTGCGTATCAGGCACCGTCAGCAGCACGGTCGTCTGCGCGAACGTCGCGCTCGGCAGTCCGACAACAATGCAAAGAATCCCGATCCAGGTCGTGAGCACAACCCAGCAATTCACGCGCATGTAACCTCCGGAAGTTCGTGGACCGTACCGAAATCGATCGGCGCAGGCGGCCGCCCGGGGCGTCGCCGGGCAGAGCAGGCCTGTCGCAGGAGGGCCGGGTCGGATGTCGTCGGTGCGTGGGATTCTACGAGACGTGCGGAGGCACGTTCAAGCTGATGAGTACTGAGGCGTGTCGCTGCTCGCGGCTCGCGGCTCGGGGTTCGGGAAGCGGACAGCGAGCAGCGAGCAGCGAGTAAGATCCACTAGTGCTTCCCCGCTTCACGACACACACACTGAAGTTTCTGCGCGCGTTGAAGCGCAATAACGATCGCGAGTGGTTCAAAGCCCGTCGTGACGAGTACGAGACGCACGTCCGGATGCCGATGCTCGCGGTGATCGAGCAGCTCGCGACGGACTTCAAGCGATTCGCTCCTGAGCTTCAAGCGTCGCCCAAGACGTCGCTCTATCGGATCTATCGCGACACTCGTTTCAGCGAGGACAAGACACCGCTCAAAACGCACGCCGCGGCGGTGTTTCCGTGGCGCGGGCTGGCGCGGCATGAAGGTGCCGGGCTCTATTTCGAGATCGCGCCGACGTGGGTGTGGATGGGCGGCGGCATGTATGCGCCGCAGCCGCCGCAGCTCGTTCGCGTGCGCACGCACATCGCCGACACGTGGCCGGCCATTCATCGCATCGCCAAGAACCGTGCGTTCACACGCGTCACGACGCTCGAAGGTGAGAAGCTTCGGCGAGTGCCTCGCGGGTTTCCAACCGAACACCCCGCGGCCGAATACCTGAAGCATCGTCAATTTCTCGCCGGCTGTGAGTTCCCTGCGGAGCTCGCCGTCGAGGAGGACTTCTACCCGACGCTCCTTTCCACCTTTAGAGCAATTGCTCCGCTTGTTTCGTTTCTTAATACACCACTGGCCGGCAGTGATTAGCCTCCGGGCCACAGCTCGCCATAACGGCATTCCGGTCGATCCGTCGAGACTACCGCAATGGCTGATGACTCTAGGCGATTTCGCGCGCCTTGTGGCGAGCTGGTCGGCTCGTGCCTCCCGCTTCGCACCGGGGAAAAACGACCCTGCGCGACTGTCCTGACGTTGTCGGCATCGGCTTGGGGTGATCCGCACGCCGGTAAAGCATCGGCTGGGCGTCCGGGTTTCTCGTACGCTGGTGGCGAAACAGCGCCGATGCCGCCGGAACTCGCTCCGGGCCGTTTTAGTTCCTTCGCTGATCCCGGTGCTCAGAGGTCGGCTCGACCCAACCACCTCGCCCAACACGGGCGCGGCGTGAATCGTTCAACTGACTCACCCATCGCGCTATTGCGGTGAGCGTGGCGGCCAGCGACCCTCTAGCGCGCCGACGGCAGTGCCTCGCCGTAGCTCGCCAGATTTCACTGCGAGCGGAGGCGGGCCGGAAAGCGGGCGGAGCGATTCCGCGCGTCGCGTTCGGTCCCTGTGATCCTCCAAGCCTCGAGTCACCACAGGCGGGCCGCGAGCGCCTGACGACCGGCCTTCGAGCAGCACCTACGCGACGCTGGAGCGACAGAGTACGAGCGCAGAGCCGCTTTCCCGGCGCGCGGTAAGGGCCGCAGGCCGCCATGCTCACCGCAAAGCGATGGGGACATTGTTCGACGAACACTCGGCCGCGCTGTAGATGCTCACCGCACTACTGCGATGCGTCACTCGAGCGATTCAGCCCGCGCCCGCCAGGGCGAACTGGCCGGCTCGTGCCTCCCGCTTCGCACCGGGGAAAAACGACCCTGCGCGACGTGTCCTGACGGTCTCGGCATCGGCTTGAGGTAATCCGCACGCCGGTAAAGCATCGGTTGGGCAGACGGGCGTCTCGTACGCTGGTGGCGAAACCGCGCCGATGCCGCCTGGATCTCGCTCCGGGCCGTTTAATTCCTTCGCTGATCCCGGTGCTCAGAGGTCGGCCCGACCCGACCAGCTCACCCAACACGGGCGCGGCGCAGAGTTCGATCGAATGACTCACCCATCGCGCTATTGCGGTGAGCGTGGCGGCCAGCGGCCCTGGAGCGCGCCGACTTCAGTGCGTCAGCAGGAAAGCGGGCGGAGCGATTCCTCGCGTCGCGTTCGGTCTGTGTGATCCTCCAAGCCGCGAGTGAGCACAGGCGGGCCGCGAGCGCCTGATGACCGGCCCTCGAGCTAGCTCCTACGCGACGCGGGAGCGACAGAGTACGAGCGCAGAGCCGCTTTCCCGGCGCGCGGTAAGGGTCGCAGGCCGCCACGCTCAGCGCAATTGCGCGATGGTCGCCTATTCGAATCGCGGTCGGACATCTTCGCGAGCATCGCACGTCTCCGTCTTCGCCAAAACGCCGGGCGCGGCTCGCGATTCGCGGCTCGCAGTTCAGAAACCGCGAGCAGCGAACCGCGACCGCGTCAGTACCGGTAGTGTTCCGGCTTGTACGGCCCCTCGACAGGCACGTTGATGTACGAGGCTTGCTCCTTACTGAGCTTGGTCAGCTTCACACCCAGATGATCCAGGTGCAGCCGCGCGACCTCCTCGTCGAGGTGCTTCGGCAGGATGTACACCTTCTTCTCATACTTGTCGTTGTGCTGATGTAGCTCGAGCTGCGCAATCACCTGGTTCGAGAACGACGCGGACATCACGAAGCTCGGGTGACCCGTCGCGCACCCAAGGTTCATCAGACGGCCCTCGGCCAGCACCATCACGCTGTGGCCGTCCGGGAAGCGGAACTCGTCGTACTGCGGCTTGATGTTGATCCGCTGCAGGCCCTTGACCTTCTTCAGCCCGGCCATGTCGATCTCGTTGTCGAAGTGGCCGATGTTGCCGACGATCGCCTTGTCCTTCATCTTCCCCATGTGATCGGCGGTGATGATGTTGAGGTTGCCGGTCGCGGTAATGAAGATGTCTGCAGTCGAGACGACGTTGTCGAGGGTGTTGACCTCGTAGCCTTCCATCGCCGCCTGCAGCGCGCAGATCGGATCGATCTCGGTGACGATGACACGCGCGCCCTGGCCGCGCAGCGCCTGCGCGCAGCCTTTGCCGACCTCGCCGAAGCCACACACAACAGCGACCTTGCCGCCGAGCATGACGTCGGTGGCGCGGTTCAGGCCATCGATGACCGAGTGGCGGCAGCCGTAGATGTTGTCGAACTTGCTCTTCGTCACCGAGTCGTTGACGTTGATCGCCGGGAACAGCAGCGTGCCGGCTTCCATCATCTGGTAGAGACGATGCACGCCGGTGGTGGTTTCCTCGCTGACGCCGCGCAGATCTGCGGCAACCTTCGTCCAGCGCTGTGGGTTCTCCGCCAGCTCCTTGCGGAGGAGATCGAGGATGACGCCCCACTCTTCCGGATCAGCGTCCGGGTTGAACGCGGGAATCTTCCCCGCCTTTTCGAACTCGACACCCTTGTGCACCAGCAGCGTCGCATCCCCGCCATCGTCGACAATGAGCGTCGGACCGGAACCGTTCGGCCACATCAGCGCTTCGCTCGTGCACCACCAGTACTCCTCGAGCGTCTCCCCTTTCCAGGCGAAGACGGGGATGCCCTTCGGGTTCTGCACGGTGCCGCCGGTTTCCGGACGGCCGACGACAACGGCCGCTGCGGCGTGATCCTGCGTCGAAAAGATGTTGCACGAGACCCAGCGCACGTCGGCACCAAGCTCGGCGAGCGTTTCGATCAAGACCGCTGTCTGGATCGTCATGTGGAGGCTGCCCATGACCCGCGCGCCGGCGAGCGGCTTCTTGCCGGCATAGCGCGCGCGCAGCGCCATCAAGCCGGGCATCTCCTGCTCGGCCAGCCTGATTTCTTTGCGGCCGAACTCGGCCTGCGACAGATCCTTCACTTTGTACGGCTCGCGGCCGGCCTTGGTGGCTGCCTCGAATGCGTGCATCTCACGAACAGCGGTTGTCATCTTTTCTCCTAGTCGGTGTTTTTGAGTCTGGCACTTGCGACGAATAATGCTGGGCCCTTCGCATCCGGATCGACGGGCAAATGGGCAACGCGGACGCGATCGAATCCCGCCTGCGCGAGCAGGCGTCCCAATGTTTCCTCCGAGAATCCCAGCCACACGTGGCCCATTTGCTGACGGTAGATCTCGCGATCGTGCGGCAGCATGTCTGAAATCAGGAGACGTCCACCGGAGCGGAGGACGCGTGCGGCTTCCGCGAGGGCTTCTGCCGGGTCCGGCAGGTGATGCAGCACGAGCAACAACGTGGCTGCATCCAGTGCGCCGTCCTGGATCGGGAGCGCTTCGAGCTCGCCGCGACGGATGTCCACGTTCGCGACGTCGCGCAGACGGCGGCGTGCGGCCTGCAGCATGTCGGCCGATCGATCGACGGCGATCACTTCCTTGATGAATGGTGCCAGCGCGGCCGCGACCTGACCCGTACCGCAGCCGAGATCGCCCACGGTCCAATCGGGATCGAGCAGACCTGGTAGCGCGTGCAGGTAGGAGACGCGACCGAACAGCTCCTCGCGCAAGCGATCCCACTGCCCCGCCGCGGACGCGAAGAACTCCTGCGACTTGCTCTGCCTCCGTCCGAGCACGCCTCGCAGCCGGCGCGCATCCTGATCGGCGCCGGGCGTCAGGCTGACCTGCTCGCGCAGCAGCGACCAGAGCCGGCGGGTCGCCGGACCGCGATCGTCGAGCGCCAGCGTGTAGTAGCGGCTCGTGCCATCACGCCGCGACGAGACCCATTCGGCATCTGCCAACGTTTTCAGGTGCCGGCTGACCGTCGACTGCGGGAGTTGCAGCACGGCGCAGAGCTCCGAGACGGTCAGCTCATGGCGCTCGAGCACCAGGAGCATCCGGCTGCGGGTGGCGTCGGCTAGGGCCGTGAGGTCGTCGAAGATCGCTACTTCCATCCGTATATCCGGATGAAGTGTTACATGGCCGTCGGCCGCACGTCAAGGGGCCGATTTTCGATAGAATTCCCTAAGGAATTCAGTGCCTGCCGAGCTTCCGCCGGTCCCCTCCTCGCGTATCCGCATCCTTAATACACGCCCGATTCGGCGAGACGGGGCTTACGTTCTTTACTGGATGACGTCCGCCCGCCGCCTTCGGTGGAACTACGGCCTGCAGCGCGCGGTCGCTCATGCCCTGGAGTTGGAAAGGCCGCTCGTCATCCTCGAGGCGCTGCGCTGCGACTACCCCGGCGCGAACGACCGGCTGCACCGCTTCATCCTCGACGGCATGGCGGTGAACCGCCGCCTCGCTGCGAAAACGCCGGCCCACTACTTTGCCTACGTGGAGCCGTCCCCCGGAGAGGGGCGCTTGCTCCTGCCCACGCTCAGCAAGCACGCCTGCGTGATCATCACCGATTGGTATCCCGCATTCTTTCTGCCGCGCATGATCGCCGCGGCCGCACGGAAAGTCTCCTTGTTTATGGAAGCAGTCGATTCGAACGGCCTAATCCCGTTGGCAGATCACGGTCGAGCATTTTCTGCCGCGAGGTCGTATCGCGCATTCGTTCAGCGCGTGTTGCTCGAGCACGTGATGCAACCGCCCGACGAAGCGCCGCTGCGCTACCTGCCACGGCGACACCGGCTCGCGCGACTGCCCAACGCAATTACAAAAAGATGGCCGGCCGCAAGCGATCGGCTCCTTGCGTCTGGCACCAACGCGCTACGCACGCTGCCAATCGATCACTCGATTGCGCCGGCGTCGATGCGCGGCGGAAGCCTTGCCGCCGATCGAACGCTCCGCACGTTCATCCAACAGAAGCTGCCGCGTTACGCCGAAGAGCATAACCATCCGGATGCAGACGTCACGAGCAAACTGTCTCCGTACTTGCATTTCGGACACATCTCGGCCCACCAGGTCTTCTCAGAGCTTATGACTCACGAGACATGGACATCTCGTCGTCTTGGGACATTGCGCGGGGGAGTACGCGAAGGCTGGTGGGGTGTGTCACCCTCAGCGGAAGTGTTTCTCGATCAGTTGGTCGTCTGGCGCGAGCTGGCATTCAACGGGTGCGAGTACATCCGCGATTACACCAATTACGATTCGTTACCTGATTGGGCGCGCACAACCCTCGAGAAGCACCAATCCGAACGCCCGCGCAAATACACGCTCGAGCAACTGGAGGCTGCCAACACGGCCGATCCAGTTTGGAACGCGGCACAGCGACAACTTGTGGTCGAAGGCTGGTTCCACGGTTACATGCGGATGCTCTGGGGCAAGAACATCCTCGCGTGGTCCGCGAGCGGACGGCAGGCGCTCGAGCGCATGACGTCGTTGATGGATCGCTACTCGCTCGACGGACGCGATCCAAATTCCTACGCGGGCTACACGTGGGTCCTGGGCCGCTACGATCGACCGTGGCCGGAACGGCCGATCTTCGGCACGGTGCGAACGATGACGTCCGAGAGCGCGAAGCGGAAGCTGAAGATGAAACAATATCTGGCGCGCTACGGCGCGGCTTCGACGATCAACGCCTGGCGGACGATAGTCTGAGACTGGAAGGCGGAAGTGCGCCTACGGCGATCAGCGATCGGTGCGACTGAGGACCTTGCCTGGTAGCGCCTCGGTGAACTTTCCGTTCGCGATCACTGGGACGCCGTTGACCAGCACCCAGGCCATCCCCTCCGCAACCTGATGAGGGTCGTCGTATGTCGCGCGATCTCGAATCGCGGCCAGATCAAACACGGCAAGATCCGCTATCGCACCCTCACGAATGACCCCGCGAGCCTTCATACCGAACACGGTTGCGGGCAAGCTCGTCATCGATCGGATCGCGAACTCGATGCCGACGACGTTGCGATCGCGAACGTACGTGACCAGTCGGCGCGCGAATGCGCCGTTGTTGCGGGGGTGCGGCTGACCGCTGCCGGCCGTCACGAGGCCGCCGTCGCTCGAGGCCATCGTGTACGGCCGCATCATGATGGAACGGATGTCGTCTTCCGACATGTTGAACGACACGATCGACGCCTCGCCGCGGGAGAGCATCTCGAATGCGGCGGCGTCTGGCTTGCCACCGAACTCCTTGGCTGCAATCTGCTCGAGCGTCATGCCCACCTTCGACGCGTCGGGCGGGTATGAGGCAATGCGAATGGATGCAGCGCCGCCTCGACGCCGGATGTTCTCGCGGATGATCGCGGTCACCTTCTCACGCTCTTTCAGGTACTCGGCCTCCTCACTTGTCTGTGGCTTTCGCACCGGCAGCTGCACGCCGTCGGGCAGCAATGCGGCGCGCAAGGACGTAGAGGAAGCGTCATACGGATACTGATCGGCGAACACGGAAACGCCGCGAGCGCGGGCGTGATCGATACTGGCGATCGCGGGCTTTGAAAGCCCCCAGTTGTCTGGGCCCAGCGCTTTCATGTGGCTGACGATGCCGGTGAGACGGCCTTCTTCAGCAATGCGAATCACTTCCTCGACGGCGGCAACAACGCCGACGTTGTAGTTGCCCTCGTCTCGAATGTGGCTCGTGTAGACACCACCGTAGTTACCGGCCACGGCGGCCAGCGCAATCACTTCTTCAGTCTTCGAGAAACTGCCCGGCGTGTAGAAGAGACCGCTCGACAAGCCAAACGCGCCTTGCTCCATCGCGACGCGGACGTGCCGGCGCATCTCCTCGAGCTCCTGATCCGTCGGCGCGCGCTGTTGGCTGTCGCGCATGACCGCGCGCCGCACGCTGCCGTGGCCGATCAGCAGCGCGACGTTTGGACCAATTCCATTTTTCTCGTACGTCTGACGCTGCGACTGGAGGTCGATTGGCCCGCCGCCGTCTGGGTTGACCACAACTGTCGTGACGCCCTGCGCAAGGATCGGCCTCGCCTGGCGCAACTCGCTGCTGCCAAGACCTTCCGCCGCATGTGAATGGACATCGATAAATCCGGGCGTCACGAGCCGATCGCCGGCGTCAATGACCGTGTCCGCTGTCGCGTCACGCAGGGTGCCGATCGATGCAATGCGTCCCGCACGAATGCCCACATCCGCACGCATCCATGGATTACC
>Ga0075418_10010550_pt1 | contig 10344 bp, 9 predicted proteins | sample SoiMetdeltSBSDD2_FD_81776 | JGI IMG/M metagenome (GOLD analysis project Ga0075418, IMG submission 81776) | Bulk soil microbial communities from a Populus tree surrounding site in Tennessee, USA - Soil MetaG P. deltoides SBSDD2 | ecosystem: Environmental > Terrestrial > Soil > Tree plantation...
GCCGGACGCGAGCAATACAACGCCCAACTGGTACCTGGCAGCCGTCAGCGACTCATCCAGCTTGAGCGCGCTCTCGAACTCGGCGCGAGCGGTGGCTGGACCGGCAACGCTGCCGCCGGCGTCGCCCTGACCGCCGTTATCAGCCCTGGCTGGAGACGCGCCAGCGGTCTGCCAATCGCGCAACGCAATCGCTCCCCGGAGATACGCGGCCTGGGCTTGCACGCGAACATCATCCTTCTTCAAAGCCAACGCGTTTGTCGATGCGTCAAGCGCAGCTACGAGATTCTCGCGAGTCATCGCTCTCCAACCCGTAACGGTTTGGGTGATCACCGGTGAAATTGACTCGCTCAGCTTTGCCGCAAGCACACTCTTGAGTGTTGTAACCTCTGCGCGCTCGCCGTAGGTAAGCGCAAGCTTCTCAAGCAATTCATACGCGTTTGGGCTCGTAGGGCCGGCGAGCTTGCCCGAGGTGACCAGCCCGTTGAACTGTCTGATAAAGTCGTCGAGCTTTGGCTCGAGTTTAAACACCAGGGTCGGCGATTCGGTCCCGGCTGCAAATCCGCGCGCGATCGGGTTATAGCCGTCTTTCCGGACCTCAATGCTGTACTGGCCCAGCGGCAGCTTCTCAAACTGGATCTTGCCCTCGCTGTTTGATACTCCGCGCTCTTCGCCGTTTACGAAGACGGTGCTCTCAGCGGGAGTGGTCAACACAGTCAGGGTAACCGTTATGGGCACAGGCTCCGTTTTCACCGGCGGCTTCTTGACCGGCGGCTTCTTTCCCTTTGGGTCGGGCCGACCCGTGGGGTCCTGAGCAAAGCCGGTTGCAGCGAGTAAAAACAGAAGTAGAAATGTAAGTGTCGCTTTGTGGGGTAGAGACACGAAAAAAGATCTTTTGCACATCATGTTCAGCACCTCGGTGCGTCATTATAGCGCAGCTTGTTGAATGATCAATAGGGCTTATAGGATCTATAGGACCTATGACCAAATCGTAGTAGAATCCGTTTGTCCTTGAACAGCAAAGTTACGGAGGGCCGTTATGCCCGATGTCAAAGTCTATACCACCGGTTGGAGCACCGACTGCCAACAGGCAAAACAGTTCCTCGATGACGAAGGGATCTTCTACGACGAAATCGACATCGAAGAATCCGTCGAAGGCGCGCGCTTCGTCGAACATGCCAATAACGGAAAGCGAATTGTTCCCACGTTTGACATCGGCGGGATTGTCTTCAGCCTCAAACCGTTTGATTGGAAAAAACTTCAAGCTGAACTCGAGAGGCTGGGTGTCGAAGAGGACTAGCTCTCCTCAACACGCCTCAATGTGATCCGATGTCTCAACTTAGTTTCCTCGAACAGCTCGTGCAACAACGCCGCCCGATGTCGGTGTCCGAGCTGACCACGCGTCTGAAAATAGTCGTCGAACGCGAGTTCGTCGATCTGTATGTCGAAGGCGAAATATCAAACTTTCGCCGCCACACCTCCGGCCACTGGTATTTCTCTCTCAAAGACGAAACAGCCGCCCTCCGCTGCGCCAGTTTCCGTATGCAGAATCGAATTATTCGCTTTGTGCCTGAAGACGGGCTGCGGGTCATCGCCCGCGGCCGGCTTTCGATATACGACACCAGGGGCGAGTATCAACTCATAGTCGAACACATGGAACCGGTGGGCGCCGGTGCGTTGCAACTGGCGCTCGAGCAACTCAAAAAACGGCTGGCTGCAGACGGGCTGTTTGCGGTTGATCGCAAGCGTGCACTGCCCGTCTTGCCCCGGTGCATTGGCGTGGTCACCTCGCCAACCGGCGCCGCGGTTCGCGATATCCTTCGTGTGCTGAAGCGGCGCAACGAAGCAGTGAGCGTGTTGATCGCGCCGGTGCGCGTTCAGGGCGAGAGCGCCGCTTCCGACATTGCGCGCGCAGTCCGGCTGTTGAACTCGCGCAAAGAGGTGGACGCCATCATCGTAGGCCGGGGCGGCGGCTCGACGGAAGATCTGTCGTGCTTCAACGAGGAAGTAGTTGCGCGCGCCATTTACTCTTCGCGAGTGCCGGTAATTTCGGCGATCGGTCACGAGACCGATTTCACAATCGCCGACCTGGTGGCAGATCTGCGAGCATCAACTCCCTCGGCCGCCGCAGAGCTTGTAGCAACCGCGCGCGATGAAATGTGCGCTCGGGTTACTGGTCTGTCAGAGGATATGAAAAAGGCGATGCGCTATCGACTGCTGGCGTTGCGAAGCGGGTTATCGGAGCTCGAATCAAGCCGAGCCTTTCCGCAGGTCCAATCACGCATACGCGGGTTTGCCCAGCGGGTTGACGACGCGGGCTACTCGATGGAATCGGCCGTTGGAGCCGCTCTCAGGACACGCCGTGCCCGGCACGCCTCACTGGCTTTGAGATTGAGCGATGCAGACTTGCGTCGACGAGTAGTTGAGCAACGGCGTCTGCTGGCGGAGCTCGGCGGGCGGCTGAAGGCGAGCGCTCGGATGTTGCTTGACGGGCAAAGTGAACGCGTTTCGCTGGCCGCTGGGAAACTCGACTCGCTCTCGCCCCTTGGTGTCCTCGCGCGCGGATACGCGATCGCTTTTGACACGGAAGGTCGAGTCATCAAGCGCGCAGTCGATGTCAACACCGGAGATCGAGTTCGTGTAAAAGTGTTAGAGGGCGAGATCGATTGCACGAAGGATTAGGCGACTGCCGGAGAGAGTTGGATCGCAGGCATCCATCCCCCGGTTGTTTGCGTCAGAGCACGCAAGCGGGAATGTTTTTGAGCTTGCTCTGGGGACACAAATGGAGCTGATACCGAATTCTAGGATTGGCGTACGAAGACTGCTGCTGACTGCCATACTTGTATTAGTAGTGATTAGATTGATTTCAGTCGTCGCTTGCAATGCTCGCGATAGAGAGGCCGTGGCTTCATCAAAGGCAGCGCCACAAGCAGCGGCAGTTGAAACGTTGACTCGCCGGCCGGTTTCAGATACCCCTCAGATCAAGAGAATAGTGGATTCGGCAATTGAACAGACACGCCTGACTTTCGAATATGATCCCTCTTATGCGAAGCTCGATTACCCGAATGGGGACGTCCCTATTCAGCGCGGAGTCTGCGCCGATGTGATAGTCAGGGCATTCCGGAACGCGGGAATCGATCTGCAAAAGGAAGTTCACCAGGACATGACTCGGAATTTTTCGTCGTATCCGGCGAAATGGGGAGCGCGCAAACCGGACTCAAATATCGACCAGCGTCGAGTGCCAAACCTGATGACCCTATTCGAGCGAAAGTCCTGGTCACTACCAATAACCAAAACATCTGCGGATTATTTTCCGGGAGATGTCGTTGCCTGGGAACTCGACAACAAGCTGCTACATATTGGACTGGTCACCGATGCAGTAGCCGGCGAGACACAGAACTACCTGGTTGTCCATAACATCGGCGCAGGAGCCAGAATAGAAGACGTGCTGATGGCCTGGAAGATAATCGGTCATTATAGAATGTGGAAGTAATAGCGATGGCAGAAAAAAGTTTCGAGCTATCTCTTGAAGAGCTTGAGCAGATCGTCCGGCAGCTTGAGGGGGGCGATCTGCCGCTCGATCGATCACTGGAGTTGTTCGAGCAGGGTGTGCGTCTTTCGCGCGAGTGCCAGAAACGGCTTGACGAAGCTGAACGCAAAGTCGAAATCCTGCTTCGGGGTAATGACGGAGCTTACAAACCAACGCCGTTCAACGAACCCGAGGAAGAATGACCGCAGCTGAAACGATCACTCACTATCTCGCGCGCAGGGCAGCGGAAATAAACGAATGGCTCGATCGGCTTGTGCCCTCCGAGACAACCCCACCCGAGCGGCTACATAAAGCCATGCGCTACAGCTTGCTCGCCGGCGGAAAACGTCTCAGACCGGCATTGGTGCTGTCGGCTGGCGAAGCGTTCGGGGCAGAGACTGACGATTTGATGCCCGCAGCCTGCGCGATCGAGATGATTCACACGTACTCGCTCATTCACGATGATCTGCCGGCGATGGACAACGATGACTTGCGGCGCGGGCGGCCAACCTGTCACAAGGCGTTTGGCGAGCCAATCGCTATACTCGCAGGCGATGCGCTGTTGACTCAGGCGTTTCGCGTGTTAGCTGCCGACAGTCCAAAACGCGACGCTGAACGTCAGATCCGGGTCATCCGCGAGGTCGCGAGCGCCGCCGGCACCGTCGACGCGTTGATAGGCGGTCAAATGGCCGACATCGAAAGCGAAGGAAGAAAGGTTGACGCCTCGACGCTCGAGTACATTCATCGTTCCAAGACCGGAGCGATGATCACCGCGTCAGTTGTCATAGGCGGAACCGTTGGCGGTGCGAGTAATGATCAAATCGACAGACTTCGGGAATATGGCCAGCGGATCGGGCTGGCATTCCAAATCGCGGACGATATTCTGGATGTAACCTCGACGAGCGAGGAGCTTGGAAAGACACCGGGCAAGGACCAGGCGGCTAACAAAGCCACCTATCCCGCTATCTACGGGATTGCCGCCTCACAAGCACGCGCGAGCGAGCTAGTGGCCGAGGCAGTCAAAATCGCTTCAAGCCTCGAGCTTCAGACAAAAGTACTCGAAGACCTCGCCCGATTCATCATTGCAAGAAGCTCGTGAGGTCGCTATCTTTGTTAACGCCGCTTCAGGAGCTGCAAACTTTCAGGAGAACAAGGGTAATTATGAAGTTGCTTTCGCAAATAAACGATCCGTCCGACATCAGACGACTTCCGCAATCAAAGCTGCAACCGCTCGCGGATGAAGTCCGCGAGTACATGATCGAAACGCTTTCAAAGATCGGTGGTCATACCGGCGCGAGCCTCGGCCCGGTCGAGCTGATTATCGCGCTTCACTACGCGCTGGAAACCCCTCGAGACAAACTGGTTATCGATATCGGTCACCAGGCCTACGCTCACAAGATCCTAACCGGACGCCGGGATCAGTTTCCCACCATTCGCCAGTACAACGGGCTGAGCGGTTTCCTGCGCCGCGAGGAATCCGAATACGACGTGTTCAACGCCGCCCACGCCGGCACTTCGATTTCGGCGGCACTTGGTATCGCGGCCGCGCGCGACTTAAAGGATGAGGACTTCAACATCGTCGCGTTTATCGGTGACGCCGGGCTGACTGCAGGTATGGCGCTTGAAGGCATCAATCAGGTCGGGCATTTGAAAAAGCGGATGATCATCCTGCTCAACGACAACGAGATGTCGATCTCGCCAAACGTAGGCGCACTCTCCGGCTATCTCAACCGGATTCGCGGGGCACGGCCATACAACGAGTTTAAGCACGAAGTCGAAGAGTGGCTCAAAGTTATCCCGGCTTTCGGGGAGTTGATGCTGTCGAGCGCGAAGGCTGTCAAAGACACTCTCGCGCGAGCATTTATTCCCGGTTCACTCTGGGAAGAGCTTGGGCTCAAGTATATGGGTCCGATTAACGGCCACGACATAAACTCGATTCTACAAACGCTCGAAGAAGCGAAGAAGGAGTCGGGGCCTGTGCTGATTCACGCACTGACGGTGAAAGGAAAGGGCTATGAGCCGGCCGAGCGCGACAAAGCTGCCTGGCACGGCACTTCGGCTTTTGAGATCTCAACCGGCAAATTCATAAAGGAACCGGCAACCGCACCGGCTTATACCGCGGTGTTCGCGCAGGCAACAATCGACTTGATGAAGGAAGATGACCGCATCGTAGCGTTGACCGCGGCGATGCCCGACGGCACTGGGCTCAGCAAGGTAATGAAAGAGTTCCCGGATCGCACATTCGATACCGCGATCGCCGAACAACACGCGGTAACCTTCGCAGCCGGTATGGCGACCGAGGGCTTGAAACCGATTGCGGCGATCTACTCGACTTTTTTGCAGCGGGCTTACGATCAAATATTCCACGATGTGGTGTTGATGGGGCTCGATGTTACGTTCGCGCTTGATCGAGCGGGTGTTGCCGGGGCCGATGGGCCGACTCACCACGGGCTGATGGACTTTGCTTATTTGAGACCGATGCCCGGATTTGTGATTATGGCGCCAAAGGACGAGAACGAGCTTCGGCATATGCTCAAGACCGGCGTTTTATACGACGGGCCCGCCTCTGTTCGGTATCCACGAGGCAGCGGCGTCGGCGTGCCTATGGATGACAAGATCGAGGCGCTGGAGATCGGCAAGGCTGAAATACTGCGCGAAGGCTCGGATGTAGCGATCCTCGGGATAGGTTCTGAAGTGAGTTACTGCGTAAAAGCGGCGGAGAGGCTCGCGCTCGAAGGTATGAACGTCACCGTAGTCAACGCGCGATTCGTGAAACCGCTTGATACCGAGCTAATTCTCGCATTGGCGCGGTCGCACGGCGCGATCGTCACGGTTGAAGATCACTATTTGATGGGCGGCTTCGGGAGCGCGGTGATGGAGCTGCTTGAAGAACATCACCTTGATGAAGTACGGGTAATGCGTTTGGGGTTCCCGGACAAGATCATCGAGCACGCCAGCCAGAGCTTGCTGCTTGCGAAGTATGGGCTTGATGCAGATGGTGTTTACGCGCAGGTCAGAGATTTCGTCGCAAGCAAATTCAGCTTCGAGCCGGTTTATAGCAGGTAGGAAGAAGCAGAAGGCAGAAGGCAGAAGGCATCTGCTTTCTGCCTTCTGCCTTCTGCTTTCTGCCTTCTGCCTTCTGATTTACTGCGTTTCTCGCTTTAGCTGCGCCTGAGTCTCATCAAAAAAATGCGTGGTGTGTTCGGTTACACTTGGAGGCGGTTCGGCTGAGGATTCAAAGTTACTTCGTGCCGGTTGACGTTCTGTCACCGGCGCCGTGTCTTGATTGAAGACTGGCTTCGGCTCTTCCAACAAAGGAGGCGGCGTAAACCGCGCCGTTAATGTTGCCATCGACTCTCCAAAGAACGCCGCGTAGGTGATCTGCGCCAGGCCCTTCAACACCGGCAGTAATGCGATCATCCAGATTATTCTTACGAGCGGCTCAATCCCATGGACCCTACCCTCGGTAGCCTCTGCTAATCGGTCAAGCAGACCCTCGTTTAGTGCGGTCTGACTAAGGTAGTACAGCAGAACACCAAGACCGGCTCCCCAAAACAAGCTGACCAGGCCGTTTCTGAGATTGTGCTGCCAGGAATACGACATGTATTCCTTAGGCTTTGGCAGGTTTTGACGTCGCGCTTCTTCGCGTGCCTGCCTCTTGATCTCACGGGTGATCCGACGCTGTTCTCTAATCTCCTCGTGCGGTCCGTGACGCTCGCTTCCTTTTGCGCTGGCGCCGCTCCAGCTCGTTTTCCAGCTCTGCGCAAAATCTTTGGCGTTCCTCGCGAGCGCTTCGACGTCGATTCCAAACGGTCCCTGAGAGCTGTCGCTGCCGCTCAGCGCGTTGTTGATCAACTGCAGATTGGTTCCGCAGGCTTTGCAGAATCGCTGGGCTTCCAGAGACTCGCCGCCGCATTTTGGACAGAACATTTCGCCTCCCGGTTCAAGTTCACAGTACAACCTTTAGGTTACCTGCTTTAAGACTATGTAAGCCGAAGGTTGGACCTTCTTGTCATCGTTGCCCGATTATACGCTGTGCTCTTTTTGATTCAAAGTTCCCGGCTTAACCCTTCGCGGCCCAGCAACTGAAGTTGAGAGCCATAAGACAACCGTTCGCACTCACTCAATGAATCTCAATTCACGCTTTCTGATTCTATGCTCATACGCCAACTGTAGCGGGATAGTTTTGAACTCGGATAAGCTATTTGCAGGGAGGTAAGGTCTATTAGGCTTAGAGAAGCAAAACGCCATGTCCTTGCGCTTTCGGTAATCATCTTGCTGGCGGCGATGCCCTTAGCGGGCTGCAAGCGCTCAGAGGTACCCGTCCCACCGACCGTCACTGAACCTGTCGATCTTTGGAAAGAAGCGGCGACCAGGGTCGAACAGGATCGAGGGGAAGCTATCGGACACAGCGCCATGGTGGAAATCCCAGAACAACTCAAGCATTACGTAGATCGACGGCGCTTTCTGGCGGTGCAAGCCGCAGACACCCGCGCGCGCACGAATGACATCTCCGATGACTTCGCGGATCTAGTGCCGCTGATCCAGCGGAGTGAACTAGTCGAGATGAAGCCTCTGGGTTCGAATTACATTCTCTACGGCGTGGGCTACAGCGTCAGCGGCGAACCGTTCGCGCATTACGATAGCAGCTCAAGGCAGACTATCCCGCTCGCCGCGAGCGAAGACGCGTTTCAGAAAGACGTCCAGCAAGCGCTGGAGGCAGTCAAAGAAAGCACCGCCAGCCTTGCGAGACTCGAAGCCGAATTGCGACGTGCTCGCAAAGGTCAGTCCCGGCGGCGAGCTACTCTCTTGAGAGAAGTTACAAAAGCGCGTAGGTCACTCGCATCGACAAAGGCGAAAACGAGAGTAGTAGCGGCCTTCTACGCGGACCCGGAGCGGCGCAAGTCCATACTGGCCGAATATCAACTGCTCTCAGATCTGGCACGTGACTTCGGTGGCGAAGCTTACGATCTGAACAACTTCGACGCTCGTCGCCGTTTGAAGATTCGTCTTCTCAGCTTCATTCGTCCAGAAGCACGCGATGTGCTGACTCAGATCGCTGATGCCTACAAATCGAAGTTCGACCGCCCGTTACCCGTCTCTTCGTTGGTGCGTCCAGTTCAGTACCAGCAGGAACTCGCGGGAACTAACGCGAATGCCGCGCGAGGCCCGACACCGCCTCACTCGACCGGCTTGGCATTCGATCTGTACTACAAGTATATGAGTGGAGCCGAGCAGGAGTTTTTGATGTCGGTCATCGCAAATCTGGAAGACGAGGGACGGGTCGAAGCGCTCCGCGAGACGCGAGATCATATTCACGTGTATGTCTTTGGGAGCGGAAGGCGGCCGGATGAGAAGCTGATCGCAAGCGTGATCGCGGAAAACCAATCCAGGAATGCCGGCAAGAAATCACGAGCCGCCTCTCGCCGAAAAGGGACGCGTCGAAATCGTGCGCGTTGAGGATCAACCTAGAATGGCAAAGGAGCGTGCAGACAAGGTCTTGGTGGAGCGCGGGCTCGCGGAGAGCCGAACCCGAGCGCAGGCGCTTATCCTCGCCGGACAGGTGCTCGTGAGGGAACAGCGCATCGAGAAGCCTGGACAGTTAGTCGAAACTGATGCAGAAATCCGTATCAAAGGCGAAACGCTTCGATACGCCGGACGAGGGGGGTTGAAGCTTGAGGCAGCTCTACGAGAATTCAACATTGATGCAGGAGGCAAGAATTGTATCGACGTCGGCGCTTCAACCGGCGGATTTACTGACTGCTTGCTCCAAAACCGTGCCGCACGTGTGTGGGCTGTGGATGTTGGTCACAATCAGATTGTGTGGCGTTTGCGGCAAGACCCTCGGGTGGTGGTGCTGGAAGGTGTGAACGCCCGCAATCTGAATCCCGAACAGTTCACGGTTCGCTTCGACCTCGCGACGGTTGATGTTTCATTTATTTCGCTAATCAAGATTCTTCCGCCGCTCCATTCTTGTTTGGCGGAAGGCTCCGATTGCATTGCGTTGATCAAGCCTCAGTTTGAAGTAGGCAAGGGCGAGGTCGGTCGCGGCGGCATCGTAACCGATGCAGCAAAGCACCGCCGGGTGCTGAAGGAGATAACCGGCGCAGCACTCGGATTTGGCTTTCATCCGGTTGGTTTGATTGATTCACCCATCCTTGGAGCTGAGGGCAATCGCGAATTTCTTATGCATCTAAAGACTGGCGGTGACGACGGGGACGACACAGCGATTATTCATGATTTGATCGATTCACTCACAGGTTGAATCAGAGTAGGCGTCGCGTGGTGTCTAGGAGCAGGCGGCCTCGCCGTAGGTTGAAATTGATGGACCACTCGGCTGAAGCCGGTGGTGTCTTGGCAGCGTGTCTTAAGCAATCGGCTCCAGCGCCGATACCTAGTTCAATCGAGTGTGAATCCCCGTCAACTTGTGCGCCCCATTTGCGGTGAGATAGATTAATCGATCTCGAAACCATGCGTGCCACGTTCACCCACCTCATAGGTCCCCAAAAAGGAACCCGTGCCAAGTTCGACGACGACAGAATCTCGATCGGGCGTGCGCCCAACAACTCGCTCTGCCTTGGAGACGCAGCGCGCAGAGTGTCTTCCCATCACGCTGAAGTCATCCAACAAGGCGACCATTTTCTGCTGCGCGATCTGGGCTCGACAAACGGGACGATGATCAACGGCCGTCGCGTGATGGTCAGCGAATTGGCGGCCGACGATTTGATCGAATTCGGCGCCGGGGGTCCCCTGTTGCGATTCGCTATCGAACGCCCCGAACAAGAAGATCTAGTTGAAACAGTCAGCAGGGATCGAGA
>Ga0075418_10010553_pt1 | contig 10343 bp, 10 predicted proteins | sample SoiMetdeltSBSDD2_FD_81776 | JGI IMG/M metagenome (GOLD analysis project Ga0075418, IMG submission 81776) | Bulk soil microbial communities from a Populus tree surrounding site in Tennessee, USA - Soil MetaG P. deltoides SBSDD2 | ecosystem: Environmental > Terrestrial > Soil > Tree plantation...
CGAGCCCTCCGCATGCGTGCTGATCGGCGACACCGTGACCGACATCCAGGCCGCCACCGCCGCAGGCGTCCGCTCCATCGGCCACGCCAACAAGCCGGACAAGGCGAACGTCCTCAACGATGCTGGCGCCGACGCCGTAGCGACGACGATGGACGAGATCGCCAGCGCAATTGTGCGTGAGCGACGCTCAGCGGGTCACACACCCCGGTGTTCGCTGCTAGGGCTCGTCGTCCGTGACCGTCCAGACGTGCTCCGGTGACTCGGTGACAGCGTTGATCGTTGCTTCGTAGGCGATCCGCTCGAACTCGAACTCCAAACCCGGAGGAAGCGGGGGCTCGCCACGAGCGAAGAAGTCCCACCAGCGCACCGTCTCATCAGTCACGGTGATGCGTGCGACGACACCGCAGCATCCAGCGACTCCACAGGTCCCGTCGAGGATGACGGCTCGACCATTCTCCTCGTAGGTCGGGGCCCCGAGCCACTGGCCCGATGGGGGTGCTACGAGTGCCACCGCCAACCCGGCCAGCCGATCACTGACCATCTCGTGAAGCGGAGTCCCGTCGATGATCGGAACGGCCAGTTCCTCGCGCCGCCTTCCATGGATGTAGACGTGCCTCTCGACTGTCAGGCGGTTCACGACTGCAGTCTGCTCACCAGCGACGATCCAGTGCAGCCAGTTCACCGACCGACGGATCATGGTCTGCGTTGCCGGATTGTGCGCTAGAGGATCAAGTCGGCGCCGCCAGAGCCGCGTGCGCTGGAGGCGTTTCGCACGGAGTCCCACGCCCACCCGCAGCATCCATCAGGCAGATCTGTGGGCGGTGCTCCGCTAGCGGAGGTCGGCGGCGATTGCATGCCGCAGATCGTCCATCGCGTCGAGCACAGCATCGTTCAGGCCTGGCCCGCTGACACCACTCCGTAGGAGCTCTTGAATCCTCGTCGCGACGCGCATCATCTGGTCTCCCACGTCGAGCCTCGCAGTGCGACGCTGGCGTCAAGATCGCAGAACGCAGGTCGAGCGCCACAGGCGTGAGCACGACAGGTTGCCACCACGGCAGCTCTGGCCTTCCTCAGGCTGAAATCGTGAGCAGGGTCGAGAGCGCGACGCCCGCGACCACCGCAACCGTCGTGATGGTGGCCGGCCATTGCGGCAACGGCATGGCCACGTCCGGCCGCACTGTTCGGAACACGTGGCGATGCTGCCAAAGGCCCGCGACAACGAGGGCAACGCCCGCGAGAACGATGAGCACACCGGTGAGGCTGTACCAGCCCCTGTACGGCACAGACGTGCCTCCAGCGTTGATGATCAACGCCGCCTTCGCGACGACGAAGCCAAGACCAAAGCACGCTATGCCGGTCCGTAGCCATGCAAGGAATGTGCGGTCGTTCGCGAGTTCAGAATCCACAGTGTTCTCCTCGAAGCGCTGACCGGCGTCACGATGACAGATCAAGCGACGGACAACGAGTGCTGCCCAGTCGGATCGACGAACCTGGCCGCCATGGCATCGGCGGCCGGCTGCTGCTGCGCCGCACGCCTAGGCGGGGGTCGGCGTAGGGCCCGGATCCAGGCGACGACCTGGAATGAGCACCGCGAGGAGGCATGCCAGCGCCAGCAGTCCGAGGGCAGCCGCGACGGCGTAGAACGGCCAGAGCCGTCTGCCGGCCTCGGCCGCGCACCACACGGCCTTCGGCATCCCGACGTCAGCACCGGTCATGATCGTGTCGTCCGCTTCGCCGGCGTGCGGCCCGGTCCATCCGGTCGCCGCGCCGAGTGCCGGGCCGCAGCTCAGAGCGACCGCCGAGGGACCGATGTCGGTCCCTCGGATCGGGATGAGCGATCCGCCGGCCGCGACGGCCAGCGCGGCGATGGCGAGGACCAGCCCGGCGCGCCTGAGGCTGCGTCTGTGTCTCCCACGCACGAGGTGATGATCTCACGCCGGCGCCAGGGAATGACTAGGGAGGGTCACGGAGGCGATTCGGGGCGACCCGTGTGACACTGGCGCCACGATGTGGAGCGGTGACACGACGGTGGTCTGTCACCCGACCCCGGGGAGTTGCGCATGACGTCGATATCCGATCGGGAGAGGCAGGAGATCGCGGCGGCGAACGCGTCGGGCGACACGCCGGTTGTGCTCATCCATGGCCTGTGGGTGCTGCCGAGCAGCTGGGCCAATTGGGTCGAGTTCTTCAAGCAGGCCGGCTACGCGCCGCTGACGCCGGACTGGCCGGACGATCCCGCCACGGTCGCCGAGGCTCGCGCGAACCCGGACGTTCTGGCCGGGAAGACCTTGAAGCAGGTCGCGGACCACACCGTCGAGGTCATCAACGAGCTCGATGACAAGCCAGTGGTGATGGGGCACTCGACCGGGGGCCTGGTCGCGCAGATGGTTGCCGGCCAGGGCCTGGCGGCGGCCACGGTCGCGATCGACCCCGGGGTCTTTCGCGGCGTCCTGCCCCTGCCGTTCTCGGTGCTGAAGGGGGTGGGCCCGTTCCTGATCAACCCGCTCAACCGCGGGCGCGCCATCACCCTCACGTTCGACCAGTTCAAGTACAGCTGGGCGAACGCGTTGGACGAGGACGAGGCGAAGGAGCTCTACGACACCTTCCACGTCGCCGCTCCCGGGATCGCTCTGGCGCAGATGGGCAACGCGAACCTCAACCCGTGGACGGAGGCGAAGGTGGACACCAAGAACCCCGCCCGCGGTCCGCTGCTGATCATCGACGGGGAGAAGGACCACACGGTGCCGTGGGCGATCGCGCACGCCGCGTACAAACGGCAGAGCCGCAACCCCGGCGTCACCGAGATCGTGAAGATCCCGAACCGGGGCCACGCCCTGACCATCGACCACGGTTGGCGCGAGGTCGCCCAAGCCGCGCTCGACTTCATCGAGCGGTCACTACCCGGTGACGGCGTCCGGGCCGAGGAGGACCGGGGCACCAATCTCGGCGGCTGATCCGCGCTCTCCGGCACCCGGGCGACCAGGCCGCCCGAGGCGTCGGCTGGGCGTGTGTTAGGTATTCGGCGTGACGATCGGACTGCTGTTGCTGGCGGTCGCGGCGGGACTGCTGCTCGCCGGGGCAGAGCTGTTCGCCGAGCACGCCGCGTCCGCCGGCCGGGCCCTCGGGGTGACCGGCCTGGCCGTCGGAGTCCTGCTGGCCGGGGCCGAGCCCGAGGAGATGCTGACCGCGATCACGGCTGCCGCCCGAGGACACCCGGGGATCGCGGTTGGCGACGCCATCGGCGCCAACATCACCATGCTGACCCTCGCGCTGGGACTGGCGGCCCTCATCCGACCGGTGCCGGTCGGCGGCCGCGTCCGCACCTACGCCTTCGCGGCGGCGGCCACCGGTGGCCTCGCGGCACTCGCCCTGGCCAATGGCCGTCTGAGCCGTCCCGAGGGCCTCGGGCTCATCACCGTCTACGTTGCCCTGGTCGCCGCCGTGTGGCGCCACGAGAAGCAGCCACCGGTCATCGGTGAGCTCGCCGAAACCCTCGAGGAGGACGACGAGCCGGATGCCGACACCGAGCCGACCGCCTTGGGCCTCGCCCTGGTCCTGGCGGGCATCGCCGTCATGGCGGTCGGTGGTGTCTTCGCGGTGCAAGGCGCGGTACGGATTGTCGACGCCCTGGATGTGACCGACACCGCGGTGGGGCTCACCCTGGTCGCCCTGGCCACCACCGCCGAACTGCTGGCCCTGGCCTGGGCGGCCGCCCGCCGCGACATAAGCGAGCTCGCGGTGGCCGCGATCGTCGGCTCGGCCGCCTACAACGCCACCGCCACCCTCGGCGCCGCAGCCCTCGTCCACCCGGCCGACGACATCAACCTACGACTGGCCGCAGTCGCCGCCGCCGTTCTGCCGTTCGTCACGCTGGCGCTCGGGGGTCGCCACGGACACGTCGGTCGGGCCGGCGGTGTCGTGCTGCTGGCGGTCTACGCCGGATTCGTCGTCACCGTCTTCCGCTGAGAGCTAGCGGCCGTTGGCCGGCCGAACGAACGCGTGGGACGCCGTCGGAGCCCCGTCAACCGGCGCCGGGGCCTCGGTCCGTCCGGGGTCGGCGTCGGACGCGGGGAGCTCGACCCCCGCCTGGGCATAGGCCTCCGGTTGGTCGAGCGTCTCACGTTCGAGCAGTGCCTGGGCCAGCGCCTCGAGCCGGCCGCGCTCGCGCTCGAGCAGCTCGATCACCTCCGCCTCGGCGCCGTCGACGATCCGGCGGACCTCCTCGTCGACCAGCTGCTGGGTCGGGCCCGAGGCCGCGGGTGCGCCCGGCAGCAGCAGGCGGTCGTCGCGGCCGTCGGTCACCGCGATCGCGCCGATCGCGTCGCTCATGCCCCAGCGGCCGACCATGCTGCGGGCGATCTGCGTCAGGTTCTGGATGTCCGACTCGGCGCCGGTCGTGAGGTCGCCGAACACGACCTTCTCGGCGGCGCGCCCGCCGAGCGCCACCTTGATCTTGGCCACCAGCTCGTCCTGGCTGTAGCTGTAGCGGTCGCTTTCCGGCGTGGAGAGCGTCACGCCCAGCGCCTGGCCACGCGGGATGATCGACACCTTGCGCACCGGGTCCGCGCCGGGGGTGAGCATGCCCACGAGGGCGTGGCCGGACTCGTGGTAGGCAGTGCGCCGGCGATCGGCGTCGGTCATCACCACCTGGCGCTCGGCTCCGAGGATGATCTTCTCGATCGCGTCGGTGAGGTCGTGCTGCTCGACCGCGGCATGCTCACGGCGGGCCGCGAACAGCGCCGCCTCGTTGACGATCAGCGCCAGGTCGGCACCCGTCGCGCCCGGTGTGGCCGCCGCGATGCGGTGGAGGTCGACGTCCGGTGCGAGGGGCACCGAGCGGGTGTGGATCTGCAGGATCTGCACGCGGCCGTTGCGGTCCGGGGGCTGGACCGCGATGCGGCGATCGAAGCGCCCCGGGCGGAGGAGCGCCGGGTCGAGGACCTCGGGGCGGTTGGTCGCGCCGAGCACGATCACGTTCGTGCCGGGCTCGAAGCCGTCCATCTCGGTCAGGATCTGGTTCAGCGTCTGCTCGCGCTCGTCGTTGCCGCCGCTGAGCCCGCCCACGTTGCCCGACCGGGAGCGGCCGATCGCGTCCAGCTCGTCGATGAAGATGATCGCCGGTGCTGCCTCCTTGGCCTGCTTGAACAGGTCACGCACCCGCGACGCACCGACACCCACGATCGCCTCGACGAACTCCGAGGCCGACGCCGAGAAGAAGGCCGCGTCGGCCTCGCCGGCCACGGCGCGGGCGAGCAGGGTCTTGCCGGTGCCCGGCGGCCCGTAGAGCATCACACCCCGCGGGACCCGGGCGCCGAGCTTCGTGTACCGGCCGGGGTTCTTGAGGAAGTCCACGACCTCGGCGAGCTCTTGCTCCGCCTCGTCGATGCCGGCGACGTCGTCGAAGCAGACCCGCTCGGGCCGGCCGGGGCTCACCCGGCGCGCCGGGGACCGGCCGAAGGCGCCGAGGAGCCCACCGCCACCGCCTCCTACCTGCCGGCGGTACATCCAGAGGAAGAACCCGACCAGCAGGATCGTCGGCAGGAGGCCGAGTACGAGCGAGGCCAGGAGCGACCGGCCCGCGTCGGGCGGCTCGGCGTTGATGACGACGTTCTCGCGTGCGAGCAGCCGGGTGAGCTCGGCCGGGTCGATGAAGGCGGGGATCTCGGTCTTGAACTTGGTGACCGCGACCGGCTTCGTATCGCCGGGAGCGTCGTAGGTCGCCTCGCGCTTCAGCTGGCCCTCGATGGAGCCTTCCCGGGAGCTGATCTCCTCGACGTTGCCGGCCTCGACCTGCTCGACGAAGAACGGCTGGTACGGCACCCGCTTCCGGTCCCCCGGCCGGCCGGTCATGAACGAGAGCAGGAGGTTCAGCACCAACACGCCCACCACGATCCAGGTGAACCACCGCCCGCGGGGGAACCGCGGCGTCCGGGTGGGAGCGGGTGCCCCGCGCCCGTCGGGTGCGGGGTCAACACGCCAGCCCGCGCTCGTCGGCTCGGGCGGAGGTCGCGGTGGCGTCGCGGGAGCCGACTCAGGCGCCGGCCGGCTCATGCTCTGCGCCTCGGCCGACCGGCTCGTCCGCCATGGGCCGAGAGTACCAGTCGGGTCAGTCGGGTGACCCTATCCACCCCCGCCAGGAGCCGTCGTCGTTGTCGTGGGCGCGCGCGGCGCCGGGGCCGACCCGGTGCCGGTGTCGGGCCCGGTGACCGTGATGCCACCCTCACCGTTCAGGACCCAGAAGGTGATCTGGCCGGACTCGATGGCCTTGAGGATGTCGTACTCCTGGCCCGTCAGCCCGAGCGCCTGGATCGCTTCGGCCTCGGCCTGCCGCTGCCGGACCTCGTTCTCCTTGGTCTGGATCTGGATCTCGGACGTGCGCACATCCTCGAACGCCGCCGAGACGTTGGTGGGAATGTCCACCCGCTTGATCACGAACGTCGGATCACCACAGGTGCCGCCCGGTCGGAACGTGGGCGCGCAGAAGTACCGCTGCCCCAGGGCGGTCTCGAGCCGCTGGGTCAGCTTGGTCTGGACGTTGTCCTGCAGCTCGACGAGCAGATCGGCGTTGCCGACCAGGTCGGCCACGGCCACTTTCCGGGTCTCCTCCTGGAGGGCGTTCTCGATCTGCTGGCGGAATGTGTCCTGGATGAGCTTGTTCCACCCGTTGGTCGTGTACGCCTGGTAACGGAGGCCGAGCTGCTCGTGGAAGTCGCGCAGCTCGTCGATGTTCAGCTTGAAGTACACCGCGACCTGGTAGGAGACCTGCACGCGGTCGCTGGTCGGCGCCACCACCGCGTCGGCGGCCGGCTGGCTCGCCTGAGGTGCCTGCGCCTGTTGCTGGCCGGCTTGGGTGGTCTGCGTCGTCTGCGTGGTCGGCGGAGGCGTCGGCTGCTGGGGGACGATGTAGTTCACCTGGTCCGAGGGGTACAGGTAGAGGGCGTCGAAGAACCCGTTGAAGAACAGGTTCGAGCCCGGCTGCACGGTCCGCTGGTAGTGGACGCCCTCGAACGGCCCGCCGCCGTAGCTGATCCCGACCCGGTCCCGCGGCGTCTTCTTCAGCCCGGAGCCGACCGTCGGCACCAGAGCCAGGCCGATCAGGAGGATCGGGACGACGACCAGCCAGAACCGTGATCTCGGCGCCCGAGGTAGCCACCCTCCCTCCCGGGAGCGCGCGGCCCGTCCGGTGGTCCCGCGCTCGGCGGCGGCGATCGGCGCGGCCGCGCCGAGATCGTCCGGGCGCGGCTCCTCGTCGGGTCCGGCCTCGCCTTCCCGCTCGCCGCCATTGTCGTCACGACCGTCAACCACTCGTGCAATCCCCTCTAGCTGGGTTCACAGATCTCACAGATAGAGCGCGAACTCTCGCTCGTGCCTGAGAAACGCGCGACCGCCGATCACCAAGAGGGCCCCCGCCCACAGGGCCGCCTGGAGCACCAGGGCGGGGCTGGGCGTCCCGCCGCCGAAGATCGCCTGGTACGCGGCGAAGAGCGGGAACAGCGGCTGAAACTGGAGGATGGCCTTGGCTGCGGGTGGCAGGAGTGCCACCGGGTAGATGACCGGCGTGGCGAAGAACAGCAGCCGGGTGAGCCACTGCACGAGGTCGGTCCCATCGGGCACGAGCACCTCGTAGGTGGACACGGCGAGGGCGATGCCGATGTTCATGACCACCTGGATGGCGAACAGCAGCGGGAGCACGAAGAACCCAGGCCCGGGACGGCCTCCGACGAGCGGGTAGATCACGGCCAGGACGCACGCGGCCGGTACGAACAGCCGGAGGGACTTGTAGACGGCCGTGATCGGCAAGAGGGCGCGGGGGAAGGCCGAATTGAGCATCAGCCCCCGGCCGCGCTTGACGGAAGACCCGCCGTCGCTCATCGCCGCCATGCTCAGGCCGAAGAAGAGGAAGAAGTTGGGGATCAGGATGGGGAGGAACGCCTGATTCGATCCTGGCCGCAGCACCGCGTAGAGGAAGTAGTAGATGGCCGCTTGATAGAGCGGGTTGAGCACGCTCCACAGGTTCCCCAGCACCTTGCCGGACTGCAGGGCTCGCAGATCGGCGCTCGCCAGCTCCCGCATGAAGTGGCGGCGATCCCAGAGGGCCTTCATGTACTCGCGGACGTTGGGCAGCGTGTTCGAGTGAGGCTCGAACACGTATTCGACGTCGCTGTACTGGCTCACGGCGGTCATGGGCGTCCCATCACACGTCGGAGTAGCCGACGGACTCGAGCCGGCAATAGCGCATGTACTTGCTGACAACTTCGTCGGGGTCGCCGAGCTCGGCGACCCGGCCCTGATGCAGCCAGAGCGCCTCGGTGGCCATGACCTTGACCGAGCTGAGCCCATGGGTCACGAGCACGATCGTGCGGCCCTGGCCGATGAGCTGCGCCGTCCGCTCGGCGATGTGCTGTGTGAACGCGGCGTCGCCGCCGGTCAGTGCTTCGTCGATGAGCAGGATCTCCGGGTCGATGAACACCGCGATCGACGACGCCAACCGCATGCGCATCCCGTTCGAGTAGGCGCGCAGGGGCATGTCCAGGTAGCTGCCGAGCTGGGCGAAATCCGCGATGTCGTCGGCGATGTCGGCGAGGCGCTCGGGCGAGAGGCCGCTGGCCAGCCCACCCAGGACGATGTTCTCGCGGCCCGTCAGGGCCGGGCTGAAGCCGATGCCGGGCGACAGCAGGTTGAGCCGACCACGCACCGTGACCCGGCCCTCGTCGGGTGGAAGGATGCCGGTGATCACCCGGCAGAGCGTGGACTTGCCCGCACCGTTGCGGCCGATGACGGCGAGCACCGACCCCTTGGGGACGCTGAAGGACACGTCCCGGAGGGCCGGGATGATGCGGCCACCGGAGTCGACGCGCCGGAACAGGCGACGAATGTCCGTCATCATGTCCCGCGAGTCGAGCCGGACGCGGTACGACGCCGAGATGCCGTCGACCTCGATGGAGGGCAGCTCGCGGGCGGCGGGCTGCTCCAAGGGCACGACGGTTTCACCCATCGTGTGCCCGCCTCCATGCGGCTCGTTGTCCCAGGCAGTGGCGCTCACTCGGCCTCCGACTCAGACGTCGCGCACTGACACGGACAGGTTGGGCACTATTCCTCCAGCTCGCCCCATCGGAAGGAGGGAGGGTACCAGACACCATGCGCAGATGTGCATTTCGCCCACTCACCGCGCGCAAAACGGCGTTCCTGGCGTCCATCCTGCCAGCGGCGCGCCATTCGCTGCTGCTCCACCGCCGCCCAGGCTGTCCTGACGGCGCGCCGAGGGCAGGTCAGCCTACGTGGCCAGGCTCCCCGGGTGAGACGCCGATCGCCTCGGTCGGCACGCCGGGCATGGTTTCAGCCGAGTCCTTTGGTGACGCCCAGCCGCCAGCTCGGATAGCGAAGCTGCCAGCCGAGCTCGCTCTTGGCCTTGGCGTTCGAGGCACCACGTACCTCCGTCATCATGAGCGTTGCCATCTCACCGGCCGCCAGCCGTCCCAGCCAGCGTGGTATGCGCCTCGGTGGCTTGGCACCCAGCGCGCTCGCCAGCACCGGCAGCCACTCCCGCACGGGCACGGGCTCGTCATCGACGATGTAGTAGACACCCGGCTGGCCGCGGTCGACCGCGATGGCGGTCGCGGCGGCGGCGTCTTCGATGTGGATGTGCGACCAGATGCCGCCACCGTCGCCGATGATAGGGAACTGTCGCTTGCGGATCGGCGCGGCCATCACGGCATCCGGATCCAGGCTGATCCCGGTCCCCGGGCCGTAGAAGCCGCCGTAGCGCAACGCGAGACCATCGCCCCAGTCGATCGTGGTCACCGCTTCCTCCAGGTAGAGGAGCGCCTCCACTACTGGGCGCAGCGCCCCGGGCGGGTCGGGATCGAGGGGATCGGCCTCGGTCTGCACCGGTCCGCCCGTCCGGGCGTAGCGAAACGCCCCGAAGCTCTGCGCCACGAAGCGCCGTGCCCCGACCGCGCGGCCGGCGGCCAAGAGATGGTCTGTCGCCTCGGTGCGCAGCCGGTTGGTCAGCTTCGCCATGGGGGCGCGGTCGGGGTGCCGCGCATCACGGAGGCTCAGCTTCCCCGATAGCGCCGTGAGCTGATGCACGATCACCTCAGGCTCGGCCTCAGCTACCACCCTCGCCACGGCCTCGGGATCGAGCGCGTCCGCCACGACCGGTCGCGCCCCCAGTGCTCGCAGCCCATCCTGCTTCGAAGCGGTCCTGGTCATGCCCACGACGTCATGGCCCGCGGCCACGAGCATGGGGACCAACTGAACGCCCAGCGCACCCGTAGCCCCGGCTACGAAAACCCTCATGGCAACTCCTCTCGTCTCGGTCACCTACAGAGACGAGACAGCGC